>Ga0180435_10004152_pt1 | contig 14327 bp, 11 predicted proteins | sample SS_ome_3_FD_132467 | JGI IMG/M metagenome (GOLD analysis project Ga0180435, IMG submission 132467) | Hypersaline lake sediment archaeal communities from the Salton Sea, California, USA - SS_3_S_1 metaG | ecosystem: Environmental > Aquatic > Non-marine Saline and Alkaline > Hypersaline >... | reverse complement strand
CGTAATTTTTGCCTCATCGCGGGCATGAGCAATACCAGATACGAGTGGTTGTTCCATATTGTCTTTCTCTATGGTGATCAAGGTGCCATCGCCGTCAACAAAAGTAGACATGACCCGCAAGGGCACGCGGTAACGGCCGGCGAATTCAACTGAACGCGGATGCAAAACTTTTGACCCCAGACTGGCCAGTTCTAACATCTCTTCAAAGGTTACCTGCGACAGTTTGCGGGCAGATGCCACAACACGCGGGTCGGCAGTATAGACTCCGTCAACATCCGTACATATCTCACATTCGTCTGCGCCCAGGGCGGCAGCTAATGCTACGGCGCTGGTATCTGACCCGCCGCGTCCAAGTGTGGTCAGATCTCCGTGGGGATCTACGCCTTGAAATCCGGCAACCACAGGAATAGAGCCTGCTTCCAATGCGGCTCTGAGCGCATTTGTTTCGATATGGGTGATGCGGGCCTTGCCAAAGGCAGAGTCCGTTTTAATAGCGACCTGGTCGCCTAACATCGATTTGGCTGACAACCCCAAGCGCTGCAATGCCATGCTCAGCAGCGCTATGCTCACCTGCTCTCCCGAAGCTGTCAGCACATCCATTTCACGAGCAAAGTTGTTGGCGCCGGAAATATCTCTACCCAGCTGAACCAGACGGTTAGTTTCGCCAGACATAGCCGACACAACAATCACTAACTGATGCTGTTGGTCCGCATAGCGCTTGATACGTTGAGCGACCTGCGCAATGCGATCAATATCGCCAACACTGGTACCGCCGTATTTTTGAACAATAAGAGCCATACCAGGGTTATCCCAGTTGTTCGGTTACAAACAGCTGAGCGGCTGCAAATGCGTCTGCCAGACCGGATGGGTTATCTCCCCCACCGGCGCGCGCAAGATCAGGACGACCGCCACCCTTGGCACCAACCAGCGGGCCAAACTTTGCCATTATGTCGGGAGCACTGACCTTATCCACGGTCTGTTTTGAGACACCGACAACAGCGCCAACTTTACCTCCATTGACTTGCGCCAGGACCACAACACATTCACCTAACTGAGAGCGCAGAGAATCCAACGTCTGCATCATCGCCTTGTTATCACCCTCGACTTCACTGGCAAGAAAATTCACGCCACTGATATTCACAGCTTGTGAAGCCAGATCTGATCCCTGACTGGCCGCCATCTTCTGCGACATTTCAGTCAACTGCTTCTGCAGTTGCTTATTTTCCGCCAACGTATTCTGCACGCGATCCAACAGTTCGCTACGACCAACCTTAAGCAGTTGACTCAGATTCTCCAACAGCAGGTCCGCATCGCGAATCAGACCAAGCGCGCCATTTCCCGTCACAGCTTCAATACGTCGAACCCCGGCAGCAATACCGGTTTCAGCAGTGATTTTAAACAAACCAATGTCGCCCGTTCTGGTCACGTGAGTGCCACCACACAGCTCTACCGAATATCCGTTGCCCATGGTTAACACGCGAACCTGATCGCTGTATTTCTCACCAAACAGCGCCATCGCACCTTTGCTGACGGCATCGTCGTAGCCCATCAGGGCCGTTTCTACAGCACTGTTTTTCTGAATATGTGTATTCACCAGATCCTCTATCGCGCAAAGCTGTTCAGTCGATAATGCAGCACTGTGAGAAAAATCAAAGCGCAGCTTTTCATCGTTGACCAGGGAACCTTTCTGCTGCACGTGTTCGCCCAGCACGTTGCGCAGCGCTGCATGCAGCAAATGGGTGGCTGAATGATTGGCCCGGATACGATCACGCCGACCCGCATCGACTTCGGCGAGGACATCATCGTGAACTGTCAAACTGCCGGCCTGCATTTCGCCGACATGCATGTGCTGATTTCCGGTAATCAAAGTGTCTTCAACCTGAAAGCGTGTATCACCAGCAGTTAATATGCCCTTATCTCCAACTTGACCGCCCGACTCTGCGTAGAAAGGTGTGCGATCAAGCACGACAACACCACGCTGCCCAGCCTGCAGAGATTTAACTGATTTACCTTCCAGATCGAACAGAGCCTCAACGCCTGCTTTATCCGAGACGCCGTCGTAGCCCAGAAAGTCGACCGACGACGCAACGCTGACCCGCTGAGCAAGACTCGTACTGAAGCTGGCTGCAGCACGCCCGCGAGAACGCTGAGCTTCCATAGCAGCTTCGAACCCTGCCATATCAACCTCGAGATGGCGCTCTCGTGCAACATCAGCCGTGAGGTCAGCCGGGAAACCGTAAGTGTCGTACAACTGAAAAACAACGTCGCCGCTGAGGGTATTGCCCTGCAGCGTCTCCAGGTGGTTCTTGAGCAATTCCATACCCTGGTTCAGAGTCTCACTGAATCTGGCTTCTTCAGCGTGCAGCACCTCCTCGACATGACGCTGTTGTTCAACCAGGACCGGATACGCCTGACCCATTTCTGCAACGAGCACACCAACCAGCTTGTGGAAAAAGGGCTCCTTGATAGCCAGTTTGTTTCCATGTCGCAGCGCACGGCGAATGATTCGACGCAGGACGTAGGCACGATCTTCGTTACCTGGAATGACGCCATCAGCGATCAGAAATGCACATGAACGAATGTGGTCTGCAATGACGCGTACAGAAGGATTCCTGACAGCCTCTTCTATGCTGTTAATGCCCGCAAACTGTCCCGCTGCGCCTAACAAGCTGCGAAACAGATCGATTTCGTAGTTCGAATGCACACCCTGCATGATTGCACTGATGCGCTCAAGACCCATACCGGTGTCCACACCTGGCTTGGGTAATGGCGTCAGAGTGCCATCCGCAGATCGATCAAATTGAGGGAAGACAAGATTCCAGAATTCAATATAACGATCGCCATCCTCTTCAGGAGACCCCGGTGGACCACCCTCAACTGCCTCACCATGATCATAAAATAATTCGGTGCAGGGTCCGCAGGGGCCGGTATCACCCATGGTCCAGAAATTTTCTTCAAGATCGATGACACGCTCGGCGGGCACACCAATATCTTCAATCCAGATTCTGCGCGATTCGTCATCAGAAGGATGAACCGTGACCCAGATTTTTTCTTTCGGCAGTTTCAAAACCTGCGTTATGAAACGCCAGGCAAAATCAATGGTCTCTTCCTTGAAGTAGTCACCAAAACTGAAATTACCCAGCATTTCAAAAAAGGTATGGTGGCGCGCCGTATACCCTACGTTTTCGAGGTCATTATGTTTACCACCCGCCCGCACACAGCGTTGCGCGGAGGTTGCACGGGTATAGCCTGGGTCCGACCGACCCAGAAGCGGATCCTTGAACTGGTTCATGCCAGCGTTCGTAAACAGCAGCGTTGGGTCGTCCTGAGGGACAAGGGTGCTGGAGGGCACAATTTTGTGGCCGTTTTCCTCAAAAAAGGAAAGAAAGGCCTGACGCAGTTCCGCAGTCTTCATGACACAACCAATCAGCTCGTTAAAATGGCGCGCAAGTATAAATTAAGAGCACTCTTGTGTCTGAGGAAATACGGACTTGTGGGGTGAAATAAGGTATGTCTGAGGAAAGTCAGTCGACCGATTGTGCTAACGGGCGACCACCCAGCGCTGATTTAATGGTTTGACCGGCAAACCCCCGCCGCTGCAGGAACCGAATCGCTTTTGCCCAGATCACTTCGTCTTTTGCGGCATCCGGGAATTTGCGCTGAACCAGATCTTGAGCGGAACTGAGCCAATCTACATCAGCAGTTTCCAGCTGGCTGGCAATCAATGTCTTATGGACACCTTTGCTGGCCAACTCCTGTTGAATGAAATAGGGGCCATAACCTTTGCCAGCGCGCGATCGTATGAGCGATTCGGTAAACCGCGTATCACTGAGCAGATTCAGCTCTTTTAATTCCGCAATGAGCGTGTCCAACTGTTCACCAGACTGGCTGACATAGCGACGCTGCAGCTTACTGCGCAGTTCCTGTTCACTGTGCTCGCGCGCACCCAGCATACGTATCGCGCTGCTATAGGCTTTTTGTTCGTACATGTGCTGGGCAGAAGGTTATAAAAGGTTTCAGGACCCCGGCGAGTGCCTCTTTGTAGAGGTCTGAAGCGCCGAGGTCTGTTTAGAGCTTCAAAGGCTTACGGGTTAAGACAGACTGTCTTGTGCAGCCTCAGGAACCACCACGTCAGCCGTTTCTCTTTGCGCAAGATGAGGCATCAGTTTGGCTCTGACCAGACCTTCAATCTCATCGCGCATATCAGTGTGTTCATCCAGGAAGTCCGCCGCATTTTTACGGCCCTGACCAATACGATCTGAACCATACGCATACCAGGCACCTGATTTTTCGACGATACCTTCCTGAACACCCAGTTCAAGAATTTCACCCGTACGGTGAATGCCCTTGCCATACATAATCTGAAATTCGGTCTGGCGGAACGGCGGAGCTACTTTATTTTTCACAACCTTGACCCGTGTTTCGTTACCGACAATCTCGTCACCATCTTTAACCGCACCAATGCGACGGATATCAAGACGTACAGAGGAGTAGAACTTAAGTGCGTTACCGCCGGTAGTAGTTTCCGGTGAACCGAACATGACACCAATTTTCATCCGAATCTGGTTGATGAAAATAACCATGGTGTTGGACTGCTTGATGATACCGGTCATTTTACGTAGCGCCTGGCTCATCAGACGAGCCTGCAGGCCAACATGTGAGTCACCCATATCGCCTTCTATTTCGGCTTTGGGTGTGAGGGCTGCAACCGAGTCGATGATGATGACATCAAGAGCCGAAGAGCGAACCAGCATGTCGCAGATTTCCAGCGCCTGTTCGCCGGTGTCAGGCTGGGAGACCAGCAGATTGTCTGTATCGACCCCAAGGTTCTGTGCATAGATAGGATCCAGGGCATGCTCTGCATCGATAAACGCACAGGTGCCGCCGGCTTTCTGAGCTTCCGCAATGACCTGTAGCGTCAGTGTGGTTTTACCCGAGGATTCAGGTCCATAGATTTCCACAACACGCCCTCTTGGCAGCCCGCCGATGCCTAACGCAACATCCAGCCCGAGAGAGCCCGTTGATATGGATGGGATAATCACCTGCTCTTCATCACCCAGACGCATGAGCGAACCCTTACCAAACTGACGCTCGATCTGTGCAAGCGCCGCGGATAACGCGCGGTCTTTTTCGGGGTTTGCAGGACGCCCACCCGTCGAGGAGGTGTCAGCACTACCCGCTTTTTTTACGGAATTCGATTTTGAAGAAGCATCTTGAGCCATATTTTTATCCCTTAAATTGAGGCACACCCTCAGTACATTTGGCGCGCGTCTACTGCGATGCAAGCACTGTATATCCAAACAGTAGGGTAAATCAAGCCTGTTTCGGTACCGCGGGAAAAATACTTACTTCGTGCCAGGACTTTGTCTGCTGAAAGCACCGAAACAGGACTCTGATCAGGCAAATAGCCCGCTTCGCTTGACGGCCCTTTCAAGCCTGTAGTTCACTGCAACAAATCCAGACAAAAAATCTATTCATGACTACCGGTGGTTCAAGCGCCAGCAGCCCTGCACACACAACCTCTGCACATACACCCATGATGCAGCAGTACCTGCAGATCAAAGCAGAGTATCCAGATGAATTGCTGTTCTATCGCATGGGCGACTTTTATGAAATGTTCTTTGACGATGCAAAAATTGCGTCGGACCTGCTGGATATCACCCTCACCGCCAGAGGGCAAAGCAACGGTCAGCCCATTCCGATGTGTGGGGTCCCCTTTCACGCCGCTGATGGTTATCTTGCCCGCCTGGTCAAACAAGGCCTTTCTGTGGCGATCTGTGAACAGGTTGGTGACCCGGCTACCAGCAAAGGACCTGTAGCGCGAGCCGTACAACGCATTGTCACACCAGGCACCCTGACCGATGATGCACTGCTGGACAGCCACGCCATGAGTGTACTGAGTGCCATCTGTAAGCAGGGTGAAAAATTTGGCATTGCCCATCTCAACCTGTCCAGCGGCACACTTGAGGTTACCGAAGTAAGCGGGGCTGACGCGGCTGTAGATCTGTTGCATCAGGCTCAACCCACTGAACTGCTGGTACCGCAATCACTGACTGAGCAACAGCTTTATGCAGTGAGCACACGCACGCTCAACGACGCGCAGTTTGATGCGGTGTCCGCAACCGTACGGCTCAACCAGCACTTTGCAACCGATGTATGCGCACTGACCGGGCTTGCGGCAAGCAGCCCGGCCCTGGCTGCTGCCGGGGCTGCATTAACTTATGCCAAACAGACGCAATGTCAGGACCTGCCCTTTGTCCAACAACTGAGCCATGTGCATCATGAACAGATCATCGCACTTGATGCCCAGACACGACGCAATCTGGAGATTGATCAGCGCGTCAACGGTGCCAGTGACCACACACTCCTGGCCCTGATGGACACAACCGCAACAGCAATGGGCGGCAGACTGCTGAAAAAATGGTTGAACGAACCCAGTCGCAACATCGAGATTGTGCAGAATCGGCAGCTTTGGATTACCTGCGTGCTTGAACAACGCCGCGTCACCACAATAGCGCAGACGCTGAAAGGCATTGCTGACCTAGAACGAATACTTACGCGAATTGCTCTGGGTTCTGCGAGCCCCAGAGATCTGGAACGGCTGAGGCATGCATTACAACGCCTGCCGCAAATTACAGCCGCCTGCGCGGATTTAGGCGCGCCTTTGCAGGAACAACTGCAGACACAGATCGCTGATTTCACTGCGTTATCCGACTTGTTGGAAAGTGCCCTCCTCGACGTTCCGCCGGCAACCATTCGCGATGGCGGGTTTATCGCAGCAGGATTCAGCGCTGAGCTGGATGCTTTGCACAAGCTGACCACCCACTCAGCCCAGTGGTTAGCAGAGCTGGAACATCAGGAAAAAGAGCGCACCGGGATCAATACCCTGAAAGTCGGCTACAACCGCGTTCACGGCTACTATATTGAAACCAGTAAAGCGCAGGCCGAGCGCATGCCGCCTGAGTACATCAGAAGGCAGACATTGAAAAACGCAGAGCGTTTCATTACGCCGCAACTCAAAGCATTCGAAGAAGAAGCGCTGAGCAGCCAGAGTAAGGCGCTACAGCTGGAAAAAGCGCTGTTTGAGGAGCTGCTGACAGAGGTCAACCAGCAGCAGATCGCGCTGCGCCATATGGCTGAGGCACTGGCTCAGATTGACGTGCTCTGCGCCCTGGCTGAACGTGCCGACACCCTGGGCTTCAGCGCGCCAGGTTTCACGCTTACTGAACAGATCAACATCTCCGGCGGCTGGCATCCCGTGGTCAAAGCGGCCAGCCAGGCACCCTTTATCAGCAACGATCTGACGCTGGACGCTGACCAGCACATGCTGGTGCTCACGGGTCCCAATATGGGTGGAAAGTCAACGTTCATGCGACAAACTGCACTCATCTGTCTGCTGGCCTACTGCGGCAGCTATGTGCCCGCAGCCGCTGCTGAAATTGGTCCTCTGGATCAGATCTTCACCAGAATAGGTGCTGCGGATGACCTTGCTGGTGGCCGCTCAACCTTCATGGTGGAAATGACGGAGACGGCCAGCATTCTGCACAATGCCACTGCGTCCAGTCTGGTGTTGCTGGATGAAATTGGCCGAGGGACCAGTACCTATGACGGCCTGGCGCTGGCTTTTGCCGTCGCGGAACATCTGGCGAGTAAGAGCCGTGCACTCACCTTGTTTGCCACCCACTATTTTGAACTGACCAGCCTGCCCGCCAGCCTGCCGGGCATCGGCAACGTACACTTAAGTGCAACCGAGCACGAAGGTGACATCATTTTTCTGTATCGGGTAGAACCCGGTCCCGCCAGCCAGAGCTACGGTATCGCAGTAGCTAAACTGGCTGGTGTACCGCGCAGCGTGCTGCAGAGAGCACGGGAGAAGCTGTCCAGCCTTGAACAAGGCAGCGGCAACCCTCTGCAACCTGATCTGTTTGCCGCCTCCGGCACTCCCGCAGTATCCTTGAACACACAGCCGGGTACGGCAGTGCTCGATCATCTGGATCAGCTGGACGTGGATGGCCTGAGTCCCCGAGAAGCGCTAACCCTGCTGTACGAGCTTAAAAGTGAATTAAATCAATCCTAGGAGAATATGGGAACGCAAGAGGGGCTCGACAGCGCTCCAACATCCGCTAGAATACGGCCCCTTTAAACGCACCCTAGAAGGCACTATGACATTTGTAGTCGGAGAAAACTGTATTAAGTGTAAACACACCGATTGTGTCGAAGTGTGTCCCGTGGATTGTTTTTATGAAGGCCCCAACATGTTGGTGATTCATCCCGATGAATGTATCGACTGTGCGTTGTGTGAACCTGAATGCCCAGCTGAAGCCATCTTCTCAGAAGATGAACTGCCAGAGGACCAACAGAATTTCCTCGAGTTAAATACTGAGCTGGCCGAAATCTGGCCAAACATCACTGAAAAGAAAGACGCCCTGGAAGACGCTGAAGAGTGGGACGGCAAACCTGGAAAACTGGCGCTTCTGGAGCGCTAGCTTTCACTCAGGGCTTAAGGCCTGCCCCACCTCACTGACTGAATATCTGATCTACATTGAGCCCATGGTCTTCCAGGGCTCGTCGTAGACGCTGCAGTCCTTCCATCTGAATCTGACGGACCCGCTCGCGGGTCAAACCAACTTCAGCACCTACCTCTTCCAGGGTTGCAGACGCATGACCGCGCAGACCGAAGCGTCGCGAAATCACTTCCTGGTGTTTCGCGGACAGGTCATTCAGCAGCAGATCCAGTTTATTGAACAGATCTGACCGCTGGATCTGCGCAGCAGGATCTGGAGAGTTTTCGTCCGCCACCATTTCCAGACGACTGCGGTCATGACTGTCTCGCACCGCATCAATGGAATCCACCCGTTCACTGAGCTTCAACATCCGGCGCACATCCTCTACCGGCTTGTCGATCAATGCTGATATCTCTTCCGGAGTGGGTTCGTGATCCAGTTTCTGGGACAGCTCACGCGCTGCACGCAGGTAATAGTTCATCTCCTTTACAACATGCACCGGCAGGCGAATGGTTCGGGTCTGATTCATGATCGCCCGTTCAATGGCCTGGCGGATCCACCAGGTTGCGTAGGTGGAGAAGCGAAAGCCCCGCTCAGGATCAAATTTTTCTACCGCATGGATTAACCCGAGGTTGCCTTCTTCGATCAGGTCCAGCAGAGATAAGCCTCGATTGAGATATCGCCGCGTGATTTTGACGACGAGACGCAAATTGCTTTCGATCATGCGCTTGCGACCTGCCGGATCCCCAGCCTTGGCAAGACGACCATAATGCTGTTCTTCTTCGGCACTCAGCAGCGGCGTATAACCAATTTCCTGCAGGTAGAGTTGAGTTGCGTCAGGTGAACCTACCGGACTCTTGTCAGCTGCCAGTTCGACTGCAGGGGTTTTTGTTGCTGGTGTGTCTTGTGCTTCCATGCGTTTCTCTCCACATCCTTGTAAATACTCCGTCGCTGCCCGCGACAGAGCCAACCAGGCGGAGTTAACGCAGAAATTGCCTTGGATTTATGGGTTGCCCATCCTTGCGCAACTCAAAATGTAATGACTGCTTACTCCGGCCTCTGTTCCTTATGTCGGCCAATTCAGCGCCAGCTTTAATCGTTTGCTTTTCTGCCACACGCAGGCTGCCATCAAAGCTGTAGGCACTGAGCAGGCTGGCGTTGTGTTTCACAATAACCAGGCGTTCGAAACCACCGATACCCGTGCCGGCATAAACCACTTCGCCAGCATTGGTTGCACGCACTGACATATTGCGGCTCAAGTCATCACCCAGGCGGTAATCCAGACCTTTGTTGCCACGACCGAACTCTGCATACGGTTTGATCCCAAGTGGCCATGCCCAGTGTTTGCTCAGCTGTTCTGACGCCACGTTGTCCGATGAGCTTGTCCTGGGTGGTTGCTGGCTGCTGGGTTTAGGCTGGCTGGCCGGTGCAGCAGGCGGGCGAGCGGCTGGCGTCCGTATTCGCGTGGACGGCGCTAACTGCGTCACCAGGGATAATCGCTGACCAGGGACAATACGATACGGCGCACGTACACCATTGGCGCGGGCAAGGCCTTTGTAATCGAGCTCAAAACGCCAGGCGATGGAATACAGCGTGTCACCTTTCTGTACAACGTAGGATTTACTGAGCGGGTCGCCACTGCCGTAGGGACCCGAGGTATATACCGGCGAACGCTCCGCAACCAACGGCCTGCCAGGTGCCAGACAACCGCTGAGGATCAAGCATACACAAAGTGACAGAAACAGCTTCAGCATCGCCTGCGCGTTCACGGTTTGCTGGTATATCTGTCAAGCAGAACAATCGCAACAGCGCCGCAGACAAATGCCACGGCAGTCAACAGCATAAAGGGTGATGCACCCTGTACCTCTGTATAACCCACTGGAGACAACCACTTGTCAGTGGCCACTGCAGCAACCTGCTGCCAGGGCCAGAGATTGGCAATGGACCCCAGCATGAAACCGGTCAACAACGCCAGCAACGGCTCCTGATAATGGCGCAACAGCCAGGCTAAAGATTTACTGAACAGCAGCAGGCCAACCGCACAGCCGCTCAGAAGCACGATCAGAACCTGAAAATTAAAATCGGCAACGGCTGCAACAACCGCAGGGTACAACCCCATGGCTAACAGCATATAACTGCCAGACACTGCAGGTAACAGCCAGGCACAGACTGAAATAATCCCGCCGATAAAGAACATCCACAACACGGGTTCAGCACTTGAAGCGGGCAGCCAGAGCAAAGCGATACCGCAAACAAGACCCACAACGCCGTAGCTCAGCAGGGTCAGCAGCGCACGTGCACGGCCGATAACAACCACCGACATGGCGATAACCCCACTGAAGAAACCCCACACAACAGGTTGATAGTGTTCAAGTAGATAGTCCATTAACTGTGCAAAGAGCAATGCTCCGCCAATCATGCCAACGGCTAAAGCGCATAAAAAGCGTAAATTATGATGCTGAGCAAATACCCGAGGTTGGGTTAAAAGACGCAAAGAGCTGGGACCAAAACTTGCCAGAGATCGAACGAGCTCATGATAGATGCCGGTGATAAACGCCATTGTGCCACCAGATACGCCCGGGACAACTTCAGCAAGGCCCATCAGTAACCCACGCCAGACAATGCTGAACAGCGGCCAAGCTGTGTCGGCCGTGTCTTTCACCGGGGGTTCTGGTTGCATGCTGGGCAGGCCTAAACCGCAGTGATACCACTGAGCAGCGGTACAAAGCGCACTTTATCAAGGACCCGTTCGGCCAGGACGCCATCGCGTTTATCGATCACACGCAACTCCTGCAGGGCATCACCGCCCACCGGTAAAATCATGCGTCCGCCATCTGCCAGTTGCGCCAGCAGCTCCGGCGGCACTGCTGAGGGTGCCGCAGTGACAATGATGGCATCAAAAGGTCCGTGGGCATCCCAGCCTTTATACCCGTCACCGAACTTCGCCACCACATTGCGCAGACCAAGCTGCTGCAGCCTTTGTTTTGCACGCGGCACCAATGCTTCAATGCGTTCTATGGTGAAGATCTGGCGACAGAGCTGCGCAAGAATTGCAGTCTGGTAACCACAGCCAGTGCCGACTTCCAGCACTTTACGGGGACCGACTTCCAGCAGCACCTGCGTCATTAGTGCAACAACAAACGGCTGCGAGATTGTCTGCCCATGCCCTATCGGTAAAGCAGTGTCTTCATAAGCGCGATGGGATAACGCTTCGTCCACAAACAGATGTCTGGGCACCGCGGCAATCTGCGCCAGCACGCGCTCATTCTGTATGCCTTTTTCACGCAGACGGGCTACCAGGCGGTCGCGGGTGCGCTGGGAGGTCATGCCGATGCCTTTGAGGTCTGAACTACGCATGGTAAGCACTGGCATCAATCACGTTAAAATGGTTTGCCAGCAACGTTGTAGCGTAAACACCGGGGGGCAAGGTGAACTTCACGAGCCACTCATCCTCGGCTGCCTGACACACATTCACCTCCTGCGGCTGCACAGCCAGCACACGGCGATCCATTGTTACCCCGGCGTATTCCAGCGCTTCGCAAGTCTGCGCAAATGAGACCAGCGCACTGGTCTCAATGTCGGCTGCAACGCCGCTCACCTGAGAGCGACCACGACCCCAGAGCGGACCGGTAGGCATGCCTTTTTCTGCAAGGTCCCCGTCTAACAGAATCGCGTAGTTATCCGCAGCAACACGCTTATCCAAAACCGCATTGAAGAGCAGACTACGCAGAACTGACAAATGCCAGCCCCGGCGAGAACTTTGGTGTTTCTGTTGCCGGCGACGGGCACCGCGGCGTTGATTCCGGCTTTCTCGTCCCCAGCCACCCGCCTGCAGCCAGTCCTGTGCCTGGGCTATGTTGCTGGCGGACAAACGCTGCGCACCAAAGTAATTAGGGAAGCAATCAGACAACGTGTCCAGCGAGTAACCACAGTAAAGCCTGACCTGGGTGAGCGTCAGTTCAAATATGTTAGCACTGTGGTCACCGAGCCGGAGTTTTTTCTCACGACGCCGAGACAATAAAACCTTTACCCGGGCATCTTCAGGCTGCCATTGATCCGCGGGTGTTGGCACACTGAACCACTGCCGTGTCACGGCATGTTTATCTTTACGCCCGGCGTAGCCAATAGTCTGCGGGTCAAGCTGGAAGTGTTCCGCCAACATGGCGACAACGTCAGTTGTATTCAGCGCGGTTTTTTCGATATAGAAATAGGCGTGTTCGCCCTTCCCGGAAAATGGCAGCTCTAGCACTTCATGTACCCGAAAGTGTTCGGGGATCATCTTTATTTGCGCCTGTGGCAGTGGCGCCTGTTTGTTAGAGATCGACATCCGGAATCAGGTAGAATACTTCACCGGTCTTAACCATGCCAAGATCCCGGCGCGCGCGCGCTTCCAGGACACTGCGATCACCCTTCATGGCCACCACCTCTGCCAGCAATATCTGATTACGCTGCTGTAACACTTCAACACGTTGCTGTTGCTGAATGAGCTGTTTGTGCATCCGCTCCCGGGCAAAATGGCCAGACTGGCCAAACCACAAACCGTATTGCAGCCACAGCAGAACAATCAACGCTGAAGCCACCAGAACTTTCATCTGCATAACCTAACCTGCCTTTATCGCTGAGCGGCCCGGGTAACTGGCTTTATTCCCCAACTGTTCTTCTATGCGCAGCAGTTGATTGTACTTGGCAACCCGGTCACTGCGACACAGAGATCCGGTCTTTATCTGACCAGCACCTGTACCGACGGCAAGGTCAGCAATGGTTGTATCTTCGGTTTCACCGGAGCGATGAGAGATAACGCTGGTATAGCCAGCGGCATTCGCCATGGCTATAGCTTCCAACGTTTCACTTAAGGTGCCGATCTGATTGAATTTAATGAGAATGGAGTTTGCGACTTTTTCGGCTATACCGCGGCTCAGAATCTCGGTATTGGTGACAAACAGATCGTCCCCCACCAGCTGCACCCGCGCGCCGATCTTTTGCGTCAGGTCTGTCCAGCCCACCCAGTCACTTTCATCCATGCCGTCTTCAATCGACAATATTGGATATTCTTCGCTCAAGGCGGCAAGGTAATCTGCGAACCCAGGCGCATCAAAGCTGACGCCTTCACCACTGAGATTGTATCGACCGTCCTGATAAAACTCCGAAGCCGCGCAGTCCAACGCTAACGTGATGTCGCTGCCGAGTTTGTAACCGGCTTTTTCAATCGCCTGAGTAATGACCTCCAGTGCCTGTCCGTTAGAGGTGAGATTGGGTGCAAAGCCGCCTTCATCTCCAACCGCGGTCGACAGACCCATTCCCGACAGGACTGCTTTAAGGTGGTGGAAGATTTCAGTGCCTGCCCGCAACGCTTCGCGAAAGCTGCTCATGCCTACCGGCTGCACCATAAATTCCTGGATATCGACGTTGTTGTCCGCGTGCTCGCCGCCGTTGATGATGTTCATCATGGGTACCGGCATACACATCGGCGGCGCGCCCGCGAGCTGATTGATGTGCTGGTAAAGGGGAATCTGCTGACTCGCCGCGGCAGCCTTGGCAGCAGCCAGAGACACAGCAAGCATCGCGTTAGCGCCCAGTTTCGATTTGTTCTGTGTGCCATCCAGTTTCAGCATAGCCTGATCAAGCGCCTGCTGATCGGTGCAGTCCATGCCCTTCAGGGCATCAGCAATCGAGGCGTTAACATGACCCACGGCCTGACGCACACCTTTACCCATGTACCGCGTGGCGTCACCATCGCGCAATTCCAGCGCTTCACGGCTACCTGTTGAAGCACCAGAAGGTGCAACCGCACGGCCCATGACACCGGAATCCAGGTGCACGTCT
>Ga0180435_10004151_pt1 | contig 14330 bp, 27 predicted proteins | sample SS_ome_3_FD_132467 | JGI IMG/M metagenome (GOLD analysis project Ga0180435, IMG submission 132467) | Hypersaline lake sediment archaeal communities from the Salton Sea, California, USA - SS_3_S_1 metaG | ecosystem: Environmental > Aquatic > Non-marine Saline and Alkaline > Hypersaline >... | reverse complement strand
GCAAGTCTGCCCGCATGGGGGAACTAAGGGGGCTTGGGTTCCGGTTCGAAACCCGAAGGTATACGGACCCCGCCGGCAGACATGCGAAGGGGTACAGTTACCGATTGGTATCCCTGGAACCCGGCCCACCGTCGCCGGTACAGGCCGACGTCAAGATTTATGAAGACAGCCTGGAACCGTTGCTGGATCTGCTGGTGTACGTCCGCGAACAGGCGCAGGCCGGCGCCCCGGGATTCGACCGCACCCACGACCTGCCCGACGTGATCCGCGCGATCCGCAAGGCGATCAACACACCACGCCCAGGGCGCAACCTGAAATTGAGGGAACAATGTGTGCAGCACGGACGACAACGCGCGACCTGATCAAACGGAACCGGGTGTCTGCCCGGACCCACGACTGGGCCCCCAGCGACTTCGGCGCGGACGGCTTCGACGCGCACCTGGTCGAATCGATCCGCCTGTTCCAGCGTGACCGCTTCCTGCGCGAATCGGGGCACGCGGACCGGAAGACGATCGAAGCCCTGCACGCGTACCGCCAGGGGATCCGCGACGGGCTGCCGAACGCGAAGGTTGACCGGAACCTGCGCAAGCTGGGGAACCCGTTGTGCGCCCCTGACGACCCGAAGATCACGCGGTCCGCGCCCTTCGCTGGGCGGACGTTGTACCTGGTGCACCCGTCGCCGCTGACCGAAGCCCGTACCTTTCTGGACAGGTGGGACGCCCTGGCAATGTTCGGCCAGTACCTGGAAGTGCTTCCGCCCCTGGACAGTGACCTGCGCGAATTGCGCCGCTTGTGCCTGTTCCCTGCCGACCTGTCGCTGCCGTTCAAGTCGGGCCGGGAAGCGCAGCACCGCGCGGCGGACTGCGAACCCGACGGCCTGATCGTCCGTGTGGACCGTGCCCACAACCACCTGATCGAACAGCACCAGGGCGACCCGCTGGTGGACTTTTTGGAAAGCATGGGCGACCCCGGATGCCCGGTGGCGATCATGGCGGATCTGTCGTGGCCGACCCGCAAGGCAGGGAAGGCGGCGTGTAATGCCTGGAACGTCTGCGAAGCGTTCGACGTTGCCCTGCCCATGTTCCCGGGCGCCATGGTCGGAAACCCCACCGAATACGCGATCGGCCAGGTCGTCACCTGGTGGAAGATCTTTGGCAAGATCTGGCCGCAGTTCTGCTTCCCCGTCTTCGACACGTCGGAAGGCGAAGGGGACCTGACCCCAAACCATGTCCACCGGTTCCGGGCCTGGCTTGAATTCCGTGGGATACGTGGTGTCGGTTGGCATGGGTTCCTGAAGGGTGACCTGTGGGACGCTTTCACCCAACCTTTGCCTTCTGACGTTCCCCGTGTAGACTACTGACGGACAACGAAGGGGGTACCCGATGGCCGAACGACACGTGGGATCAGGGCAGACGTACAGCACGATCACCGATGCGTACAACGCCGCCAGCAGTGGCGATGAAATCATCATACACCCGGGGACTTATACGGAACGCATTGTCCATCCCGCAAGTACAAAGAACAACATTACTTTTCGGGGGTTCACTGGCGATCCGGCAGACGTTCTGTGGGTCGGAACGGGATCGCTGAATTCTGCGTATCCGCTCCGTGTCTACCTGGTTGGGACTTCCGGGACGCCGAAAGACACGTATATCCAGGATATTACGCTTCGGTCGGGTTCGAATGGTGGCGGCGCACTGAACCTGAACGGATCGACCGGTTCGTACTACTCCAGAACGTGGGTAAGCAACTGCTGGTTGCAGGTCCCGTACAACAAAGTGATCCTAATGATCAGTAACTATGCCCGGGTCGAATTCGACGAGTGCATTCTGGAAGGGTACAAGTCGTCAGGCGCTGTCGCGTCATGGACGATCAACGCGAACGAACGCGCGACGTTCCGCAACTGTCTGATCTATTCGCCAGAGAAGCTGTACGAAAACGCAAACGTCAAGCACTATCACAGCACGATCGTTCACGGTCGGGCGACGCGCCTGATTTACAACACTGGGGCGTGGGGGTTTTACTACGGCTGTGTTTTTTACAACTGGGCAAGGTTCACGGGTGGGGCCCAGGACTTGTGGTCTGGTTCTGGAACTCCTAACTTCAGTGAATGCGTGTACTTCAGGCCGAGTGGTTGTGATCAGTCGGACGCGGAATTGCTTGAATCGGATCCGCTGATTGCTGGCGGGACAACAGTACGAAGTACCACGGGCGACAGCCAGATCCCGACTGACTGCCAGATACTGACCGGATCCCCGGCGATCGATCACGTGGCGACAGATCACGGCCTGACGGACGACTATTTCGGCAACGCGCGACCATTGGGATCCGCGTATGATGCCGGGTTCCATGAACGACCCGCGCCGCTGCCCCGCCCCGTCGGCCCGTATCTGAACAACCACGCAATCCGGCGTGGTGACCTTGTAACGTAACCGGAGGTAAACACTAATGACTTTGACCGATTACATGGAATCGATCCTGTGCCACAAGGTGCAGGTGGAAACCCGGGAAGGCGTGATCCGCACGGGCACCCTGACCGGCGTTCGAACCCACGACGTTCAGGCCGACGGGGAAACGATCCACTTCCCCAACGAACTGATCCTGGACGGGGACGAAACCGACCCGCTGCCCGTGCGGCAGCTGGTGAAGATCCAAACTACGGGTTGATCGCCACGTCGGGCCCGGTGTTGTCCGGCGACTGGAAGCACTGGCGGGTCAGCGGCGCATACTTGCCAGCCAGCGACCAGGACGACTTTTTCCCGGTGAACACTGGGAACCCGCCCGCCCGCCAGTTCGCCAGACAGCGGCAGGCGATCGATTCGCTTTCCGACTTCGGGCATTGCTTCCGCACGGTCCACCACTTGCCCCGGGCCATGCGCCGAGTGCTGCACTTGCACTTCGGGCGCTTCCCGTTCAGGTACGTTGCGCACCGGTCGGCCCGCTTGTACAGCCACAGCGCGCCCAGTTCAAGGTTGATCGTTGGGTCTGCCAGATCGCGGAACGCCACCCGGCGCCCGGCCCACCTGTGCAGGGTTCCCCAATGGAGCTGAACCAACCCATAGTCCAGGTCGCCGTTCGGCCTGCGCCACGGCTTCGGGCCCGGGTCGATATACTCACCGTCCGGCCCCTTGTTCCACCGGCTGACCGACGTGGGCACCCACAGTGACTGTTGCCGGACGATCGAAGCCAGGGCGAAAGCGGCGTCCGCGTCGTTCAGCGCGTACCATGTCCACCGTTTCGCGCCGGCTGCGCGCTGTTCGTCCGTCGTTCTGACTTTGATCCGTGGCCAGGTTTGGGATCGGGCCGCCGCCAGCAGTGCGCCGGCGTACACATTGATCTTCCGTTCCGTGTAATGGTCTGCCCGTGCAGTCAGGCCGCGGTCCCCCTGTTGCTGGACCTGGCACCGGATCACTTTGGACAGGTACCCCACCGGGTCCGTTGTCATGCTGGGCGCCTGGTAGTCAGGCACCGGCAGGGGCTGGCCGTGGGCACGGTTCGTCGCCCATGTCAGCAGGCACCCCAGCAGCGCCCAGAAGAAAACCTTTTGAAGTCGATTGCATACTGCCATGTCGTACACTCCGTCGCAATTGCAGTCCGAAGATCGTACCTGTCGGGGTTGCCAGGTGCAAGATCTCGGTTGATCAAAAGGGGTGACAACGGATACAATGTCACCAGGTGCACCCGCCACGGGGAAGCACCGGAAAGGGGTTGACCCATGAACCGAAACGCGAACCGGATCCAATACCGGCCACCCCCGCAGACACTGGCCGCACTGAAGGCGATCGCGGAAGTCATGGCGCAGCGTGCGCCGTGGCAAGGGAAGGTGTCGATCAACGACGCCGCGAAGTACGCGACCGACCTGGGGGTGTCCACCCTGTCGAAGCACCCCGACTTCGCGGACGCACTGGACAAGGCCAGCGACCCCGCCAACTGACCCCCAGGCCCGCCGTATTTTCTGGGGTGCATTTTTTCCTTGCCACCCACACAGCCTTCGGATACAGTGTAGTCGCCGGCACCATGTCCGGCGCTGACAGAGCAACACCGGCCGACGGTCGGGGGAAGGGGCTGCATGGTGGAACCTGCAAAACTGCACCTGTCAAGCGTGCTGACCGCGCTGGACAAGGTGGAACAGGACGGGGACCCGCGGACGCTGGGCAACCGGAAGGAACTGGTGCAGCGGTGGCTGTCGAAGGTGCGGCAGGCGCTGAACCTGGTGGACACGAAGGCGCCCGTGGACGCCGAAGTCCTGGCGCACCTGGACGGCGGACGCCTGTCCGCCATGAACCCGGGCGAAGCGACAGTGCTGCACCTGGACGCGGCCGAATGGTCGGTGTGGGTGTTCCGGGGCGAAGCCGCAATGGCCAGCGACGGGCGCACCGGTCCCGGCGGGCACGTAACGATCAGGCTGCTGGACCCGAAGACCCGCGCCCGCAAGCTGCGCAACAGCCTGAAGGTGGAACCCGGGGCGTCCGGCATGCACGTGTGGAAGATCAGGAACGAACGCTAGGCGGCGCCATGCGCCGGAAAGGGGAACGAACCATGCCGAAGACGAACGGAGAGAAGAGAAGGGGCCGCCCCCCGAAGCCTGGCGGATCAATGCCGCAGCTGACCGTCCGGCTTCCGAAGTCCGTACTGCGGGAACTGGCAAAGCAAGCGCGCAAGCGAGGCTGCAGCCGCAACCGCCTCGCACGACAAGCAATCAAGCGGTTCTTGCTGGCTGCGTACGACTGACCCGATCCCGCCCTGTCCCCAGGGGTGATCATTTTTGTACCCCAAAAAAGTTGGCTTGTAACTCGCTGTAATCAGACCGGAATTAAACTTTCTTTTTTGGGGTGCAAAAAAGTTGTTGACCTGTCTGTATCCATTGGATACACTGTACCCAGGTCGCACGGACCGACCCCGAAGTTGGGGGCTTTGAAAAACAGCGGGTCACGAGGCAAGAGGCATCGGCAGGCTGCCCGAAAGCAAGAGGTGGAGCGACGGTGTTTCTCGGTAGGGCCCGGGTTAGACAGCAGACGATAACAGGACGCGGCAGTCGGTGTCACTCGGGGTTCGAATCCCCGGCGTCTGATTACAGTCCATATCATTTCCCACGCAATGGAGCAAGAATCATGTATAAGCACGGTGATTCAATCAAGATTCAGGCTGCTACCCGAGACGAAATCTTCGACGGTATTTTTCTGTACGGCCAGGTCGACGAACCAGGTCATCCCGACCACTGGCGGAAGTTCGATGCGATCAGCGATGAGATTCTGGTCGCCCATCCCCGACTGGTGATCCATTACACGATCGCGGCCAGCCCGGAACTCGATGACATGTTCGGCACGGAGATAGGTACGATCGAACTAACCGCATACCCTGATCAGATTCGCTGACAACGGCAGCCAGCGGCTGAAAGACTGGCGGGGACGCAGCCGGCAACGGGCCGGGCACCATGCACGTACACGAAGGTCAGGGACGTAAGCGGTGCTGACCTGGGCCTAATCAGCCACATTGACGGCGGTAGATATCGGATCATGTCTGATACCCTTTCCGGTCCACACGGCGGTGACCGTGCCCGTGACCAGTTCGACGACCTGCAGTCCGCAGTGCAGACTGTCCTGTTCCGCTGCATTCCGGCCGCCACAAACCGATAACCAACACCACCTGGCCCGATTGGCCGTGCGATGCACGGGGCGCCGGTTCGAATCCGGCACGGGCCCTTTCGACCTTCACCACACACACGAAAGGGGACACCATGGACACCACAGGCCGCATCCATATTCGTAGCGCACTGGACCGATTTCGTCGTTTCCTGAAGAGCATCGAAGGGGAGCAAATCGAAGGGGAACTGGTTGCTTGTGCAATCAATGTGCGTCCCTGCAGTGACGATATAGCGGACGAAATCGAAAACCTCGCTGATGACTTGGAAGAAGCTAGAACGCTTTTTAATGAACACCTGAAGGCCAGGGCCCTTGCCGGCCTGAAGCGCATCGAAAAGGACTGTCTCTAGCCCCCGCCCGACCCGCCGACCGGCGGTGCGCGGTTCGAATCCGCGCCAGGGGGATCAACGACACCACGGGGGAACGAACATGCGACGGATCACAACGGTCCTTGTCGCCCTGGCAATCCTGTACGCCGCCCCGCCCACCCCGGACGGCCGGGTGACCGGCAAGGGGTACAAGTTCGAACGCTACACGGCGCAGCCGTTCCGCGCCGTCGCTGCGTTCTTCGTCCACCGCTGGCTGCGCGACTGGTAGGGGGTGCACCATGGACGAGCTGCGAAAGGTCAGCACCACCGCGCTGCTGAATGAACTGATCAACCGGGGCCTGACCGAAGAACTGGCCCACCGGCTGGACACGTTCTTCGCCGTTGGCCCCGAGTGGAATCCCGAGATCCTAACCGACACCGTGCAGGCGGCGATCGAATACTGCCAGGGCGGGGGATACGCCGGCTATCAGGTGTGCTGGTACGGCGAAGACGCCGACGGGCGCGGGTGGGTGCAGTTCTGGGGCGGGACCCGTGAGCAGTGCGAGGAACGTGCGAAGCAGCCCCCAGACGCCGACGCTTGGCACCCCGCCGACATGCAGGGGGATGGGGGCCCGCCGTACGATCACGCGACGGCGACGGGGATGTACGATCGCTGATAGCAACCCGGGGCGTGGTGCCCCGGTGGGCCGACCAGGTGCACGCCTGGTCGGACGACCAGGACACCACACAACAACGGCCGGCACTGCCGGCAAAGGGGAACGACATGGTAAACAAACCGAACCTGCACTGGGTGGAAGCCCATCTGGTGGTCAGCGCGGAAGGTGCGTTGGACGTGCACTTGCTGACGGAATCCGGTGAAGGCAACCGGAAGATCAACACGGACCTGGATCTGGACCGCGCCGACTTGGACCTGGCCATGGCGAAGGCCAGCACCTGGGCAGCCAAGAACCTGGAAATCCCCAGTGCTAGGCTCGTGTGGGAAGCGAAGCCCGACGGGATCGCGAAGCTGCGATACCACGTGGACGAACCGCCCGGACCCACCCCTGACGGCGGCATGCCGCCGACCGTCAACGAAGTGGTGCGCGACCTGCTGAATCGTGCCGAAGTCGCACTGTCGCTGGCGGTTGCCGACTTCTATGATACGCGGGACGACGGGTCGGACACCTGGAACGGTGGGAAGTGCTGGCACGTGTATGAAGCCCTGGGGGTCGTCAACCGCTGTACGATGCAGGCCCGCGCCAGGCTGAAGGAAATGGACGCCGACCGTGGGTGGCACTGGATCACCCGGAAAGGGGACTGATCATGGTGGTAACCACTGATAGCCCCCTGTCTACCCTGGTCGGCCGACAGTTCACCGACGCTGTGCAGGCAGCGACCGCCCACCTGGACCGGTTCAGGGCGTTCGGGAAGCGTGACTGTCTGTCCAAAATGATCGCGGAACTGGGTGAAGCGAAGCGCCACCTGGAAGAAGCCTTCGGCAAGGTGCCCCGCCTGCGCCGCCTGCGCGACAGCGGGACCTGCCCCGACTGCAGGGGAACCGGGTCGCCGACCCATCCGCTGCCCGGCTTCTGTGTCACCTGTGAAGGGACGGGTGTCCTGCACTGCCTGAAGGGGCAGACGTGGCGCCCGCCCGGACTCGAACCGAAAGGGGATTGATCATGCATCTGTGGGACACACTGTTGCCGAAAGGCAAAGGGCACCTGGTGCAGCTGCTGAAGCTGTGGCAGGGCAACGCCCGCGAAGTGCTGCGCCAGGTGGCCAGCAGGAACAAGGCGATCTGGTACGTGTACAACGACGGCGGCGACCCCGCCGGACCGAAGGCGCACGCGGTCCCCGAAGGGATCGCCCTGGCGACTGCCCTGGTGGACGCCCAGCACGGTCCGTTCTTCCTGGACGCCGTGGTGGTCGTCGAAGTCATGCACACCACCGACGAAACGCCCCGCCCTGACGACCCCACCGCGGTGAAGATCGCCACGGCCCGCCGCGTCACGATCTGGATCCGCTAATCCGGTGTGGCGATCTTCGCCACGCACAACGTACGAACGGGCGGACCCGAACTTCCGCCCACGAAAGGGGAACGAGTATGCCTAACGACGACTGCAACGGACCGAGCGTACCCGCTTGTGATTTGTGCGGGGCCGAGTCGATCTTGGTCGCATGCACCGAGTGTGCAGTCATGGTGTGCGTGCTGTGTCGACCGACGGATGGCCCGTTGTGCGTGGTCTGCCACGAACGCCACCACCGGGATCGTGATCGGGTGGCCGAAGCGGTGGGGGTGTAGCATGGACCACTGTTCGAAGTGTGGCGCCGACGTGATCGACTTCGGGATCTTCGCCTGCGGTCAGTGCACGTCGTGCGCCACCGAAGACCACTGCCGCGGGTGCACTGGCGACCTGGACTGCCCCGCCCGGTCTGACCTGCAGCACGTGGACGACTTCGTGGTCGAACTGTACAACGGGGATGACGCCCTGGTGGTGCTTCCGAACACCAGGGCGGCACTAGACCCACTGATCAAGCGGGCCGTGGTGGTAGATATCGGGCGCCCGCTTGACGACGAACTGAAGCGAAAGATCCGGCGACGGCTGGCGCAGCTGTTCCGCGTCCTGGACGACGTGATCGCCCAGGCCGTCGCCGACTTCGCCGAACACTGGGAACCGGAAGGAAGCAGTGAACCATAACCCGCCTATCCTGGACGCCTACCGCGTCCAGGGCGGACGCAAGGGGCCGAACCCATACGCTGGCATGTTCGGCCCCTTGCGTGCGATACAGGGCAACCTAGACCGCTTTCTGGCTGTTTGATGTTAAGTCCCGGGAACGAAAGGAAGATCTGTTATGTCCGATACCACACCCACCAAAGGCACGATCCGAACGTGCAGCACCTGCGGTGCGTACGCCAGGATCGACGCCCGTTGCCACCGAACACCAGCGTTGTACCAGCGCGAACCGGGGGACTGGTGCGACCAGTGGTACGCCGGTACCGGACCCACCGGCGGCCGACCGACGATCAAGGTGCGCCAGAATATCGAACTGCCGTCAGACGATCCGTTCAAGCCCAGGTGCGCGACACCGGACGCGGACACGTACCTGGGTGACCCGTCGCCCTGGGAACGTACGTCCAGGTCGCAGGACCAGGCCGAAGACGATCTGGAACAGGCCCGCCGCATGGTGGGACAGCGACCGCCCCGCCCTGCAGCGTCGATCACTTTCGAAGCCGGCCGCAACTTGGAACGGATCTTCGAACGGGTGCCCGACGACAACGCTACGGTAACGATCAGCAGATACGGAAACTGGTTCAAGGTCCGGGTGCTGCTGCATCCCGACGGCCACAGCGTCGGTTCCGTCGAACTGGTGCACCACGATGAACGTACGCCACAAGAAGCCCTGGCGACCGCCGTTCGTGTGCTGAAGCAGACGAAGGGAAGTCAAGTGCAAAAGGCCGCTCCGGATTTGCAGGGGTCGTCCGGGCCCGCACAGGACCAGACCGAAGACGATCTGCCACCGCCCGACAAACTGGCGCAATGGGCAACGTCGCATGCCACCCAGGCCGACCCCACCGTGTGCATGGACGCCGACTGGTACGCCGACCAGGTACGACAGTTCGCCGAAGCCCTGCGTGACGAACTGGACGACGGCGCCGACGACCTGCCCGACGTCGTGCTGGTGGTTACAAGGTGCGGCAAGTGCAAGGGGCAACTGTCGATCATGCAGTACGACGAACTGCGCGACAGCCTGGAACAGCAGCTGCGCTGCAGCGACTGCGGCGGGCACGTGCTGAAGGCGGATCACCTGTTCTTCCACCGGGCGACCCTGGACCTGCTGCACCACGCCGCAACCCTGAAGTGGGACCATTCGGCCGGGACCTTCGCTTCCCTGGTCCGCACCTGGCAGAAGGCGGGCTGCCCCGACAAGGACGGGCCGCCCCGGGTGTCCCACATGAAACAGGCCGAAGTCCTGGATCTGGACCTGGCGCGGACGTTCGCTGGTGTGCCTGAAATCGAAGCGTCGATCAGCGTGCGCCGGGGGCCCGTCGGGTGGACGGCTTCGGTGGGCGAAGGGTGGGCGTCCAGCTACCGGGTGATCGCCGAAGGCAAAGGTGACACCATGTACGACGCGATCGCCGACGTCAGGGCGAACGTGTATGGTGACAAGGACGACGACCAGGGCGAACTGCCCCTGGAAGGGAAGGACGACTGACATGGGCGACGACGACGGACGGAAGGTGCGCTGCTTCTACCACAGCGCCGACCTTGACGGGAAGTGCAGCGCGGCGATCGTGCTGCACGCCCACCCCGACGCGACCCTGCACCCGATCAATTATGGCGATCCGTTCCCCTGGGCGCTGTTCAATCTGGGCCCGGAAGGTCCACCGGGGAAACGGAAGCGCGACCTGGTGTACATGGTGGACTTCGCGCTGCAGCCCTGGTCGGATATGGAACGCCTGGCGCGCATGGTTGATCTGAACTGGATCGACCACCACGAAACGGCGATCGCGGACTTCAACCGACAGAACAGGGGACCGGACGGATCACGGGTCAAGCGGCACGCCGACAACAGGGTGGGGCACGGCGCCTGCTTCCTGGTGTGGGAACACTTGTTCCCCGACGAAGACGTGCCCGAAGCCGTGCGGCTGATCAGCAAGTGGGACGTGTGGGACCACGACGAACCGGCTGTGGTGCACTTCCAGTACGGCATGCAGGGGGTGGACAACGATCCCGATGCACGGATCTGGGTGGACCTGTTGGACGTGACCGATCCGATCAGTGAAGCACGGGTGTTCGTCACGGAACAGCGCGGGAAGACGATCTGGCAGTACGAACAGCGCCAGAACGCCCAGCGGATCAAGGCCCTTCGCTTTGACACCGAACTGTCGGGCATGCGCTGCCTGGCGGCGAACGTGGGCCTGGTGTCGTCGAAGCTGTTTGACAGCGTGTGGGACCCCAGGGCGTACGACTGTATGCTGACGTTCCACCACCGGAAGGGTTGCTGGAACGTCAGCCTGTACAGTGACAAGCCGTCCGTGCACTGCGGTAGGGTGGCGAAGCAGTACGGTGGGGGTGGCCACAAAGGGGCGGCCGGGTTCCAGTGCGACGCCCTGCCGTTCGACCTGCCGATCAGGGGCTGACCATGGCGCGCCTGTACCGTTGCGGTGAGTGCCACGAATGGCGGCCGGGGTCCGGGCCGACGGGCGACTGGTTGCCCCGGGATCGTGGAACGTGCGTGCACAAGTTGATCGACGTGAAGCGGTGGAAGGAAGGGCGCAAGCGACCTGAAGCACCGTTCCACGTGACACGGGCGAAGACGCCCTGCAAGTGGGGCCGAATGAAGGGGGGATCGTGAACCGCGAAGACACACAGCGGTCGGCCGCCCTGATCGTTGCCGGCCTGAACGAAGCCGCATACGAAGCCAGCAGGGCACGGATCGCAGCACACCAGGATCACCGTTCCGATCGGTTCCGGTTCACTGTCCGTCGAGTCCGGACACTGGCGCAGCAGGTGATCAGGATCTGCGACGAACTGCTGGAAGGGGGTGACGACAATGGGGTGGGTTGACGACACGGTGACGGTGGACGTTACGATCAAGGCGGTCAGCCAGAAGGCGATCATGGTGCGACCCGACGACGACCCGGACCTGGAAGTGTGGGTGCCCAGGTCGTCGATCGACAGTGCGTCCTGCAAGTTCAAGCGGGGCGCCCGTGGCACCCTGGTGATCCTGGCGGACATGGCGGAAAAGAAGGGGCTGGTATGATGGATCGGCGGAAGTTCGTTCGCATGGGCAATCTGGCTGAAGTATTTCACCTGGTCGTTCGGATCGTCGTGGGTGGTTCGGGTTCGCGTGAAGTGGTGACCGCGTGCGGTCGAAGGTTGTACGTTCCGTCGTGGGTGACAAGTGATATCGGGGTCCCGTACCAGCGTATCCCGCCTGGCTGTCGGGCGTGTAAGTCGTGTCGTGTGACCGCCGACTATCGCCTGGGAACAAAGAGGCGATCATGACTTGCCCCTGCAAAGACTACCGGCCGCCGGCACAGCACCATATGCGCCGACTGGTGGCGTACAGGTCGCACCGGTGCACGGAATGCCGCGACACGATCTGGCCCGGGGAAGTGTACTTCCGGCACGACGTCGCGTACGTGACGGAAACCGAGCACCCCGTGTCGGGGGTCAGGACCACCAAACGCAACACCGTGATCATGGTCCTGTGCGACTGCTGCCAGGAAGCGGCGCAGCTGCTGCAGGGCATGGGGTACCTGTGGAACCCGGGCGAACTGTCCCGGGCCTGGGCGAAAGCCTGGGGGAAGGATACCGAACGGTGACCGACACGACCTGCGAAGACTGTGGGGCCCCGTGGGTGGGTACGTACGTGTTCGTCGGTGCAGGTGACGTGACAGCCGACGAAGACCAGCAGACGATCAACTGTGATCTGAAGTTCCTGCCGGTCTGCAACGTGTGTCTGTCGGTCAACCTGGTGCGCAAGTTCATCCGGTTGGAATTCACGGTGCCGGCGGGGGTGGGGAAGGAAGGCTGACCATGGTGAATCCGATCGATAAGTCCGTGGACGTACTGACGATCAAGTGCGACGCCTGCGGGCACCCGTGGCAGGGCGCAATGCACTTCGACTTCGCGTCCACCAGGATCACGGCACAGGCCGGGATCAGGGCGGACCTGCAACTGGTACCGAAGTGCGAAGCGTGCGGATCGATCGCGCTGAAGTTCGACAAGGTGCGGGTGGTGATTGTGCCAGCTGCCGACCTGGACAGAAAGGAAGGCTGATCATGGGATCACCGTACATGGACGCGGTGAAGGTGGCGAACATGCTACTGGGGCTGCCGAAGAACTGCAAGACCACGATCGAAGTGCGGGCTGCCCGCGACGTGTTCACGAACGGGGTGGCGTACGACATGATCGTGCGCGGCCCGTCCGTCCTTGAACAGAACACGATCGCCGACGTGGCGCTGGACGCCAGTGTGCACGGCGGCCGGATCATGATCCGAGAACTGCGGGACACCCAGGTCCAGGCCGTTCGCAAACTGGTAGACACCATGCGGGCCGACGTGCACCTGCTGACCGACTGGCTGCGCGAACACGCGCCGGACGACGAAGGGAAGGACAATCATGCTGGTGTGGTGGAACAAGGCGACGAAGGGGCAGCCCCGCTTCCGTGTCCACGTGACCCCGACCTGCGATCGGGCGGCTGGTGTTGGCAGGGCAACGAACGCAGAAGTGGTGTGGGACGACCTGGTGCACGCCCGCGCCTTCAACGGATCGGGCAAGCTGATCGGACTGGTCTGCCCCGACTGCAAGGTGCGCCTGCTGGACGCGCACGGGGTAACCGAACGGGAACTGCTGGAGGTGGAAGCATGAAAGACGACACGACCGACACCCTGATCGAAGGGTTCCAGATCGGCACCTTGCCACGGTGGGTGGTCGAACGGTTCCTGCGGAACCTGGAAGAAGCACAGGAGCAACCGCGCGAGTGGTGGTGCACGATCTGCGGTGTCCGGTGGATAGGTACCAGGCAGGACGGCCCACCGTGCGACTGCTGGAAGGAAATGGGGTAGCGATGGCGAACGTCAAGATCACGAAGAAGGACGGTACGATCATGGACTTCCCGCACCGTGGCCGGGCTGGTGGTAGCTACACGGTGACCGTGAAGTACGAAGGCGCCTTTGTGATCGTGCGCGATGAATGGGGCAAGGAAACTGCGGTTCCGGTGACCGACGTTGAACTTGTCGAGTCGGAACCGCACCAGGAAAGGTGGTGATCATGGAACGGATAGTGGTCTGCACGACGGAAGGCGGGTTCCCTGCCATTGACACCATGGTGCTTCTGGCCCGGGGTGAACGCGCCCGATCGGAATGGGATGCAGAATGTGACCCGGAAAGCCTGTTTGAAGGGGTGCCGAAGCCCCCGGGTGATGGGTTGTGGATCTGGGAAGGCGATCCGGTCTGGAATGCCGAAGAAGGGCGCTGGTACTTCGATCGCCGGTTCGAATGGCGTAGGCCGACCCGGCGCGAGCTGCCTGCCCTGGCGATCGGCGCATCGCCATGGACACCGACGATCGCGAAGACGTACCGGTGTCTGGAGTGCGGCGAGGGGTTTGTGGACACGGGTACCATTCCGGGCACCTGTCCGACCTGCGATGCGCCGTGGTGCCTTGTCCCTTGTACATGCGACGAAAACTGCGACGAACCTTGTCCGCGCCATGACTGGGACAAGTACGTCGAGTGGTGCGGCGGCCTTGAACAAGCACTGCAACGTGCGGTCAGGTGGAAGCAATCATGACGAAGGACAAGGACAACGGGAAGGCGAACGCGAAGTGGATCAGGTTGGGCAAGGCGGTTGCGGCACTGGCCGTCGCCGTC
>Ga0180435_10004150_pt1 | contig 14332 bp, 12 predicted proteins | sample SS_ome_3_FD_132467 | JGI IMG/M metagenome (GOLD analysis project Ga0180435, IMG submission 132467) | Hypersaline lake sediment archaeal communities from the Salton Sea, California, USA - SS_3_S_1 metaG | ecosystem: Environmental > Aquatic > Non-marine Saline and Alkaline > Hypersaline >... | reverse complement strand
CTTCAGCAACGCAGTTGATCTTTATCTTATTTTACATCAACGGTAGGAGATGAGATGGAAGAAAAACGGTTTTTCCGGAAGATAAAAGAAAAGTCACACATAATTGTTATCACCATCATCACCATATACCTTATCGCCCTTTCCGTTAAAACCGCCTCGGTTTTCTACAACGAGTACTGGGTAAAAAAGAATCAGACGGAATCATCGGAACAGGCACCGGATAAGACCGGATAAACGATTAATTCTTGGTGAAATAAAGCACCACACTTTTCCCAATCAACGGATTCAACATCCCGTCTATAAGCCGGGTCATGCGCGGCTTTTTCATAATATCCCAGGTGAGAAAACGTTTATAGAGATTGACAGCCCATGAATCGTCCCGGGTCGGCCCCACAAAGCATTTCAGCCACCAGTAGGGGGAGTGGATGCTGTGGGCAAAATGGGAATAAAAATGGCGTGTGCCCGCTTTTTCCACTGCAAAGATCAGTTCTTTTTTATGATAAATCCTGACATGCCCCTGGTTGGCGTTGACGTATTCATCGGACAACGCCCAGCAGATCCGTTCGGGCATATACCTCGGGACACTGACCACCAGGGTCTTTCCGGATTTGAGTACGCGTATTATTTCCGACATCGCCTTATTATCATCCGGAATATGCTCGAGGACTTCGGAACAGATCACATGGTCGAAACTATTATCCTTAAACGGCAGGCAGGTCACATCGGATACGGAAACGCCCCAGACGCCGCCGCCATGCTCCCCCAACGCATCATGATACCTCAATCTGTCCGCAGCTTCTTTAACATCTCCGAGGCTCACATCCGATCCAATGGCCACAACACCTTCCCGGCGGTATGCCTCGCAGGTGTGACGGCCCGGACCGCAGCCGATATCCAGGATTTTATCACGCGGTTTTACGGAAAGGCGGTTAAAGTCGACTGTAATCACGAATGACCTCCCGGTATGCGTCAACGGTTTTCTCGGCCGCCTTTTGCCACGTAAAGTTTTCCATAACCCTTTGAAATCCTTCGTTGCCAAGCCGCAATGCATCGTCCGGGTTATCCATGAGCCTGACGATTGCCTCGGCAAGAACCCTGCTGTCGGCCGGAGGGACAAGGACCCCTGCCTCCCCCACTACCTCCGGAAGCGCTCCTCCCGTAGTGCTGATAACAGGTACGGCACAAGCCATGGCCTCTCCAACCGGCAGACCAAACCCCTCGTAAACAGACGGCACCACTGCCATTGATGCGCGTGCATACTGCTTGACGAACTCGTCGTCATCTATGCGTCCGGTAAATACTATATGCCGGCCGATACCGAGTTTTCTTATCAGTTTTAGGATCCCGCCTTTTTTCTTGGGATTTCCCACCACCACAAGTTTAATTTTCCGTTTTTCAGATATGTCGGAGACAGCATGCAGAAGGTAATACAGGCCTTTCAGCGGGGTGTCCGAACTGTTGGTGACGATGATACGGCCCGGCTCTCTTTTTATCTCCGGAATCGGATAAAACACATCCGTATTGATCCCATTGGGGACAATGCTGAACTTTTTCTTCGGCACCTTAAAATCCCGGCTGATATCACTCATCGCACACTTTGAAACGGTTATAATCCCCGGCAGCCTTTTTGACACTCTTTTCTGCATTCCAATAAACGAGTACCAGCGCATATGTTTCATTTTTTTCCATGGCGCCCGAACGCTTCTAACGGCAATATCCCGGTCCACGGTAATGGGATGATGAATTGTGGCAATGGTGGGGATGAATTTGCTGATGCCCCATATGCCGTATGACAAACTCTGGTTATCATGAACAATATCATACATATGAAATCGTTTTCGCAAATACCTGATCGCTCTGAATCCAAAGGTAAACGGCTCAGGGAATCCCATTGTGGAGACACCCAGCCATTCAGCTATATTCACCGGATCGCAAAACTCCTTTAATGTAGGAATCCTGAACATATCTTCGGGATTATAAAGGTCGAGACAGGGCAGCATCGACAGCTTTATACCATCGCCAAGAAGAGGGTCGGGTGGCCCTGACACAACCTCCACGTGGTGCCCGAGATCCACCAGCCCTTTGCTCAAGTTACGGATATAGACGCCCTGTCCGCCACAATGGGGGTTGCTTCTATAACTTATCAGGCAGATTCTCAGCCTGTCATTCCGATACATTCCATGCATCCGGTACCCCAAAACCACATCAAAGTTAAAAGGATTCAAATACAGTTCTGCCGGGCTATCGTCAAGTTTTTAATCATAAACAGATTAATTATATTGACTGTTTTCAAAACAGCCCAGTATACCCATTAAAAAAACACCTTGCATTAATTTGATTTTTTCTGATAAATATTACGGTTCCATCTATCTGGTATGCAGGGTGGCAACAAGCATGTGAGACGGGAAAAATTAAATTTCGATTACGAGACGGATAAGTATGAGAGACGACATCATTGAAATAAGGTGGCATGGAAGGGGCGGCCAGGGGGCGATTACAGCTGCAAAAATAGTGGCCAACACCTCTTTTTTTTCAGGCTATTCCGGAGTTGTTATGACGCCGACATTTGGGACGGAGCGGAGGGGCGCGCCGGTCTTTACATCCCTGAAAATTTCTAAAAACAAAATCTATGACCTGTCCCCCATAGTAAACCCGGATATGGTGGTCGTCCTTGACCACCAGCTCCTTGAAGAAGCAAATGTCACATCCGGACTGAAACCGGGCGGCCTGGTTGTAATCAACACATCCCGACCTCCCCGTGCATTCAACATTAAAGACGCCGGAGTCGCCACCGCCGATGTTACATCGCTGGCAATAAAGACGGGCTTAAAACCCGGAATAGTAAACTCGGGTATTATCGGGGCGTTTGCAAAGGCCAGTGGATTATTGGAAATAGGCCTCCTCGAGGATGAAATTAAAAAGGAGTTTAAAGGAAAAGAGCCTGAGAAAAATGCCCGAGCCGCTAAAATTGCTTACGACAATACATTTGTTGGAGACGAATAAATGGAAAAGAAAATTTTCGGGCGCATGAAATCTCACAGTGAGCCCGGTCCCGGCGATGCCGGAAAAACCGGGTCATGGCGTGTCCTGCGTCCTGTTATCGACCTTAAAAAATGCATCCCTGCCAAGTCAGGCAAGAACGCATGTTTTTTGTGCTGGCTGTATTGCCCTGACGGAGTGGTAACGCGAACGATACCGCCTGAAATTAATTACGAATACTGCAAAGGCTGCGAGATATGCGCCGAAGAGTGCCCTGCGGATGCCATAACGATGGTTGAGGAAGCGGAATTCATAGAGATGGAGGATTAGGATTATGCATGTTATCGAATCAGGCAATGTTGCTGCCGCGACCGGTGTAAAACTCGCCCGCGCCCGCGTTATTGCCGCTTATCCAATAACACCGCAGACTCCGCTTACGGAAAAACTGTCCGAACTGGTCGACTCGAATGACATGGATGCCGAATATATACCGGTGGAGAGCGAACACAGTGCCCTTGCTGTCTGTATTGCAGCATCCAGTGCAGGGTCCAGAGCGTTCACGGCCACAAGCGCGAACGGCCTCCTTTATATGAATGAACAAATCCATTGGGCGGCAGGCGCAAGGCTCCCCATTGTGATGTGTATTGCAAATCGCGGCATCGGAGCACCCTGGACGGTCTGGAATGATCACCAGGATTCCATCTCCCAGAGGGACACCGGATGGATCCAGCTTTATGCCTGCGACCATCAGCAGATAATCGATACCGTCATTCAGGCCTATTATATTGCCGAGACCGTGAGTATTCCCGTAATGGTATGTTATGACGGGTATTTACTTTCGCACACATACATGCCCTTTGACGTCCCCGACGCCTCAGACGTGGATAAGTTTTTACCGCCGTTCCAACCGGCTTATGCACTGGATCCGGATAATCCGGCAAACCTGAACACGGTAACGCTTCCGGAACTAAGGCCCGATGTCCGCGGGAATACGGCCCCGGCGTATATGGAAATCCGCCATTGCCTCCATGATGACATGAGACGAGCCATTGATGTTGTCCAGAAGGCGGATGCTGAATACCAAAAAATAATAGGACGGGGAGGGACGCCTCTCCTGGAACCCTACAGGTGTGACGATGCGGACTCCATTGCCGTATGCCTCGGCTCACTGTCTTTCCAGTTGAGGGATGTGATCGATACATTGAGAGACGAGGGGTTGAAAATCGGCGTATTGGGCGTCAGGCTTTACCGGCCTTTCCCTGATGAGGCAATTGTCAGTGCATTATCAGGGGCAAACGTTGTGACCGTTTTTGAAAAAGCGCTAAGTTACGGCTACCAGGGCCCCCTGTTCTCGGATATAAAATCGGCACTTTATGGGCAACAAAGAACCCCCGTAATACAAAATTACATCCTTGGACTTGGCGGAAGGGAAATTAAAACCAGTGATCTCTTGTCTGCACTTAGAACGACCGGTGCGGATTCTCTGGAACTAAGCGATACGCCGGGATGGATCGGCCTTAAATTACAGGAAATAGAAGATGACCGTTAAAACAACCACGTTAAACCTCCCGGAAGAAGAACTGGTGCATCCGGGTAATCGAGCCTGCTCGGGCTGCGGGTTGAGCCTCATATACAGGATCGGACTGAAAGCACTCGGCAACAACACGATCCTTGTTGTTCCGCCGAGCTGCCTGACCGTACTGCAGGGCCTTTATCCCATTGCATCAACCCGCCTGCCATGCCTGAATGTAACTTTTGCATCAACGGCTGCTGCTGCAACCGGTGTGCTTGGAGCACTGCGGGCGCAAAAGAATGATCAAACCATTGTTGCGGCCTGGGCCGGTGATGGGGGGACAAGCGATATCGGTATCCAGTCTCTTTCCGGTGCCTGTGAGCGGGGCGAGAACTTAATATTCATCTGTTATGACAACGAAGCCTATATGAACACCGGTGTCCAGCGTTCCGGGACAACACCCCAGGGCGTTATAACAACAACCACCCCCATTAAAGGTAAACTACAGGCCAAAAAAGATGTACCGGCAATTATCGCTGCCCATGGCCTGAATTATGTTGCAACGGCATCTGCTTCTTATCCCCTTGACCTGTTTGATAAAATAACCAAGGCAAAAACCATTCCGGGACCCAAGTATCTGCATGTTCATACGCCATGCCCTGCAGGCTGGGGATTTGAGCCGCGGTACAGTATAAAGATAGGAAGGCTGGCAGTGGAAACCGGTCTTTTTGATCTTTACGAAATAGAAAATTCAGTGCACCGCCTGACCGGTGCTTCGGAAAAGCTGTTGAAGAAAAAACTCAAACCCGTAACGGACTATCTAAACACCCAATCCAGGTTCAGGGCTCTATCGAAGGACAGAATTGAAGAGATTCAAAAGCAGGTGGATGCCAAATGGAACGGCTACCGGAGTTCACTCAGCTGAGTTCCTCCCTGACGGCTTTTCCCAGTTCTGAAATAGAGTATGGTTTCTTTATAAATCGACCCGCTCCCATTTTTAGCGTTTCCCTCATATCAGACGTTTCCGAATAACCGCTGACAACAATGGCCTTCTGACGGGGGTTGGATTCAAGTATTTTCGCATAGGTTTCGCGACCGCTGAGGCCTGATTCCATAATCATATCAAGAATAACGAGGTCCGCGGAGTTGTTTTTCAGATAAGTTGCAGCCTCTTCGCCACTGCCCACCGTTAAAACGGAATATCCGAGGCGTTCCAAAATTTGCGAAGCAATATCCCGTTGTGTTTGATCGTCATCAACCACAAGAATTTTTTCTTTATTACCGGTTATGTTGTGGATCTGAACCTGATCGTTCCCGTCTGATGCCTCTTCATCCGTTGTTAAAAAATAGAGCTCAAAAGTTGTGCCGGTTTTTCCTGTTTTCACATCGACGTAACCGTTGTGGTCCTGCATTGCGCTCCAGACGATGCTCAACCCCAGTCCTGTGCCGCTTCTGCCCATAACCTTTTTGGTATAAAACGGCTCAAAGATCATTTTCATATCTTGTGATGAAATACCATGGCCGGAATCGGAAATGGAAACGACGGCATATTTACCTTCCGCAACATCCGTATACCTCTTGAGCGGTTTATTAAGATACGCGTTCCGGGTGGACAGTTTAATGGTGCCTTGTCCCCGGGTGGCTTCAAATGCATTAACGACAATATTCATAATAGCTTTTCGGATATGCACCAGGGAACCTTTTACATTTAATAGATTCTCGTCCGGAGTAAAGGCAATGTTTACATTTGGATTTACCTGCTTTAGGCTTTTGTATTCCATGGATGACAGGTATTGATGAATGATCCGGTTGAGGTTGACGGTTACTTTGGGGCTTGCTACGCCCCTTGCAATGGTGAGAAGATCATCCACAACTCCGGCGGCCCTCTCCCCTGCCCCCTTGATTGACTTTAATGGTTTAACCAGCGGATCATCTTCGGAAAGCTTCATCAGCAGTATTTCAGGGTATGAGATAATGGCGGATAGTATGTTGTTCAGATCATGGGCCACACTTCCTGCCAGGATACCCAACGATTCCATGCGTTTTGATCGTTCAAGCTCCGCCTGGAGCGATTTTGAGCTGATAAAACGCGTAACAATCTGTGATGCCGTCTGCAGGGCCGTCACATCTACAGATTTCCAGCGACGGTTGTTCCGGGCCTCTGCGAAAAAGATAAATCCATAAAAATCTTCCTTTAAAAAAAGAGGATTAACGAGAAGCGACCGGATGCCGGACCTCTTTATCAACCCTTTTTCCTTAAGGCCGGGGACATCATCCCGGACGCCCGCCATCACAACCTCTTTGTTCTGCAACATCCGTATCCATTCGGGAATATCATCCGCCGTCTTTATTTCCGGTTCGTGGATTATCGTTTCCCCGCCCTCTTCGACCCATCCTGCCGTCCTCGAAACCATTTTCTCATCTTTGTTAAATTCGAAAAGCGAAACCGAGGTGACGCCTGCAGCCTTCCCCATGACGTCCATGCTTTTCGCAAGAAACTCTTTCAATCCTTCCATTTCAAATGCACTGGATGAGAGATCGGCAAGCATCTTCTGGTATATGACCCGTTGACTGAGCTCCCTTTCCTTTTGTTTTTTTTCAGTAATGTCCATGAGGCTGACGACCATTCCGATGGCGATACCGGACACATCCTTGAATATGGAGGCGCTGATATAAACATCCAGGATATCACCGCTTTTTGTGTATCTTCTTGATTCGAACCGCTCTTCACGACCGGTATACACCCTGTCTATGGCGGACATGGTCTCCTGTAGATGCTCTTCGGGAACGAATTTGACTTTCTCGCCCAGAATTTCTTCCCTCGTCCATCCGAAAACGTCCGTGAAGGACCTGTTCACGAACGTCACTCTCCCTTTTCTGTCATACACGATAATGGGATTCGGGGCGGCCTTGAGAATCCCCTTGTTTCTTTCATCACTTTCAACAAGTTTTTCCCAGGCCTTAAACCGCTCCCTCTCAAGAATGCTTGTATTTCTGATTACAAATATGGCGAGCCCGACAATCAACAGAAAAATCAGAAGGGAATAGAAAAGTACCTGCCTGACAAGAGAATCGATTTCAGCGGACACATCTTCGATATAAATTCCGGTGCCGATAATCCATCCCCAGGGCTTAAATCCTTTTACGTAAGATATTTTCGGCACCAGGGTATCAGGGTCATCTTTCCACTGCCAAATATAATCCACATATCCAGAGCCCTCTTGTTTTACCTTTTTCACTAATTCGGCAAACAACCGTTTCCCATTTGGATCCTTGACGTTTTCTATATTTTTTCCCTCAAGATCACCGCGGTAGGGATGCATAATCATCACCGGCTGCATATCATTGATCCAGAAATAATCTTTCATTGATGATCCGTACCGGATATGCCTTATGTGTTCCGCAGCTTTGGACTGCGCCTCCGCCAGAGACATCCGCCCGGATCGCACAAGAGAATTGTATCGAACAAGAATGCTGAAGGTGGCTTCAGTAAGCTGCTTTGCCGTTTTACGCTTCTGGTCCAACAAGGCTTCCCGCTGAAACGGGACGACGACCATAAAAACCATGACGGCAAATAAAGCAAGCGTCAAGATGACGGGGATGAGTATACCAATGCTGATTTGACCTTTTTTGTTATGGTTTGTGTGTATTCCCATATGCGACATACGAATCTGTTACTTGTATTTCAGCCCAACATATTACCAGAAAACAATTGGGGAGGAAAAAACAGGGAGTGAATAAAGTGATGAAGAACCGGTCCGGTTCTTATCTCTTTGCAACTGTTAGTTGTCGATTCGTTTTCTCAGAACGGACGAGCATTTAAACGAAACGACTTTCCGCTTGGAAAGCATCAGGTCTTCTCCGCTGGCCGGATTACGACCTTTCCGCTCCTTTTTTGTCTTTACGCAGAATTTCCCAAAACCACTGATCAACAGATCCTCTCCGGCTTCAAGGTTTCTTTTAATGATTTCAAGAAGGTCTTCCACCAAATTTACACATTCATTTCTTGGAAAGCCAAGCTGATCCTGAATAGAATCTACGATGCGAGCTTTTGTAAGTGCCATTAGTAAGAAACTCCTGTAATTAGAATTGATGTCTTGATCCTTGTCGAATATATCAAGTAAATACTCAAAATCATTTGGTTTGTCAAGGGTTTATATTATCCTTTGCATGCGGATCGACGGCCTCGATCAACCCATTGGACAGCTTTACGAATTCAGATACGGACAGGGTCTCCGCTCTTCTGGTCGGATCGATCCCCACGTTTTCAAGACACTCACCCGCTTTTTTCGCATCAATGGACGGCCAGTGTCCGGCCAAAGAATTTCTCAATGTCTTTCTGCGCTTACCGAAGGCCGCTTTTATAACCCGAAACAGGAACGCCTCCCTCTCTGCCCGGTTTTCAAACCGGTTCCTAAAGATAATCTTAAGGACCGTTGAATCCACCTCCGGTCTGGGATAAAATTGCGACGATTTCATTTGTGCCAGGGTTTCAATTTCAGCGCAGTACCCCAGCATGACGGAAAGGCGGCCATAATCGCGGCATCCGGGCCGGGCGGTTATTCTTTCGGCGAGCTCCTTCTGGAACATGAGAACCGCGTGGGGAATGACACGCCTTGACTCGATTAATTTTACCAAAACCTGGGATGAAATATTATACGGCAGATTTCCCATTACAATGATATCCCGGTTTTCTTTTTTAGATAAGTCCGCGATATCAAAATCGAGAATATCACCCTCAATAACGCTCGCATTTGTAATCCCCAGAGCCAGAAGCTCGTCTTCAAGAATGGGCACCACCCGTTTATCCTTTTCAACTGCATAGACTGTCTCTGCGGTTTCCGAAAGAGGAATCGTTAGTGCTCCAAGTCCGGGACCGATCTCGAGGACAGTATCCCCCGAAGAAACCCCTGATTGCCTGACGATCTTTTTTGCAGCTTGGGGATCGGAAAGAAAATTCTGCCCCATCCGTTTACTGGGACGGAGTTTCCATTTTCTGACAAGCTGCAGGGTAGACGCCATGATTCGAGTGCCTTTTCCTCGAAGGTGGATTGCCCCGGGGACATTCCCTTGACTTTTTTTTACCGGTAACTTAATCCATTCGGATGGAAAAAGTGATGATTCCCATTTATTCCATTTTCAGAAAATTGATAGTAGCATGCCTTAGTCTTTCTTAACAAGGAGGTTTATACCATTATGGCCATCAAATTCAAAAAAGGAGATACGCTGTTCGGTTACAGCGTGACGCAGGCAAATGAACTTCCCGAAATAAACTCTATATACTACCGGCTTCTGCACAAGAACACCGGATCAGAACATATTCATATTGAAAATAAGGACAAGGAGAACACGTTCAGCGTCGCATTTAAAACCATTCCCAGGAATTCAAGCGGTGTCGCCCATATCCTTGAGCATACCGCTCTTTGCGGCTCAAAAAAATTTCCCGTTCGTGACCCCTTCTTTTCCATGATAAAAAGAAGTCTGAATACGTTTATGAATGCATTTACGGCTTCGGACTGGACGATGTATCCATTTTCAACACAAAACAAGAAAGACTTTTACAATCTGTTGGATGTATATCTTGATGCAGCTTTTTTCCCCAACCTTGATGAGTTAAGCTTCAAACAGGAAGGGCATCGCATGGAGACGGATGGAAGCGGCCGGGAGGATTTAAAGCTGGTCTACAAGGGTGTCGTGTATAATGAGATGAAAGGAGCCATGTCCTCTCCGGACCAGGTCATGGTTCGCTCCCTTCTGAATGCCCTCTACCCGGATACGACCTACCGTTTTAATTCAGGAGGGGAGCCGACGGTGATCCCCGGGCTGACCCACCGTCAGCTGAAAGAATTTCACGCCCGCCATTATCACCCTTCCAATGCCTTCTTTTACACCTACGGCGATCTTGATTTAAAGGGACATTTGGAGTTTATCGAGTCTAACGTTCTTGATCAGTTTAATAAAATCGATCCGGAAACGGATGTTCCTTCACAACCCCGATGGGACAGCCCTAAAGAAGTTAAGTATTATTATTCCCTGTCAAAAAATGAATCGCCGAGTGAAAAATTCCAAGTCTCCGTTGCATGGCTCACAACGGACATAAAGGACGCCTTTGAGGTCCTGGCACTCTCACTGCTTTCTCAAATTCTTCTCGGGAACTCCGGATCTCCGCTTCGGAAAAAATTAATCGAATCAAAGCTCGGAACGGCGCTCAGCAGCGGAACAGGATTTGATTCCGACCTCAGGGACACCTTCTTTGCCTGTGGCTTAAAGGATGTCAAGGAAGAAAACATAAAGACGATAGAAGCGATTATTTTTGATGTTATGAACGAGCTTTGTCAAAAAGGCATTGATCCTAAACTGATCGATTCCGCCATCCACCAAGTGGAATTCCGGAGAAAAGAGATTACCAACACACCTTATCCCTATGGCATCAAACTGCTACTGGCATTTTCAAGTGCATGGTTTCATGGCGGCAGCCCGGAAGACATTCTACTCCTGGATCAAATTCTCTCCAAAATAAATAAGGACATTTCAAAGGGCGGTTTTTTTGAACGTAAAATTAAAGAATACTTCATTGACAATCCGCATAGGATTACCCTGACACTTGCCCCGGACCAGCACATGGAAGAAAAAAGAAATGAGGAAACCGCCAGGGAACTTTCCCTGATCCGTAAAAACATGACTCCGGAAGATATTGATAAAATTAAACGTGACGCATCTGCTCTCGAAACACTTCAGGAAACGGACGAGGAGCCATCCTGTCTTCCCACACTTGACATACAGGATATTCCACCGGAGATTCAGACGGTGAAAAAATCCGAATTATATAACAGCCCGCCGGCCGCGTTCTACCCCCAGCCGACATCCGGCATAATGTATTTCTCCGCCGCTGTCGGTATAGGCGATCTACCCGATGAATACCTCCGGCTTATTCCCTTTTTCTGCACGGCCCTCCCCCGTGTCGGCACAACCATTCACGACTACACCGAAATAGCCCGGCTTGTTGATCTTCATACCGGCGGTATAGGCCTTTCCGCCCATGCCAGAACCCGCTTCAATGATTCCGCATGCATTCCCTTTGTCACACTTAACGGCAAGTGTCTTGCCAGGAAACAGGACAACATGTTCGACCTCATTCATGAGTTTGTGAACAAGTTCAGTTTTACGAACCTTAAGCGCTTAAAAAGCATCCTGCTCGAATACCAGGCCGGTATGGAATCCATGATTGTCCAAAACGGTCACCGACTGGCCATCTCCCTTGCATCCAGAAATTTTTCACCTGCCATGCATGTTAATGAAGTCTGGTATGGTGTACACCAGCTTAAAACCATAAAAGACATAACCGCCGTACTCACAGATGATGAACATTCCGATCAGGCACTTCACAAGCTGGCGGGCGATCTTGAATCCATTGCGGGGATCTTGTTGGTGCCGGATAATATGCGCACGGCATTTATCGCCGAAGACAAGGTTCTTGAACGCATTTCCTCTTCCGGGAGTCGATTGATAAAGGACATGTCAACCCGGCATTCATCAAAAGAATTCACCGCACCGGTCATAGAAACCGGTCACACCATACCGAAAGAGGGGTGGAGTGCATCAACCAGTGTATCTTTTGTTGCCGCCGCGCTGAAAACCGCCACCCTGGGCCACCCGGATGCCCCGGCCCTTGCAGTTATCGCAAAGATGATGCGATCCCTCTACCTTCATCGCGAAATTCGTGAAAAAGGAGGCGCCTACGGAGGGTTCTCAACCTACAGCCCGGAAACCGGCATGTTTTGCCTTGCGTCTTACAGAGATCCGCATATTAGCAGAACGTTGACTACGTTTGCGGGTGCCAGGGAGTTTATCATATCCGGGGATTACAGCAACGAGGATGTTAAAGAAGCCGTTCTTCAGGTGTGTTCGGAAATTGACAGCCCGGACTCTCCCGGGATGTCGGCTCAAAAAGCATTTTACAGGGATATTATCGGTCTTACGGATGAGGCAAGAAAAAAACACAAAGAGCAGTTGCTCAACGTGACGCCCGAAACAATAAAGACGACCGCTGAAAAATATTTCAGCAGCGGCATGTCCGAGCAGGCCACCGCCGTGATATCCAGCGAAGAGAAGTTGAAAAAGGCTAACCCTGAGTTTAACCTGGAATTGAACACGATTTAAGATTCAGGCTTTTTTGCACATCATTCGAACCTTACTTGACATTTTTCTAACACCGTTATAATAACAGTGTTATATTAACAGTGTAATTGTATTAACCATTTGTTTTATATAAAGATAAATTGATCATGCCAAGAACCGCCCGTTCATACCAGGAAGTGGAGTTGAACAAAAAAAAGATTCTTGACACGGCGCTGGAACTCATCGTTAAAGACGGGTTCCAGAATCTCAGCATGCGCAGACTTGCCTCCCGTCTAAATATAACCGCCACCACCATATACAACTATTTTTCAAATAAGGATGAAATCAATCTCATGATAAGAATGCATGGGTTTGATATGCTTTACCGGAAATTCAAACAGTGTGTTGATGAGCACCAAGACCCATATGAACGGCTCGAGGCGATGATTCGCTCTTATTTCGACTTCGGCACGGGCATTCCCAACTACTATGATATAATGTTCAACCTGCACACGCCTAAATATTTGGATTACGTTGAAACGGAACTGGAACCCGTTGCCCGAATTGAAAAAGAGGCGTCATTACGCACCTATGACATTACCCGAAAGGCAATCGCCGATCTGAATAAAAACGGGATTGCTCGAAGTGATGATGAAGTAATGTTGCTGACGATCCAGTTGTGGTGTGACGCCCACGGTATCATCAGTCTCTATAACAGCAAGCTGTTCCAGGAAATTAACGACGACCCCAGGAAGTTGATCAATCAACTGATTGATGTTGTTATTAAGCGTATTGCAACTTAGCTTTTTGTAAGCAGACCCGTTGCCGGATGTCGGCAAATCGGGCGGTCGGCGGCGTTTACTTCGGAAAAAGGGGGATTGACATGCTGGTTTACACCAACACTGCTCCGCGGCGGAAAAAAGGGGCCGCGGATCTGGCGGTTTACTTTCTTCTCAGGATGATGGCCGCAAGTTTTCGATGGAGACGGGGATTAAAAAAATACCTGAAAAGCGATGAGGGCTGGCTCAACTTTTCTGTGGGGATCCGGACGGAAAGCAACTCCATCGAAAACGCCATCGTATTTAATAACGGCCGCGTATCCGTTATCCGGGGGATTCCTTCGAATGTAGATGTCACCATGGTCTTTATTTCAGCCAAAGCGCTTCGCAAGCTTCTGACAGCCCCCACAACCGAACAGGTGTATATGCTGCTGAAGAGCGAGATGCGAACCGAAGGCAAACAAACCTATCTGCTCCTGTTTCTTTTTCTCGTTTCAGTTCTTCTGCACCGGCAGCAAATCCGGAATCTTAAAAAGGAGCATAAAAAAGCCAATGAAACCGCCCTCCTTGAGTGCCCGAGTCATCGTAAAGAATTAAGCGAAGCACTCTCAAAACGCCGAACCCAGAGAATGAAGGCCGAGGCTATCGATCCCGGTGTAAACTATCTCTCCGATCCGTATCTCTCCGATTACAGCTTAGACCACTTTCCACGCTTGAAACTGTTTCTTGATCAGCATTTTGAAACCAAGGCCGAAGTGTGTATAGAGATGCCTTACCTTCTTACCCGGTGGCATAAAACAAACGGGTTCGACAGGAAAAAAGACGGCACGCCCTGGGTGCCGGAAATGCGCCGGGCCCGGGCCTTTAAGTATATTATGGAACATCGGCAGCCGGTTATCCGCAAAGGCGACCTTGTTGCCGGAACCACAACCTCCAAAGCGGT
>Ga0180435_10004146_pt1 | contig 14338 bp, 12 predicted proteins | sample SS_ome_3_FD_132467 | JGI IMG/M metagenome (GOLD analysis project Ga0180435, IMG submission 132467) | Hypersaline lake sediment archaeal communities from the Salton Sea, California, USA - SS_3_S_1 metaG | ecosystem: Environmental > Aquatic > Non-marine Saline and Alkaline > Hypersaline >... | reverse complement strand
CTATCCCGAACAGCGACTGATCGTTACCAAACCCAAAGTAGGAGCCGTATGAGGTAATTCCTCACGTACGGATCTGTGCGGGGGGCGGCCCGAAAGGGCCGTCCCTACCGCGACCCTTACCGGGCGCGTGGGAATCGACACTGGCAAGATGCCAGTGCCGCGCGCCCGACGGCGCTCATCCGGCCAGCACGGCCAACAGCAGGTTGATCCCGTTGAAGCCGGCGTGCAGCACGATGCAGGGCACAATTCGGTGGGTGCGGTAATAGAGCCATCCCAACGTGGCGCCCAGGAAGACCATGGGCACCGGGTCGGCGGGGAGCCATTCGGGAAACACATACAGCGTCAGCACCGCCTGCAGGGCCATCAGCGGCACGAACACCACGCCGAGGGTGATCAGCCCCAAGCGCACGTCGCCAAGCACCTTCTTGCCGACCAGGCCCAAGTCGGCCCAGGAAACCTGATGCCGCGCGCGGAACAGGGCGCACGCCAGGGCGATCGTCAGCAGTCCCACGACCGCATTGGCCGAGATCATGCCCGCGAGGGCCAGCAGGTACTCGACCTCGGGCGTGGGCGTGGCCACGCGCAGATGCACCAAGCCGAACAAGGCCGAACTCAGGGCGATTGGCCCGGCGCCGCGCGGCCAGCGGATGCCGCCGACGGCCCTTTTGCCGGGGGTGTTGGTGATGTGCCGGCCCACGGTCCGCAACCGTCGTCCCACCTTCTCCATCCACCCCTGGAGGAAGAGGCGGAAGAGCATCTCTTCGACCAGTGGGGCCACGACGACCACCGAGAGCGCCGCGATGAGCAATCCGCCCGGTCCGCCCACCTTGGCCAGTCTGAGGATGAAATGCGCCGCCTCGTCTTGGTCTTCTTCCTGTTCTTGGTTTTGATTTGTGTCAGGTTGCTTGCCTTGCTCCTCGTCTTGGGCGTCGGACGATTCGCCCGCGGACGCGTCGGCCCGATTTTTCGCTGGGGGGGAGAGCCCCAGACCGCGATGCACCACTTCGCCGGCAAGCACGTGTCCCAGCAGGAACAGCAGCACAACGATCGCCAAATCGCCCCCATCCCATGGCACCGGTCGCCGCGGTTCGTAGGCTAGAAGCGGACGGCCGATGAACCGCCGGGCACCCACCCCCAGCCAGCAGATTACGGTGGCCAGCAGGATCACCAGCACCAGCAGATTGTCCGCCATTGCGCGGAATGAGACATCTTGCGCGACATCTTGCGCGACGTTCTCGGCGACTGCCAGCAGCATGGGCGACGATTCCTCCGTTGTCGCTGTTCACCGCCCGCGGAGCATCCGCGCGGCCGCGATGATGTAGATCAGCCCGGAATGGATCGTCAGCACCACGGCTGCCCAGGTACTCACGACCAGCGTGAGCCATACCCAGTCGGGAGCCAAGGAACCGGCTTCGGCTGGCAGGGGCGAACTGGCCGCGGCGGAGCCGGTGAAGGCTGGGCCGGCGTATGCCAGATACACCAGACAAGCCACGGCCGAGACGCACTGCAACACCATCTTCAGCTTGCCCGACATCTTGGCCGAGAAATCGCGTCCGCGCTGCTCCAGCAGACCACGCAGCGCGGTGACCAGGAGTTCGCGGCTGACGATTACCACCACCATCCACGCCCGCAGGCCCCAGGGCACCGCCGCCATCAGCGGCTCGGCCGCCAAGAAGACGAAGGTGCCGCAGATGATCACCTTGTCGGCAAAGGGGTCGATGATCCGACCCAGCGTGGTTACCTGGTGATACTTGCGGGCCCAGTAGCCGTCCATCCAATCGGTGCCCGCGGCGACGACGAATAGCACCGTGGCCGTCCAGTAGGCATCCAGCGCCAAGGCCACGAACATCACCACCGAGAGCACCAGGCGCAACGCGGTCAGTGAGTTGGGGATGTTCAGGTTGACGGGGTTCGTTTCGGTGTCGGACATGGTTCTCGTTCGATCGGGGGCACCCTAGACCACGGCAATTAGATCATATCCTTGGCTGGCGACAACCTCGCACTCGACAAAATCACCCGGCTGCAACGGGCCTTCCTCCGCCGTGAGATAGACGGTGCCGTCCACTTCCGGGGCGTCGGCAGCGCTGCGGGCCAGGTAGACGCCGGGTTGCTCGGCCAACGGGGCATCGATGATCACCCGTCGCCGAGCGCCAACTTGTTGCCGCCCCCAGTCGGCCGCGATTCCCGCTTGCAGCGCGAGCAGCGCGTCGAGCCGTTGGCGAATGGTCCCGTCGGGCAGCTTGCCTTCCAGCTGATGGGCGGCCGTGCCCGGCTCGTCGCTGTAGGCGAAAGCGCCCAGCCGTTCGAAACGCTGTCGGCGGACGAACTCCGTCAGTTCGGCGAACTGCTGCTCGGTCTCGCCCGGAAAGCCGACGATCATCGTGGTTCGCAGGGTGAGGTTGGGGATGCGTTGCCGGAGCCGATCGAGCAGTTCCTCGGTCGTGCGGCGCGACACCTGCCGCCGCATCCGCTGGAGCATCTGATCGTCGATGTGCTGCAGCGGCAGGTCCATGTAGGGCAGGACCCGGCCGGACCCGGCGATCACGTCGAGTAACTCGTCCGTCAGGTGTGCGGGATACAGGTACATCAGCCGGATCCAAGCGAGCCCGTCGATGGTCTCCAAGCGACGCAATAACTCGGCCAGTTGCGGACGCCCGTCGCGATCCACGCCGTAGTAGCTCGTATCCTGGGCAATGATGACCAGTTCCCTGACACCGCTCTCGACCAGGGCTCGGGCTTCCACCTCGATCTCGCCCATCGGTCGGCTGACGTACCGCCCACGGATGGCCGGAATCGCGCAGAAGCTGCACAGCCGATTGCAGCCCTCGGCGATCTTCAAATAGGCCACGTGCGGGAGCGTGAGCCGCAGCCGGGGTGTGGCTGCCCCGTGTGCCCCGTCGTGTGCCAGTGGCGTCTCGGGCCTGCTAGGCTCGGGCCTGCTAGGCTCGGCGGGGGCCTCGCCCTCCTGGATGGTTGCGACTGACGTCTTGCCCTCCGCGCGGGGGGTGCCCCCTTCCAGCGTGGCCACAACTTGCCGCTCATCGGCCAGGGGGAGGAAACAGTCCACCTCGGGAAAACGCTCGGTCAGCGCGGTTCCCTGATGGTTCACCAGGCAACCGGCCACCACCACGCGGCCAACGCGTCCCTCGCGTTTTAGCCGCAGGGCGTCGTCGATGGCCGCCTCCGATTCCGCGCGGGCGTCGGCCAGGAAACCGCAGGTGTTCACCAGGATGCCATCGGCCGGCTCCCCCTCGGCCACCAGTTCGAACCCGGCCTCGGCCAGCGATCCGGCCATTCGCTCGCTGTCGACCAGGGCTTTGGGGCAGCCCAGGCTGATCAGCGAAAAGCGGCCACCCCGCGACGCCGCTGGCGAAGCGGAGGGCGACCGGCGTTTCGGCGTTTTCGTCTTCTTGCGGCGTCGGGCCATCGCCTCATGGTAACGTCCGCGGCGGCATGTTGACAGGCGGCCGGCGGATATGTACGCTTGTACACTTATCGCTGACGGTCGCGTCGTCGTGCCGTGACTCGCGCCATGTCCGACAAACCATCAACCCATCAACCCATCAACTCCGCCTCGGAAGGATCAACCGACATGATTGCCGAACTCACGCGAGAAGAAATCGAACAGGGGTTGGAGGGGCTGGCCGCCGAGGTCCTGGATCAAACGGGCCTTGCCCGACCCCCGATCGACGCCCGCCGGGTGGCCGTCCGGCTGGGGTTGCGGCTGATCCGCGACGACCGCCAGACCGGCCGGGCGCGATATGTGCGGCTCTCGCGCCCGCCGTATCTCGCTGGACGGCGTGACGCGGCAGCGGCCGATCCACCGGGACGGGGGGCTGTGGTGGCCGATCGGCCCACGATCCTCCTCCGCGACGATCCTCGGCCGGAACGCATGCAATGGGCCGTGGCCCACGAAATCGGCGAGCATCTGGCGGCGCGGTTGTTCGATGCCTGGGGATTGGACGTGGCCGAGTCGCCCCGGCTACGCGAGCAGGCGGCCAACCGTTTTGCCGCCCACCTGCTGCTGCCGGGCGAGTGGTTCCGCGACGAAGGCCGTCGCCTCGGCTGGGACCTGCCGGCGCTAAAAGAACGGTTCGCCACCGCGAGCCACGAACTGATCGCTCGACGGATGCTCGATTGGCCGGAGCCGGCGGCGGTTATCTCGATTTTCGACCAGGGGCGACTGGTCTTTCGCGCGGAGAACCGGCGCGGTCGCCAGCCCGATCTGACCGGTGCCGAACGCGCGGCCCAACAGGCGGCTCATCGCTCGGGCGAACCCGCCGCTCGGGCGGACGAGCGACTCCGAGTTCGCGCCTGGCCGATCCACGAGCCCCACTGGCGACGTGAGATCCTCCGCAGCGAACCGCTCTGGCCGGAGGGGTGAGGCTTTGGCCAGGTGGGTTTGCCCTCCGATGCCATGGACGTCGGCGGTAAGTGCCCGATCAAGGGGCACTGGCAGGATTCCGGGGGCCCGGCGGATTTCGGGCTCTCACTCGTCCAGAGGCTTACCTGGCCGGCCGAGGGACGAAGTGAAGTCCGATTGGCCGGGAACTTTCTGGAGACGGATCGCGTCTATTCGATCGAGCGACCCCGATTCGGCCATTTTGAACAAAGTTTTTGTCCAAGGAGCCCTCGCGATGCACAAGAAACTGTTGCTGCTGTCATTAGTCGGCCTGCTGGCCCTGCCCGCCACCGCTTGGGCGCGGATCAAGCTGATCACGCTGCCGGTCCGGCAGCGGGTGGAGATTCAACTGGACAACGCCAACGCCACGCTGGTCGAGGAGGAGCGGATCGTGCCGCTGGTGCGGGGCGTGAACCAGGTCGACTTCTCCTGGGCCAACACCCAGATCGATCCGAACACGATCCTCTTCCGTGTCCTGCCGCGCGAAGAGAAGACCGGGGACGATACGTCGCAAGCCAAGTCGCTGGACGTGAAGGTCCTCTCGGTCAGCTATCCGCCGGGCGAGTCGGCCCTGGTCTGGCAGGTATCCTCCAACGGTTCCGGCTCTGCCCGGGTGAGGATCAGCTATCTGCTGGGCCGCCTGCAGAAGAGTTTCAACTATCGGGCGGTCGCCACTAACGACGAGAAGACGCTGGTCCTCTCGCAGTACATGCGGCTGGAGAACTTCGCCGGCGAGCACTACGCCAACAGCGGCATCTGGGCCGGCTTCGGGCAGCACTTCCATCGCGAAGTGGGTCTGAACGAAACCAAGCAGATGCTCATGGAAAAGTTCACCGAGGTGCCCGTCCATAAGACTTACACCGCCGAAGTAGCCAGGCACGGCTGGCTGAACGAGGCCCAGCAGAAAGCACTCGTGCCAATGCACTACGTGCTGACGAACAACGAAGAGCATGGCCTGGGGCAGGCACCGCTGCCGACCGGCAAGGTCCGCATCTTCCAGCAGGACGGGCGCGGCTCGAGCGCCTTCCTGGGCGAGGATTGGGGCAGCTTCACGCCGCTGGACGACAAGATGAAACTCTTCGTCGGCGTGGCCCAAGACATCGTGGTCAAGCGGACGATCGAGGACAACTTCGCTCATCGTGTCGCTGGCAACCTCTACAACCGCGAGGTGGTACTGAAGTTCGAGATCGAGAACTTCAAGGATAAGGACGTCACGCTCGACATCGCCGAACAAGTCGACCACATCCGCAAGAGCGTGGGCCTCTGGAACGGCCGACCATTGCAATACGAAGTGGGCCCTAAGACCACGTTCGAGGGCGGCCGCGACGCCGAGGAAAGCACCTTCGAGCGGCTGGTGTTCCACGCTGATCTGCCGGCCCGCTCCGACGACGGCAAGGCGGAGAAGATCACCCATAAGCTGCACCTGATCTTTAAGAACTACTGGTAATGGCCGCGCGCCTCGCAAGGGCAGCTCGCGCGTTAGAGCTCGCGGCTCCCGACGAGCCCGGCACTGACGAGACGCCAGTGGCCCCAACCATTGGAAGCGTGCTGATAGCCGTAAGTAAACATTTCCCTCTTCGGCGACGGATTTTCCGTCGGCCGCGGTCCCGATCCCATCAATCGCCCAAGCAAGGAACCCATACAATGAAACCTCGTCATGCCATGCTGCCCGCCGTGCTGACGATCGTCGCCCTGTTGCTTACCGTTCCGGCCGGGGCGAAGAACATCGACCTGTCCACCGTCCCCGACCGCGAGACCGTCCAACTGACCATCTACAACTCCGAGGATCTCACCCTGGTGCGGGAAACCCGCAAAGTGAGCTTCAAGCCGGGGATGAACGGCCTGCAATTCTCTTGGGCCAACACGCTGATCGACCCAACCTCCGTCGAGCTGCGATTCCTCACCGACGCCGCGAAGCTGGAGGTGCTCGACACCACCTTCCCGCACGACAAGCCGCAGATGCTCTACTGGAACGTCCACAGCGAACTGGACGGCGAGGCCACGGTGGAAATCACCTATTTCACCAGCGGGATCAGTTGGTCCAGCGACTACGTGCTGATTGCCGACGAGGACGAAACCCAGGTCGGGATGGAAAACTTCGTCCGCGTAACGAACAACTCGGGCGAAGAGTACGAGAACGCCCAGGTGCGGCTGGTGGTGGGCAAGGTGAACCTGGTCGAGAAGATCGCCCAACTGGCGCGGGTTGGGATGCAGCAAGTGGCCGATTTGCAGGAAAATGCGCGTAGGGAGTTGCGGCAACGGGCTGCCCGCGAGATGTTTGAGAAGAATGGCTCCTTCGCGGCCGATATGCCCACTGCCACCGGCGAGGCCGCGCCCGCCAAGCCCAAGGAGATCATCAAGGAGGGCCTCAGCGAGTACTTTATCTACACGATCGAGGGCACCGAGACGATCCCCAATGGCTGGTCGAAGCGGCTGCGGAGCTTCGAGGCGGACGAGGTACCGCTGAAGATCGAATATCGCTACCGGCCGCGCGAATATGGCGACCAACTGGTGCGGATGTATCTGACGCGCAACGACGAAGAATCGGAACTGGGTACCACGCCCCTGCCCGATGGAGTGGTCCGCGTTTTCCGTCGCAACGGCCGCGATGGGCTGAGCTTCCTGGGCTCGCAGTCGATCCCCTACGTGCCGATCGGTGAGAAGATCGAGCTGAACCTGGGCCCCGACCCCGAGGTGATCTTTGAGCTGGTACGGCTCGACTTCTGGCGCGACAACGTCTGGCTGCGGGAACACGGCAAGAGTACGTACCGGCGCGTGGACGATGGCGAGGTGCAGGTCGATGTCCGCAGCACCGTGGCCGGCTGGACCGACCACACGCTCTACGCTCAACGGGTGCGGAACTACACCGACAAGCCGATCACGCTGGAAGTGCGCCGCACGTTCAGCGGCCACGTCGACTTTCTTACCCAGTTGGAGGCAAAGAACCACGACTACCAGACCGCGCAGTTCACCGCCACGGTCGAGCCTGGCGAGACCGAGGACCTGAAGTACGAGTTGATCCAGCACTTCGGCCGCAATCAGAAGCAGAACCGGGTGGAAGTGCGGACGGAACAGCCAGAACGCGATAAGACGGCAAGGTGACGCGGATTCAAGCCCACGGGCACCGCCCCGTGGGACCCGCCCCGTGGGACCCGCCCCGTGGGACTCGCCCCGTGGGACCCGTGAACGGCTCCTCTAATCCGTGGCTCCCACAAGGCACTAAGTTTGCGGATCGCCGGCTGGGGTAGCCTCCGGGTTATCGGCTGCGGGTGGCTCGGAATCTGGATCGGCCGGCCATGCCGGGGCATCGCCACCCCATGCCGGGGCCGCGCCGCCGCCGGCGTCCCGGTCGCCCAACTCGGTCGTGTCGATCACGATCCGCTCACCGGTCTGATCCACGGTGACGACCAACTCGTTCAATCCCCAAGTGCCGCCCACCATTCGGGCATTGAAGCTCACCGTGGCGGAGCCCTTGGGGCCGGCAACCTGGAAGATCAGGTTCGCCTCGCCGCGATTGTTGTCCACGGTCAACTCCCCGGTGGGAACCCAGGTGGTATCTTCGATCGGCTGCCCTAGGGCTTCCTGAACTTCGGGGCTATCCTGAACGGCCGCTAACGCCTGCTGATACGGTGGGCTTGCCTTGGTGTGCGCGATTTTGAACGCCCTAAAACCCAGGAAGCATCCGCCGCAGGCGAGGATCGGCAAGAGGATCACGCCCGGGACGAACCACCACCAATTCCGCCCGAACCAGCTCCGCTGGGGTTGTTCGTAGGCCATGCCGCCGCCCGCCGAGGCTTGATACGGATTCGGTGTCTGACCGAAATCGGCTTGGTTATTCTGCCAGTCGTTGGACATCGGAGACCTCCGCTTCATTGAGGAGTGGTTTGGGATACCCGGGGGGCGTTTGCGCCGCATTCGCCATCGGTATCGGGCCCGTGGCGGGATGCGCGTTCGTTAGCGTTTGGGCCCATATTAGCCGACAATGGTCCGGCTGGCTAGGCGGATCATGGATGGCCCCGCGCTGAGGGGACGCCTGGCGGGCGCGGGGCAACCGGGGAAGGCGGGCATCCGGGGATGTCGAGCATCCGGGGAAGTCGAGCATCCGGGAGGAGAACCCGGCCGGGGTCTACTCGCCCTTCATCCGCTTCGGCAGGGTGAAGGAGTACAGGCAGACGATCGCGCCGCTGGACATCAGGCTCCAGGGGGCCCAGGGCGGTGGGGCGAGGGTCTTCTTGGGTCCCGTCTTGGGTGGTTCTTCGAAGACCGACTCGGTTTTCGGAGGCGGGTCGCGGAAGACCAGAGTGGCCCGTTCCACACCCAGGCATTGCAGCCCGGCCAGGAGCATGTAAACACCGATTGCAAGAAAGAATGCGCGCCACATAAGTCGGCCACGTGTCCCAAAGGGTTCCGGAGAAAGTCGATCCTTCCTTGTCTGATTTCGGTTGGCGAGCGCCCATTGCTGGAGCAGACGCGGCGGTTCGCCCCGCCGGCGACGACCAAACGGGCAGCCTGCGCGGACTGTGCGGCCCTTGCGGCCGACGTCTGGCCCATTTGCGATGAACATGCCACCATTCTGCCCGACGACCCTGACCCGACGACCCTGACCCGACGCCAACGGACCGAGGCCACGGGCCCGCATCCGCGGATTCCCATTTTCGGTTCCGCGGGCTTGGTCTCCACTGATGCTCTGGATCTCACCACCACAGGCATAAGCTTTGGCATGAGGGCGGCCGGCAAGCGTCGTCGCAGAGCAGGGGCGGGACCTGAACGTTTTTCTCGCCAACGATCGTAATTGCCGCAAGTGAAACACGCCGATGGCAACGGCTCGTAACCATCGTATCGACAATGCCGAGTCGATTGGCGAGGGCGGGGGGGGAAGCCCGGTTTTCTGGGCAGACCATCTTGGATCGGTCGCTGGCGGCACGCCGATGCAAATTGACAGTGGAGAAGACGAGCCCTAGCCCGAACCCTCTCCCGTCGGGAGGCGGGGTGTTGCCGTGGTCCGGTCCCTGGGGGGGCGCGTGGACGGCGCTGCGCGAGCACTGAGAGCTTGTTCCGCCCCCGCACGGCCCATATAATGGCGGAAATGCGTGGTGCGTCAACCAGACGGGTGGGTGTCGAGAACCGGGCGAGCCGCCCCTGGCGGCCCCCAATGAATTGTTTGCCTTCGGGCCCCTTCGCTTGAACCTCGTGGAAAGCGGTTTTATGTCGGCAAAGCCCAAGATCCTGGTGGTCTGCGACGCACGTAGGGATGTGCGCCGGATGCTCGCCGATCTGCACGACACGCACGACCTGGTCACCGTGCATCGCCCGGTGAGGGCGCTGGCCATGCTCGGCCGCGAGCGGTTCGACGGCATCTTCGTTTCCTCGGAGCACCTGCGGCAGGCCCTCGACCTGGGCCGCTTGATCCGCAACGAGCAGATCCTCACCGGCATGCCTGACGGCGTGGTGTTGCTGGATACCGACAACACCATCCTCTGGAGCAACGGGCGGATTTCCGAATGGACGGCCCGCGAAACGGTCGTCGGCGAGAATTTCTACAACGTGTTGGGTAGCCCCGAGATTCTCGGCCCCGACTTCTGTCCGTTCCACACGGCTTTGGCCACCGGGCAGAGCACCACCTCCACGCTGCGGAGCGGCGAGAACCATTATTTCCATTTGCACGCCGCCCCGGTGCGGGAAACCGATACGCCATCGCGCCATCTGATTGTCACCATTCGCGACGTCACGGAGGAGGTGCAGCAGCAGCAGAAGCTGGCGGCGATTCACCAGGCCGGCACGGAACTGGCCGATCTGACGCCCGAGGAACTCACGCGGATGGAGGTGAAGGAGCGGATCGAACTGCTCAAATCCAACATCCTGCATTACACCCGCGACCTGTTGAGTTTCGACGTGGTGGAGATCCGCCTCCTGGACCAGAAGACCGGCCGGCTGGAGGTGCTGCTTTGCGAGGGCATGGAGCCGGAGGCGATGGATCGCGTGCTTTACGCCCAGCCCCAGAACAACGGCGTGACCGGTTTCGTGGCGGCCACCGGCAAGAGTTATCTCTGCGAGGACACGACCGAGGATCCGCTCTATCTCGAGGGTGCCCGGGGGGCGAAAAGCTCGCTCACCGTCCCCTTGGTGCTGCACGACGACGTGATCGGCACCTTCAACGTCGAGAGCCCCGAGCCGCGGGCATTTAGCGAGAGCGACCTGCAATTCCTCGAGATCTTCAGTCGCGACGTGGCCGTGGCCCTGAACCAGCTTGAACTGCTGGTGGCCGAGAAGGCGACCACGGCGGCCGAAAGCTGCGACGCCATCCACAGCGCCGTGGCCCTGCCGATCGACGAGATCCTCAACGAGGCCGTCAATGTGATGGAGCGATACATTGGCCACGAACCGGAGGTGGTCGAACGCTTGCAGCGGATCCTTCGCAACGCTCGCGATATCAAGCAGGTCATCCAGGAGGTGGGCAAGACGATGGCCCCCTCCCAGGCCCATCCTCAAGTTGAGGAAGAGGCCGAACGGCCGGCGATCGTCGGGCGGCGGGTGCTGGTGGTCGACGCCGACGAGACGGTGCGCAGCGCGGCCCACGCCCTGCTGGAGCGGTACAACTGCACAGTCGAAACGGCCCACGACGGCGCGGAAGCCATCTACATGGTCCGCGGCGTGCCCGACGTGGAGTACGACGTGATCATCGCCGACATCCGGCTGCCCGACATGACCGGGTTCGACTTCATGGCCCGGTTGCGAGAGCTGATTGACGACCCCGTGCCGCTGGTGCTGATGACCGGCTTTGGCTACGACCCGGGCCACTCGATCGTCAAAGCCCGGCAGGCCGGCCTGAAGGCCGTGCTCTATAAGCCGTTCGGTCTCGATCAACTGTTGGCTGCCGTCGAGCTGGTGATCCGCTCGCGGGAAGAAGCCGCCGCCACGTGAAGCGCGGGGCGCGGAAGTGCAAGATGATGAAGACGGGTTACACCTCAGCCCGTCTGAAGCACGTCATTCCCGCGCACGCGGGAATCCAGGCAATTGACGCAACCCACTGGATTCCGGCCGGCGCGGGGAAAGACGGGAGTCGCCTGATTTCGCCGCCCGCTTCTGGCGGCTGAACTGTAGCCGTTTTCCGCGTTCCCACTTCCAAATTCCGACTTCAACTTGTGCCATGGCCATTCCGCTGCTGCTACTGGCTGTGCTTGGGCACGTGCTGCTCTGGGTGGCGGTGGTCAATCGGCTGCACGCGGTGAACCTCACGCGGGGTGTTTCGCACCTCGGTTCGATGGCCTGCCTGGCGGCCATGCTGGGCATCGCGGCGGGATATGTCGCCTGGTTCTTCGTCGCCGGTACCGACGTGCTTGAGCATCTCCGGCTGGACGCCGTGGTGCTTCGTCCCGATGTGCTGCTGGCCGTGCTCTACTTGCTCGGCTGCGCGTTGGTGGCCGTGTTGGCGATGGCCCGGTGGATATGGCGTGCTCTGCTGCAACCGCAGCCGGCCATCCTCCGCGAGCATCAATCGCGGAGCGTTCGCCTGGCGGCCGGCGAGGGGGCCGTCCTCACCGAGGAGCATGCCCATCATTTCCTGGTGCATTTGCCTCGGAATGAGATCCTGCACCTCGATTTCTCCGATCGCGTAATCGAGCTGCCCCGTCTGCCCAGCGCGCTGGACGGATTGTCGATCGTTCATCTCAGCGATTTCCACTTCACCGGTCGCGTGGGACGCGGCTATTTCGACGAAGTGGTGCACCTGGCCAACCAGGAGAAGCCGGACCTGATCGCCGTGACCGGAGATTTGATCGACGAAAATCGCTTCATCGATTGGGTGCCGGAAACGGTCGGTCGGCTGCGGGCCAAGTATGGCGTCTACTTCGTGTTGGGCAACCACGACGTCTGGTGCGACGAGCCCCGCCTGCGCCGAGTGCTGGTCGAGTGCGGCCTAGTCGATTTGGGAGGACGCGCCGTGGAGGTCAGTGTTCGCGACCGGAACGTCGTCCTGGCCGGCAACGAACTGCCCTGGATGGCGCCGGCGGCCGACCTGCGTCGCTGCCCCCCGCCGAGCAGCGAGGGAGGCCCCATGCGGATCGTCCTCTCCCACAGCCCGGATCAGCTCGCCTGGGCCCAGGCCCATCATGTCGATTTGATGCTCGCCGGCCATACCCACGGTGGACAGATCCGACTGCCGCTAATCGGGCCGCTGCTGGCGCCCAGCCGTTCGGGCGTGCGATACGCCTCGGGGTTGTTCTATTCCCCGCCGACCGTGATGCACGTTTCGCGCGGCATCTCCGGCGAATTCCCCGTGCGGCTGAATTGCCCCCCGGAGATGACCAGGCTGGTCCTCCGCGGCCCCGTTGCGGAGTGACTGTGCGGAGTGACTGTGCGGAGTGACTGTGCGGAGTGACTGTGCGGAGCAACGACCTTTCCCGGCACGGGCTGGGAGGCGAGCCGCGGGAGATCCGGAGTGCGCATCATTCCCTCACTGTGGAGTTCGATGCCTCCGGCGAAACGCGCCGGGCGTGATGCCCGCGACCTTGCGAAACGTCTTGACCATGTGGCTCACGTCCGTAAAGCCGTTTTCGTCGGCCAATTCCTCGAGCGAGGCGTCGGTGTCGATCAGCAGGCGTTTGACCGTTTCCACTCGCAGACGCGTGATTTCGGCGTGGACCGATCGCCCGACGTGCTGGGCAAATCGCTGTTGCAGCGTGCGCTTCGACGTGTCCGCCGCATCGGCCACTTCCTCCACGGTGATCGGCTCGTGCGCATGCTCGGCCATGAATCGCATGGCGAGCGAAACCGTGGGATCGTCACTCAGGAATGCATCGGACGAACAGCGGACCCTCAGCGCCTTGGGCTCGATCCAAATCGGCTCGGTCGGCGCCTCGATTTGGCCAAGCATGATCTGGTCGAGCAACTCCGCGGCACGATAGCCGATCAGCTCGTTGTCATCTTCGATGCACGAAAACGTCGGGCTGGATTGCATGCAGATCGTCGGATTTTCGCGACCCACCACAAGACCAACATCCCGCGGAATGCCAATTCTCAACTCACGGCAAATCTGCACGACGTAGAGCGCAATCACTTCGTGCGGGACCAGAAGCGCCGTCGGGCCCGTCAGACCCGAGAGCCACTGGCTCAGTCTCGTGTAGAAGCGACCAAACACCTTGGGATTGGCCTCACACATCAAGGGGGGGATCAAACTTGGCAACCCGCAATCCCCGCTCTCGAATTGGCGGCTCAAACCCGGAAAGATAAAGCACCCGGGACCGGTCCCGGGTTGATCCCACATAGCCGAACTGCTGAAACCCTCGGGCCAGAAAATGTTCGGCCGCCATACGGCAGCCCTTGCGGCAATCCGGCAGCACGCTGGGCAACTCCTTCCGTGCGGGCGAATTGATCCAGTGATTGACCACGGGGATGCCGGCGGCCCGGGCCGCTTCCGCAGCCTTCGCGGTGATCCGCCCGACGACCCCGTCGTACTCGCGGATATCGGCCTTGGGGGATACGCCAAGGACGAACGGGTCCACCACGGCCTGCCAATCGTCCTTCGCGGCGGCATACCGCAGGATGCCCGAGTAGCAGCCCAGGTGGTGCGGGTAGGGTTGGTCCATCTCGATGGCGACGGCGATGCGTTTGACGGACTTCGCTCGATTTTTGGGGCTTGCCATGGGGGCGTCGCTCCTTGTGGTTCGGGGGACTGCCCCAATTTTCGCGGCAGCGAAGGCGTTTGGTCATGCTCTTTCGCCGCGAGAATGGGACTGTCCCCTTCGGTCCGTATAAATGTACCGTAATTTTGCACGATTATACATTGCTTTGCCAGGGCGTTCGAGTAGAATCAGGTTAGCACCGTTCGAGAAATTAGTGTCGCACGAAAAGGGATTTTCGTGTAGAAAGCCGCTTTTGGCAACAGGCGGCACGGTTGGTAGTATCCATATCCGCCGGCATTGGCAAGGTCCACCACTT
>Ga0180435_10004145_pt1 | contig 14341 bp, 9 predicted proteins | sample SS_ome_3_FD_132467 | JGI IMG/M metagenome (GOLD analysis project Ga0180435, IMG submission 132467) | Hypersaline lake sediment archaeal communities from the Salton Sea, California, USA - SS_3_S_1 metaG | ecosystem: Environmental > Aquatic > Non-marine Saline and Alkaline > Hypersaline > Sediment... | reverse complement strand
GCAGGCTTTATGGGACGGTTATATGATAATGTTTATTTTCTACTTTTAACTGGGCTTTAATAAAAGAGCTTGATCCGATGGAATGATATGGGGGACGGTTATGCAGAATGTGAAGGTTAGGATCGCTTCGCTTCGCTGCGCTCGCGATGACGGGAACAGGATAGATTCAAGTCGAATTAAGAAAAAAAGGAAATGGACTATTTTAATCTCAGAACCTTTGAACGCTCAAAGGTTCCGGACCTCCAAAACCGCCCCGCTCGGACTTTTGGGCAGGCCTTCTGGAACGGTTATATGATAATGTAGTGCGATTTAGCACTTTTACTTGGGTTATATTTTAACGCGACGTATTGACAGGGCCTTAGTGCTCTGTCCAGCGTAAAAAGCCGGGTACTATCCGCGAGCAACGCTCGCCATTATTGTTACTTAAGAAATACATGCATCCCGAAAAATCAGCCGTACGCAGTACTAGAAAAGCGTGTAAAGCAGTTAGAACTACCGCATGAAGAGTAGGAAGATAGCCATCACGAAAGACAAAAAATAAAAAGCCTCGTAAGATTGGTGGTCAGTCGTGACATATCAAGCACGAAAGATCGCCTTTTGCTACCAAAGAAAACTCGATGAAATCATTTTGATTTTTTTGTCTTGGCCGCTTTTTTTTCCTTATTTCTTTGTTCTCGTAGTTCTGTGTACTTGACTAAATCGGCGGCGTACTTGTCATAGAGCCGCTTCGAGACCACGGTCGGCGATTTGCCGTTCGGCTTCGTCGGAAAAGACTTTGTTTCACGGGTCCATCCTTGTTGGAAGTCCCAAACTATATCTTCAAACGCTTCCTGATCCCAAGGTGTTTCGGAAGCGAGACTCTTATCCAAAGCGTCTGCAAACATCTTCCAACGAACAGCGTAATAATCGGTGAGCAAACCGGACCACTGTCGGGCCGCATAATCGTTCAGCTGTCGCGTTCCCCAAAGTGTGATCATCTGTCGGGCATTCCATTCATAGAGTTTTCGCTGTTTGTCGTTGCGTCCCCAGCTTTTTGCGTTTTCCAGCCAAGGTCCCAGCAGATACTGCGGATGTGTTCCCAGAAGTTCATCGACATCGGCGATGAGAGTCTGTATCTTATTGTCAACCTCTCGAATCGCTGTTCGATCTTTAGCCTCGTAGGCGGCGTCCATTTCTTCGCGATACTGTGTCATAACACTTCCGACAGCTTGACGAGTCACGTTGATCAAGTCGAACTGGCAGGTATCTTCGTTTCCGATCTCTTCGGAGGCATTAAGGAATTCTTTCCATGCCGGCACGAGGAATCCATCGAGCCGGTTGCCTCTGCCCATTCCGGCGCCCTTTTCCTTTCCCAGGGTCGGCATGCGGAAGATCGCATTATCTGTTCGGCATCGTCGATCTCCTTCGAGATAGATTGCTTTGCCGAGTTCTTTCCATGCCTTCACGATCGAGGCGCTCTCACCGTGATAACGTCGTTTGACGTATCCATCGACCCATTTTGAGACATCGGGCACTTCACTTCGCCAAACGAGGTCGGCCTGAAAATCGTCGATCACAGAGTTCCAGCCGATTCCTTCCATGATGTATCCGATCCCTACGAGATTGCCGCTTTGCTTACCTCGGCCGGCAAGAGCACGACGCAGATCATTCGCCATAATGTTCATCGATCCATGGAGGCTGACGTTGCCTCCGAAATTTTGAATTATCGCCCAGATCCAAGGTTGTCCATAGAACGCTTTGCGAGACGGCCAAGACGAACCATAATCACACCAGAGATCAATCACGAGAAGTCTTCCTGGCGGTACACTGTGCATGAGGGCTTTGACCTGCGGGTGTTTCCAAACTTTTTTGTTGAGAAACGCCCAACTCTGCAAAAGCCAAATGGCTTGAGGATCGGCATCGGTCATGGCACCAAAAACAGACTGTCCCATTTTTTTGAAAAATTCCGGATCGTTATTTTCAGGGGCCATTTCGATAAACGTATCGGACGCATAGAGATGATCGGTGCCGAAAATTTTCGTCTGTTCTTTGACAAAAAGGGAGCCGATCTTTTTGAAGAGAGGGTCACTCGGATCAAGGAAATAGGTTGGCTCAAATTGAGCCCAAGGTGAGAGTTTCACCAATTCGGCATCGGGATAGACTTCTGTGATCTTACGCGGCACATGGCCTGTGAATCCTTGCAGGATCGGCGTCATTCCAAATGCCCGTTGACGCTCTATGATTTGTTTGCCTAACTCGACGTGTTCATCGATCCATTCTTTGGGAAGCGGCCCGCAAACTCGATCGATACAGCCCATCCATCCGAACGGCAGATATCCGGGTCCGACAAAAAAGTCCTGGAGCTGTTCTTCAGAGAGGCCAATCTTTTCGGCAACATTTCGCCACACGCCTTCCTGGCCGGTGACGGCAAGGGGCGCGTTCACGCCGAACATTGCCAAGAGATCGATCATCCGTTCCCAGTCGTTCCAATCCCAGTAGGCCATGGTGTAGCTGAACGCACAGTAATTAAAATAATATCGATATTCATACGGAGTCACGATGCGCACCGTTTCGGACACCTGTGGGAGTTTCTCTGGAAGATTCATTTGCTGAGAGCGCCAAGTGATATGACAATTGGCATAGTGCTTGAGGTACCAATGGAGTCAGGAAGCCAGAGAGATACCGTTGTTGCCTCGAATCACAATTCTGCCATCAGTGTCCGATTCGATTTCGAATACATCTTGCGGTTTTTGACTTTCCGAATCGACGACGGGAAGAATGTATTCGAACACAAAATGGTCTGTATGTTCCGGGAGACGTCTTTGTAGAAGTCCGTTTGCCGCGTCGACGGCTTTTTTGGCGTCGGCATTGTTTGCCTGGGCGCTTTCTGCGAACGCAAGTGTTCCGCAGACAGCAGAGCCTTGCCAGGCAAGAGAAGGGATAAGCGAGATGACAACAGCACAACCAAGAATTCGCAACAGGAAAGACAGCTTCATGAGGGGCTCCTTTTCTTTACAGTTTGATCACCGGCACCTTTTCCAGGGGCACGTCCTTACGCTCTATGACGTAGATATGCTTGCTGTTAGTCTCAAACGAAATAATCTGGTCGGCATCCGCACCGTCGATTTGCTTGACGATCTTGCCACTGGTCAGGTCGCGTACCTGCACGTCAGCGCCTTTACCAAACGGCTGAACCAGATGACAAGTGTTACCGCGCAAACTCTGGATCAATGCGTAAGGCACCTTACCGTCACGCATTTCCGAGCTGACCAGGAACGCCCCCCGCGCCCGGAGCGAATGGAAGGCGTAATGACCTTCGAGCGGATTGGCAGCAAACAGTCGAATATCGCCGCCCTGCGACTGCAGCATCGATTCGGTGGCGATGCCGGCCGGATAGCCGCTGGAAGGATCGCATGTAAATCCTCTCGTCCACAGATGCGGCCATTCGCCGTCACCGTCCCAGAGATAGCCGCCTTCGAGCAGCTTATATTGTATGTTATAAATCTTCTTCATGTATTTGCGGTCGCCCATGCGTGCCGCTGCAATATAGCTGGTTGATTTGTCCCAGGCCACCGGATCCGAGCCAAGAAAATGGTCGTAGGTCGCTCGGGCCTGTTTACGCAACTTTGCTGGACCATGCCAGGCATCGACCAGGTCGGCAATGGAAATCGGATACGTCTGAGAATTGGAAAAATGCGCTGCCCCGAAATGCCCCGACGCACCGCTTTCCCATGAAGCGACCCAGACGCCGTCTTTATTCGTATTGAAGGGCAGGAGCTTTTTACGGGCCTTTTGCCAGTTGGCCACCCGGTCCGCGTCCACCCCCAGAATCTTAGCAGCCTTGGTCGCGTCACGAAAAATCATGTGGAATATTGACAGATCGTTGATGCTGGTGTTGAGAAACTTGTGAGCTTCCGTCCAGTAGGAAGGAAAAATATAGTAGTTGCCGTTTTCATCCTCCAGCAAATAATCAAAATAGAAGTCCGCGACACCCTTGAGCAGCGGATAGGCAACCTCACGCAGCCAGTCCATATCGCCCGTATAGTCGTAATAGTCCCACGCGTACTTGATTGCCTCGCCAGCCGTTTCCACATTCAATGCCCCCACGCCCCCTCCCGACGCGTAGCCTCTGTAGTTCATGCTATGGGGATATTGCAGCCCCTCCATACCAAAATACCCCTTTGTGTGCTTGCGCATCACATCGCGCGTCTTATAGGCCACCGCGTTGATGGGCTCCACCAACTCACAGCGGTTGTTGGAAAGTATCCCCATCTGGTGCTTGGTCTCTTCGTAATTGTAGATATATACCCCCCACGAGCAGAAATTGTTGTTTCGCCACGGAGCCGTGTACGCCGGACACACCTTGCCCACCTGCAGCGCCGAAGCCACCTTATACAAAGACCAATACCACGGGTGCTCATCGTTCTTATCCGGCAAAATCGCCCAACCCCGGCGCCAGTAATTGTTCCACCAATCCGTATGGCTCTTACGCACCGCCTTATATCCTTTGGCCACCGCCGCCCGGATCCGTGCTTTAGCGACATCCACAATCTTCTGCCCCTTAACCGCCGGGTCCGCCCAGGGCCCACGAATATCATTATTGCTCACCAGTGTGATATAGAACGTCACCGGACCGGCGTCGGGCCTGAACCTGCCATAAATGTCCGGCCCCACCACGCTGGCCTCGAGCTTGTCCGAATCGCACCCCATCATCATCACATACTCGTCCGGACCATAGGCATCCTCCCCGCCCAGCCATCGCTCGAACCACACCAGCCCATCTTCCACCTGAGGCCGGGCCTGATATTTCGCGTCAATCTCGGCCACACTGAGCTCCTTGAACCCAGCCCACTCATCCACCTTCTCCAGCGCCCCACGATAAAACTCGAACTTCACCGCACCCAGCGACGCATGCGCCGGATGCGCCCGGGCATGAACAACCATCACTTCATCCTCACGCGAGACGAACGATTCCACCGTCGCGTGCTCGTAGCGCCTGGGACCATGATCAAAAGCACGATACGTAATGGACGCAATTCCCTCCGACAGGTCCAGTTTCTCCTTGACGTTATAAAACGTCCCCAGTTCATGTAGTTTCAGCCTGAAATTGCCCGCCGCTGTCTCGTGGTAACCAGTATTAGTTTTCGCATGCTCAGCAGAAAGTTGCTTGACCAACTGGTCTCCTTCACCAGCCTTGACTCGCCGACGCAATTCGTCAAACGGTATCGACGGATACCCTTCAAGGCCGTCGGCAGTCGGGGTCTTGTTATTCCACCACACATCGTTCTTGCCAATATGAAAGCTCAGGTTGTCGGGATAGCCGTGAACCGCCGCCCCGAAGTCCCCGTTACCAATCGGCATCGCCTGCCGCCAGTCCACCGCCGTGCGATCACGATGAAAAGACTGACTCTGAGCCCGCTGGACCGGATCGACCTTGAACCGCAGATACTTATCCGGCATGACCTCGTCCGGCAGCCGCTTAAGCAAACCATTGCTCTTGCCTTTAGCCGCCAACAACGGGGTAACACACAACAAAATCACAATACAAATCTTCTTGCTCCACACTATAATCACATTCCTTTCTTTTGTTGCTTATAATAACACAAACTCATTAGTTCGGACAAACTCCGCCCGACGTTATCATCTCATTTTGGGTAAACTTTTGGCATCCATACATCTGAATCTATCGTTGCTATAGTAGTACAGCGTACGGCTAAATTTCCGGGATGCATGTATTTCCTAAGTAACGTTGGTGGCGAGCTTTGCACGCGGATAGTACCCGGCATTTTACGCTGGGCAGAGCGGTAGAATATAGTGCAATTACAATCGCCAGGGCGAGCGCATTGGTTTACTTAACATTCGGTTGGCTTCCTCGTCGTTGACAAATAACTCCTTTTGCGGATCCCATTGGAGTTTTCTTTTGAGTTTCATAGCGATATTGCCCAAGTGACAGATAATGGCGGAACGATGCCCGACTTCTACGGGGGCGGCGGGTTCTTTATGGTTTTTAATGCATTCAATGAAATTCTGGTGATGATTAATGCTATGATAAAGGTGGATTTCATGGGGGCCGATATTTTTCTTAAATAATCCAGCCGGCTGGGAACGGCCGTCGAGGGAAATCCAGCCCTCGGTGCCGTGGAAGCGTACAAACGTAGTGGGATGCCCTGTTTTGCAAGTTAATTCTACGCCGTTTTCATATCGGGCACGGAAATTTACCTTGGTAGCAACGTCGAACAGGCCGTTTTTCGGGAACTCACCGCCGAGATCTTCAACTTCAATGGGGCCGGTGTGGTCGGTGCCGTTACCCCATTGTCCCAAGTCGATGCTGTGGGCTCCGAGATTGGTTAGATTTCCGCCGGAATAGTCCATAAGGAAACGGAATTTATAAAGACATCGATCCTTGTGATAGGCGGCCCAGGGAGCCGGTCCCAGCCACATATTGTAATCGAGCCATTCAGGGACAGGGTTAGGCTGCCAGGCATCTGTGGGGGCCTTGCGATGATTGGGGCCGACTCGTACTTCAATCTGCTTGAGCCGGCCGATATACCCGTTACGAACCAGTTCACACATCAGGCGAGATTTTGGCTTTGATCGCTCATGGCTGCCGGTTTGCAAAATCACGCCGTTACATCTTACTGCCTGGACCATGGCTTTGCCTTCGTCTATGGTTAGAGTAAGCGGTTTTTCGCAATAAATATGTTTACCGGTATTGGCTGCCGCGACAGATATTATGGCATGCCAGTGGTCGGGTGTTACCACGGTGACGGCGTCGATGTCCGATCGGCTGGTGATTTCCCGGAAATCGACATAGGAATCACAAACCTGGTAATTCCCGGAACGAGATTGTTCGGAATAATGATCATTGACAATTTGGCGGGCTGAGTCCCGACCAAACCAGTTGCCGTTCCAGCCATGCCTATACCAATGGCCATATTCATTGCTGGCTCGGACGGGATCGCAGACAGCCAGAATCTGGACCTCCTGGTTATTCAGAAAAGCTCTCATGTTGGCGGTTCCCATCCCTCCCAGGCCGATACATCCCATAGTGATGCGATTGCTGGGGGCCTGAGCTCCGAAGACGGAAGAAGGTACAATAGTGGGAGCAGCTACAACAGCGGCGGCCCAGGTGCCTGTTTTGAGAAAATCACGACGGGTTGGTTGATTATTCAGTTTTGTTGGAGAGTTCATTTCAATTGTCTTTCTGTTTAAGTAAAAAAACTATACCCCATGAGGTATCAAGATACTATTATCCTTGTTTGCTGTTCAATTAAACGCTTATATCCTTTTTTCGGCAGTTACGCAACATCATAATGTTAAGATTCTTATCGGGGATTATATGCCCTTCGGGTATGAAAATTCCCGACAGGGCCGATTATAGCGCATGCCGAAAAAATAGTTATGTGATCACCGCCATGGCCTTTTGAGGTGGGGTAGATATATCATGTTTACAAAGATGTGGTTATGTTTATAATGGGTTTGGAATATGTGACACATTCAGGTTTGCACCTGTTTTGCCCCATGGGAATGAGTATTTCTGGCTGGGCCAATTATAAAGATTTGCCGAATAAATATTTATGTAATCACTGCCATGTTGTTTTCAGGTAAGGCAGGTATGTAATTGCGAGGGTCAACCATATGAATACCGACATTAAAATACAATCTGTATATCTATATTTTTTGCCGATTAAAACTCGGGTACCGTTGAAATTCGGGGCGGAAGTCCTGACCTCGGTGATTTGTGCCCGGGTGTGTATAACCGTAGTCGATGGTGAGGGGCGTACGGCACAAGGGTGGGGAGAAACGCCTTTGAGTGTGCAGTGGGCCTGGCCCAGTCCGGCAGAGTATCAGGCTCGCTGTGACGCGATGCAGAAATTTTGCCGGCTGCTGGCCGAAGCCTGGGTGAAAAATGACCGGGAAGGACATCCGATCGAACTGGGGTATGCATTTGTCGAATCAGAGTTGGTTAGTTTATTGAAGACATTTAATAAACAACAAGCCGAGGTCACCGAAGCGATGCCCTGGCTGGCGGCATTAGTGTGTTGTTCGGCCTTTGATGTCGCTGTTCATGATGCCTACGGTCAAATTCTGCAACGTGATGTTTATACTACTTACAACGCGCAGTTTATGAATGTGGACTTAAGTGAATTTCTGGAATCGGCTGAAAACAGTAATGTTTCATTCAACGGTAAATACCCGACTGATTATCTGGTGGATTCACGGGCGGAGATGATGCCCGCATGGCACCTGGTGGGGGGGAAAGATCTTTTAGAGGAAAATGAACTTACCGGCGATGAGATAAAAGATGGATATCCGGTGACTCTGACGGACTGGATTAAACGTGATGGTCTTACCTGTTTGAAAGTAAAATTGCGAGGTAACGATCCTGATTGGGATTATAATCGTTTGCTCCAAGTCGGCAGGATATCGCTGGCGCACAAGGTGCGGTGGTTGAGCACGGATTTTAACTGCATGGTAAGCGAGCCTGCTTATGTTACGGAAATTCTGGATAGGCTGCAACGGGAGCAGCCGGACATTTACGAGTTGATTTTGTACGTGGAGCAACCTTTTCCGTATGATCTGGAGAACAACCAGATCGACGTGCATGATGTTTCGAAGCGAAAACCATTGTTTATGGATGAAAGCGCGCACGACTGGAAGTTTGTCAGGCTGGGCCGTCAATTGGGTTGGACGGGTGTAGCCCTGAAGACCTGTAAAACCCAGACGGGGGCGCTGTTGAGTTTATGCTGGGCCCGGGCACACGGTATGGGCCTGATGGTGCAGGATTTAACCAATCCCATGTTGGCGCAAATACCACATGTTCTTTTGGCGGCCCACGCGGGAACAATAATGGGAGTGGAAACAAACTCGATGCAGTTTTATCCGGATGCTTCGATGGCGGAAGCTGCGGTGCACCCGGGAATCTATCGTCGTCGGGACGGACAAGTAAAACTTTCCACAATACAAGGCTGCGGTTTTGGCTATCAGCTCGGCAATATTAAAAGAGAACTGCCCGAACCCATCTGCAGCTTCGACAGGTAAACTTCCCTGTTATACCCATTGGGTATGAGAAATCCAGGCAGGGCCAGAAGTAATTGTTTTTCTGACAAGTAAATACACAATACGAAAACGGGGAAATTCAATCGCGATGAGTATATAGATACCCATTGGATATCATTTGGTAAAAACCGAGAAAGGTAACAGGAATATTAATGGTGAATAATCAAATCAATCGGCGTTGTTTTTTACGTCATGCCGCAGGAACGGCTATGGCATTTTCTTATATACCTCGGCATGTGATGGGAGGGAAAGGTCATATTGCCCCTTCCGAGAAACTAAACATTGCCGGCATCGGAGTGGGAGGCATGGGGGCGTGTAACCTGCAGGCGCTGAAAGAGGAGAATATTGTGGCAATGTGTGATGTGGATCATAACTATGCCGCCAATATTTTCAAAAGATATCCCCAAGCAAAGATTTACCGAGACTATCGTAAGATGCTGGATGAGAAGAAAGAGATTGATGCGGTGGTCATTGCTACTCCGGACCATACCCATGCGGTTATTTCCATGGCAGCCATTCGCGCTAAAAAACATGTATATTGCCAAAAGCCACTTACTCATGATGTTTACGAGGCCCGAATGCTAACCCAGGCAGCTAAAGAAGCCGGCGTTATTACGCAAATGGGTATTCAAGGCCATTCCATGGAAGGTATTCGCCTTATTCGCGAATGGATAGAAGCCGGTCTCATAGGGTCAGTGCGCCAGGTCGATGCCTGGTGCAATTTGTCCTATTATCCTTTCGGGCATGCAGGCTGGAGTTCCAAATGGTCTCGCCATCCGCAAGGCAAATCTCCGGTACCGGATAAATTAGATTGGGATTTATGGCTGGGCCCTGCTGCGGAGCGGCCCTATCATCTTGCTTACCATCCCCGAACTTGGCGCTGTTGGTGGGATTACGGTTGTGGCATGATGGGTGACAGGGGAGTGCATACCTTCGATCCCATCGTTTGGTCTCTAAAACTGGGGATGCCTTCCAGTGTGGATGCCAATTCCCTCGACCTGAATTCTGATACCCATCCTATTGCCTCCATAGTCGAGTTCGATTTTCCTCGGCGCGGGGTTCTGCCCCCGGTAAAAGTTACCTGGTATGATGGTTTGCAGCCACCCCGACCTCGAGAATTAGATAAAGGCCGTCGCTTAGGTGATGGTGAGGGAGGTATAATATTCAAAGGGGACAACGGTTTAATAATGTGTGGAACCTACGGTCAGGAGCCACGCCTTCTACCTGTGTCCCGTATGAGAGAAACAAAGTCCATCAAAAAAAGCCTGCCTCGGATAGACGGTTTTCACGAACATGATTGGGTCCGTTGCTGCAAACTAAACACACAACCGGGCGCCAATTTTACCTATTCCGGTCCACTGACGGAAACCGTGCTCCTGGGTAATGTCGCTAAAAGGGTTAATGCTCGTCTGGAATGGGATGCCCAAGCCCTGAAGGTTACCAACCATACCGATGCCAACCAATACATACGCCGACCCTATCGGGAAGGTTGGAGTTTATAAATTCCAACGGTAAAAACTGCGAAAGTCAACTGGGAATCACTGTGTTTATTGCCTACGGTAATAAAAGTCGCTGAGGTCTCGCCCAAAGGGAAAACGACGGTTAAAATATCATGGGGCTGGATTGTTTGGGTAAAACGACAGGGGCTTTTCCTCTAAGTGAATGAAAGTGCTTTCGGCATTCGGTTTGTTTTCTTTCGTCTTCAGGTAATTTCCGTAACCCACAATCACGGTGGATAAAAATACTACCAGGATTCCTATCGTAACCGTCTTTAACGTACGCCGGCTCGATCCTTTCCATTCCCGGAAAAACAAACCCCACATGTTACTGAAGATAATTATGAATGCCATATGAACAGTCCAACTGGAAAAGTCATACTCACCCATTCTAGTGGTGCCCATGCCGTAGAACATAAACTGAAAATACCAGGTCGTGCCGGCCAGAGCGGAAAAAAAGTAATTTCGTGCCAGGGGAGCACTTTTTTTGTTGATATAATCCTTCGCCGTACGGTTTTTTATATTCAGCAGTATGGTCCAGATGAAATTTGTCGTAAAGCCACCCGCCAGGACAAAAATATGCACCGGGCCGTTTTGCCATAGACTCGCGGTCCCCTTCGAAACCGCCAGTTCTGCGATAGGTTTTCCCGCTTGAAAACCATAAGCGATACAGGCACTCATTACTCCCGCGAAAATCGCCACCAGCAATCCCTTAAAAAAGTTGAATTCCTGAATGGTTTCTTTTTTCATTTCATCCGAAAGTTCTTTCTCTTTCAGCATGCCCGCTTTACCGCAAATAGCAATACCGATCAGGCAGACAAATACACCCGCCAGGGTGGTCAACCCGGAATTGGTCCGGAGCAATCCGATAAATTCCCCATTGTAAACAGGTACCATCAAGGTCCCAAATGCGGCGCAGAACCCCAGCGAAATAGCATACCCCAGCGACATCCCCAGGTATCGTACCGATAAACCGAATGTCAAACCGCCAACACCCCAGAGCAATCCAAAAATGTAACACCATGTGATGCTTTCCATTGGGGATTCACGTAATATTTCCCCAAGATTCTCCACCGTCAGTAAAGCCACCACCCAGGGAGCGATGATCCAGGAGAAGAATCCCCCCACCAGCCAATAAGTTTCCCAGGCCCATTCACGAACTTTTTTAAAGGGAATGTAAAAACTACCGGCGGCAAATCCCCCGATTGCATGCAGTATGACACCTAAAATAACCATAGCAAGCCCTCATGTTAATTTTCGTGGTTTTTGCTGCCCAATTTTGCATTCGCCCGGAAATTTGCGTTCTTAAGGAATTCAAGGAATTTGAGCATTTTTAAAATATGACTATTTCATCCAAATTCATACGCCGCGTCGAACATGGCAACGATGTTTTCCGGTGGAACATCACCCTGAATATTGTGCACGTTATTGAATACATACCCTCCCCCCTTCTTGAAAGCTTCCACATTTTCACGCACATGCTCCCGCACTTCCTCCGGCGCGGCAAAAGGTAATACGCCTTGCGGGTCACAACCGCCACCCCAGAAAACGATATCTCGACCATACTTTTCCTTCAATTTGTGGGGCTCCATATGAGCGGCACTGATTTGCACCGGATTGAGAATATCCGCCCCGACTTCGATAAGGTCCGGTATTAACTCAACGCACGAACCACAGGTATGGTACCAGATTTTGGCTGATGTCAAAGACTTGATATGTTCGATTAACTGTCGTTGACGCGGCTTAACAACTTTACGATAGAAATCCGGTGAAAACAATGCCCCATGCTGGGCCGCCAAATCGTCACCGATTTGAACCACATCGATGAGATCACCGATTTCACCCATGTAGCCCGTATAATAATCCTTCCAGAACTTGAGCATCATATCGAGCGATGCCTGGCAATAATCCACATTTTCGATCATGTCCATAAACCATCGCTCCAGACCGCGCATATACCAGCTATACTCATACATCGAGCCGCCGATAGTAGTCGATATCGCATAAGGCGTATCGTCATGCAATCTTTGCGCCCATTCCCGTACACCGGTAAAACGGGTGGGATCCGAACCATTGGGATAAGGGTAGTTTTTCAAATCGGCGGTGGTGACATTTGCCAGGGGGTGATGGGAAATATCCATGTACAGCATCTGATCATCCGGCATGGACCAGACTACCCCGAATTCATCTTTTAAGTCATGCCAGAGTTTACCACCCCGGCGATTCTGTTTGATCGAGCCATCGAAGCCATCCGGTCCGTGGGGACGAACATAACGAATGTCAACATGCAAACGCTGCAAAAGCTCTTCACAAGGCACGGTTATCTGCTGAACAGCGTCGAGCGTTTCCTTTTTCTTGTCTTCGATCTTAAGATAAGCCAGTAAATTCTCATACGCCAGGCGGTGAATACCACTTTGAAATCCGCCCAGATCGATGGGAACCCGATCAGGTACTTCGTGATTCAGAGCTTTGCGCAACCGTTCTCGCGGAGTCATTGTTTCTTTCATATCAATATGTTACCTTAAAAATATACGAAAATAAAAGTACGAAAGTAATCTTTTGAGTAATTATATTATACCCATCGGGTATGAGAATTCCTGGCAGAGCCAGATGTAATTGTTTTTCTGATAAGTAAATACATAATACAAAAACGGGAAAACTCAATCGCGATGAGTATATAATATCCATCCAAAACAAGTTCAACAAGATAATTTTGGTACTGAAGTAAAGTATCAAATCGGTTCTGTCGGAAAAAACTACGTTCTCTATTATGTATAATCATCTCCCGGGGAAAGTTTCAGCTCTAACCCGGATATTTTACAATTTTTCGGTTTTAAGCGGCCCTTTGGTCCTGTTTCTTCGTTCTCGGCTCTATCTGTCCCCGGAATATATACTTATATGCCAGCGGCAGATATACCCCTCGGGTATTATTTTGCCGGGCAGGGCCGATTATGAGCGCATGTTGAAAATATAGTTATGAAATGACTCACAGGCATTTTTATGGAGAACAGGTATATTTTTTAACTCGGCAAAACAACTCGGGGCCCCCTGGCGGGAAATTGCCCCGCCCGGCTGCCCCAATTTGCCCGCCCGCCCAAACTGTTTTGCCGAGAATGACCGGTTGGATAAAGTGAACCTCAGGAAAACAGGGTATCGCAAAAGCTGTATACTCATCACGATTGAATATTCCTGTTTTTGTATTATGTATTTACTTATCACAAAAACAATTACATCTGGCCCTGCCAGGAATTCTCATACCCGATGGGTATAACATAATTTATTTCTGGCCGTTAACAGATCGCTTCGCTGCGCTGGCGATGACTGGAACAGGATAGATTCAAGTCCAATTTCCAGCTTACGCTGGACCGGCTTCTGCCAGAGGCGAGTTGAAATATTATCTATTTCCTTTATATCACCTGAAATTACACATTCCTATACGATTGAATTAAGAAAAAAAGGAAATGGACTATTTTGATTTCAGAACCTTTGAACGCTCAAAGGTTCCGAACCTCCAAAACCGCCCCGCCCGGACTTTTGGGGCAGGCTTTATGGGATGGTTATATGATAATGAATGTTCTCTACTTTTACTGGGCTTTAAAAAGGGAACTTGACCCGATGGAATGATATGGGGGACGGTTATGCAAGATGTGTAGGTTAAGATTGCTTCGCTGCGCTCGCGATGACGGGAACAGGATAGATTCAAGTCGAATTACCAGCTTACGCTGGACCTCTTTCTGCCAGAGGCGAGTTGAAAAGTTTATCTATTTCCTTTATATCACCTGAAATTACAAATTCCTATACGATTG
>Ga0180435_10004144_pt1 | contig 14341 bp, 15 predicted proteins | sample SS_ome_3_FD_132467 | JGI IMG/M metagenome (GOLD analysis project Ga0180435, IMG submission 132467) | Hypersaline lake sediment archaeal communities from the Salton Sea, California, USA - SS_3_S_1 metaG | ecosystem: Environmental > Aquatic > Non-marine Saline and Alkaline > Hypersaline >... | reverse complement strand
TCTCGGTCGAAGAGGTCCTCGCCGAGGCGGCGAAGCTCCTGGAGCTGCCATGAGTGCCGAGGTTCGATTCACCGACGCCGCCCGTTGGCAGCTTCGCGCGGCCCTCGCCGCGGTCGACCGGCGCGACCCCGCGGCGGCGCGCGATCTTCTAGAGGGCGTGAGCCGCCTCGTTCGCGACGGGGATCTCCTCGAGAAGAGCGGGGATCCCCTGGCGGAATTCCCGGCGATCCCGTGTCGCGAAGCGCGCGTCGGCGGCTATCGGCTCTTCTTCCGTCGTGAGGGGGAGAGCGTGTGGATCGCCGGTGTCTGGAAGACGAACGCCTCCTAGCCGGAGGCCGTGGGTTTGGAGAGAGGATGGGATTGCGATGCGAATCTTGGATCAGGATGACTACGGGAGACTCGACGGACTGACCGCCGGTCTCCGCGATCAGGGGATGGCCCTGTCGATCCTCGCCGGGGTCCGGCCTGGCGTGGTCGCGGTGAATGACGGCGACGCGCCGACAACCCTGTTCATCGGCGCGCCGGAGGGCGGGTTCGCGTGGACCTACCTCGCCGGCGATCCGACTGATCGGACGTTCCGGGAGGAGCTTCAGGCGTGGCTGTTCGAGGAGCACGGCCTCGGTGCCGACGTGGTCTTCAGCTTCATGACCTGCGACTCGCCGGACTGGGAGGAGACCCTCTCCGACCTGTTCGCTCCCCGGACCGTCATTCCCGACCGGCGCCTGCACTACGAGTGCACGGAGCGGCCGGACGGCTGGCGGGAGGTCGTCCCCGACGGCTACCGAATCGTCGACGTCGATCGGGCGCTCCTCGACTCGGACGTCGAGATGCACCCGCGGGTCAGCGAGTGGCTGCCCGCCAACTTCGGCTCGACCGAGCGGTTCCTCGAGTGCGGGGTCGGCGCGGTCGCTGTGCACGACGGAAAGATCGTCGGCTGGATCCTGGCCGACTCGTTTGTCGACGGGTTGAGCGACATCGGCGGTGAGGTCGAGGAGGCGCACCGGCGCAAGGGGCTCGCCTACGCGGCGACGTGTCGAACCGTCGAGCTCGCGCTCGATCGAGGCGCGAAGCGGATCGGCTGGCATTGCCACGCGATCAACGTGCCGTCGATCAAGACTGCGGAGACGGCGGGGTTCGAGCTCAAGTACGCGTACACCGTCTACCCGATCCAGTTCGATCCGGAGAAGCACGAGAAGCTCGTCGCGATCATCGCCGGCGAGTACCTCGAGGCGGGGAAGGCGGAAATCGCGGCGGCTCAGTACGCGGAGGCGGACGAGTCTTTCGGGAAGCTGCTTCGTCTGACCCCGGACGTCGCCGCGGACGTGCTGCACGCGGCGGCTTGCGCTGCCGCCGGTGTCGGCGACGTAGATCGGGCGTTCGAGCGCCTGACCGACGCGATCGCCGCCGGCTGGTCGGACGCGAAGCAGACGATGACGCAGCCGGAGTTCGTCGCCCTTCATCAGGATCCGCGATGGGCGGCACTCATCGGCAGAGTGGAGGGGGCGGCGTAGTCCGCTCCCTTGCTCCCGGCTGTGGAGTTCGGCTGAGCTTCACAGCAGCCGAATCTGGCAGACCCGTCGGTGCACGACTGCGTCCTCTCGGCGGAGAGACGGTGGAGAGACCCGGGGCGATGATCCTGGGAGACGTGCCCGGCCGGCAGAGGTTCCTCGTGAGCCTGCGCCGGCCGGCCGTCGATCACCGGAACAAAGGAAGGAAATGCCGATGGACTACCGAGTGAGAGGGTACGCGTCGGACGCCGATGGCGAACGGATCCGGCAGTTCCTCAGGGCGTCCCGCCCCGCGGGCGTTGCGTGCGGGGAGCCCTGGCACGTATGTGATTTCGACTTCTGGCGCTGGCACTACCTCCCGAACGTCGTCGAACGCGACCCGAGCGAGACGCGAATCTGGGAGGACGCCTCCGGCGAGATCGCCGCCGTGCTCAACCAGGGAGACCCCGGCGTCTGCCATCTCCACATCGCTTCAGCGGCGCGGTCGGCCGCGCTCGACGAAGCGATGATCGTCGCGGCCGAGGAGACGATGACGGCCGAGACGCGCGACGGACGGCGCGTCCTCTGGGTCTGGTCCGGCGCCGACGCCGATCCGGTCCGGGAAGGCGTCTTCCGCCGACGAGGCTACGAGATCTACGACAGCCCGCACGCGATCGAGCACTACGGCCATCGCGCTTTGGCCTCCCCGATCGACGACGTCCCGCTTCCGGACGGGTTCGCCGTGCGATCGATGGGGGGCGACGAGGACCTTCCGGCCCGGAGCCTCGCCTCCTGGCGCGCGTTCCATCCCGGCGAATCCGACGACGGATGTGATCTCTCCGGGGATTGGTACCGCAACGTCCAGCGAGCGCCGACGTATCGCCGCGACTTCGACATCGTCGTGACGGCGCCTGACGGAGCAATCGCCTCGTTCGGGCTCTTCTTCCACGACGCCCCGTCCCGCTCCGCCGTCGCCGTCCTCGCCGGCACGGCGACCGAACACCATCGCCGCGGCCTCGCCAAGGCCGCCCTGACGGAGGGGCTCCGCCGTCTCCGCGAGGCGGGCGCAACCGACGCCTACGTCTCCTGGTACGAGCCGCCCGCCGGCGCTCTGTACGAGTCGGTTGGGCTCAGCGAGCGTGCTCAGGGTCGCGCGTGGCGGAGGTACTTCGAGTAGGCTGCCTGTCAGCCTAGGCGGGCGGTGGCCGGCGCGAACTGCAGGTCGTGGAGACGGCGGTAGAGGCCGTCCGCCGCGTGGAGGTCGTCGTGGGTTCCTTCTTCCATCACGCAGCCGTCGTCGAGGACGTAGATCCGATCCGCGTGCTCGATCGTCGACAGCCGATGGGCGACGGCGATCGTCGTCCGACCACGCATCAGCACGTCGAGCGCCTCCTGGACGAGGCGCTCCGACTCCGAGTCGAGCGCCGAGGTCGCCTCGTCGAGAAGGAGAATCGGCGCGTCGCGGAGGAGCGCGCGCGCGATCGCGATCCGCTGTCGCTGCCCGCCGGAGAGGTTCGATCCTCCCTCGCCGACGTCAGTCTCGTAGCCGTCGGGTTGCTCGACGATGAATCCGTGTGCGTTCGCCGCCTTCGCGGCTTCGACGATCTCCTCCTGCGTTGCGCCCGGCCGTCCGTATCCGATGTTCTCGGCGATGGTTCCGCTGAACAGGTAGGCGTCCTGGGGAACGTACGCCATCGACTGACGGAACGAGTGGATCGAGCTGTCGGAGACCGGGACGCCGCCGATCCGGATCTCCCCTTCCATCGGCGTGTAGAAGCCGAGCAGGAGACGAATCAGCGTCGACTTCCCGCTTCCGCTCGGCCCGACCAGCGCGACGACCTCGCCCGGCTTGGCGACGACGGTGACGGACTGAAGAGCGGAGCGCCCCCCGTTCTCTCCGTAGGCAAACGACACATCGCGAACGACGACCGACGCCTCTCGAGAGGCGGGTGGCTTCGTCGTGATCTCGTCCTTCTCCGTTGGAAGATCGAGGGTTTCGAGGATACGCCGTCCCCCGGCGAGCCCGCGCTGGATGTTGGTCAGGAACTGACCGAAGTAGTCGAACAGGTAGCTTGCATTCGTTTGGAGCTGGACGATCGCCCACACCGCGCCGACGAGGAGCTCACCGCGAGAGAAGAAGAACAGGCCGAGGCCGAGGGCGCCGATGCGCTGTAGCCACCGCAGGAGGACCTGCACGGCATCGAACGCGGCCTGCGATCGTGCATGGTCGATCGTCCGTTGCGCCGCTCCGTCGGAGGCGTCCGCGTACGCTCGGTGAATCGTCTCCTCCAGGCGGAACATGCGCGTCGTCGGGATCCCGCTGAGTAGGTCGGAGAGCCGTTCGGTCATCGTCGCGATCGACGATTGCATCCGATCGCTCCGCGTACGCAGCGCGCGCGCATAGGCGGTGCTGACGCCAAACGAGGCCAGCCCGACCGCGAGGCCGACGAGACCGAGACGCCACTCGAGAGCGAAGATGGCAACCATCCCGATGGCTCCCTGCGCGATCGCCTGCGCGAACCCTGACATCGTCCCGATGAGCATGTTGCGGATCGTCTCGACATCGTTCGTGCATCTCGATACGAGGTCTCCGCTGTGTCGTTCGCCGAGACGCGCCATCGGCAGTCGAACGACATGGGAGAAGAGGCGCGTCCGGATCGTCGTCGCGGTGCGCAGCGACGCCACCGTCAGCGCGTAGCGCCCGAGGCTCGCCACGGGCATCCCGAAGACGAACGTCGCCAGCGCGAGAATGACGCCACGCGCAAGGAGGGACGAGTCGCCCACAAGCGCCGCGTTGAGGACGTCCTTGAAGACGAACGCCATCACCAGGTTGAAACAGAACGCGAGGACGGCGCCCCAGACCGCGACGCCAACCAGGTAGCGCCATCGACGACCGCTCATCAGCTCGAAGACTTGGGCAAAGCGGCTTCGCGCGATCATCGGCGTTCCCCGTTCGTCCTCCGGTCGAGCTGGCGCTCCGCGAACGTGCGATAGAGCGGGTCTCGCGCGAGGAGCTCTTCGTGGCGCCCTCGAGCGCGAATTCTTCCTTCGTCGAGGAGCAGGATCTCGTCCGCGCTGCGCAGTGTCGAGAGCCGATGCGAGACGAGGATCGTCGTCTTCTCGTGGATCAAGCGCTCGAGCGCGTCGAGAATCGCTGCCTCGGACTCCGAATCGAGCGCCGCCGTCGGTTCGTCGAGGAGGAGAATCGGCGCATCCTTGAGGATCGCGCGCGCCAGGCAGACGCGCTGCTTCTGGCCGACCGACAGGCGCGCGCCGAGTTCGCCGGCGTTCGTCTGATATCCATCTTCGAGTTCGCTGATGAAGCCATCGGCGTGCGCCGCTTTCGCGGCGGCGACGATCTCGTCGGACGTCGCGCCCGGTCGCCCGTGGGCGATGTTCTTCTCGATCGACGTCGGGAACAGGAACGGATCCTGTCCCATCCACGCGATGTGGTCGCGCGCGGTGGCGAGATTGGCCCCGGCGAGCGTCTGCCCGAAGAGCTTGATCTCTCCCTCGTCCGGTTCGATGAACCCGCACAGCGCCTTCAGGAGGGTCGTCTTTCCGCACCCGCTCGCACCGACCAACGCGACCGTCTGACCGGCGCTGACGCGAAACGACGTGCCATCCAGAACGCGCCCATTGCCGTTGTAGCTAAACGTCACCCGGTCGAGGACGATCAGGTCCACGCCTGGCGTGGCGCGGACCGGGGCTCCGCCGGTGCGTTCCGTCGGGGCGTCGAGGATCTCGAACGTTCGTTTCAGGGCCGGCGCGGCCTCCCGCGTCTCGCGCGTCCACGCGAGAAACGCCTCGAGCGGTTCGAAGATCGTCCAGATCAAGTAGTTCGCTGCGAGCAGGTCGCCGATCGAGATCTCTCCGCGGAACGCGAGCAGCCCGCCGTAGATCGGGACGAGCAGCTGCGGGATGTAGCGCAACGTCAGAAACGGGATGAACGAGAGGATCGATCGGATCTGGTTCCGAGTGTCGTGTTGCTCCACGGCGACCGCTTGGTCTTCGAATCGCTTTCCCAGAACCCGCTGCAGACCGAAGGCGCGAACGATGGCCGCGCCGCGGATCGCGTCCTGAAGCGATGCGTTGGCCGCGGCGAGCGACTTCATCTTCTCTCCCGAGTGGATCTGCATCGGTCGGATGACACGCTCGAAGATGACCACCGAAATCGGCATCGACGCGCAGACAACGAGCGTCAGCATCGGGCTGATCCAGAGCATGAACGCGAGACCGCCGACGAGATGAAGAGGGAAGTAGACGTAGTCGGGCGCACGTCGGTAAAGGGTGGTCATCTGTTCCAGATCGTTGTTCAGCCGGGAGACGAGGTCGCCTGTGTGGTAGGTGTCTAGGGTCGCCATCGGAAGCCGCTGGATGTGGGCGGTCAACCGATTCCGCATGTCGCGAACGGCGAGCGCGCCGAGTGTCGAAACCGAGGCGCGCTTGACGTACTGGGCCCCCGCATCGAGGAGGACGATCGCGAGCGAAGAGGCGATCAGGATGCCAAAGAGGCTCATCTCCCCGGCGATGGCGGCGTCGGTGAGACGACGGAAGAAGTACGGCCACGCGAACCAGAGGACGGCGGCGGTGGCCGTGGACAGGATGGCGACCGTCAGCGTCCCCCGGTGTGCTAGGAGCGGAACGAGCGCGCGACGGACGAGGCTCCACGGAATCGGCTCAGGCTTCTTCTGTTCGCGGCTTCGCGTCGGTCTCCGCACAGCGCGACATCATCCTCCGATCTGTTCGGGTCACATGCTCAGACGAACGGGCACCACAAAGTGTTCACTCTGAGTGGCGAGGCGATCGGCGGCGGTTCATCGAGCAGGCCGACCGTCGAGCGCGTTCCGGAGACGGGCGATTGCGTGCCTCGGAAGGTGAAGTCGGTCGGCAAGCTTGCCCGCCAATCGCAAGACGAGGATTCGAAAATAAAGGCCCGACCCCAAGCCTGGGATCTGCTAGCTCCGTGAGCTTGTCAGGTATCTCACATACCGATACAAGGACTCGTGGAATGAGCCATCGATCTGTCGCGCAGAACTCAACAGTCCCTGGAGTCTCAGTAGTCCTCGACCGCTGAGCCTGCCGCCCTTCATCGTGCGAACCTGGTCGTGGATCCTCTCTCGAAGACGATTCGGCACATCAAGCTCACCTGTTGGCGAGATTGCAGCACCGGTCACAACTTTCCATTCCGAGGTGTTCCGACGGGTTGTCTTCGACTTCCGAGCTCTGAGCTCGAATGGCAGCAAGGTTTCTGCTATCTCGCTGAGCATGCTAGATGGCAGCACTTCCAATGCGGAAACGGCAATGTCGTCAACGTACAGCGTTAGCGTTCCTCCATGGCCCTCTGCTCTCTCCTTCATCATCTCGAACATCGGCCGATAGGCCCAGAAGGACAGCAACTGACTGCTTGGAGAGCCGGTAGGCAAGTGGCCTCTGTACGTAGACAGATCTGTGATGACCCAAGCGACGTCTTCCGGCTGGTGAAGCAGATACCGGAAGAAGCGGAAGACGTACTCCTTCCTCGTGGAGCGATAGAAACTCTCTATGTCGATGGTCCCCACACATCGGAGACCAGTGTGTTGCTGAGCATTCGTAATGTGCGACTTACCGCGTACTCCCGAGTGAAGCCACGAAGGATGCTCAATCCGCGCTATCAGGTCCTTGAGGCGCGCTTGCACAACCTTGAGCGCTGCGTTTGGCTCCTCAATGAGCCTGCCGCTCTTGGTGTGCCACTCTCGGTATTCGGAATCGGACATCAAGCCTTTGAGCCTTCTGCGCGAGATGAAGAGTAGTTCACACAGCCTCCGCTTGCTCGGGAGCCTGTATAGTGGACTAACCTCGATCGAGTAGGTCACCCGTGCACTCCTCAAGACGAGTGAACTGATCCACCGCCTTCATGAATAGCAGGAGTTTCGATCGGATGCCGGAGAGCCGGGCGGACTTCTCGGCGTCCGCGAGTTCCTCTGCGAAGAAGAGAATAGTCGATGGCTTGACTCCAAAGACACGGGAGTACTCTGCGATGATCTCTAGGGACGGCCGTTTCCTGCCATGCTCGATCTCTGACAGATAGCTGGCAGAGATCCCCAGATCCGTCGCCAGATCTCCAGACTTCATGTCGTGAAGGACTCGTATCAAACGAAGCGCATCGCCAATCATTGCCATTGCCTACTCTCTAGGGTGTAGTGGTCGTACTAGTCATCGAGCAGAATGCGGATGATCAGGAACACCAGGCGCACGGCCATGTACGAAATCAGCGCACGTGCTCTTCTGCCTGGCAGCCATCTTCTCCACCACTTCCGTTTCCGATGTTCGCCCAACGTACCTGACGAGTTTGAGACGTCTGTCATCTCAGTGTTCCTCCTTCCCACGGCTGTTGTCTCGGCGTCTTGCGCCCAGCCGCGGCACGCGCGGAAGAAGGTGGTTTGCGTCGGGCTCTAGTACGATCCACCCTAGCAGAGCGAAGCACGCTACGCTCTGCGAACGAAGAGCCTCGGCATCGTGCTGTGCTGCCGCATGCTGACTCTTCAGTTGGTGAAGCGGACTTGCCACTTCTCAGGCAGCTTTCGCTACCCCCTCGACTGCGTGCATGACCAACTCGTCATTGACGCACCATACCACATCTCTTCGCCATTGTCAAGGAAAATTCGCGATTAGCGAACATGGTCCTCGCGAGGTGCGACGGGACTCACACAAGAAGCCGTCGCTCCTCCTCGAGCGCCTACGGAAAACGGGCTAAGGGTCCGGCTGGCTAGTCGAATGGGTAGCCGGCGAGGATGTTCCGCTGGCGCATGGTTGCTGTCGAACGAGGGACATCGCTCCAGTCGAAGCGCAGGTCGTCCTCACGGTCCGCGAAGATCCCGGCGATCTCGGTCAGGGTTGCGTACTCGACGTCGCTGGCTGCGACGAGCGGCTCGATCTGCGCGAGGAACTCGTCCCACCACGCGATCCGGTTCCGCCAGAAGGAGGACGAATCGGTTGGCGCGGTCCACGCGTCGTCGAGGCCCGCCGTCCCCGGCGCGGCCTTGAACTCCCGCGGGCTGACGAAGACGGCGATCGTGTTCATCCGATCCGGATCTCGATTCGCGACCGCCTGACGGATCGCCTGGATCCCGTTGACGAGCTCGCCGTGACCGATGTAGATGTAGCGACCGTCCGGATCGTGCGTCGTCCAGTCGTCGCGCGACGGGCGCCAGGCCCAGGCGGCCGTGCACTCGCCGCCGCCGTGACCGGGGAGGGCGACGCCCCAGAGGATCTCGAACTCCGGGCAGAGCGTGTCGAAGTAGCTGAGCTGGTCCTGGATCTTCGTCTCGTCTATCCCCGAGGCGACGTGCGTTGGGTGGCCGCCGGCGGCGACGATCTCCTGACGTACGTCGTGGTAGAGGACGGAAGACTCGTGCGCATGCGCATCGATCTCGTGCCCGAGAGCCTCGAGATCGGCGTAGAACGTCGGCTCGTAGCGGGCGACCCCGCGGGAGAACGTCCAGTCGGATCCGAAGTTGATCTTCGCTCCGTGGTCGGCGGCCATCTCGGCGAAGGTGCGCATCGCGAACGCGAAGTGGCGCATCGTCTCTGCGCTTCCATCGTAGTCGGGGATGCTCGCCTTCGGGACGACGCCGCGGCTCGTGTCCTCCTCGTTGTGGACGACGATCGTGAGGTAGAGGGGCGGCGCGCCGTCTTCGTCGTCGGTGCCTGCTCCGACGGAGGGAAGGAAGACGAGCGACGCGGCGCAGACGACTCCGAGGAGCACGATCGCCGGCCAGTTCCGTTTGCGGGTCCGATTTCGTTCGATCGCCATCGAGATCACCCTGGATCAGTCTACAGCACGGGGACGGCGAGCCAACGGGCCGTTGACTGGTGATGCGCGGAGGGACGACCGGCAGCGCGGGTCCGTCAGCCGGCGCTTTCGGAATCGGCCGTGCCGAGGAGGTCCGCGAGGCGCTCGCGCAGGGTCTCGCACGTCCACGTCTCGTCGACGCGGATCATGACGAACCGGTGTGCGGCCGGATCGGGGTTGAGCGTGCCGACGGTGTTCGACTCGAGGAGCGGGTTCGTCGCGCCGAGGGTCGTCTGCTCGTCGGACCACTCGATCGTTCCCTCAATGCGGTCCGGCCCGACGACGAGGCCGCTCAGCCGATAGCTGACGCGCTGGACGACGTACGTCTCCCCTTCGAGGATGCCGAGGATCGTCACGCGGACGGTCATCCCCGGGTGCCCGTCGCCGTCCTGATCGACGACGCGCGGATCGTCGGGATCGGTCGGGAGCGGGTCGGCAGGATCGTCGAGGGTGGCCCCGCGGACTTCGACGTAGGTCGACGACTCGAATCGAAGGCTCGCTGTCTGCGCGACCAGAACGGCCGAGCGCGTCGTCGGTGCGAGCGATCGCATGAACGCGTCCGGGATCTCGGTCGTCACGAGCAGCGTTCCGTCGTTGACGATCGTGAAGCAGTAGCGGTCGTGCATCGCGAGCGACGTGCCGGCTTGCTCGATCTCGACGAATTGGGCGACCGTGCTCGATCGCGGCACCTCGCCGGCGATCGGGAGGATCGCGATCTGCGGGAAGACCTGGACCATCGCCCAGGTTCCCGAGAGGTCGGGGATCTCCGCGGCGGCCGACGCGACGAACGCGACTGCGACCAGGACTCCCACCGCTCCCGCTCTCGTCCTTGACGTGTGCACGATCGGTCTCCTCTGTGCGTGTCGATCATCCTAGCGGAGGACGTGCGTGCGAAGGCAAACCGAGGAGGCGACGCGAAAGAGAAAGACCGCCGAGCGGCGGCTATCTCCAACCTACGTTATTCGGATGGCGAACGTCAAGGGGGGTGACGAAACCGCTCCACGCGGGCGGCGCGATCGCCGGGGTCCGCGCGAGGGCGTACACTGATCGGGATGCCGTTCCCGAGGGATTCGATGTTCTGGAAGTTCCGGCTGTACGGGTTCCTGAAGAACCTGCGTTTCTTCGACCCGTTCCTCATTCTCTTCCTGCGCGAGGCGGGGCTGTCGTTCCTCGAGATCGGCATCCTCTACTCGGTCCGCGAGATCGCGACCAACGTCCTCGAGATTCCGACCGGCGTCCTCGCCGACGCGTTCGGGCGACGGAAGGCGATGCTGGCGTCGTTCGCGTCGTACCTCGTCTCGTTCGCCCTCTTCTACGCGGTCCCGCGGTTCTGGGCGTACGCGCTGGCGATGGTCGCGTTCGCGCTCGGGGAGACGTTCCGCTCGGGAACGCACAAAGCGATGATCCTCGAGCACCTCCGGCTGCGCGGCGCGGAGGACTGCAAGGTCGCCTACTACGGGCGCACGCGGGCCGCGTCGCAGTTCGGATCGGCGATCGCGGCGCTCATCGCCGGCGGTCTCGTCTTCTACGCCGGGAGCTTCCGGATCGTCTTCCTCGCGTCGATGGGGCCGTACGTTCTCGGCCTGCTGCTCTTCCTGACCTACCCGAAGGCGCTCGACGGGGAGCGCGTCCGGCTCGCCGGCGGGTGGTGGGAGCGGGCGCTCGCTCGGATCCGCGGGACGGCCGGCGACTTCCTCGCCGCTGTCCGCCGACCCGCCCTCCTTCGCGGACTGTTCACGAGCGCCGGATTCGACGCCGTCTTCAAGTCGACCAAGGACTACCTGCAGCCGATCGTTCAAGCGCAGGCGCTCGCCCTCCCCGTCCTGCTGACGCTCGCCGACGAACGTCGCGTCGCCGTCGTCGCCGGGTTCCTGTACTTCCTGATCTACGTGGGGACGTCGCTCTCGTCGGCGCACGCCGGCCGGGTGGAGCGCGCCGCGCCGTCCCTCTCGTCGGCGGCGAACGTGACCTACGCCGTCGGTCTGATGTTGCTGGCGGCGGCCGGAGCGGCGGCGTGGGCGGGCGTTCCCGCCGTCGCGATCGTCGGATTCCTCCTCGTCTACGCGATCCAGAACCTGCGCCGTCCGATCCTCGTCGGCTACCTGGCGGACCGGATGCCGCACGGCTCGATGGCGACCGGTCTGTCGGCCGAGTCGCAGTTGCGAACGCTGCTGATGGCGGGGATCGCGCCCCTCCTCGGCCACCTGGCCGACCGGTTCGGCGTCGGTCCCGCGGTCCTCGTTGTCGCTTCCGTCGGTCTCGTTCTGTTCCCGCTCGTTCGGCTTGGCCGGCGCGGAGAGCCGGGCGGTGCGTTGGGGTGAGATCGAGCGGACGCTCGTCGAGCTAGCTCGGGAAGGTCTGCGAGCGGACGGTGCACGCGGCGAGGCGATCCTGGTCGACGGATACGCCGATCCCGGGTCCGTCGGGGACGGGGATCGTCCCGTCCGGGTCGAGGGTGAACGGCGGATCGACGAGGTCCTCCTCGTAGTAGCGGGCACTCGCCGAGACGTCGCCGGGAAGCGAGAAGCCGGGGAGGGTCGAAAGCGCCAGGTTGTGCGCTCGGCCGATCCCCGTCTCGAGGAGCCCGCCGCACCAAACGGGGAGGCCGTGCTCGCGGCAGAGGTCGTGGATCCGCACCGCGGCGGTGAGTCCGCCGACGCGGCCCGCCTTGATGTTGACGATCCGGCAGCTTCCGAGCTCGATCGCCGCGCGCGCGTGCTCCGGGGTGACGATCGATTCGTCGAGGCAGACGGGCGTCTCGATCCGCTCCTGAAGCTTGGCGTGATCGAGCAGATCGTCGTGACCGAGCGGCTGCTCGATCATCATCAGGTCGTGCGCGTCGAGCGCGCGCAGGGTCGGCGCGTCGGCGAGCGTGTACGCCGAGTTGGCGTCGACCATCAGCCGCGCGTCGGGGAACGATTGCCGTACGGCGGCGGCGACGGCGACGTCCCAGCCGGGTTTGATCTTGATCTTGATTCGGCGGTACCCCTTGTCGAGGAACGCGCCGATCCGATCGAGGAGGGCGTCGGTCGACGGCTGAATCCCGACGGAGACGCCCGACTCGATTCGATCTCGCGCCCCGCCGAGGAGGCGCGACAGCGGCACGCCGTCCGCCTTGGCGAACAGGTCCCAGACGGCCGCCTCGATCCCGGTCTTCGCCATGTTGTGGCCGCGCACCGGTGCGAACCGCTCGGCGACCTCGTGTGGGCGGTCGATCGTCGTTTCGAGCAAGATCGGCACGAGGAAGTCGCGCTGCACGTGCCAGCAGGTCTCGACGGTCTCGTACGAGTACCACGGTCCGATCCCGGCCGCCGACTCGCCGTAGCCGACGAGTCCGTCGGCGTACGCCGCGACGATGACGACCCGCTGCTCGGTCTCCCTCCCGAAGCTCGTCTCGAACGGGTGAACGAGTGGAAGGTGGACCTCGCGCAGCTCGATCCGATCGATCTTCATTTCGTGACCTCGAATCCCTGTTGCAGGACGTAGAAGCTCCGCCGCTCGCCGGTCGTGCTCACCTCGCTGACGAAGTCGACGACGGTGTACCCCGCCGCGAACGCGGCCTCGAAGAGCTCGCGAACGTGGGCCCGCCAGGCACGGGCAAGCGCGAGATCGGCGCCCTTCATCGCTTGGATGTCGGCTGGGATCTCGACCCGAGCGAGGGGCGCGGTCGGCGCGGCGGCCGTCGCCGGGGGGCGACGCCGGCCGTCGGGGCCGACGTTCGTCGGATTGACGACGACTGCATCGCGGCCGGCGGGGCGGTCGTGGGACCCACGAGGCTCCGCTCCGGCGAGACGCTCGGCGACGTGCCGGGTCCCGATCCACCAGTCGAGGCGGAACCGATCGGAGCCGAGCCCGGCGTTTCGCTCGTCGCTCATCGCGCCGTAGAGGTCGCGGATGTAGGTCCGGCAGACCGCGCCGAGCTTGCGCACGTTGAGCGACGCGTTCAGGCTCTCGAGCGGATCGAACGTCCAGGTGACCCGATCGAGCCCCTGGGCGAGCGCGTGCTCCCGCTGGGCGAGCTTCAGTCGGTATCCGACGCCGCGGCCGCGCCAGTCCGGACGGACGCCCATCATGTGCGAGCAGTGTTTGAAGGCTCGCATGTGCGAGCAGTGCTTCAGCCGGTCGGGGGCATCGTCCTCGACGCCGAGGAACCCGAACAGCGTCCCGACCATCGCGCCGTCCGCGTCGAACGCGCCGAGGACGAGCCCGCCGTTTTTCTGGAACGTGACGAGCAGGTGCAGGGGGACGACATCACCGGCGTCCATCCCCCACGCCGCCCGCTGCAGCTCCTCGCAGGCGCGGAAGTCGTCGATCGCTTCCAGGCGCGCGATCTTGAGCGTGCTTGAGTTCATCGCCGCTCGGTCCTCAGGCTACACCGACGCGTGGATGAACTGCGCCGCGTCGGCCTTGAACGTCGCCAGACAGTCGGTGTCGAGGTAGAACATGTGCCCCGCCTCGTAGTACGTCGTCGCGACGTTCTTCCGAAGCTCCGGATCGACGTTCATGTGGTTCACCATCTACGCGGTCGCCAACAGCGGCGTCGCCAGGTCGTAGTACCCCTGGCCGACGAGGACCTTCATGTACGGGTTCTTGGCCATCGCGCCGCGGAGGGCCTCGCTCGTCGTCGGGAGCCGCCCCTTCTCCCACGCCCACGCCTCGTTGACCTTCATGCTCAACGTCTCGTACGGCAGGTCGGTTGCGATCCCGAGCTCCGTGCGGACGTAGTGGCTGAACGCGGCGGTGTAGGGCGGCGTGATCGCGACGCCGGACGGGTCGAACTCGGGTCGCTCGTTGACGGCGACCGCTTCGACGCCCTTGAACCGGGAGTCGAGTCGCCCGACGCTCCGCTTCTCGCTCCGCAGGAGCTCCTTGCAGAAACGGTGGATTTCGACGCGTAGGTTCGTCCCGAGGACGTAGTCGACGTCGAGTCCGGTGTAGCGCGCGAGGCGTTCTGCGACCTGAACGCGCTCGTCGTCGGCGATCTGGTCGCCCTTCATCAGGGCGGTCGTCAGTTCGCCCT
>Ga0180435_10004143_pt1 | contig 14342 bp, 10 predicted proteins | sample SS_ome_3_FD_132467 | JGI IMG/M metagenome (GOLD analysis project Ga0180435, IMG submission 132467) | Hypersaline lake sediment archaeal communities from the Salton Sea, California, USA - SS_3_S_1 metaG | ecosystem: Environmental > Aquatic > Non-marine Saline and Alkaline > Hypersaline >... | reverse complement strand
TGCATGGTACGCAGACGGCAGCGCCAGGGTGAAGGGCTTGCGTCCCGTCCTGACGAAGAAGCCCAACGCCTTCGGTATATACGACATGCACGGTAACGTCGCCGAATGGTGCGCCGACCGCTATGACCCGGACTTCTACAGAAAATCGCCCAGGGTCGATCCCGTCAATATGACCCCGTACGAATCGGGCGGTATGAACGTTTACCGGGGGGGGAGTTTCCTGTTCGCCGATGCCTGCCGGAGCGCCGACAGGCAGTCGGGCCTAGTGCCTTCGGGATCGAGCCCGATAACGCAGATGGGCTTCCGCGTGATCGTCGAGGCCGGCAAGCAGTCGGCGACTGCGGGTGCGAAATTCACAGTGAAAGGCGGCGTTGCCAGGGTGTACACGACCTGGCCCTTCGATTCCATCGAGGCCAAACGGCGGCAGGCCCGGACCGCGGCCGCACTGGGCATAAAATCTGAAGTGACGCTGTCACTGCCAAAAAGCAAGAGCAGGATGACTTTCGCGCTTATCCCCGCGGGCGCCTTTGTCATGGGCTCGCCTTTAACCGAAAGCGGTCGACGCGAGGATGAAGCCCCGCACAAGGTGCAGATCACCAAGCCGTTTTACATGGCTGTTACCGAAGTGACGGAGGCTCAGTGGCTGGGCGTGACCGGTTCCAGCCATTCACTTGGTCGGAGGCGCATGGGCGGGCTTCCGGTCCACAAGGTTGCCTGGCGGGACGCCATCGGTTTCTGCGAGATTTTGAAGAAGAAAACCGGTCTCCAGGTCCGGCTGCCCAGCGAGGCCCAGTGGGAATACGCCTGCCGGGCGGGCAGCGCCAAGGCGTACTGCTTTGGCGGTTACGTTTCGGAACTGCGCCGCTACGCCACCTATATGCCCGAAGGCGCCGGAAGCGTCGCAAGTGCGAAGATGTCCCAGGTGGCGCAGAAGGCGCCGAACGCTTTCGGTCTGTACGACATGCATGGAAACGTATACGAGTTGTGCCGCGACTACTACGACGCGGATTTTTATTCGAGATCGCCCCGGACCGATCCCGAGAAAAAGATTTGGAAAGGCGGGCGATACCCTCCGGGCGTCATGCGGGGCGGGAGCTGGATGAGCGTACCGGGACTGTGTCGTTCGGCGTCGCGCGCAGTCTTTTACAGGGGAAAACGATCGGCGGCCGGTTTGAGGGTCGTCTTCTCCCTGCCCGGCAAGGCGAAACTGGCTTCTCCCATGTTCAAGGCCGCCGCGGGGCGACGCTAGCCCGGATCGGTTACCGTCATGAACGGTTCGCGCACGATCAGGCCGGTGATTTCCACGCTCATCCGGCGGTGGGCGCCGCTGCTGACGTGGACAGTGATACCATCCAGCGTTCGCCATTTCCTGTCGAAACCATTGGCGCCCGCTCCACGATAGGTGTTCGGGTCGCCCAGCAATTCAAGCACGCGCTCGTGTGCGCACCGGACGTATATGGAAAGGACGGCGGACGCGCCGCCGGGCTTCTTTTCCTTCGACGGTCTGGTAAGAGTGTTCAGGAGGATGTGGTTATAGAGCATTGCTTCGGGGATACTGAGAGGCTCAAAGTCCGGCGCGCGGCGCCCGGGCGACCCGGCGGGCAGTGCGGCCAGCCGCTGTTCGATTTCCTGTCCAGCCATCCTGAGCGGCAGCGACTGATTCAGCGACTTGGAGGACCGCGCCGATACGCCTGTATACCACTTGTCGCGCATCGGGCCGATGGCGGATTCCTCGGGCGCCCCGCGGGCCTCGCCGATGGCGTCTTTCACGATCGAGATGCAGCGGTCGATTTCACCCCGCGCTATCGGCATGACAGTCTCGCTGTCGCCAGGATCAGAAAAGCGTGCGTCTCCCGGTGTCGCGGCGACTGTTTGGCTGACGGAGGCGACTAACTTCAGTTCCTCGGGAACCGCCCGCGCCATACCCGCCCGGCCGAGCGTTACGGAACCGAGGTCAACTTCAATCGAGTATCGGTAGCCGGTTTGAACGTACAGCAGGCGGTGCGAAACGGCGGCGGTGAGGCAGGATTTGGCGATCACCAAGCCGCTTGTGTCTGTCAGGGCGCTGGCGATACGCATGTCGGAGGCGAAAGGCGAACCACCGTCGCTGTGCGGTCCGATATAACCCGCCCCCAGAATCGTTGGCGACATGCCGCCGGGAAGCGCCGCCGGCAGCGGGCGGGCAAGTTGAATCTGATCGAATTGGCGCCATTTCGGCGCGCCGCATCCGGCATGGAGAGCGCTTAGTGCGACCGCCGCCAGGCAACATCGAGCTATCGTAAACGGTTTGCGTTTGTTTTCAGAAGACATTTCCGGTGCTGTCCTTTCGCTGGGTTGATTGTGTGCATATCAAGGCTGCCTGTCAACGCGAAGGTGTGCGCTAATAGATTGTGCAATGGCCTTTCGTCGGGTGCGTTGGTGTTTGGGGTGGTTGTAAACAGAGAGTTGGGAAATGAGTAAGCGTAACGATCAAATGCCCCCCAACCGAGGACCGCGGGACGATTGGCATGAGATGACCGAATCGATGTCAGGCAAGAGCCTGTTCGCCTGCGGCGGGGGGGCATTGCCCGCGCTTGGAGTCAAGACGGTGAAGGGGCGCACGGTAATCCGCGGCGGTCCGGAGCTGACGACGATTGCCTGGGCGATCGCAATGGGCCTCGCGGGCGTGGTGCTGGGGGTCTGCGGCGAGGTGTCTTCGTTCGGGGGAAGTGGAATTTCGCTGTTGAGCCTCGCGCTGCTTGTCGTCGGCGCGTGCATTGGCGGAGGCGGGTTGTTTCTTTTTTTCGCGCGTCGGGGGATCAGCATGTCGCCCGACGGCAGGGAATTGATCCTCGCCCGCGGTCTGCGGGGGAAGTTCCATCTCGACGCCAGGAATCTTATTCCGCGACTCAGTTTGCCTTCGCCTGGCGGTGGTGATGGCGATTTTCGGGAGGACCGGGACGTTCATCTCAAGCTCTACAACATCAAACTCCGCCAGGCGGTGGTGCTCGTCACGGGCGGGCGGGACCACGCCGGCGCTATCTGCCGCAGCCTCAATGAAATGCTCGGCACCGACAGGCTGGACAGTTCGTTTACGGAAGTGAAACTGGCCGGAATGGGTGACAAATGGGTGGATATCGAAGCCCCTCGGTCCGCCGGTGACGGCCTGGAGGCGACTGCCGACGAGGAGTCTCCGCCCACCGATGCGCCACGGGCGGATCGTGTGGGCAAACCGATGCGTGTCGGAGGGATCATATTCTCGGGCGCCAGGCTGCACTTTCCCGAGCGTGGTGTGGCTATAGTGAAGCTGCCGTTTATCAGAAGGGTCCTCCCGCCCGTTGGGATAATCCTGGCAGGCTGGATCGCAGTTATACTGCTGTTGAGCGTGGTGGGCGGTTCGGCCGGTTTGACCACCGAGATCGCCAGGCTCGTCGGGGAGATAATGTTCGCCGCGCTGGTCGTCTGCGTTTCGCTGGTATTCTGGTATTACGGGGGCCCGATAACGATAGATCGCAAGAAGAAGCGGATATCGGGTCCTCGCAGGAATAAGTGCGGGTTTGCGGGCCAGGCGATTTCGACTGGTGATGTAACTACCGTCCAAACCTGCCTGATCGCCCGGCAAGACGCGCCGGAGGCGGGTGCTGGAAAGAAGGATATTTCCAGTTACGAATTGAATCTCGTCATGAAGGATATGCCTTCCCGCGTGCATCTGATAAAAGACGACAATGGCGATCGCGTGCGGAGATCGGCGGAGCTTCTGGCGAAGTTCCTGAAGGTTTCTCACTGGGACTGCACCGGCGAGGGCGAATGACTATTGGTTCGGCGGGCTGTCTTTGGTTTCGGCGGTGGAGCGGAAGTGCCTGTCGGCCTGTTCTGCGAACCATGTCTGTCGGCCCAGCACGAGGGAGATATGGCCCAGGAGCGGGAAGGTGACCAGTTTCTTTTGCACGTTGGCGGCGTTGTAGACCGCTACTCCGTGGCGATGTGGAACGATTGCGTCAATCCGCCCATGGACCACGAGCAGCGGCGCCGCAAGTTCGCTCGCGGCGCGAAGCGCCGAAGCGTCATCGGGATCGAAACCTGCAATTTCACCGGCGCGTTCGACGACCTCTTCGAATTTTTTCGCGTTCATGAACGGGACGAATCTTCTAGCCGCCGATCGCATGTCGGTGTATGGCGCGACGGCCATTACCGCCCGACAGCGCGGGTCGATTGCGGCATACTGAACGGCGATTGCGGCGCCCATTGACTGTCCGAATACGTAGATCGGTTCGGTGATGTCACCGCTTTCCAGCAGCGAATCGATAACGTCCCGGGCGTCGAACTTCTCCTTGGCGCCGAAGGTCGTGTATGTTCCTTCCGACCGCCCGTGGGCGCGGTGATCGAGCATTACCACGTTGTATCCCATGCGGGCCATCTGCCTGCCCATCGTGAAGAATCGCGCCTTGGAGTCGAGAATTCCGTGGAGGATCATGACCGTTCCGCGCGGCGGTTGGTGAGGTTCAGCATTGTCGCTGCCGTCAGAGCGACCCTGAATGACCCACACGTCGAGTTTCGTTCCGTCTGCGGTGGGAATTCGGTGATGCGACGATATCCTGCCCTTTTCGACGAGTTTATCGGCGCTTCCAATCCACCAGAGGGCGACTTTGCCTTTGGCCGTGTTGTACTTGACCATGCGGCGCGCGTAGAAGTCGACGCTGCACCCGCTGGATACGGTCAGGACCACCGCGGTTATCGGATACGTGAGCGTTTTGATCTTCCTGCCCATGGTTGCCTGCCTGCTTTACGTGCGTTTGAACTGCTTCTCGAGGTCCTGAATTGTCAGTTTGAGTGTCGTCGGGCGCCCGTGCGGGCAGGACGAGGATTTTTCGACATCGGCGGCCTGCGCGAGCAGAGATTCCATTTCGTCGCGGCTGAGCGGTTGTCCGGCCTTTATGGCGGCTTTGCATGCCATTACCTGCAGCACGTTCTCGATTAGTTGTTCGGGACCGGTTGAACTGTCTTCGGTCAGTTTATCGAGCACTTCACGGAGGAACTCGGGTCCCTGCGCGCCTCGCTCGGCCAGAAGAGTGGGAAACTGCTGGATGGCGATTGTCTCCGGTCCGAACGGCGCGACTTCTATACCGAGCCTGGCCAGTAGTTTTTTGTGTGTTCCCAGCAAGTCGGTTTCACGGGGGGTAACGGTGAGTGTCTGCGGGATCAGCATTCGCTGTGCGGTTAAGGGACCGCAAGCCAGGCGGGCCTTGAGCTCGTTGTAGATCACGCGCTCGTGCATCGCGTGCTGATCGACAATTATCAGCCCGTCAGGGCATTGGGCGACGATATAGGAATCGTGAACTTGAAATGCAGTTTCTCCGCCGGGCGGAGTTGTTTTAGGCAGGGCGGGAGTACGCGCAGATTCATTATACTCCGCCGTGGCGCCACCGGCCGGTGCGCGGTCCGGTGGTAGCGGATAAGTCTCAAATCCGGGCGGTGGCGCCGAACCACCGCGCGGAGCGCGGGCCTCTGGGAAACTCAGTCGAGGTTGGGGCGCGGGTGCTGACTTGAAGAAGTCGGCCATCGCCTGGCGCAGGGAATTCTGACGTTCGGTTTCGGAAGCATCCCCTTCGGGTGTGCCCGCGACGCCGGGTCCGAAAGATGCCGCGGGTGTGAGATTAGACTTGTTAAGCGTCTCCCGCAGCGCCGCAAGCAGCAGGTCGTGGATTTGCTGGGAATTGTGGAATCGCACTTCGATCTTGGACGGGTGTACGTTGACGTCGACGTCTTCGGGCGGTACTTCGATGAATACGAAAGCAACGGGAAAACGTCGCGGGTCGAGCAATCCGCGATAGGCCTCCCTCAGCGCATGGCTCAGCACGCGGTCGCGTATGTATCGACCGTTCAGGAAGAAGTACTGCCACTTGCCCGACCCCCTTGCCGCGGCCGGAGGGCCTATCAGGGCCGCCAGCGATGTCTCCTCTCCGCGAAGGGGGACGGTCAGGAGGCTGTCTGCCAATTCGGCGCCGAACAGGTCGCCGATTCTCTGTCGTGTGGTTTCGCAGGCGGGCAGATCGTGGACTTTTCGCCCGTTGTGCGTGTACAGGAACGCCACGTGCGGATGCGGTAGCGAAAGGCGCGAGATTTGTTCGGTAACGTGGGCCGACTCGGTATTGGCCGTTCGCAGGAACTTCCGCCTTGCCGGCGTGTTGAAGAACAGGTCCCGCACCGTGACGGTAGTCCCCGGCGCCGAGGCGCACGGTCGCACGGGTTCGATGCTCTGCCCCGAAGCGGTGACTTCAAATCCACTCCCGTCGGGCGCCTCGGCCCGGCGCGTGCGGATATGGGCGTGGCTGATCGATCCCACCGACGCCAGCGCCTCACCGCGAAAACCCATCGTCGAGATGTGGAACAGGTCTTCCTCGCCGGTGAGTTTGCTCGTGGCGTGCGGGACGAAGGCCTTCGACAGGTCGTCTGAATCCATACCGCATCCGTTATCCGAGACTGAAATAAGTTTCTTGCCCCCGTCCTCGATAGTCACCTCGATGCGCGTAGCGCCGGCGTCCAGGGAATTTTCGATCAATTCCTTGACGATGCTGGCAGGGCGCTCGATGACCTCTCCGGCAGCGATCTTGTTAACCAGATGTACGCTCAGCACGCATATGGGCATGGCAAGTAAGACTCCGTATAACGATTGCACAGATTCTAGGCCCGAGTGCGTCAAGCCACAAGTAAGATCGCCCGATGACAGGTTCGCCCCCTGGTCAATCCTTCAGTCCGTATTCCTTGATTTTGCGGTAAAGTGTTCTTTCGCCGATACCGAGGATACGGGCGGCCTGTTCGCGATTGCCCGATACCATGGCGAGTGTATTTCTGATGAGTTCCTTCTCGGCCTCTTCGATGCTGATACCGGCGAGGTTTTCGAGCTGCCTGTTGGGTCCGAGTCCGGGTGGGGTGTATATTTCCGGCGGCAGGTCGTCGAGGGCGATTTTCCGGTCGGCGGCCATTACTACGATGTTCTCGATCACGTTGCGGAGTTGCCTTACATTGCCCGGCCAGTCGTACGCCAGCAGGACGCGTTGAGCGTCTTTGTCAATCGACTTGATCTTGCGATCGTGTTTTTCGCTCGCCTGCTTTAGGAACATATCGATGAGCAGGGGGATATCCTCGCGCCTCTGTCGGAGCGGTGGGATATCGATCGTCGCGCCCTTGATTCGGAAATAAAGGTCCTCCCGGAACTTCTTGTCGCTCACGTTGCGGGCCAGGTCGTGGTTCGTGGCGCTGATGATGCGGACGTCGACTGTGATCGGTTCGTTGCTGCCGACGCGTACGAGTTCGCCGCTCTCCAGCACTCTCAGCAGTTTGGCCTGCATGCCCGAGGGCATGTCGCCGATCTCGTCGAGGAACACCGTCCCACCGTCGGCGTGCTCGAATCGACCCTGGCGATCGCCCACCGAACCGGTGTAGGCGCCCTTGACGTGCCCGAAGAGTTCATCTTCCAGCAGCGATTCGGTAAAGCCAGCGCAGTTTATTGCCACGAAACGACGGTCCCGGCGCGGGGAATTATTGTGGATTGCATTTGCCAGCAACTCCTTGCCCGTTCCCGATTCGCCGAGCAGCATCACCGGCAGATCGGTAGGGGCGACGCGCCGGACGGTGTTGAGAATGCTCATCATTGCCGGCGAGATGCCCGTAATGTTATCGAAACCGTATTTTTCGTCGAGGCGGTATTTGAGTTCGATAATGGTCCGCCGCTGGGCGGTGATTTCCGCGGCACGTGCGACCACCACGCGGAGTTCGTCGAGATCGAGGGGTTTTTCGATGTAGTCGAAGGCGCCCTGCTGGAGGGCTTGGCGGCAGGTGCTCACCGAGGAGTGGGCGGTTATAAAAATAACCTTGGAGGCGGGAGAATGTTCGCCTGCCGCTTTGAGTACGTCCATACCGCTGTCGTTTGGTCCGAGCATCAGATCGGTGATGATGATGTCGAACAGCCTGCTCTTCATCATATCGACGGCCGATCGCCCGTCATGGACGACCGCGCAGCGATGTCCCATACGCGAGAGGCCTTCTTCGATGACCTCGGCGTGGGGAACCTCATCCTCGACGACGAGAATCTCAGCAGTCGCACTTTTAGGTGTTTTCGCAACAGTCATGACCGCAATACGATACTTTCAGGCGGAGGGGTTGTCAATTATCGCCCGAGTGGTTTGGTGCTTTCACGCGCCTCGCAAACACCAGTCCGGACGATGCGCGATCAGGCGCTCGCCAGCGGAAGGGCGATGGTAAATCGCGTGCCCTTTCCAAGTTCCGAATCGACGCGGATGGTCCCTCCGTGTTCGCGGACGATGCGGCGGGTGGTTGGCAGGCCCAGACCGCTACCGCCCGACTTCGTCGAGAAATACACGTTGAATACGTGGGGAAGGGCGGTCGAATCTATGCCCGCGCCGGTGTCGATAACTTCGATTGTCCCGTTGTTCTTGTGCGAAGAGACATTGATTATCAACTCGCCACCGCCGGCCATGGCGTCGACGGCGTTGATCATGAGGTTCAGCAGGGCCTGCTTGATGAGGTTTGTGTCGATCCTGCATGGGACGGCGCCGGCGCCGAGCGATGTTCGCATTATCACCTGTGCGGCCTCGGCCTGCGGTGTAAAAAAGTCGGTAAGGTCTTCGACAATGCAGCGCAGATCGGCATCCTGGAGTTGCAGTTCGTGTTTGCCCGCGTATTGCAAAAAATCGTCGAGAATCGCTCGCAGGCGCTCGGTCTCGTGCTGGACGGCCTCGAGGCGCCTCAACCAGCGGCGGTGAAGTTCGTTGTCATGGTGGACGAGATCTTCGGCCAGCAGTTTGAGATTCATATTGATCGTAGAGAGGGGGTTCTTGATTTCGTGGGCCAATCCGCCTGTGAGTTGACCGAGTTCGCGGATATGTTCGGTGTCCCTTGCCCTGGCTGCAAGGCGGCGCGTACTGCGCCACACGCGGTGCGACGCGCGGAGCGTCAGCAGTACCCATATAGGCGCCGGAAGGAGCGCCGCCAGTATCAACCACCAGATCATGATTCAATTATCGTCCCTGGAGCGGTGAAACCAACAAAAAAGAAGACCGATCGCCTAAACGACCGGTCCTCAGATTGTCCGGATAAGCTTACCGCTGATTTACAACAGGGCCTTTCGGGAGAGCTTTACCCTGCCCTGATCGTCGATGTTGATCACCTTGACTTCAACGGTGTCTCCGACGTCCACGACGTCCTTGACGTTCTTGACGTATTCTTTAGCCAGTTCGGATACGTGGCAGAGTCCTTCGAGACCGGGGAGGATCTCGATGAACGCGCCGAAGTCGCGAATGGAAACGATCTTTCCGGTGTACACCCCTCCGAGTTCCGCTTCGGCGGTCAGGTTTTCGACCATTGCCTTGGCGCCTTCGGCGCCTTCCTTGCTGAGGCAGAAGATCATGACCGTACCGTCTTCCTCGATGTCGATCGTGGCGCCGGTCTCGTCCTGGATGCTGTGGATGGTCTTTCCGCCCGGTCCGATCACCTTTCCGATCTTCTCGGGGTTGATCTTTACCGAGAGGATTCTCGGGGCCAGCGGACTGGTCTCGGGGCGGGGTTCTGCGATAACTTCAGCCATCTGTTCGAGTATGAACAACCTGGCCTGGTGGGCCTGCTTGAGCGTCGCGACGATCCGGTCCTGGGCGATTCCCGGGGCCTTCATGTCCAGTTGAATGGCGGTTATGCCCTTGGCGGTTCCGGCGACTTTGAAGTCCATGTCTCCGTGGAAGTCCTCTTCGCCCATGATGTCGGTCAGAAGAACGAAATCGTCACCGTCGGAGACCATTCCGATACTGATGCCCGCCACCGGCGCCGATATCGGTACGCCTGCGGCCATCAGGGCCAGAGTCGCCCCGCAGATCGTCGCCTGGCTGGTGGAACCGTTGGACCCGAGCATTTCCGCGACGACCTGAGCGGTATAGGGGAAGCTGTCGCGGTCGGGCATTACCGGTTGGATGGATTTTTCAGCGAGTATCCCGTGCCCATAGTCCCTGCGGCTCGGTCCGCGAATGGGGCGGATCTCGCCGACGCTGAACGGTGGGAAGTTATAGTGCAGCGAGAATGGTTTTTTATACTCTTCCAGCAGCCCGTCAATAATCTGCATGTCGCGCGGCGTACCGAGCGTGGCGATGCAGAGCGCCTGGGTCTCGCCTCGCGAAAACAGCGCCGAACCGTGGGTTCGCGGAAGGGTGTCGATCTCGATACTCAGCGGGCGAACTTCGTCCATTGCCCGCCCGTCAGGACGGATCGACTGCATTATCAACTCGCGCTGGATCTTGCCCTGGGTCTTGTAGAAAGCCCGTTTTACCTGGACGGGAGTGAACTCATATTCCTCCTCGTCGACGTCTTCGGGGCAGTACTCGGCGAGAACATCTTCGCCGATGGCATTTATGGCGTCATTTCGCTCGACTTTGCCTTTGATCTGCTTGGCCTGGCGAATTCGATCCCCGTATTTCGCGGCGATAGCGGTTTTGAGTTCCTCCGACACGGGGTTCTCGTCGTAAGTGCGGTCGATCTGGCCGACCTTTTGCCCGAGTTCCTCGATCATTGCGATGACCTCTTTGGCCGCTTCAAATGCCATCTCAATCCCGTCGGCGACGATCTCGTCGGATACTTCCATACCGTCCATTTCGATCATGTTGCCGCGCTGCGGTGGTCCGGCGACGAGCAGATCCATGTCGGATTCGGCGGTCTGCTCGACGGTCGGGTTGAGGACATATTCGCCGTCGATGTATCCGACGCGTGCGGTTCCAATCGGTCCCTGATATGGGATCGGCGTGATCTGGAGCGCCGCGGCGGACCCGATCATCGCCAGGAGATCCGGATCATTGACATTGTCGAAGCTCAGCGTCATGCACTGAATCTGGACTTCGTCGGTGAAATCTTCGGGGAACATCGGGCGGTTGGGGCGATCGATCATCCGCATGGTGATGACTTCTTTGCTCGAGGGGCGCCCTTCTCTCTTGAAGAAACCGCCCGGGATCTTTCCGCCGGCGTAGCGGTTTTCGCGGTAGTCGACGTACAGCGGGAAGAAGTCTATCTCCCGCGTCGGCGGCGCCGACAGCACGGTGCACAGCACCACCGTCTCGCCGTATGTAACCTTTACAGCACCGTGCGCCTGCAGGGCCAGCACACCGGTCTCGAGGGACAGCGTCCGTCCGCCAATTTCTCTTTCAACTCTAATTAGACTCATTCTTTCTTTTCCTTACTTGACACGGCCCGGGGCGGGCCTTGGTTGGCGGCGAAATGCCGCCTTGACGATATATAGCCTTAACTTCGTGTTTTCTTGTATACGGGCGACCGCCTGTCGGCCGGGGGACGTCGAAGCGGATGATCCACCTGCAGGTGCGCGGCGCAAGCCGCATGGAGGGATTCGCCCCACGTCAAAGCGTTTCATCACACGGGCCGACAAGAACACGCCGCATCCGCCGAACTTCTGGTCGGCGGTGGCGTTTACTTGCGCAAACCGAGTTTCTTGATCAGAGCCCGATATCGGTCGTTATCGATTCTGGCGAGATACTTCAGCAGACTGCTTCGCTTTCCAACCATCTTGAGCAACCCGCGCCGTGAGGAATGATCCTTCTTGTGGACTTTGAGGTGCTCGGTGAGGTGGTTGACTCGTGCGGTGAGAATAGCCACTTGTACTTCAACGGAACCGGTGTCTTCTTCATGGCGCCGGTTGTCTGCCACGATGTTCTTCTTGTCGACTGTTTCTGTATCCGCCATTTTCGTTCCCTGTGTCCGCCGCCACATACCGGGCCACGAGCCCTGAATGCAGCGAACAACGCTCTATTGTTATATTTCCTTGCCTGTTATTTTCTATTGTGTCCGACGCCTGGCGGCGACGCCCCCGGTTGTAACGATCGACCAACTGATTAAGTCAGAAGTTCGATTATCGCTTCCAGCAGCTTGTTCATTCGAAACGGCTTGGTGATATACCGGTCCACACCGAGACGCTCGGCATAGATTTTGTGGCGGTTTCCAAGATTGCCCGTGACCATGATAACAAACGGTTTCTCACCGGGAGTGCGGTCACGCTTGATCCGCTCGAGCACCAGAAAACCGCTTCGCTTCGGAAGCATCATGTCGAGAACGACAAGGTCCGGTGCGTTTTCCTCGATCTCCCGCACCGCCTGATTACCATCGCCCACGGAAATCACCTCGGGACCAAGATCCTTCAACGCCATTTCCATGGCGATCCGAATGTCCCGATCGTCATCAACTACCAGGATCTTCTTGCCTTCCAACTCTGCGGCCATCAGTAGTGCTCCTTGGTTCGACCCAAAAGCTATCGATTCGAACGACGTATTGTATACATCGGATACTGGCAGGTCAATACTCTAAATAAAGCTAAAATCATGCGTGATGTTTTTCCTGACCGCATCGTGCGAGAAGTTGTGCGGCCGGGGGGCTATATCTTGGCCCCGTTCAGCAGCGACCTGGTGAATCTGGGCACGACACGCTTGTTGGCAAAGAGAAGTGGAACAAGCATCTGGAGACTTGCGTCGGGAGGGCACAGGTAAGGCCCGAGCGCTTTGCGCCATGATGTCTTGAAACCGCCCAGATGCTCCTGGATTTTCTCGTCAGCGTCCCCGAGCACAGCCGCAGCGCAGCGTGCCGCCAGCAGGGCCGAATGTATCGAAGGGTAAAGCGTCTGTCCTGTAACCGCCGCGGCGAATCCACCTGCCGAACCTGCCAGCAAGCACCGTTTGGCGGTGTGCGAGTTCATTTCCATTGCAACACCCGCCTGTGGGCGCCAGAACGCCCCGGAGGCCTTGCCCAGCGCCAAACGCTCGGGCAGGAGCCCGGCATTGCGGAGGCCTCCTATCAGGCGAGAAAGTTCTTCGACCCCCGGTCCCTTTCCAGACGATTCGGACATTACCCTGGCATGGAGTGTGTCGCCGACCACAAAGTACATCCCAAGATCACTGCGATTCGGCGTTTCCACCACGTTGAGGGATTTGTCGGTGATTTTCGAAACCGCCGCCGCGGTCAACGGGATATCCAGGCCCGCAACGCTGAGATGCGAGGGAAAAGTCCCGCCATTGGGCAGCGACAGATGCCCAAAAGCCGCAGAAGCCGATCCGCCAACGAAGAGGAGGACCCTGGCCTTTGATCTGCATGTACCCGACAGCACGACCCTGTTCTCCTGCAGTTCGACGTTTGGAAGGGCATTGGTCTTGCGCAAAGAGACACCGGCCTGGCGGGCCTCAATCGAGAGGACCTTGCACAATCTTGCGGGGTCCAGAAAGTGCCCCAGGACCGATCTACCGCGATGCTCGGCTTGCTTGTTGAAGTCAACACTATGATATCGCACAGAACGAAACGGAGTGGCGGAACATTTTTTCGCCAGCGAGCTGGGCATGCCCGCAAGGGCGAACAGTCTTGCCGGCGTCCAATCGAACAGCGGAGACTCATCGCCCGAAGTCGGGCAGTTCACGAGGACCACGCTGCAGCCTTCCTTTGCCAGAAGATACCCCGCCGCCAGTCCCGCCGGCGTACCGCCCAGTATTGCGATGTCGAATATCTTTGCCATGAAGGCCCAACAGACTATCAGCGCAGGAGTCACTGATGCAATTGACAAATTGTTGACCAGAAGGCGCCGGGCGCCTGGACGGTCAGTGATGGGGGCAAGATTATTGATGATTTCAATTCGGGATAATGGCGGTGGTGCTCTTGCGCCACTTGTTCAGGCGCCGGCGCATTTCGACGAGTTCGGCTTTCCGTTGAGGATCGTGTGCGGCGCGAAGTGGGACAGGTAGAGGAAGAACGGGCGGTTCTTGTTTCGTTCGATGAAGTCGTTACCGTAACACCCCAACTCCGCCTAACCGAGATCGTCGTCGAGGATGAAGATAATGTTCGGACGCCGAAAACGAACCTGCTTGTCGGCGGCAAGGGCGCCGCAACCCAGCGTCGAAGCGGCCGCCCCAATCCCTCAGACCGTCAAAAGCTCTCTCCGCGTGAAATTTGTACTTTTGATATTCACCTTACCGACTCCCCCGACGCCTCGTATTTAAAGCTCTGTGATAAAGATATTTCGGAAGCGGTGTTTACCGCCACCGGGCACTTCGGCCTGCAGTGCGATGTAGCCCTTTTCGAGGAACTTCAGTCCGGTCGCTGTCCAGGCGGTTCTGCCGTTGATCTCGAGTTCTACATGTGGACCCTTGACCGTAAGCTTGAACTTGTTCCATTCGGCGGGCTTGATCAAACCGGTGCTTTTGGCCCCCTTGATGCCGCCGACATTTCCTTCCATGTCTTTGCGCAGGTTGGCCTGGTAGCGTCCTGGCCATGGGCGGTTCCCGGGCACCTCGGTGTAGCGGAAATAAACGCCGCTGTCC
>Ga0180435_10004141_pt1 | contig 14345 bp, 15 predicted proteins | sample SS_ome_3_FD_132467 | JGI IMG/M metagenome (GOLD analysis project Ga0180435, IMG submission 132467) | Hypersaline lake sediment archaeal communities from the Salton Sea, California, USA - SS_3_S_1 metaG | ecosystem: Environmental > Aquatic > Non-marine Saline and Alkaline > Hypersaline >... | reverse complement strand
TGTGCCCAGCGAAGACCTGATCTGGCAGGACCCGGTACCGGCTGGCAGCAGCGATTACGACGTGGATTCGGTCAAGGCAAAAATTGCCGCCAGCGGGCTGAGCGCCAGCGACATGATCGCGACCGCGTGGGACAGCGCGCGCACCTTCCGTGGCTCGGATAAGCGCGGCGGTGCCAACGGCGCCCGTATCCGCCTGGCCCCGCAGAAAGACTGGGAAGGCAATGAGCCGGAACGTCTCACCCGCGTGCTGAATGTGCTTGAAGGCATCGCGGCCGAAACCGGTGCTAGCGTGGCTGACGTGATCGTGCTGGCAGGTAATGTCGGTGTCGAGCAGGCCGCCAAGGCAGCAGGCTTCGACGTGACCGTAGCGTTTGCGCCGGGTCGTGGTGATGCCGCCGCCGAACAGACGGACGTGGAAGCCTTCGACGTGCTGGAACCGCTGCACGACGCTTTCCGCAACTGGGTCAAGAAAGACTACGTGGTTACCCCGGAAGAGATGATGCTCGACCGCGCCCAGTTGATGGGACTGACTGCGCCGGAAATGACGGTGCTGATCGGCGGCATGCGGGTACTGGGTACCAACCATGGTGGCACCAAGCACGGTGTGTTCACCGATCGGGAAGGAGCGTTGACGAACGACTTCTTCGTCAACCTGACCGACATGGGCAACACCTGGAAGCCCGTTGGCGAGAATGCGTACGAGATTCGCGATCGGGTCACCGATGAGTTGAAGTGGACAGCCACCCGGGTGGACCTGGTATTCGGCTCCAACTCGATCCTGCGTGCTTACGCCGAGGTGTATGCACAGGATGATAACCAGGAAAAGTTCGTCAACGACTTCGTAAGCGCCTGGACCAAGGTGATGAACGCAGATCGGTTTGACCTGAACTGACCGGACCTGAGTGGCCCAAACTGGCCGCGTAGTTCGACAATCCATCAAGCAGCTTTAGCCCGGCATTGCGCCGGGCTTACCTGTGCGGCATAGGTCGTTGCGATGTCACATTGTTCTGATGTCCAGGCGCCGTTTAAGATGAACCAAGTAACACACGAATCGGGAGACTACCTTTGGCTACCCCGCAAAGCGGCATCCTGCCGGAAGCAAACACCCACGGACTTTTTCTCACACTGGATATCACTGCCGGTGAGCAGGCAATGGAGCAGGCGCGCAAGACCGTGTCGCAGGTTCCTCGGCTGACCGATGAGTTGGCCAAACAGTACCCACAAGACGATCTCAGCAGCACGGTATCCATCGGTTCGGGCGTTTGGAAGGTGCTAACAGGCAAGCCCGCACCTCAACAAATGGCGCCGTTCAGGGCGCGCGTACTTGGGCGGCGAAAAGCACCGGCCACCCCGGCAGACATTCTTTTGCATATCCGCTCGGAGCGGCGCGACCTGAATTTTGAGTTGGCGCGCAACATTCTGGCCAAGGCCGGAAATGCCTTGCGCCTGGTCGAAGAGGTACCGGGCTTTCGCTATTTCGATATGCGCGATGTGACCGGGTTTGTTGACGGTACCGAGAATCCCGAGGGCGCCGAGCGTGGCGAGGTGGCCCTGGTTGATAGCAGCGATCCGGCTGGCGAGGGTGGTAGCTATGTTCTGCTGCAGCGTTTCGTGCATGACCTGGCAACCTGGTCGACCTTGTCGCAATCGGAGCAGGAGGCGGTTTACGGTCGTACCAAGGATACTGATGAAGAACTGGACGACGATATCAAGCCGGAGTCAGCCCATATCTCACGTGTGGTCATTGAGGAGGACGGCGAAGAGTTGGAAATCCTGCGTCACAGCATGCCGTATGGCGATAGTCAAAAAGCGGGTTTGGTCTTTATCGCTTACAGCGCACGTCGCGAGATCTTCGACATGATGCTCGACAGGATGTTCGATACCGAAGGCGAGGGTGTCCACGATCACCTGATGGATTTCACCCGTGCAGAAACAGGGGCTTTCTTCTTCGCGCCGTCGCTGGAGCAACTGGCCGCGCTGGGCTGAGTTTTCTCATTGGCTGGGTCTATTGGGGGGCTGGAAACAAACGATTTCACGAGCAACTCAAAGGACTACACACTCTCCGTAACAGATGATTGCACGCAAAAAGTTAAAGGAGATGTGTCATGAAAAAGATCAGTCACGAGAAGGCTGCCATCGCCCGGCAGGCGGAAAACGTGGAAAGGGCGTCTTGGTTTGCGCGTTTGGCTTTTGGTGATTGGGTAAGTGCGCCCGCGCCCGCTCCGGTGAAGCGCCGATCCGGCAGTTTTCATGTTTTGCCGTGATCGGGTTGATGCGACCGTTGGACGCAAATACCCTGAGCAAAACCGCATTTTGCCTGGGCCAGTTAGAGCCATAGTCCGGTCACACAAAACCTGATGGCTCAAACATGCGATTCGATAACACTTATGCTCGGTTGCCCGAGACTTTTTACGCCAAGGTCAGTCCTGCCGGTGCGCCGAAGCCAGAGCTGTTGGCCTGGAACAGGGATTTAGCTGATGAGCTTGGCCTGGGACATCTGACCGAAGACCCAGCCCGCTTGGCACAGGTATTCGGTGGCAATGAATTGTTACCGGGCAGCGAGCCGATTGCCCTGGCTTACGCTGGGCACCAGTTTGGCAATTTCGTGCCACAGCTTGGAGACGGTCGTGCCTTGCTGCTGGGCGAGATTGTTGCAGAGAGCGGTCGCCGTTTTGATGTTCAGCTGAAGGGATCGGGGCAGACACCGTTCTCACGACGCGGTGACGGACGCTCCGCCCTTGGCCCCGTCATTCGAGAATACCTGGTCAGCGAGGCCATGCACCGGATGGGTGTACCGACGACGCGCGCGCTGGCAGCGGTTCGCACGGGTGAACAGGTGATGCGGGAAGGCGTTATGCCCGGCGGGGTGCTGACCCGCATTGCATCCAGTCATATCCGCGTCGGTACTTTCGAATATTTTGCCGGACTGCGCGACAAAAGCGCGTTACAGAAACTGGCGGATTATGCGATCGATCGCCACTACCCGGAGGTTGCCGATGAGGAAACCCCGCTGGTGGCTTTCTTTGGCAAGGTGGTCGAGGTTCAGGCGAAGCTGGTCGCACACTGGATGGGGGTGGGCTTCATTCATGGAGTGATGAATACCGACAACACTTCAATCAGCGGCGAGACCATCGATTACGGTCCTTGCGCCTTCATGGACGAATTCGATTATCACAAGGTATTCAGCTCCATCGATCAGCTCGGTCGCTACGCCTTCGGGCAGCAGCCGCCCATTGCGCATTGGAACCTGGCGCGCCTGGCAGAGACGCTGATGTTGCTGGGGGATGAAAAGACGCTGTTCGAAGAACAACTCGCACGTTTTCAGCCGTTGTTTGAAGAAGCCTTTATGCGACGGATGGCGCTCAAGCTGGGACTGCAATCCGTGCAGGACGGTGACGATGAGCTGATCACCGGATGGTTGCAACTGATGCATGACAAGGAGTTGGATTTCACGCTCAGCTTCCGGCAGTTGGCAGATTGTGTCGGCAATGAAGGCGAAGCACGTTTCGGTGAGTTCGAACAGCGTTGGCGCAAGCGCCTATCGGCGCAATCCCTGTCAGCCGAAGAGGTCAGGGAAACAATGAATCGGGTCAACCCTTTGTTCATTCCGCGCAATCACCAGGTGGAACGCGCAATCGAAGCGGCTATCGATGGCGATATGTCGGTCTTTGAGGAGTTGCACAAAGTGCTGGAAAAACCGTTCGAGGAACAGCCGGGTTTTGATGCCTACGCACAGTCGCCCAGTCCGGCAGAAAGGGTGACCCAGACCTTCTGTGGCACCTGAGGCGCAGGTAGACTAGCGCGATGGATTTGATTTCGCGCGACCAGGCCTGCGTCTGGCATCCCTACAGTTCGATGAACAGCGTTCTGGCGCCGTTTCCCGTCGCTTCGGCGAAGGGTGTGCGCTTGCGTATGGCGGACGGACGTGAGTTGATCGATGGCATGTCGTCCTGGTGGTGTGCGGTTCATGGATACAACCACCCCGAGCTCAATGCCGCCATCGCGGCGCAACTGGACGATATGGCGCACGTGATGTTCGGTGGCCTGACGCACGAGCCTGCTGTGCGGCTTGCTGAAAAGCTGGTGGAGCTGACGCCCGAGCCGCTGCAAACCGTTTTCTTCGCTGATTCCGGTTCAGTCTCTGTCGAGGCCGCGATGAAGATGGGAATCCAGTATTGGATTGCAAAAGGGAAGCGCAGCAAGCGTCGCTTTCTTTCATTGCGAAACGGTTATCACGGCGACACGCTGCACGCGATGTCGGTATGTGACCCGGTCACCGGGATGCACGGTCTGTTCGCCGATGTGCTGCCGCAGCAGTTTTTTGTCGAAGCTCCGCAGCCAAGGTTCGGTGAGTCGTGTGAACCAGCGCATGTTGCCGGAATGGAAGCCGTTTTAAAGGAACATGCTGATGAACTGGCTGCGGTGATTCTTGAGCCGATCGTGCAAGGCGCGGGGGGTATGCGATTCTATTCGGCTGACTACCTGCGTCGCGTTCGCGAATTGTGCGATAGCTACGGTGTGCTGTTGATCGCGGACGAAATTGCCACCGGCTTTGGACGTACCGGCAAGTTGTTCGCCTGTGAGCATGCGGGTATTAGTCCTGACATCATGACGATTGGCAAGGCGCTGACTGGCGGCTACATGACCATGGCGGCGGTGCTGACCACGGAGGAAGTCAGCAAAACCGTTTCCGGGGGAGAGCCGGGCGTGTTCATGCACGGCCCGACGTTCATGGCCAACCCGCTGGCCTGCGCGGTAGCGTTGGCAAGTATCGATTTGCTGATGTCATCAGGCTGGCAAATCAACGTGAAGCGAATCGAGTCAGGCTTGAACGCGCATTTGTCCGCGGCAGCTGAGTTGCCCGGTGTCGCGGATGTGCGGGTGCTGGGTGCAATCGGCGTGATCGAGTTGAACGAACCGGTCGATATGCCGATCGTGCAGCCAAAGTTTGTTGAGCATGGGGTGTGGGTCAGGCCTTTTGGGAAGCTGGTTTACCTGATGCCACCGTTTGTTATCGACGATGACGACCTGAAAACCCTGTGTGAGGAAACCGTGAATGTGGTCAGGAAAATCTAAGCTGCCAGTTCTGGCGTTGATCTGCGCCGTCGGCTTGGGTGCTTGCGTCAACAGCAACGAAGTGACGCCGGAGCAGCTGAAAGTCATGGATCAGGCAGACCAGGCGGTTTCATCGGTTTTGTTCGATGCAGAGGTCGATGCCGCCACTTCTTACAATATCCGTAAAGACGGATTTGTGGTGATTCGTTTTGCCGAGACGGTGCCCAGTGATGTGTATTCGACTGTGGTTGCACAGTTACGTGCGGACAAGCGCATCAACGGCGTGCGCGCCGAGCAGGGTGGTCGTGAGGTCTGCGTGTTGAAACATGGACGTTGAGTTTCCCGTTCAGCGATCCAGTTCACTGGTTGCTCAAGTGAACATCAGACAAACAGGCCATGGTTGTGAGAAAGGCCGTTAAGTTCCTGCCGGAAAAGGGATTTAAGTTAGATTTGGCTTGAGAAACGCGGAAATCGGTTTTAAAATCCGCGGGCACTCGCTTCAGAAGGGTTCCCTGCATGTAAACGGAGGGCGGCCGAGAAGTTGAAGATCGTGCTTTCGCGGAGAGATTTCGTGATGGCGAAGTCCTGGGCGACATGCCCTGGGTTGATCGGGTCGCATGCCTGAAGTGCCAGGCGAACAAGCGGCCATAAGTGACTGTCTGACTTGAAAAAGCACCGACTCGTCAAGCGGTGCTTTTCTCGTTGTCGGGCAGTTTTGTTTTGAATTTTTGGAGGAACGGGCTATCGCCAAGCAAGATAAACGCAACCGTCTGAATGGAGATATTACGGCCACAGAAGTGCGCCTGATCGGATCGGATGGAGAACAGGTTGGAATTGTGACCATTGAAGAAGCAATGGCTGCGGCACGCGCTGCCGACCTGGACTTGGTGGAAATCGTTCCCAACGCGGAGCCCCCTGTTTGCCGCATCATGGACTACGGCAAGTTCGTGTTCGAGGCGAAGAAGCAGAAGCAGGAGCAGCGGAAAAAACAGAAACAGGTACAGGTGAAGGAAATCAAATTCCGCCCCGGTACCGATATTGGCGATTACAACGTCAAACTGAAAAACCTACGCAAATTCCTGGAGAACGGGGACAAATGCAAGGTGACCATGCGATTCCGTGGCCGTGAGCATGCTCACCGTGAGCTGGGCCTGGAACTGCTGGAGAGGGTTGAGTCTGATCTGTCGGATATTTCGGCAATCGAGCAGCGACCCATGATGGAAGGGCGCCAAATGGTGATGGTGCTCGGCCCCGCGAAGAAGAAGTAGAGTAATGAATTCGGTGGCATCTGCCGCCACGAGTGGCCTGGCCCAAGGCATTGCCTCGGTCACTCATGAAGCAAACCGGAACCAGAGGTTCCATTTAAATTTAGGAGAAGCAAAATGCCGAAGATCAAGAGCCTTAGCGGTGCAGCTAAGCGTTTTCGCATCACCAAGGGTGGTGTAAAACGCAACCAGTCTCACCGTCGTCACATCCTGACGAAGAAATCCACCAAGCGTAAGCGTCAGCTGCGTTCACCCGCCATGCTGCACAAGTCCGATGTGGCTGCAGCACGTCGAATGATTCCTTACGCCTGATTGGGGGACTGACAGATGCCAAGAGTAAAACGTGGTGTACAGGCTCACGCCAAGCACAAGAAAGTCCTGAAGGCGGCCAAGGGTTACTACGGTGCCCGTCGCAAAATCTATCGCGTCGCCAAGCAGGCCGTCATCAAGGCCGGTCAGTACGCTTACCGTGACCGTCGCGTCAAGAAGCGTCAGTTCCGTTCGCTTTGGATTCAGCGAATCAACGCTGCTGCCCGCCTTAACGGTCTCTCGTACAGCCGCATGATCAACGGCCTGAACAAGGCGGGTGTGGCTATCGACCGTAAAATGTTGGCAGATATCGCCGTGCACGATGCACCGGCATTTAGCCAGCTCGCAGAGAAGGCCAAGGCTGCCCTCGCGAGCTGATGGCCAGGCCTTAAACTCTAAGGCCAGCGTCATCGATGTTACGTAAATGAAGGGGGAAAGTCTGGCAAGGCTTTCCCCCTTTTTCGTCTGAAAAACATAGAAGAAGTCACTATGAGCACAGAGCTGGAAACCCTGCTGAAAGACGCCCAAGCGGCCGTCGACGGCGCATCCGACCTGCGCGCGCTGGACGAAGTGCGCGTGCAATACCTGGGCAAGAGCGGTGTCTTTACCGAGCAGCTCAAGGGCTTGGGTAAGCTGCCCAAGGAAGAACGTCCGGCGGCCGGTCAGGAAATCAACAAGGCCAAGCAGGCATTGCAGAGGGCCATTGAGGCGCGCAAGACGGCGCTTGAGACTGCGGCTCTGGCAGCACGCCTGGCGGCAGAACGTATTGATGTTTCCTTGCCGGGGCGTGGCTCCGGCAGCGGCGGGCTGCATCCGGTCACCCGCACCATGCAGCGTATCCAGGAGATTTTCGGTGGTGCAGGGTTTGAAGTGGCAACCGGTCCTGAAATCGAAGACGACTTTCACAACTTCGAAGCACTGAATATCCCGGCACACCATCCCGCGCGCGCGATGCACGATACCTTCTATTTCGAAGAGGGCACTTTGCTGCGTACCCATACTTCGCCGGTGCAGATCCGGGTGATGAAAGACGCCGAGCCGCCAGTCAAGGTGATCGCGCCGGGCCGTGTCTATCGCTGTGACTCTGATTTGACTCACACTCCGATGTTCCACCAGGTCGAGGGGTTCATGGTCGACGACGAGGTTACGTTTGCTGATCTGAAAGGAGTATTGAACGCCTTTCTGCACACCTTCTTCGAGCGCGATGACCTGGATGTACGTTTCCGTCCGTCCTATTTCCCGTTTACCGAGCCGAGTGCCGAGGTGGACATTCAGTGCGTGATGTGTGGCGGTGAAGGCTGCCGCGTGTGTTCACATACCGGCTGGCTGGAGGTGCTTGGCTGCGGAATGATCCATCCGGAAGTCATGCGCCATGTGGGTATCGACAGTGAAAAGTACAGCGGCTATGCCTTTGGCATGGGTGTTGAGCGCCTGGCGATGCTGCGCTACGGCGTGAACGACCTGCGCCTGTTCTTCGAAAACGATCTGCGCTTCCTTAAGCAGTTCGCGTAACAAAATTACAAGGTAGGAATTAGCAATGCGATTCAGTGAAGCCTGGTTGCGTGAGTGGGTGAACCCGGACGTGTCCACCCAGGAGTTGGCCGATCAATTGAGCATGGCCGGTCTGGAAGTGGATTCGGTCGAGCCTGCGGCTCCCGAATTTAATGGCGTCGTGGTTGGCGAGGTGTTGACCCGGGAACAACATCCGGATGCGGATAAGCTCAGTGTCTGTACTGTCGATATCGGTGAAGACGAGCCTTCCCAGATCGTGTGTGGCGCCAAGAATGTTGCTGCTGGGATGAAAGTTCCAGTTGCCACTCTGGGTGCGCGTTTGTCACCGGATTTCAAAATCAAGAAAACCAAGCTGCGTGGTGTGCAGTCGCTCGGCATGATCTGTTCTGCTTCGGAGCTGGGGCTGGCTGAGTCATCTGACGGCATTCTGCCTTTGAGCGAAGATGCGCCGATCGGCAAAGACTTCCGTGAGCTGATGAACCTGGATGATCAATGCATCGAGGTGGACCTGACCCCGGACCGTGGCGACTGTCTGAGCCTGGCCGGAATCGCCCGTGAGGTGGGCGTTATCAACCGCTCACCCCTGACTGTTCCGCAAATCCCTGCTGTTGCTTCGAGAATCGAGGAAGTTATCGATGTCGAGGTGCAGGCGCCTGAGGCGTGTCCGCGCTACCTGTGTCGTGTCATCAAGGGTATTGACGCCAAGTCAGAAACGCCTGAATGGATGGCAGAGCGCCTGCGTCGCAGTGGCATCCGTACGATTTCTCCGGTGGTGGATATCACCAACTACGTATTAATCGAGCTGGGCCAGCCGATGCACGGCTTCGATCTGGCCAAGTTGAATGGCTCGATCGTTGTGCGCATGGCAAAAAATGGAGAGAAGTTGACCCTGCTGGACGGGGCTGAAGTGGAATTGCGTGATGACACGTTGGTTATCGCGGATCAGCGTGGCCCGCTGGCGATGGCGGGCATCATGGGTGGTGAGGCCTCCGGCGTGACTGAGGCCACCTCCGACGTGGTTCTCGAATCAGCCTTTTTCGCGCCCTTGGCAATTGCCGGCAAGGCACGCAGCTATGGTCTGCACACCGATTCGTCACATCGATTTGAGCGCGGCGTTGACTATCAGCTGCAGCGCATGGCGATGGAGCGCGCAACGGCGTTGATGCTGGAGATTGTTGGTGGCGAGGCCGGGCCAATCAAGGAGGTGGTCAGCGAGTCTGATCTGCCCAGGGCTGAATCGATTGCACTGCGTTACGCGCGTATTGCCAAGGTCCTGGGCGTGGAAATCGAGCAGTCTATGGTCGTCGATATCCTCGAGCGCCTGGGGATGCAATTGACCGAAAACGCCGAAGGGTGGGATGTGGTGGCCCCGAGCGCCCGCTTCGATATGTCTATCGAAGTCGACCTGATCGAAGAGATTGGCCGTATCTATGGCTACGCCAATATCCCGGCCAGCCTCAGTCATGCGCCGGTCAGCATCGTGCTCAAACCGGAAAATCACTTCAACCTGGATCGGGCCAAGCAGACCCTGGTCGATCGTGATTACCAAGAAGCCATTACCTACAGTTTCATCAGTCCGGACATGGCAGGGCTGATCACGCCGAAGGCTGAGCGCATCGAGCTGGCCAACCCGATTTCGGCTGACATGTCGATCATGCGCGCCAGTCTGGTGCCTGGTTTGTTGAGCACCATGCAGCACAACCTGGCAAGACAGCAGGATCGGGTGCGCATCTTCGAAAGCGGCCTGACTTTCGAGCGACAGGATGGTGAGCTGGTTCAGAAGGACCACCTGGCGGGTGCCATTTGCGGGCCGTATGCCGTTGCCCAGTGGGGGCAGGCGAGTCGAAAGGTCGATTTCTACGACCTGAAAGGTGACCTCGAGGCGGTATTGACACAGGTCGCGGATTTGTCCGAGTTCAGCTTTGTGGCCGCCGAGAATGATGCTCTGCACCCCGGGCAATCGGCGCAGATCCTGCGTCATGGAGATCCGGTGGGCTGGATCGGCATGGTCCACCCTGAAATCCAGAACAAGTTGGATCTCCCGGCAACCTACGTATTCGAGATTTTGCTTGAAGGCGTGATGGAGGGCGAGATTCCGGCTTTCCAGGCCCTGTCGAAGTTCCCGTCGATTCGCCGTGACCTGGCTATTGTGCTGGATCGCGGGGTGCCTTTTGAGAAAGTACTTGAAGTTGCGCGCGAGGCTGCACCGGGAAGTGTGAAGGACATCCAGTTATTCGATGTTTACACTGGCGAAAACGTAGATTCCAGTCTAAAAAGTCTCGCTTTGAGCTTGATTTTACAGGAAACTTCGCACACTCTTACAGATCAGGAAGTGGACGATGCCAGCAGCCGTGTGCTCGGTGCGCTGGAGCAAGCGTTGTCTGCAAAATTGCGAGATTAGGGGAACGCCGAATGGCACTGACCAAAGCGGACATGGCTGAGCACCTGTTTGAAGAGCTCGGTCTGAACAAGCGCGAAGCAAAGGACATGGTGGAAATGTTCTTCGAGGAAATTCGCCAGTCGCTTGAGGATGGTCGTCAGGTAAAGCTTTCCGGATTCGGCAACTTTGATCTGCGCGAGAAAAAGCAGCGTCCCGGGCGTAACCCCAAAACTGGCGAGGAGATACCGATTTCTGCGCGCCGCGTCGTCACTTTCCGTCCAGGGCAAAAGCTCAAGGCCCGTGTGGAGGCTTACAACGAAGAGCAGGCCCAGGCCGCTGGCTCCACTTTCGCGGGTTAATTACAGATGCTCGATCCAGAAAGCGCCAACATCGAACTGCCCGATATTCCGGGTAAGCGGTATTTCACCATTGGTGAAGTGAGTGAGCTGTGTCTCGTGAAGCCGCATGTGCTGCGGTATTGGGAGCAGGAATTTCCGCAACTGAAGCCGGTCAAGCGGCGCGGCAATCGACGTTATTACCAGCGTCACGACGTGGAATTGATCCGCCAGATTCGCAGCTTGTTGTATGAGCAGGGCTTCACCATTGGTGGTGCGCGACAGCAATTGGAAGGTGAGGAGTCCAAGCCGGAAGCCGGTCAGGCTGCGGTGCCAGGCAACGTCATTCGGGAAATTCGCGAAGAGCTCGAAGCCGTGGTGGCGTTGTTGAAGTCTTGAACGAGCGCGTCATCATCAAATTGACAAACCCGCCCTGCGTCTCTAGCATGCGTTCCTCTTCGGAGCGTAGCGCAGCCTGGTAGCGCACCTCAATGGGGTTGAGGGGGTCGAAGGTTCGAATCCTTTCGCTCCGACCAAAAAAACGAAAAGGCCCGGCGCAACATCGCCGGGCCTTTTTTCTTTTTCTCGTTGAACCAGGACTTTGATGGGCCAATACGACACCCATTTTGAACCTGAGGCCTTGTTGCTCGATATGGATGGCGTGCTTTACCACGGTTCGCGTCCACTGTTGTTTGCCCGCGAGTTTTTGCAGGCAATAGAAGAAATCCCTCATCGGTTTTTGACCAACAACCCGATCTCAACCCCATCGCAGGTCGCTGATCGCCTGTACGAGATGGGATTGGCCAAGGTGGATCCCCAGCAAATACTCACCAGTGGTTTAGCCACCGCCAGGTGGTTGAACGAGAGGCTTCCGGGCTTTCGCTATTTTGCAGTAGGTGCGAGTGGGCTTGACCGGGAACTGTCACTTTTTGGGACAGCAGATGAAAAGAATGCAGATTACGTGGTGGTAGGCGAGGGTGAAGGGCTCGACTATGCCAGTTTGACCACCGGGATAAATCTTGTCTTGAAAGGCGGGGCCGAACTTGTCTCGACCAACCCGGACCACACAGTTGATGCACATGTAAACGGAGAGCACCGCGTTCTGCCGGGCGGAGGGGCGTTGGTCGCGGCATTCGAGGTGGCTTGTGGCAAAAAAGCAATAACCATTGGCAAGCCCCAGCCATTGCTGTTCGAGATGGCACTGCGGGATCTGGGGGTTCCTGCTGCACGTTGCGTGATGGTGGGTGACCGACCGGACACGGATATTCTGGGCGCGCAGCAACTGGGCATGGGAACGGCCATGGTCCGTACTGGCCGGTTTGCGCCCATGGCGGCATGGCCGACAGGGCAGGCGGCGCCCGACTGGGATGTCAGTAATCTGGAGCAGCTTTGGTTGGCCTGGAGAAAAATCTGGCCGCATTGGCCCTCAAAAAAATAAAGCCGGCAAGCCGGCTCCGTGTAAAAAGCTCCCAGCCAGGAGCAATCTTATTATTATTTGTCAGCTTTCTTGTTGGCCCCCAGTGCTTGCAGTAATAAAGCACTTTCCGGGCCATTCAAAAAAAGGTTAAGGAAAACAGTGTGATAACTGGTCCGCGAAATTTGCCAGCCGGCTGATTGTCAAGAAATCTGACATGGGGCTGTAGAGCCTACCGTAGGCAGCCGATGCGGCAATTCCCCACAGGGAACGGTTTTGACCTGCCCAGCATCTTACGGAGATAATATCCTGATATTCTTCAATTGGATCTTTCAATCAACGGGGACTATCGGGTAACCGGGCTTCTACAGCTGGATACCCAAGCTGGGTGTTTGTCCTGGTCGTCTCCTCAACCCGCCAGAATATATAAGTATGAAACTCGGGGTTCCCAAAGAAAAAGTCGCCGGCGAGATGCGTGTCGCCACTACGCCGGACGTGGTCAAATCGCTGGTGTCCAAAGGCCTGCAAGTCGTCGTCGAAAGTGGTGCTGGAGACGGTTCGCATTACCACGACGATGCCTATGTAGACGCTGGTGCCACCATTGCCGATAGCGCAGCGGCCTTCGCTTGCGATCTGGTTGCAAAGGTTCGCAAACCGACATCGGAGGAAGTCGCGCAGATGACTGACGGTGCGGTTTTCATCGGCCAGATGGAGCATTGCGAATCAGATGCCGTGGATGCGGCGATGCATGCCAAGAAGATCAAAATCGTGGCGCTGGAGCGCGTCCCACGGATATCACGTGCGCAATCCATGGACGTGCTGTCTTCGCAGGCCAACATTGCCGGTTACAGGGCTGTGATTGAAGCAGCCAATCAGTATGGGCGCTTCATGCCCCTGATGATGACTTCAGCCGGTTCCGCCAAGCCTTCCCGGCTGGTGGTTCTCGGCGTCGGTGTCGCAGGGCTGCAGGCGATTGCCACGGCACGTCGACTGGGCGCAGATGTTTACGCTTACGATATCCGTCCCGAAACCAAGGAGCAGATCGAATCACTGGGTGCCAAGGCTATCGAGCTGGATATTGGCGAAAGCGGTTCCGGCGAGGGTGGATACGCCAAGGAGCTCTCTGAAGAAGGCAAGGCTAAGCAGCAACAGATGCTGGCGGATGAGTTGTCCAAGGCGCATGTCATCATCACGACTGCACAGATCCCCTGTCGACCAGCTCCTGAACTGGTGACTGAAGAAGTCGTGAAAAAGATGCGGGAAGGCTCGGTCATTGTTGACATGGCCGCCGGTAGCGGTGGTAACTGCCCTTTGTCCGAAGCCGACAAGGTGGTGACCAAGCATGGGGTAATTTTGGTGGGCCATACCAATTACCCGTCCATGATGGCGACCGACGCGAGTGCATTCTACGCAAAGAACATCGCCAACCTGTTGGGCATCATGCTCGACAGCGGTGAACACGGCCTGGTGCTGAAAGATCTCGATGAAGACGAGATTACCGCTGCCGCGCAAATGAAGCCGGAATAACAAAGAGAGTTTCCCAATGCCTGAGACTTTGGTTGCACTGTACGTTTTTGTACTGTCCTGTTTTATTGGTTACTTCGTGATCTGGGGTGTCACCCCGGCACTGCACACCCCGCTGGTCGCGCTGACCAATGCCATTTCCGGCATCGTGATCGTCGGCGCCCTGTTGGTGACTGGCCTGGAAGAGGTGGGAACCACCGCGGAGATCATGGGCTTCTTCGCCGTGTTGCTCGCGTCGATTAACGTGTTCGGTGGTTTCCTGGTGACCAACCGCATGCTCGCCATGTTCAAGAAGAAAAAGAAGTAAGGGGTCACAATGGAACTTTCACTCAATACCCAGGCAATCGCCTACCTGGTTTCGGCGGTGCTGTTTGTGATGTCCCTGAAGGGGCTGACCCATCCATCGACCGCGCGTCGAGGCAATTTCTACGGCATGGTCGGTATGGCGATTGCTATTGTCGCCACGCTACTCGGAGCCGAGGTGCAGTCCTACGGATTCATCATCGCCGGTGTGGTCGCGGGTGCAGTGATCGGGGCCACCCTTGCAGCGC
>Ga0180435_10004139_pt1 | contig 14350 bp, 13 predicted proteins | sample SS_ome_3_FD_132467 | JGI IMG/M metagenome (GOLD analysis project Ga0180435, IMG submission 132467) | Hypersaline lake sediment archaeal communities from the Salton Sea, California, USA - SS_3_S_1 metaG | ecosystem: Environmental > Aquatic > Non-marine Saline and Alkaline > Hypersaline >... | reverse complement strand
GTCCGGCGAGGTCCAGCCGGAGCTGTACGACCTCGTCACCGACCCGGCCGAACTCGACAACCTGGTCGACGAGCGCTCGGACCGGACGGCGGCGCTCGCGCGACACGCGCGCGAGTGGCGCGAAGGGCTCGGTCCGACACCGGAGGCCGAGCTGCTGACCGACGAGGACACGCTCGAGATGCTCGAGCAGCTCGGCTACCGCTGAGACGCGGCGAGCGCGGCGTCGAGGTCGGCCCACAGGTCGGCGACTTCCTCGATCCCGACGCTGAGGCGCACGAGGCCGGCTGGCAGGTGCTCCTGTCCCGCGAGCGCGGCGCGGCGTTCGATCGTCGATTCGACGCCGCCCAGGCTCGTCGCGTGGTGCACGAGCGCGAGCCCCGCGCACACCGCGGTGGCCGCGCGCGCGCCGCCGCGCACGACGAAGGAGACCATCGCGCCGAAGCCGTCGAGCTGTCGGGTCGCGAGCGCGTGCTGCGGGTGCGAGGCGAGCCCGGGGTAGCGCACGCTCTCGACCGCGGGGTGCGCTTCGAGGCGTCGCGCCAGTTCGTGGGCGTTCGCGGTCGCGGCCTCGACCCGCAGCGCGAGCGTGCGCGCGCCGCGCAGGGCGAGGAACGCCTCGAGCGCGCCCGGCGTCGCGCCGTGCGTCGACCGCGTGTGCCGCAGCTCGCGCGCGCGATCGGCGTCGCGCGCCACGACGGCGCCGCACAACAGGTCCGAGTGACCGCCGACGAACTTCGTCGCGGAGTGCACGACCAGGTCGGCGCCGCGCTCGAGCGGCCGCTGCGCGATCGGCGTCGCGAAGGTGTTGTCGACGACGAGCAGCGCGTCGCTCGTCCGCGCCGCGGCGCCGATCGCGTCGAGGTCGGAGAGTTCGAGCAGCGGGTTGGACGGCGTCTCGAGCCACACGAGGCTGCACCGCTCGAGGGCGTCGATCCACGCCGCGGTGTCGGCGACGCCGATGCGCTCCACGACGAAGCGCCCCTTCGACTCGCCGTGCGCGGCGAGGGCGCTCACGCCCTGGTAGCAGTCGTCCGGCAATGCGACGCGCACGCCGGCGGGCGCGAGCTCGAACACCGCGGCGATCGCGGCCATGCCGCTGGCGAAGGAGACGCAGCGCGCGCCGTCCGCGCCCTCGAGCTCGCCGAGCGTCGCCTCGAGCGCCTCCCAGGTCGGCGTGCCGTCCTCGCGGCTGTAGGCACGCGTCGAGCCGGGACCCGCGTCGCCGTACGCGAAGTTGGACGCGGGGACGAGTGGGGCGTTGAGCGGTTCGCCCGCCGCGCGCGGACGGCCGGCGGCGACGGCGCGCGTGCGCAGCGAGGGGGATCGGCGAGGACGGTCCATGGTCGGCGGATCGTACTCGCGGGCGGGCGGTCTCCCGCGGGTCCCCGAGCGGGGAGCCGGGGGCCGCCCGCGGGGCCGGTCGTCAAGGGCGGGCGGCGGAGCGTCGACGAACCCTCCGAACCTCTTGGATCACGAGCGCTCGGAACTCGGGCGACCGAACCCTTCCGACCTCGAGCCGACCGACACCGAACCACGGCGAGCGAACCATGACCGAAGCGGCCACCAGCACGACCTCGACGCGCACGACGGACGCGGCCGTCCGCGACATGTACGCCGCCTACCCGTACCCGGCGGGGCCGCCCGCTCTGCGCGCGGGGTACGACGTGCGTCATCTGCTGTCGCGCGGACGCCTGTCGCGCACCGACACGGGCGCCGCGGGCCGGCGGCTGCGCGTCCTCGACGCCGGCTGCGGTCGCGGCGTCGGCCTCATCGGTGAGGCCAGCGTGCAACCCGAGGTCGACTACCTCGGCATCGACCTCAACACGCGCGCGCTCGCCGACGTGGAGCGTCAGGCGCACGAGCGCGGGCTCACGAACGTGCGCACGGCCGAGGTCGACCTCGCGACGCTCGACGGACTCGAGGTCCCCGAGGGCGGCTTCGACGTGATCCGTTCGTCGGGCGTGGTGCACCACCTCGACGATCCGACGGCGGCGCTCGCGCGACTCGCGGACACGGCGCTCGCGCCGCACGGCATCGTCACGCTGATGGTGTACGGACGCGAGGGTCGCGCTCCGATCGGTCGCGTCGCGCGCGTCGTCCAGGCCGGCACCGATCCCGCGCTGCCGATGGACGCGCGCATCGCGGCGGCGCGCGCGCTGTGCACCGCGGTCGCGGACCCGACGGACGCCGCGTGCCCGTTCACCGAGGCGGCGCGCTGCCCCGAGGTGGAGTTCGTCGACCGCTATCTGCATCCGCGCGAGCGCTACTACGGCATCGTCGATCTCATCGAAGCGGTGACCGAGGCCGGCTTCGTCCCGCTCGAGCTCTCCGACGGTGAGCTGTGGAGCCCCGCGCGCTGGATCGAGGACGCGCGCGTGCGCGCGAGCGTCGAACGCCTGCCCGCGGCGCAACAGCTCGCGGCCGTCGACGCGATCGCGTGCCCCGCGCGCCTCGAGGCGCTCCTGTGCCTGCCCGGCAACGGTCCGCGCGAGGCGCTCTCGGCGCACGACCTCGCGGACCACGCGCTCTTCGTGAACGGCGAGGTGCGCTTCGTCGTGTCGACGCGCGTGGCGCCGAGCGGCCTGCGCGTCGAACAGGTCGAGGTCGCGCGGCACGGCGGCGAACCGACGGCGCTCCCGTCGGGGCCGCTCTCGCTGGCGGCCTGGATCCTGTCCACGACCGAGGGGCCCTTCACCGGCCGCGACCTCGTGCGCGCGCTGACCGAGCGCGGCGTCCCCGCGGCCGAGGCCGAGCGGACGCTCGGCGAGCTGTTCGCGGCGGACCTCGTCTACGCCCCGCATCCCTGCGACGCGAACGCCTAGCCGCGGGTCGGGCGCCGGTCGGCGCGGGCGAGCGAGAACCGCGAGGAGCCCTCCAGATCCGCGGGCGCGGGGTCCGATCCCTCTCCCGCCATGTCCCGCACCGACCCCAACGACACCGCCGTCCTCGTCTGTACCGGCCTCGGCCTCGCGATCGTCGCGGCCGGGCTGCTCTACGTCGTCCAACGCGACAACGCCCCGCCGGTCACGGCCGTGAACGCGCAGACCGGACTCATGAGTTCGTCCGCCGCGCTCACGACGACCGGTTCGGTCGAGCGCATCGACGCCGAGCTGTCCGAGATCGGGCGCACCTTCATCGCCGCGAACGAGGACGCCGCGCTCGACTCGCTGCGCGCGATCGTCGCCGCGCAGACGCAGGTGCGCGAATCCGGCGCGATCGACACCGATGGCGACGGCGTGGGTGAGTACGCCTACCTCGGCGAGCTGATGGGCCGCGCGACGCGCACGCTCGACGCGCTCGAGGGCGAGGAGGAGCCGCCGAGCTTCACCGTCGAGCCGGCGCTGCTCGACCCGGAGTTCGGGACGCTGACCGAGAGCGCCCGCGGCATCGTGCTCCTGCGCGACGGCTACGCGTTCCAAGTGCACCTCCCCGGTCCGAGCGACGAGTCCGACTACGACCTGTACCCCGGCCTGCCCGAGTCCGGTGCGGCGGGCGTCGGCGGCGTGGGAGACGAGCAGCTGCCCGACGCCGTGGCGTCGGCGCACGCGTGGGTCGCGTACGCCTGGCCGCTCGAACACGGTCGCACGGGCGAGCGCGCGTTCTTCGTCGACCACGACGGCGTGATCGCCGAGTGCGCGAACGAGGCGGGGCTGTACGCCGGCCTCGAGCGCGTGCCGCGCCCCGACGCGGCGCTCGGCAGCAGCGATCGCGGCAACCTGCTCGCCGTGCCCGGTTGGGTCTCGGGCAGCGCGTGCGACGGTCAGGACTGGACGGTCCTCTCGCGCTGACGCCTCTCGCGCCGTTCACGGATCGCAGGGTCCGTTCGAACGAGCCGCCGCGGCACCCGCACACGACGGGTGCCGCGGCGGCTCGCGTCGTGGAGCCCCGTCGTCGCGCGCGCCGCGTACACTCGCGGCCATGATCAAGGGCATCCACGGCATGTTCTACTCCGACGAACCCGAGGCCCTGCGCGCGTTCCTGCGCGACAAGCTCGGGCTCCCCGCGAAGGACGTCGGGGACGGCTGGCTCATCTACGACTTCGCCGAAGCCGACATGGGCGTGCATCCGACGCTGCCGCCGATGGGGCATCCCGACGGACCGCCGAGCGGGACCCACGACGTGTCGTTCTACTGCGACGACATCGAGGCGACCGTCGCGGAGCTGAAGGGGCGCGGCGTCGAGTTCGACACGGGCATCGTGGACCAGGGCTTCGGCCTCGTGACGCGCTTGACCATGCCCGGCGGCGTGAGCGTGCAGCTCTACCAACCGCGCTACGAGTGAGCCGCGAGCGGCGGCGACGAAGATGAACACGATCAGTATCTCGTGCGGCGTCCTCGCCGCGACGATCCTCGGGCCGGCACACGCGGTCCAGCAGGACGACGGTTCCCTCGGCCCGGCGCTCGCCAAGGCGCGGGGCCCGGTCTTCGCCGCACCGGTGCTGCTCACCGCGGACGGCGTCGAGGTCAACTCCGAGGACGAACAGCTCTACCCGACGCCGGTCCTGTTCGACGTGGATCGCGACGGCGCGACCGAGCTCGTCGTCGGTGACCTGTGGGGCAACCTCTTCCGCTACGAGCGCGTCACCCGCGAGGACGGCACGCGCGGCTGGGGCGAGCGCGACGCGGTCCGCTACCACGACGGCGCGGCGATCGAGCTGCCGAACTGGTGATGCATCGGCATGAGTCCACAGTTGGTGGACTTCGACGGCGACGGACACATGGACCTGCTCGCCGGCACCTTCGAGGGGACGGTGTTCCTCGTGCGCGGCTCGGCGGACGGGTACCTGCCCTTCGAGCGCGTCGTCGACGAGCGGGGGCGCAACGTCCAGCTCACCGACTTCTGGTGCCGCGAGACGGATGCGTGGCAGAAGGCCGACCGCAGCCCCGACGGCGCGACGAACCCGTTCGACCACTGCATCTCCGCGACGGCCGTCGACTGGGACGGCGACGGTGACCTCGACCTCGTGCTCGGCGCGAAGGGCGGACGCCTCTACCTGCAGGAGAACGCCGGCACGCGGCGCGAGCCGCGCTTCCGTGCTTTCAACCGCCCGATCGTCACGAGCGGCGGCCCCGACGCGGACCCGCGCACGACGCAGGCGCGCCTCGGCGTCGACCTGGTCGTTCCCGGCGGCTGTACCGCACCGCGCGTCGCCGACTGGAACGGCGACGGACTGTTCGACCTCGTGTGCGGCAGCTTCGCGGGGGGCGTCTTCTGCTATCTGAATCGCGGCACGCGGACCGAGCCCGCGTTCGACGTGCCGATCGCGCTGCTCCCGAACGCCGGCGATCGGGTCGGCGATCGGGTCGGTCCGACGCGCGGCGTCTACGCCGACCCGGTGGACTGGGACGGTGACGGCGACCTCGATCTCCTGGTCGGTGGGTACGCCTACTTCCCCGGACCGCAGATCGACCTGTCCGACGAGGAGACCGCGCGCGCGGACGAACTCGAGGCGCGCCTCGTCGAGCTCGACGCCGAGCTCCAGCGCGTCGTCGCCGACGTCGGGACCGACGCGAACGGAGAGCCGACCGACGCCGGACTCGAACGCGTGCAGGCCGTCATCGATCGGATGGACGCGGCCGCTCGCGAGCTCGAGGAGCTGCGACCGCGCGGCGGCGAGAGGGGCCGCGTCTTCTGGTACGAACGACTGTGAGCGCCGCCGCGCCCGTCCTATCCTCCCGCCCGACCGCGAACCCCCGACGACCATGGACATCCGCATCGAGTACTGCGTCCGCTGAAACTACCTCCCGCAGGCGACCGGTCTGGTTGCCGAACTGAAGGAGGCCTTCCCCGACACGCCGTTCGAGTTCGAGCTCGTGAAGGGCGACAACGGCGCGTTCGAGGTGTCGCGCGGCGGGCAGCTGCTCTTCAGCAAGCTGCGCGAGAAGCGCTTCCCGGCCTACCAGGAGATCCCGAACCGCTTCGTGGAGATCGACGCGACGCTCTGACGCGCGCGCGCAACGAGGCGAACGCGAACGGCGCCGCACCGAGAGCATCGGTGCGGCGCCGTTCCGTGACGGAGCTCCGGGTCGGAGCGTCGGTCCCTACTGCGCCACGAACAAGAGCGCCGGGTTCGACAGCTGCAGCGAGCTGAAGTCGAGGTCGATCGACTGCGCGAGGAACTCGAGGCCGGCGAGTTGCGGCACGAGCGGCACCGTCGTCGAGTAGCCGCCGAGGCCGGCGCCGTCGAGCTGGATCTGCGCGAGCGGGACGACCTGCGCGGCGTCCAGGTGCACGTGCTGGCCGAGGCCGGGGATCTCGATCGGCGCGATCGGTAGCGCGCCGACGAACGCGAGGTGCGTCGCGCCCGGCTCGCCCGCGGCGACGATGTCGAGTTGGCCGCCGACGGTGAGGACCGGATCGACGCTGCCCAGCGTCGTGCGGCGCTCGGGTTCGACGACGTCGAGGCCGTTGGAGTTGAAGCCGAGCGCGACCTCGAAGCCGGTGGACTGGCTGCCGTCGCCGTTCATGCCGCTCTCGAGCACGGTGTCGGGCGCGCGGAGCAGGACGCCGTCCATGTCGAGCAGGACCGCGGCGCCGCCGCCGGACCAGTTGATGTCGTCGACAGGATGACCAGCGCCGCCGCGGACGAGGTTGCCGGGACCGCCGGCGAGGACGACCGTCGAGTCGCCGATGGTCACGCCCTCTTCGCCCGAGTAGCCGTAGATGTCCCACCACTCGAAGCCGAAGTGTGCGCCGCCGTCGCCGCCCTGCAAGGAGCTGCGCGTCGCCTGCACGAACGATCCGTCCACCGCGAGCAGAGCGGCGCCGCCGTTGCCCTCGCTGCCGCGACCTCCGCGCAGCTCGCAGTCGTTCAGCCAGACGCGGCTGCCGATGGCGTGCACGGCCGGTGAGCCCTGCTTCCAATCCTGGGGGTAGCTCGACGACCAGCCGAACAGCGTGCAGTGCTCGCAGATCACGGCGTCGCTGTTCTCGACGCGCAGGACCGCTTCATCGCTGTAGCGCGTCACGGGAAAGATCGTGGGCAGGAGCGACTCCACGTCGATCAGGTGGACCGATCCCGCGCAGTCGGTGATCTCGATGCGTCCGTCGAGCGACGATCTGTTGCGCTGGATCGACAGGCCGCTGAGCACGACGCGCTGACCGGCGGGGAGCGCGGTCACGTCGATGGCGCCTTCGGTCGAGCCGCTGACGATCTTGACGATCGACTGGCCTCCACCCGCGCCGACGATCGTGACGCCCTGGGTGACGACGAAGGCGTCGTACGAACCCGGGGCGACGCGGATCGTCTCCCCGAGCGGCGTCGCGGCGAGCGCGTCGGTGATCTGTTCGTACTGGGCGCCGCTGCCCGCCGGTCCGACGGTGAGGTCGGCGAGGGCGGGCGGGGCGGTGAGCGCCACGACGGCGAGCGGAACGAGGGCGCGACGGAAGGGATGGCGTCCCTGCATGGTGGTCCTCCGGTGGTGGTTCGGAGCCGGTGGTGGCTCCGGGCGAGGACCAGGGTAGGCACGGAAGCCAGCGACGGGGACGCGAGTCCGGTGCCGCCGCGCGGCGCGGAGTGGACGTTCGTGCGCCTTCCGTTGGAACCGGGGGACCGCTTCGTTCCTCGAACGACCGCTCGAGGTGGGGGCAGGTGGAGGGCCGCGGACGCCCTCGACGGATCGAAGGCGCCCGCGACCGGCGAGCAGAGCAAGCCTCTCTCCCGACCCCGGGAGCCCGAGGGTCCCGCGGCCGGAGTCGACCGGCGCTGCGCGGGGCCGCGCCGGTGACGCCGCCTCGGGCGGTCGTCGCTCTGCCTCAGGACGCGAACCGTTCGAATTGCCCGCAGCGTCGTCGGCTTTCGTCCGAGATCGAGGGGTCGCAGAGAGTCCGACGGGGAGTGCGCGCGGTGGCTCGATCCGATGGCGCGGCCCGACGGCGCGGCCGGGTGACCCGGCTCGCTGGCGCGGTTCGCGGCGGGCCAACTCGGGCGCGCGCACCCGACCCGGGTCGGGTGCGGCGACCCGATCGGAAGCAGCGTTCGACCGGGTTTCGAACTCATCGGGTGTCGCAAGTCTTTGCCGGGGAGCGCTTTGCGCACCAGGCCCGCGCGCCTGGAACGGGGCTTGCCCCATCCGGGCGAGCGCCGCGGAGCGTCCGCCGCTCACCCCCAGCGCACCCCGACCGGCCCAGGAGCCGCACCGACCCATGTTGAACTGGATCGTCACCTTCCTCGTCCTCGCCCTCATCGCCGGCGTTCTCGGCTTCGGCGGGATCATGGACTTCTCGATCGAGGTCGCCGGCGTCCTCTTCCTCGTCGCGCTGATCCTGATCGTGATCAACGCCCTGCGCGGTCGCGGCGCCTCGACCACCGTCTGACCCGACCCTCGGCGAGTCGCCCCTCGCCGCCCGACGAGCCCGGACCGTCCTCGCGGTTCGGGCTCGTCGCGTTCACCGCCCCCGCGCCCGCCCACAGCGCACCTGCGCGCACCCGTCCCCCGCCCATGAACTGGAAGGAAGAGTTCCAACCGGTGATCGACCGGCTCTGGTCCTGGTACGACGCCGCCCTCGTCAACCTGCCCAACGCGGTCGTCGCGATCGTGGTCATGCTGATCTTCGGCCTGATCTCGAAGCTCGTCGCCAAGGGCACCGAGCGCGGCGTCGCGCGCGTCGCGCACTCCCAGGCGATCACCAACCTGCTCACGGCGATCGTTCGCGTGATCGTGCTCACCATCGGGGTGGTCGTGGCGCTCGGCGTGCTCGAGCTGCAGGACGCGATCTTCTCGTTGCTCGCCGGCGCGGGCGTCGTCGGCCTCGCGCTCGGCTTCGCGTTCCAGGACCTCGCATCGAACCTCATCGCCGGCGTCTACATGGGCTTCCGGCGTCCGTTCGTGATCGGCGACCTCGTGGAGACGGCCGACACCTTCGGCACGGTGCAGCGCATCAACCTGCGCAACACGCTCGTCGAGGCCTTCGACGGGTCGGTCGTGATCATCCCGAACCGAACGGTCTTCGAGAACCCGCTCGTCAACCACACCTCGACGCCGCAGCGCCGCATCCTGATCCCCGTCGGCGTGGCCTACGAGACCGACCTGGCGCACGCCGCCGAGGTGGGCGAGCGAGCCGTTTCGGCGCTCGACTTCGTGCTCGACGACCCGCCCGTCACCGTGCTCGCCCGCGAGTTCGGCGCGAGCTCCATCGACCTCGACGTGCGCCTGTGGATCGACGCGACGGGCGAGGTGGACTGGCTCACCGCGCGCCACCGCGCGCTGCTCGCGATCACCGAGGCCTTCCGCGACGAGGGCATCGAGATCCCGTTCCCGATCCGCACGCTCGACCTGGAGCGCGCGCGCGGCGTGCTCGTGGACGACTGGACGCCGGCGATGGGGGAGCAGATCGGCGGGCGAAGCTCGAACGGGCACGCTGGCGCCGACGACGCGTGATTCCGACCGCGTGCGCCCGCGACTCAGCCGGGGTGGCGCGCGCCGCTCAGGAGCTCGGCCAACGCCTCGCGACCGCTCGGCGCCTCGGGCAGCGCGCTCCGGTCGCGGGCGCGTTCGAGGTCGTCGACCAACGCGGCGACGCGCGGCTCGAACCGTTCGACCCACGCGGGCTCCAGCCCGGCCTTCTCCGCGCCCGAGCGCTTGCGCGCGACGAGCTCGTCCAGCGCCGCGGCCAGGTCGCGGTCGGCGAGGTCCTCGAGCAGCGTCGGCAGGTGCGCCTCCACCTCGCCCGTTCGCACGAGGTGGATGCCCGTCAGCAGCGCGCGATGGACGTAGAGGAGGCCCTTGACCGACGGCGCCTTGGCGAAGAGGTCCCACTGCGTCCGGCCGAAGCCGAGGTAGTGATGCGCGTGGTGGCGCGTGATCAGCTTCGGGACGAGCTCCAGCAACGCGTCGTGCAGCGCGGTCGTGTGGACGACGAGCGGCGACGTGAGCTGCTCGAGGACGTAGCCGTTGCGCTTCAGGAGCATGCGCGCGAACTTCGCGAGGTCGTGCGACACGAGGTCGAGGTCGATGCCGTCGCTGAGCCCGAGCGCCTCGCTGGTCTCGACCGGTCGAGCGATCGTGCCGAAGGCCGAGGTCGGCAGGACGTGGACGCCTCGGAGGTCGAAGTCGGAGTCCGGTGAAGGGAACCCGTAGAGGTGTGCGCCCGAGACCGTGGCGAACACGAGGGGGTGCTCGAAGGACCGAACCGTTTCGACCAGTGCGGCGCCGGCCTCGCTCGGGACCCCTGCGCGTTCGAGCGCTTCGGCGCGGGCCGGCGCGACGCGAGTCGGCGTCCACGCCGAAGCGGGCGAGCGGGCATCGACGAGTGCGGCGCGACGCGCGCGTACGAGGAAGTCCTCGACCCATTCGTGGTCGGGGCGTTCCGGCAGGGCGGTCCGTTCGAACGCGCGCTCGAACCGCGTCGACAGCTCGCCGCGCCAACGGTCGACCTCCTCGAGGCTCCAGAGGCCCGCGCGCACCTCGAGGAGCCTCTCGCGATCGCCTTCGTCCACCTCGACCACGAGGTCGCCCGTCTCGAGGAGCCGCGCGCCGGCGATCTGGAGGCGGAGCAGGTGCATCGCGTGCTTCCACTTCGGGTCGAGTCCGCGCTCGAGTCGCTGCCGCATGCGCTTGAACTGCGACAGCACGTAGCCCGAGTAGGTCTGATAGGCGAGCCTCGAGAAGAGCCTTCGTCGATTCGCGCGAAGCTCGTCGGCGAGCGGCGTCGACGCCAGGACGAGCGGCGTCGCCAGGACCTCGAGCACGTTCGGGTTCGACTTCAGCGCGAGCAGGAGGAACTTGCGCAGCTCCCAGAAGACCTCGTCGGCCGGTGCGTCGGGCGTACCGCTGTTCTCGAGCTGCTCCGGCGCCTCGAAGAGCGACCAGTCCCGCCCGGCCGGCGGGAGGTAGATGCCGCGCACGTCCTCGTCCGACGCAGCGTTCGAGAGACCGTACGCCCGGGACCCGACGACCGTGCGCAGGACGACGAACGCGTCGAGCGCGTGGTCCGCCAGGGGAGCCTCGCCGACCCCCGAGGACGAGTCCTTCACGTCGACGAGGCGCGCGAGCTCCGCGCGACCGAAGTTGCCCTCGTCGCCGTCCTGGAACCGCACGCGGTAGCTGTGGGTCGCGTCCGCGGGCGGCGCGACGACGATGCCGACCGTCCCCGCGGGGTACGCGCGACTCGACGCGGTCGCGTCGACGCGCAGGACGACGCGCGTCCCCTCGGGAAGGAGCGACCCCATCCTCACTCGTCGTCAACGGCGCCGTCGAGCGGCCCCGTGCGATCGATCGCGCGCGCGAAGTAGAGCGCGTTCTCGAACAGCTTCGCCGTGCCGTCCCAGACGCCGCGGAACAGCGGGTCGTCGACGAGCGCGACCACGGTGCCGGAGCCGACGCGTTGGGCGCGGACGATCGGGGTGCCGGCGATGCGCTCGACGTTGGGCTCGGACGCGAACCCGGCGAGCAGCGGCGCGTCGGTGTAGCGCACGGGGACGGCGAAGGGGTCCGCGCTCTCGGGCAGCGTGCTGTTGAAGTTGCGGAAGACGGGGAGCGTCTCGCGCGCGTAGCCGAAGCACAGAGGGTGCGTGAGGTCGAGCGTCGCCTCGAAGATCGTGCCCGCCACGCGCTCCTTGGAGCGCAGGTCGCCGTAGTCGGCGTAGCTCGGACGCGCCTCGTCGGACGCCGGTTCGTCCTCGGCGTCCGTCTCCTCGTCGGCGTCATCTTCCGCGTCGCCCTCCGCGTTGGCGTCGCCGTCCGCTTCTTCGTCCGCGTTGGACATCAACTCGCGCGCCGCCCACACCGCGGCACGCTTGACCGCGACCACGACGCCGCCGTCCGCGACCCAGTCGCGCACGCGCGCCGTCCCCTCGTCGTCCCAGCCGCCCGTAGCGCCGGACACGAGGACCAGGTGCGTGTAGTCGTCGAGGTCGATGCGGTCGAAGTCGTCGCGCTCGACCATGCTGACGCCGAGCCCGACGCGCTGGTCGAGGTGGTGCCACACCTCGCCCGCCTCGTACGCGGACACGCCGTCGCCGACGAGCAGGAGGGGCTTCGGCGCGGTCAACGCGCGCACGTCGTTGCTGCCGAGGTCGTGTCCCTCGAAAGTCAGGCCGCTCTGGATCGCGAAGACCTCGAGCCCGAGCTCCGACGCGCGGCGCAGCGCGTCGCGCACCTCGTCGAGCGCGAGCTCCTGGATGCCGCGCGGCACGACGATCGTCCCGCGGTCGAAGCGGGTCTCGGCGCCGCCCTGGGTCAGCGCACCGAAGCGCTGCTTCGCGACGCGCGCCTTCACGCCGGCGTCGAGCAGTCCCTGCAGCGCGCGCGCGGCCTGGCTCGAATGCCACTCGAACGCCCAGGCCACGGGGCGCGCCGCCGCTTCGAAGCGGCCGCCGACCGGGCCGGGGGCGTAGGCCTCTTCGTCGCGTACGCGCGCGAGTCCTGCCGCGTCGAGAGCCTCGAACTGGACGCCGAACGACAGCGGGAAGGCCCAGCTCGACACGTCGTAGAAGGTGTTGTCGTCCCACGAGGTGCGCAGCTCGAAGAGCGCGCGCACGAGGCGGTACTGAGGCTGGGTGCAGGGCACGACCCAGGCGGCACCGGGCCGGTAGCCGTCGTTCGCGCGCTCGTCGGTCACGGCGTGGACCTCGATGCCGTGTCGATGGAGCGTTTCGGCCATGCGCCGCGCGCGCGCCGGATCCTCGGGGGCGCCGAACACGTAGCCCGCGACCTCGGCCTGGCCCGCCTCGTCGAGCGCGCTGCGGTAGAAGCGCCGCTGGTAGTCGGAGAGGTCGTCGCGCAGGGCGTCGAACGCCGCGAAGGTCGACAGCGAGGTCGTGAACTGGTTCTTGATCGTGAACGGGAAGCTCACGCCGCCGAAGTCGTTCTCCTGCCAGTGTCCGCGCGAGCTCGCCTGCTCGAACAGGATGCCGATGCAGCCGTGGGCGTCGGGATAGGTCGAGCCCTTGCCGTAGTAGAAGTCGTCGAAGCTCTCCTCGGTGTAGTAGAGGCTGCCGAGCTCGTCGAGCGCGGCCGCGTGGTACTTCGCGATCGCGCGCGTGAGCTCGACGTTCTCGAACGGCGTGATCGGGTTCGTGCGCGTCGGGATGCCGGGCTGGAAGAAGTACGAGCTGCCCGTGCCCATCTCGTGGTAGTCGGTGACGACCTGCGGCATCCAGGCGTGGAAGCGCTCGATGCGGCCGCGCGACTCGGGGTGCGTGAGCAAGAGCCAGTCGCGGTTCAGATCGAACCAGTAGTGGTTCGTGCGACCGCCGGGCCAGGCCTCGCGGTGCTCGCGGTGCGCGGGATCACCGACGAGTTCGACGCCCCGGTGCGAGTTGACCCACTGGGCGAAGCGGTCGTGCCCGTCGGGGTTGAGGCAGACGTCGATCAGGACGACCGTGTCGTCCAGGAAGGCCTCGATCTCCTCGCCGGTCGCTGCTGCGAGGTGGTAGCCGGTCAGCATCGCGGCGTTCGACGCGCTCGGTTCGTTGCCGTGCACGCCGTAGCCCATCCAGACGACGCCCGGTCCGTCGTGGCTCTCGGCGCCCGACAGGACCGCGTCCACGTGCGCGCGACGCAGCTCGTCGAGGCGCGCGTGGTTCGCGGGTGAGGTCACGGTCGCGAGCACGAGCGGCTTCATCTCGTGCGTCGTGCCGTAGACCTCGATCGACACGCGCGGCGACGCCTCGGCGATCAGCTCGAACCAGTCGACGATCTGGTCGTGCCGCGCGTGCCAGGTCCCGATCTCCCACCCGAGCGCGTCGGCGGGCACGGGGAACGCGGCGTCGTACGCGACGCCCTCGGGCAGGTACCAGTCGAGCGGCTGCGCCCCGGTGTCGGGCGCGCCGAGCTGGGCGTGGGCGGGCGCCGCGACGACGGCGGCGAGGGCGAGCGAGCGGAGGAGGCGGGGGTCGAGGCGATGCAGCATCCGCGCATTGTGGCACGCCGCTGCACCGTCACATCGCCGTACCGCTCCATCGCCGCGCCGTCACATCGCCGCGCCGCCGCCAAGCGCCAGGCGTCAGAGGCCGAGCCCGATCTCGAGGTCCAGGGGGACCGCGACCTCTTCGAGCGTCGCGTAGTAGCTGACGCGCAGCGTGCCGCCGTCGAGCGCGCGGTGCGGGCCGAGCGACTGTGAGTAGGTCATCTTGCCGGCGAAGCCGAAGGAGCCCGAGCCGCGGTCGTCGTGCTCGACCTCGTTGCCCTCGGCGTCGAGGATCGTCCAGCTCTGGATCGCGGTGAGCGGCTTCTTCGACTGCAGCGTGATCTGCTGCACCGCGTCGCCCCAGCCGTCGTCGACCGCTTCGACCTCGCTGATCTCGAAGTCGATCCCGCCGAGCGTGAACTTCGTGCCCTTCGCGAAGGTCACCGCGGCCGAGGCGTCGGTGAGGTCGCGCGCCGACAGAAGGGCCGCCGTGGCGTCG
>Ga0180435_10004137_pt1 | contig 14351 bp, 3 predicted proteins | sample SS_ome_3_FD_132467 | JGI IMG/M metagenome (GOLD analysis project Ga0180435, IMG submission 132467) | Hypersaline lake sediment archaeal communities from the Salton Sea, California, USA - SS_3_S_1 metaG | ecosystem: Environmental > Aquatic > Non-marine Saline and Alkaline > Hypersaline > Sediment... | reverse complement strand
TTCTTTTCCGCTGTCGTGTTCTGTGGCGGAGCAGGTGACAGGTTGTCGACTGAGTAGCCTGTTGCCGGATCGGAATCGAAATAGATATTGGGATTGCTTGTATGTGCTGAGACCATGAAAGTGTGCAGTCCGCTATTTCCCTGCATAGAGTCGTTAACGGTAGCGCAGGTATAGGCATACACCGGCAATTTGTGTGCAGGTTGGTTGGCGACCCATTCCCAGTAGGTAGTGACTCCTTTCAAGTTGCTTGTCCTGATAAAGGGTTCCTCATTTTGAATATCCAAAGCATTCAGATCCTTTGCCTCTGTTGCTGACTTTTTACCTGAAGTTATAGCCCGCCAGATGCTGTAAAAGGTAAGGAAGCTGTTATGAATATCAAGACCCGAGGCCTGCCAGCGCAGGGTAACCTTACTTCCCTGGTCATAAGGAACATCGATGACTTGCAGGATCTTCCCTGAAAGACCAATCGTGTCATCGGGTGCAAACTCAGATCCCATAAAACCATTATCTACAGCCTGTACGCTCCAGTAGAGTCCGCTACTATTGTTAAAGGCTTCTGCAAAATTTTGAAGATTCAAGGTCCAGGAATTCACCTGGTTTACATTACCCATTCTAACAATTTTACGTTGTCCGTTATTGTCAGACATAGGAGCTTTTATATCTCCTAACCCGGGAGCAGTACCAATCCTTAAATTATAAGAAAGTCCCGCTGCAGGAGTTTGTTCGTCCGTTGAAGGGCTCCATTGAAGTGAGAATTCCGAACCATTTAGTGACATGTCCAAATTTTCCGGAACACTGGGCACTGTATTTGTCATTTGTATATTATTCCGATATGAGCCAACGTTTTCAACTCCTTTACCGAACAGCACAAGGTCCAGGGTTCCATTCCCATCCCAGTCAACCCACCTGGCACACCCACGATGTACCCCCGGAAGGTCAATGTTACTGTCAACAAACAGGTCATTACCTTCATTACGGAAAATTTTAGTTATACCCTCGTTATATAAATCTCCGGTAAGCAAAAGATCCAAATCTCCATCAACATCATAATCTCCCCACTGGACCGAAGAATATAAAACCCTTGGCAAGTCCAGAGGCAGGGGTTCAAATTTGTCTTTACCCAGGTTTTTATAGATAATAGTAAATCCTTTCTCTTCAACCCATGGGGGATTATTTCTTTCTAAATCAGGAAACATTTCTTCTATTTGATCCCAATTTGCCCTTCCGGATAAAACAAGATCCAGGTCACCGTCATGGTCATAGTCTCCCCATTCTAAAGCACCATCTTTCAAACCAGGAAAGTTAGTTGAGATAGGCGAAAACTCATTATTGCCAAGATTTTTATATATTCTTGTTACCCAACCAGATATCTGGGCATCTCCCGACAGGATGAAGTCCAGGTCTCCATCATTATCGTAATCACCCCATGCCCCATCATTATACCTGAATCCGGGAAGCTCAATTTCAAGGGGTTCAAAGCGATTAAAACCTTTATTAATATATATTTCCGTTACCTGGTTGTCTTCACCATGACAGCCCGAAACCAGAAGATCCAGGTCACCATCATTATCGCAGTCCCCCCAGGCAACAACGCCTGTGCGGATACTTGTAATTTCGGCATTCACACGACCGAATGAACCTCCACCAAGATTCTCGTATATCATAGTTGCTGTGAGAGCAGGATGTCCTCCCAAGATAGTAGGATCTATGTCATTACGTCCACTAAATATAAAATCAAGATCGCCATCATTATCATAATCTCCCCATTCAGCATCGCTCTGGTCAACTCCTACCATTTCAAGATCGAGACGTTTAAAGATTCCATTATTGTTTGTATAAATCTCTGTGGCCCACGTATCATCCGGGTAGTCTTGATTGATATTTCCACAAATCAACATATCGAGGTCTCCGTCGTTATCATAATCGCCGAAATCCATTTCACCATAGCTTGTCTTATTGCCGCTTATAATTTGAACCCCGGTATAAATCTCATCCAGGGTGGTAAAAAATCCTCCATTCACAAAAGCGGAAGAACGGTAGCTCTGGTCGATGGACTGTATCTCCCAGTAATAGGTAGTGCCCGGCGTCAGCCCATTGATCCGGAACCGGGTATTGCCCTGCATGTTGCCCGTTCCCACGGTCAATCCTGTGCCATTTTCCAAAGCCAATGGAGATAATACATCCAGTTCACCAGATACTGTTCCCCGGAAAATCCTGATATTGTATGTAAGAGACTGAGCGGGCGTTTCATTGTCCGATCCGGGGTCCCATGAAAGCATGGCATTTTTATCAGCTACCAGTGCCTGCGGATTGGATGGCCCCTGGGGTGCCGTTCCCTGATTTTCGCTATTGTTGATAAAGACTTTTGTGACAGGTGTTCCGCCGGCATTGCCACATAAGAGAATGTCCGGGTCCCCGTCGCGATCACAGTCTCCCCATGCCACGGAACCGAAATCAACGCCTGGGAGATCTGCATCCACAGGTGTAAATGAATCCCCGTTGTTATTGCTGTATAATGTTGTCCTGCGTTCTGTATCGGTATAACCACAGATCAACAGGTCCAGGTCACCGTCGCTGTCATAATCTGCCCATTCAGCATCGGCATTTACAAAGCCAATAAATGGCATATGTGTATCATAGAATCCTCCTTCATCGTTTTCATAAAGTTTTGTGATGTACCCGGAAATTCCGTCATAACCACAAATCAGCAAATCAAGATCACCATCGCTATCATAATCCCCCCATTCAAGAGCGCCCCCGTTCACACCTGTAAAAAGGTCTTCGGTCTGCACGAATTCACCATTTGTATTCTGATAAAGTCTTGTGATCCTCTCAGTTCCCAATATCCCGCTTAGCACAAAATCAAAGTCTCCATCACGGTCGTAATCAGCAACGGCCACTGAGCCGTCAATAACATCTTCACCCACCTCTGTTTCATCATAATATCCATCCCAATCAAGAAAGTTGCCATCCTCAAAAAAATAAATTCTTGTAAAACCAAGGTTGTTATCAGTTTGTCCGGTTATAAGTAAATCATAGTCACCGTCATTGTTAAAATCAGCCCATTTCGATTCCGCATTCCAAAGACCTTCCATTTCTGTTCCTACTCCGTTAAAAGTACCTGATTCATTTTCATACATTACTGCTGCTTCAAGACCGGCTGGAGATGTGCCGGTGAGGAAAAGGTCAGGCTGGTTATCAATATTGCAGTCTGTCCATGAGATATCCGCATTGTTAACATACAGAATATCTTCAGGACCCTTAGAAAATTCATTTGATCCTAAATTTCTATACATGGCAGAAAGGTAATTACCACTCATAATGATATCCAGTTTCCCATCCATATTGTAATCTCCCCAAATGGCCTTACCGTTTCTAATGCCCGGCAAATCTAGCGTAAGCTCTGAGAATATTCCAACGCCACCTCCTCCGCTAAACTCATCTGCTCCGATGTCCGGTGTGCTCAGGTGACGAATATCGCCATCGATATCATCTGCAATGCTAACGATTGGAATTGCAGCAGAGGATAAGGCTTCATTGCTAATATGGAGATCATTGTAACTGACAAAGCCAGGATCAACGGAAAGGCAATGGCCATGGTAACTATTCCCGGTCTGCAGTTCGGTGAGATTCGTTTTAACACCATTAAAATAGGCCAGGTTGGTTCCGGATGTATAGATGTTGTTATAATCCGAACCGCTGATGGCAGAGGTGGTGGTTACGTAATAGGCATAGCCTCCCCCGGTATTGGCGAAGATGTTGTTTTTCAGCATAACCTGGCTTCCGCTGGTGCAATAGAATGCACGTCCATCAGCAACATCCTTGGAGGTGATGTTCACACTGTTATAGTAAATATTCAGGAAATTTGCAGATGAGATATTTATTCCATATGCGTTCCCTGTACCTCCAACATGAATAAAATTATTCGCAATCAGAGCCGGCGAGACCTGGTTCGCCTGGGATCCGCTAAGTCTTATGCCATATTGGGAATGTATATTCAGTTTGTTTTTTTCGATCCGGAAACGTCCGCTTAGTTGGGTAAGCAGCATGCCCTGACTGCCTGCAGTGATGGTGTTTGAAAGTAGTTTGGGGGCATCATGGAATTGGATGTAGATTCCTGTATACCCGACATTCATGTTATTTTCCTGGATTAGTGCACCTTTAGGGTAGTCGTAATTGCTGGCTGCCCTCCGCATAATGATCCCATATGCTCCGCCGTGAAAGGTGTTGTTTTCAATCTTGCGGTTGACATAATAGCTGTTGTCGGAGATGATGGCAGTTTTGCGATCCACATTATTGGTATTGCTGGTTGAGCGGAACACATTATAGGAAATATCTACACTATCAGCACCACCATTTATTTCTATGATCCTGGAATAGGTGTCATTCTCAGCGCGAAAGGTTATACCATGGATCGAACAGAAATCAGTACCGTTTAAACGAAGGATATAGTTGTCATCCACTCCTGTTGCATTGTTTCGAAGTACCACCGAGTCTGTAACCGGAATTAGTTCAGGTCGTGTGATGTGTATCCGGTTTTCAGGACTGCTTCCAGGGATGGATACCAGCTCAGCCTGTTCGTCATGGATCCCGGTGGTGAGTCTGAGCCATACAGAACCGGATATTCCCCTGACTTTCATAATATCAATGATTGACTGAAGGGTTTCGAAGTCTTTTCCGGGGCCGATCATGTAATCGCCCGACAACGGAGGCAGGAACATGGTTCCTGTTGAAAATTCATCTGCCCCGATGTCGGGATGTTCAGCATCCCTCGGATCACCGTCAATATCGTCAGTTACTTCGGAAAGCGGCCATCCCTTTCCGGCCATCCACCTTGTATAGGCATGAAGATCGGTATCTGAAAGATGACCGGGCCAGACGGATATGGAGTGCTGGTCATGTGCACCCAGTATTTTCAGGTCTGCCAGGTCATATGCCTTCTGTCCACGATAGAACATCATGCTTGATGCGGAGTAATAGTTGTTGTAATCTGAATGAAGCAGCGTTGCGGGATACTGGACATAACTGGCGTACCCTTCATGCATGCAGGAGAAGCTGTTGTTGATCACCCTGATGGTGCCAGCAGTATTGGAGTTGCAGTTGAAAGCGTGTGCTGCGGTATTATGGGTATTGATCACAACTGTATTGTGGTATACATTCAGCCAGGAGGAATTCTGGATATCGAGACCGTAGCTTTCAGAAACTCCATCCACCAGGATGAAGTTGTTGGCGATCAGGCCCGGCTCCAGGTTGCCGGTATAATTGATTTTTATTCCGTGTCCACTGGCAGATATATTGTTTTTTACCAGGGAAATACCTGCCTCGCCTGATGTTACGTGGATTCCGATATAGCCGCCTTCAATCAGATTTCCGGATATCAATGGATCATGGACACGGTTCAGGTAGATGGAGATGTAGCCTGTATTGGAAAAGGTATTGTCAAGAATGTGGAGACCATGAATATGGTTGTTGTATAGTCCCTGAAGGTAGATGCCGAAGCTACAGGATGAAAACATATTGTCAGTGATGTTGAGGTTTTCCAGGTTCGGATCGAGGGAAAAGATAAGTGCCGGATCGGTAGCTGCATTGGTATTGTATTTGCCGGTGAGCGTACAACCGGTAATCGCTATATTCCCCGCAGCTGCTTCCAGTTGAAATACCCTTCCCAGTCCGGTTGCCTCGAAGCTGAGGTCTCTGAATTCAATGTGCTGACTACCTTGCAGTCTCACTATGAAATTGGACTCTTTCGAGCTGGCTTCAAACCGTAACACCACATCTTCCGGGTTACCTGTTTTCGATCTGAATACAATCCGGTGTTTTAATACAGTATTATCAATTATCCCGAGTGTGAACTGCTCTTCGTAGATACCACTATTTATCGTAAAGGTAACAAGACCAGACACCCCGACTTTATTCAGTTCAGTGGCAGCTTCTGTAAATGTATTAAAATCGCCATCTTTTCCGATGGTATATGTGCCGTTGAGCTGCGCAATAGCCGACGGTATCATAAACAGGGATATGAGCAAGACCAGCAGGCAGCTCTTAACCGCCGGAACGATCGAAATAACAGTTACTTTTGACATGATATTCAGGTTTATTGATTTAATTAACTTTCAGGAGTTGTCTTACATATTGATGGTGCTCCGACCGGAGCTTTAACAGGTAGCAGCCAGGTTCCAGGTGACCCGTTTCCATCCGGAGTGTTTCGGTCGAATTTCCGGGAAGGAACCGGTGGTCATTAAAGACGGTTCTTCCCCACAGGTCGATCAGTTCGAATGCAATCTCACCGGGTTCCGGGGTGCGTATCATGATTTGTATATCGTTTGTAAATGGATTCGGGAAAGCATTGATGTGGTGGGCTTCGCGGAATTCACTGGTGCCGGTCAGCTCATTCATGCTGCATGATACCATCCCGTCCGATACGATGGCCATGATCTCAAAATTTTGGTTCTCTTCGGAGACAACCAGGGTGTCATTCTCCTCGTCCATTGCACATCCTTCATAATCGACTTTAAATAAATAACTGCCGGCAGAGATATTTACAAAGTCAAATTCTCCCGTCTCATCTGTAACATCTGCATGCTTCATCGTGCCGTCGGCTCCCAACAGGTACACAGGCACACTGTCGAGCGGTATCCCGTTACCCCTGTACTTTCCGGTGCTTACATGCATGACCGCTTTTTTACCGCCTCCCTCTTCTTCCACAAGCTGACCGGAAGCACTGCCACTTCCTGAACCCGGGGGCGGTGCCTCAACCAATACAAGCTGGATATCTGTCTTTTCGCTGTTATGATAGAATACCTCTGCATCCTCTATAAAGGGAGTGTTCCCCAGGTAGGTCCTGACAAATCCCGGGTTTGCCGACTGATCAGGATCGAACCTCATGGTGACAGGCATTTCCGGCACTTTCTGAATGGTAAATGAGGTTGCTCCTTCAAGGGGCAGGTAGTAATAGGTATAATACGGGTTGTCGTCTCCCATGTTGACAGCAAAGATCCATCCCTGGTTCACAATGGTATTGTCGGGAAGCCGCACCTCCCCGCTGATATCATATTCCCGTGCCAGTCCTGTACCGCTAAGTTCATAGGTTCGGTCACCCCCTGTTGAGTATATTCTTTTTACTGTATTACGTTCTCCCTTTTCTGACGGTTTGAACACCATCTCGTAAAGGACCGAATCACCTTCTTCAATGGCAAACGGGACCTCCGGCAAGCCGGTATAATAAAAGTCTGCTGCATCGTCACCCTGGATATAAACCCCCTGTACCACCAGGTTATCATTCCCTATGTTCTTTAGTTTGTACTCATTCACCGCTGAATCTCCCAGGTACACCTCTCCAAAGCTTTGTGGTCCGTAATCCCACAAGAACCCTTCAAGCCCAATCCCTTTCAGGCTCACACCCTCTTCCGGATTGGCCGGGTCGTTGCAGGTAATCCAGAGCATTGCATGTTTGTTTCCCATGCTTACAGGATTAAATTTTACATCCACTGAACAGGTATCTCCCGGGACAATTACATCGCATGAACTCCTGCTGATGCTGAAATTGGATGAGTCGCGCCAAACGATACGAATATCGCTGATCACCAGGTTGGCATCTCCTGTATTTGATATCACTACGGTTTTTGCATCGGTGGTATCGTTTAAAACCCTTTTATGAAAATCGAGTAGCTGTGGTGTTACTGATATGACAGGTTCGGGCAGTGGCACCGTATTGGTTACATAATACACCTTGTGTTTCCGTGAATAAACGATATGCACATATCCAGCCTGGTCAGTACAGATATCACTGCTCAGTCCCCAGTCGGGATCGTAATCGATGGTCCATTTCTTCCATGGACCTTCATTGTTTGTTGTATAAACAAGTTTGGCATCCTGTATGTCGGCATAACAGATATGCGCATGGTTTCCGGGGTCTGTGTCGATATAGCTCGGACCCCCGGAAAAGGTACCATCTGCAATAAGCGTATGCTGCCAATTACCGCCGGTCTTCAATGCGTACCTGTAATCTTCGGTTCCCCAGTCTTCGGTGGATGCCACATAGCTGACATGCGGATTGGAATTGTTGTCAACAGCAATATCTGTTACAAGCGTCTCCATTTGTCCGCCGTGCCAGGCAGCGAATGGAGGTTCTTCACTCTGCCAGTTACCGTTGGGACTGTTTGTTTTATAGCAGAGTCCGTAGCTGGAAAGGTCATAATAAACAAAGTGGGCATGGTTCGAGGAGTCTAGGTCGAAAGAAGATGAGTTATAGGCGCCTGTTTTTACCAGTTCGCTGTTCCACGATCCGTTCTTGCGGAAGTAGAACAGGCTTCCGTTTGACCATTCAGTTGTCATACAGCTGATATGCACGCTGTTGTCGCTTCCTGTTCTGATACATATCCATTTGCTGCTTCCCATGTTTTCAGCAACAGTTTCGGATGCACTCCATTCGCCTGCTGTTTTACTGGTGTACATAAGCGCGTTGTTCTCCCATCCATCACCCTTTCCGTAGGCAATATGGATGTTGTTGTCTGTATCGATGGCCAGGTCGGGCGAAAAGTTATCTTCACCATTGTCGATCACCTCCTCAACAAATGAGTTGCCCTGGCAATACGCGTAAATCAGTTTGCCGCCATATTCCTGGCTCAGGTAACAAAAGTGTGCCCTGCCGTATGCATCGACTGCCACAGAGGGAATGGCGCCTGTTCCCACCCTGCTGGGAGTTTTCCAGATCACCCTGGTGGTGCAGGAGGATGTATTATTGCCGGGGTCTGCATCTTCCTCGTCGCTGCTCACAGTGGCAGTGTTGGTGAACACTCCTTCAGACTGTGTATTGACCACAATTGTTATTGTGTCGGTGTCTCGTGCCTGCAGGCTGTCGAGAACACAGCTGATGACATTGCCGGCCCGTGAATAACCGCCCGAACCAAATCCGTCCATTGAAACAAACTCCATGCCCGAAGGCAAAGTGTTTACAAAGTCAATGTCATATGCATTCTGATCCCCCAAATTGGATACGAAGATCCTGTAGGTCAATTCCGTGTTCAGGGCAACCGGATCCGGATCATCTTCGATGCTCACTGTAAGATCAGCGCCCGGCGGCTTTTCCCACATCCATAAATTGGTGAAGTACCATCCTGTGCCTGAGTAATCGCGCTCATCTGCCCAGACAACCATATTTTCATACACGATGGGATCGATCTGACCCCGCACCTCCTCGACAACCGGCTGGGTTAATCCGCAAATTGGATTGATAAAAGTATAGAGGAACACATCCCAGTTATAATTCCGGTTATCCTGGAATACAATATAATCCTTGTAAACACTTGGGCTTTTCTGGTCCATATTGTTGACGTACCCAATTCCATTGCCCGTAAACACCGGCCAGTTGGCTTTGACAGGATCAGTGTCGGGATAGAAATTGATGTAATGCATATAGATATCCCAGTTCCCGTTTCGCTGGTCTTCCCAGACGATTCTCCTTCCCCAGATTTTGGGATTTCGCTGGTCCGCTTCATCATCTGTGATCTGAATCTCCTCTTCGTTATAGATATCATACATAAATATGTCCTCGTTCCCGTTTCGCCTGTCGAAATAGACGATGTAATTTCCGTAGATATCGGGATCGTACTGCTGGAGGTCATCGTCTGTAGTGATCTGTGTCACAGAAGCATCATCCATATCATACAGGTAGACATTGGACCTGAATTGATCGCCCTGGTGGTCGATATACACCAGCCTGTTTCCGTCAATTGCGGGATAATTCTGGTCATCCTCATAATCGATCAGCGGATAGGGACCGATGTCGGGCCTGGAGATCAGGTAGGTATAGATATCCCATCCATCATCCACATGCTGTTCCCATACGATCCGGTCGCCGGAAATATCAACACTGTGGAAATTTGCATGGTCGCAGCTGAATATGGTGGTGATGTCTCCCGTGGGGATGTGATAGAGGAAAAGGCCATTGTCTTTGGCGATATTCGTTCGTTTAAAGACGATATAGTCGCCATCCATGGCCTGTTCGGATTGGGTGAAGTTGTCATCCGTGAGTTGCGTGTAGGGGTCGTATGGTTGTCCGGATACATGTGATATGGTAGCGATACACAGGCATAGAATAAACAAAAATATGCTTGCTCCGCCTGGTATAACGTGTCTGTAATCAGCTCTGGTTTTCATGGTTTCAGGTTTTAGATTATTCGGGGAAATAATAGCACTGATCATTGCTTTCTTCAAGTTAAAGGTAGATTTGGTAAGAGTCAACAATGAATGAGTCAACCCCCACTTTCAATGAGAATCGGGGCTGTTCAGGAGCATGTTTCGATGAGAAAATGACCAAAGAAGACTATTTGGAATGCTTTAAAAAGAAGAGGTAGCGGAAAACAATAGTGCCCGGCTCCTGGAAATAGGGACTGTTTGTTTTTTTGCAATTATTCACTCATTAGAGCCGCCATTAGTATCAATTCCAGGGGTGTATGTCCCTATTCATACAAATGTTCCTGGATTGCCAGGAGTACCTTTTTTTTAAGGGTGGGAGAGACCGGCACCGTGCTGCCGTCCTTCATCTGCAGGTGTCCGCCCCCGCGTTTTACGAATTTGTCGATATGAATGATATTTACCAGGAAAGACTGGTGAACGCGGATAAACCCCGATCCGGCAAGCATTCCGTCAAACTCCTTGATGGTTCGTGATACCATGATCTTTTTCCCTGCTGCAAGCCGGAATATGGTATAGTTGCTGTCGGCCTCTGCCCGGATAATATCGTTCAGTTCCACGATATGAAGATTGTCGGCGGTTGGGAGAATGATCCGCCTCAGTCGCTTTTTCTGGTGAAGATTTCCATTCAGTGTCTCAAGCTGTATGTGCTGCTCTTCATGATTGATTGCCTCCCGGGCCTTTTCAACTGCCTGACGCAACTCCTCATTGTCGAATGGTTTCAGTATATAGTCGAGCGCACTGAATTTGATGGCTTCGATCGCGTACTCCTGGTGCCCGGTAATAAAGACCACCTTGAACTGAACAGGGGAGATTTGTTTGAGCAGGTCGAAACCGGTTCCATCCGGAAGTTCGACATCCAGCAACAGCAGGTCAGGCGGATCATGCTGAATGGCTTCAAATCCCGCTCCAACGCTTTCGGCAGATGCAAGTATCGTTATCTCCGGATATTGCTTTTTCAAAATCTTTTCAAGTGCATCTCTTGCTTTGAACTCATCATCGACAATGGTTACCTTCATACCTGACAGTTTTAAATCACTTTTATGTCTCATACATCTTCCTGTACGGCAGCATCATCACCACCCTGGTTCCTGCGGCCCGCTCCTCCTCATAGAGGTCAATAATCTCAAACCCGATTCCTCTCTTCTTCAGCGTCTTTTTGAAATACTCCAGCCGCTGCACAGTTAGTTTTGTCGCAAGGGATTGCCTGTTGGCATGGTCACCTGCAGTTTTCTCAGCCCGTTCCCTGCCCACCCCGTTATCGGCCACCACGAGTTTCATCAGTCCGTTGCTGAGGATATAACTGACATTGATCTCGCCTCTTTTAGCGCCGGGGAGAAGTCCGTGTTCAATGGAGTTTTCGACACATGGTTGTGTGAGCATTGGGGGCACGGCATAGTGTTCCGGTTCGATGGCAGGATCAATCGTAATGTTGTATCTGAACCCGCTTTCAAACCTGAGTTGCTGCACCTCCAGGTAGAGTCTGACAGTTTCAATCTCTTTTTCCAGGGAGATGAATTCTTCCCTGGAGTTTTCCAGGATGTTTCGCATCAGCCGGGCAATTCTTGCAAGGAACTCGTTGGCTTTTTCTGGTTTGCCCGAAAGAATCAGATCCTGTATGGCACAGAGGGAATTGAAGATGAAATGGGGGTTCATCTGGGTCCTAAGCAGCCGCTGTTCCAGGTCGATCCGGGTATACTTCGCCTGCAGCCTGTTATGGCGGAAGTAGAGCAGAAAGAAGAGGACGACGATCATGATCAGGATAATCAATCCCTTCAGGTACATTCCCTGTTGCCTGATTTTCTGCTCCCTTACCATCCGTTCCTCCATACGGGCAAATTCGGCCGCCCTTTCCTTTTTGTCATATTCATACTGTATCTCCATCCGGGTGACCCTGTTGTGGTACTCGTTGTTGCTGATGCTGTCCTGCAGTTGCCTGTGCTGCTGTAAGTATATGTAGGCCAGGTCGTCCTTGCCCAGCCGGTGATATATACCGCTAAGTAATTCGGTGGTTCTTGTGAGCAACAGGGGACGCTTTTGTCCGGTTGCAATCCGATGGGCGGTGAGGGTGTTTTTCAGGGCTGACGGGTACTCCTTTTTGTGCAGGTGGACCTTACCCAGGGTAACAAAGTATTCCGCCACGGCAGGGTCATTGATCTCCTGTGCAATTTCAATGGCCTTAGAGACATACTTAAAAGACGAATCGATATCCGGAACCAGCAGAAACGTTTCGGCGAAGTTGTTATAGACTGTTGCAATACCTGCAGGGTAGTTCATCTGCTGGTTGAGTTGCAGACTCCTGTGCAGAAATACCAGTGCGCTGTCATGTTCTCCTTTCGAATTATAGATGCCGGCCACCAGGTTACAGGTCTTGCTCACCTCCCAGAGATTGCCTGCAGCTTCGGAGTACGGTAGTTTTTTGTAGCTGAATTCCAGTGCCTTGTTCCAGTCTTTCTGATAGTAATAGACGAGTCCGATGTTCCCGTAGGCAAGTGCGACGCCTTCGGTATGACCGTATTGTTCCCACAGGCTGAGTGCCTCGAAGTAGGCATCAATTGCCTGGTTGAAGAGCGTCATGTCCTTGTATATGTTGCCCAGGCTGTTGATCGCATCGGCCAGTGACAGCGTGTCATTTGAAGACCTTGCTGTTTCTATGGCGCTGTTGATGAGGCTTCGCGCTTTTTCCAGCTCTTTTTGCTGTTTGGCAAGGTAGGAGAGTACACTGTATGCGTTGGCGATCCCCCGTTTGTCGCCTGCCGCCTTAAAGTGAGTCAGGCTCATGGCTCCGTATTTTTCAGACGCCTTCAGATCGCCTTTAAGGCTATGGACATAAGAGAGCCCGTAGCAGGCTCTTCCCTGTCCGGCTTTGTCGTTCAGTTCCCGGTACATTTGAAGTGCCCGGGTATTGAAATATAACGCACTGTCATCCCTGTTGTATTTTGCAAAATGCGCCATTCCGAGTGCCAGGCAGGCGTCGGCCTGTCCTCTCATGTAGCCTGTTCCGGTTGAGGCAGTAAGGGCCAGGTGTGCGGATCGAATCGAGCTGTCGGGTGTCTTTCTTGCATTGAGGTATGCTTCCCGCGTAAGGATATTGATCGCAGCAGTGTCTGTCAGAACCTGCGCAACCGTGGACGCTTTTGTTCCTCCGGTAAGGAGCAGAAGCAGAATCATCGCGGGTATTGTGAGGGGCTGCATGTTCAGTCATGGATTTTTGCACACCTTCAATTACCCTCAAGTTATAAAAAAATGTTACATGTATTGTTGTTTGGCATGCAATTCTGCATGACGGCCCCGGCGAAGCTGGAACGCCATGTCGCGGAATGATGCCTTTTTTCCTATTGCCATACCCTTACCGGGTAGGGTGGACGCACAAGGACCTCCGGCGGATCGGCCCTGAGCTGATCCATCACGATCTCGATGGCTTTCTCCAGTTGCGGATCATGCCCTTTGATCACTTCGGCGGGCCACTGTTCCACCTCAACATCGGGCGGTACACCCACGTTTTCGACCACAAATCCGTCCTTGGTCCAGATCGCCACGTTCGGTGCGGAAACATATCCGCCATCCATCAGTTCGGGGAATCCCAGCACACCGACCAGTCCGCCCCAGGTGCGTTTTCCGACCAGGGTGCCGACGTCGAATTTCCGGAACATCCAGGGCAGCATGTCGCCTCCTGAACCGGCTGTTTCATCGATCAGCATCACCTTGGGACCCTGGATCGAGGCGCTTGGTGTTTTAAGATCATTGGTATACCGCATGTTCCAGTGCGACTGGTACCGCCTGGTCAGTATATCGATATAATAGTCCGCCAGCGCTCCGCCGCCATTGAACCGTTCATCGATAATAATCGCCTTTTTATTGGCCTGCGGGAAGAAATACCGCTTGAAATACTCGTGTCCCAGACCTGCCGTATTGGGCACATATACATAGGCCACCTGCCCGTCCGTGGCTTCGTCGACCTTTTTCAGGTTTCCTTCCACCCAGTCCCTGTTGCGCAGCGCGTATTCATTGCTCACCGGGACGGCCCTGATCTCACGGGATCCGCTTCCATCGGCATTGGGACCGATTTCCAGGCTGACGATCTTCCCGGCGGTGTTTTCAAAGAACCGGTAGAAATTCTCCTCGGCGGTTACTTTTTCCCCGTTGACTGCCAGGAT
>Ga0180435_10004134_pt1 | contig 14364 bp, 9 predicted proteins | sample SS_ome_3_FD_132467 | JGI IMG/M metagenome (GOLD analysis project Ga0180435, IMG submission 132467) | Hypersaline lake sediment archaeal communities from the Salton Sea, California, USA - SS_3_S_1 metaG | ecosystem: Environmental > Aquatic > Non-marine Saline and Alkaline > Hypersaline > Sediment... | reverse complement strand
CTTGGTCGTGATGGTATTCGCCCACGTGTTCACCACGGTCTACGACTACATTCCCGTGGTCGGGGCCGCCTTCCGCGACCGATACTGGCTGGTGCACGTCGTGGCGGGCCTGGGGCTCGCGCTGCCCCTCGCCACGCTCCGTTCTCCAGCGCCGGCACACGATGCTGTGCGTCGGCCTGCGCTTAGCGCCGCTCTGGTCGCAGTCGCTCTACTGACGAGCATCGCCGCCATCCTCCCGGACCGCACCTTCCCGCCCCAAGACACCGATCCCCGGACGCTCACCGTCTTCACCTACAACATCCAGCAGGGCTACAGCGAGGATGGACAGCGCAGTGCGGCTGAGCAGCTCGCGCTGATCCGCCAGCACGCACCCGACATAGTCGGCCTCCAGGAATCGGACACCAATCGCATTGCCGGCGGCAACGCCGACCTCGTCCAGTACTTCGCCGACGAGCTGGGGATGTACAGCACCTATGGTCCCACGCCTGTCGTCGGGACCTTCGGCATCGCGCTGCTGTCCAGGTACCCAATCGAGGACCCGCGCACCTTCTTCATGTACAGCAAGGGTGAGCAAACGGCGACCATCGAGGCTCAGATCGTGGCAGACGGGACCCGCTACAGCGTCTACGTCACCCATCTGGGTAACGGCGGCCCCATCGTCCAGCAGGAGGCCATCCTCGAGATCGCCGCCGGCGAGGAGAACGTCGTCCTGATGGGCGACTTCAACTTCCGGCCAGACTCAGACCAGTACGAGCTTACCGCCGCCGCTCTGGACGATGCCTGGCTCCGACGCTGGCCCGACGGGGTGGACGATACCGGCGCAGACCCAGCTCGCCGCATCGATCACGTCTTCATCTCACCCAGCCTCTCGGTGGTCGACATCCGCTATCTCGACGACCCAGCCTCCGATCACCCAGCCGTGGTTGCCGAGCTCGCGCCACCTGAGTGAAACTGCACGATCCGCCTACTAGCACCCAAAGGGGACAACGAGTGTTCCAGCGCAAGCCAGCCACTGGCGACAGTGAATGGTTCGTCCATAGCCGCTTCGGCTCACCAATAGTCCAAACCAACAGGTGATCTCGAGTATATGAACCAACAGACCTCCCCCAGCGAATCCGAAATCACTGCAGCCTCTCCTGGATCAGGAACGGGCTCGCCTCTGGACCCCGAGGCGACCGCTTCGCCTTGTCTGCGTTCAGATCCCATCAAGGTTACGGGCGTCAGGACGCTTCTGATTGACAACATACCGCCATACGCAGGTCAGCCAAAATGGTTGTTTGTGCAGCTGCTAACCGATCAGGGCGTCATAGGGCTGGGCGAGCGGCCAACGGGCGGTATCACCAATCTCGAGCCGCAGATGAGTCTGATCCACGATCTGTGTGAGCGGTACGTCGTAGATGAGAACCCCTTCAATGTTGAGCGGATTTGGCAGCGGATGTACGCTGGGGTGCACGACTACCGTCATCCAGGTCTGTACTCCACGCCGGCGCTATCGGCCATCGAGATGGCCTGCTGGGACATCATTGGGAAAGTCACAGGACAACCAGTGTACAACCTGCTAGGAGGTCGCGTTCACGATCGGTTGAGGGCCTATGGCTACTTCGAGCCGGCAGGAGCCATGGACAGGCCAGAGGTTGCGGGTACCCAAGCAAGCGAGCTGGTCGAGCAGGGGATCACCTGCTGCAAGATGGACCCTCTGTACAGACTGGGCGGGCCCCACGACTACTCGCTGGAGACCATGCGCAGAGTAGCACGGGTCTTCGAAGCCATTCGGCGCGCGGTTGGCGACAAGCTTGAGATTGGTTTTGGCGGCCATGGCCAGTTCAGTACGGCTGGTGCCATTCGACTTGCGAGCATACTCGAACCCTACAGCCCGTACTTCTTTGAAGAGCCCGTGCACCCAGAAAATGTAGACGAGATGGCGCGTGTGGCCGCCCACACAAGCATCCCGATCGCCTCGGGCGAGCGCCTCGTAACCAAGTTTGAGTTCTCCGAGCTACTGCGGAAGCAAGCCGCACAGATCATCCAACTGGACGTGGGACAGTGTGGCGGCATTCTGGAATCGAAGAAGATAGCCGGGATCGCGGAGGCCCACTACGCCATGATTGCCCCACACATGTTCTGTGGTCCCATTGCATTCGCAGCCGCGCTGCAGCTCAATACGTGCTCGCCCAACTTCCTTATCCAGGAGTACAACCACACCGACCTGCACAGTGAGATACTCTTGGACCCCATCCGGTATGAGAACGGGTACATCACGCCGCCGACTGGTCCTGGGCTGGGTATTGAGCTGAACGAAGCGGTGGTTCAGCGGCAGCTCGTGGCTGAGCGCTAGTTCCGCGCTACGCGTGCCGACGGGCGGTCGCAAGCAACATAGCGTGCTCTGGTATGCCTTGCGGTCGCCGGTCCGCCTCGGGGTGCTGGTCTGCTGCCTTGCCCCGACGCACGTCCAGTCGCGCTGATGCGCCCTAGTGCTCCCGGTCAGACGGCTGCGCGCAGCCGCGCTCTTATCAGCCGACCCACCGAGCCCAATAGGCCCATCTCCCGCCGTGAGTCTCCCCCCGGCGCTCGACGCGTTGCACACTGAGCCCGCGCCACTGACCGCAACCGATCTCTTGCCATCCTGTCCGTCGCCAGCATCACATCCGTGCTGATCATCCCTGTCTCGTTCATCGATATCTCCCCCTCTGCTTGCCGATCGCCCTGACGAGCGGCTTCCCGACGCACCCAGTTCCGCGCCTAGACCGCACACACCATCGGAGCTGCTGGCCGCAAAGATCCCACCACCGCCGTTGTGACCGTCTCGTGACGGGGAGCACGGTTTTGCCGCTCTGCCCCTGCGCGTCTCTCGAGGAAGCCGGTGGCCAGCTGCAGCACACGAGACTGGAGCCTGTCCTCAGCGGGAGCCTGTGCCTGTGTGTTGATCATCCATAGCTCGGTCATCGCGCTCTCCTCTCGGTGCCTGGTCCTCTCCGATCTCATCTGCCCCCAGCATATTGGCCCCTCGCACCCACAACGCACTCAGAACGCACTCATAGCGCACCATCCACCGGTCGCCGCCTCGCTCCCTGTAAAGCAGCCTACCTGCGCGGACAGGAGCCGCGTGTATACTGAGTGGCAGCACTGCTGTGCTAGGGTGAAGCAGCCACACAGGGCGGACCCATGTCTCGACTAAGGCTGAAGCTGCTCGGCGGATACTCCGCTACCCTCGATGGCGACACCGTGGCGTCCTACGGCTCCAGAAAGGCACAGGCGCTCCTGGCCTACCTGGCGGTCGAGGTCGACCGATCCCATCGTCGGGATAGCTTTGCAGCGCTGCTCTGGCCCGACCATCCGGAGCGATCCGCTCGAACCAACCTGCGCAACGCGCTAGCCAACCTGCGCACTGCCCTCGACGATCGCGACCGCGCGCTGCCCATACTCGACGCCACGCGGCAGGATCTGCGTCTGAACCCCGATGCCGACGTCTGGGTGGATGTGTGGGAGCTGGATAACACGGCCCAACATGCCGCAACGGGTGCAGCGGACGTCGAGGCGATCCAGCAGGCCCTTGACCTATACACCGGCGACTTCCTCGCAGGCTTCACGCTGGAAGACAGCGTGAACTTCGACGACTGGTCCTCGGTCGCTCGCGAACGAATCCGACGCCAGACCCTTCGTCTGTTCCAGCGTCTGGCGGGACAGTGGGAGGCCGCAGGAGATCAAGAGAAGGCGCTCGCCTGCAGCCGGCGCCTGATCGAGCTGGAGCCCTGGAGTGAGGACGGACACCGCGCCGTGATGCGCTTGCTGGCGCTGGGGGGGCGCCGCACCGCAGCGCTAGCCCAGTACGACAGCTACTGCACCGCCCTCTCCCGTGAGCTAGGTGTGAAACCCTCAAAGGAGACGACCGCACTCTACGACCTGATCCGCACCGGAGAGATGGGCCCTGCCGGCGCTCGCGGCAGTTCAGCCGACGCCGCAGCAGCAGCCTCGCGACCGCCCTACCCACACACCAACCTGCCGGCCCCGTCGACCCTCCTGATCGGCCGCGAGCTCGAGAGAGAGAGGATCGCAGGCCTGCTCACGGACCCGGCCTGCAGGCTACTCACGCTGGTCGGACCGGGCGGGATCGGCAAGACGCGCCTCGCCCTAGCCGCCGGCTCAGACCAAGTGGCCGCCTACTCGGACGGCGTGTTCTTCGTCCAGATGGCTTCACTGAACCACCCAGCCGATGTGGTCCCGGCGATTGCTCAAGCTGCGGGCTTCACCTTCCCGGGTGCCGAAGGACCACGCACAGCGGGAAGCGCTGCGTCCGCTGAGGACCAGCTCCGTGGCTACCTTAGAGGGAAGCAGATGCTGCTGGTGCTGGACAACGCCGAGCATCTCCTCAGTCCATCAGGCGACAACGGCCTTCAGTCGCTTGTACTCGGAATCCTCGAGGCGGCTCCCACCGTAACAGTGCTCGCGACCTCGAGAGTGCGGCTCGGACTTCAGAGAGAGCACTTGCTCACCCTCTCGGGCCTCGACCACCAGGTGGCTCCTCCCGGTCCGGCGAGCAAGCCCCCTATGCCGGCTTCCATGCGCCTCTTCCAGGAGGGAGCGCAGCGTGTGGATCCGGCCTTCTGCATCAGTGACCGCAACGCCGAGGAAGTCGCCGCCATCTGCCAGCTCTGTGCCGGACTTCCCCTGGGCATCATCCTGGCATCTGCGTGGGTGGACATGCTAGCCCCTGCCGAGATCATCCAAGAGCTGAACAGCGGCGACGCAGGCATCGACCTGCTGTCTGCTGACTGGCAGGACCTGCCCGAGCGTCATAGGAGTCTGCGCCACGTCTTCGACGGCTCCTGGCGTCTGCTCAACTCCGTAGAGCGCGCGGCGCTGGCCAGGGCAAGTGTCTTCCACGGTAGCCTCACCCGCGAAGCTGCACGTGTTGTGGCCGAAGCGGACATCCGCACATTGCGGGCACTAGTTGCCAAGTCGATGCTCCAGGTCACTGACAGACGCTACGACATCCACCCGCTGCTTCGCCAGTACTTGGCAGCCCGCACGGAACAGGAGGCCACCAGGCAAGCAAGAGAGGCTCACGGCCGGTACTTCGCCGGTAGGGTGAATCGCGCTGGGCAGAGGGCCTCAAGGGCGCAGCGCAGCTCGCTGTTGTGGGGCAGATGGACCAGGAGATTGACAACGTCCGCGCTGCGTGGCGATGGGCCGTGGAGGGCCACCACGCTGCAGAGATCGACACGATGTGCCCGGGACTGGGCAACTACTGCCGCATCCGCGTTCTGAGGGATGAGGCGCGTGAGGCCTTTGAGGCAGCCGTCGCGGCCCTGATCGGCCAGGGTGATGGCGGGGAGGAAGATGGCATCATGCTTCGTGCCGCAGCACACGCCCTTGCGTGGGAGGCGCTCTTCTCGAACAGCAAGGAAGCCCGTGGCGCGCTCGCGTCGCGGGGACTGGACCTGCTGGACAAGGTTGAGGCGCAGGCACTCGATGTGCGGCGCCAACGAGCGTGGCTTCTGCTTCAGGCGTCCGATGCCGCGTTGGATGACTACCGGCTCGACCGAAGCCTTGAGGCCGCCCTCGATGCCAGCAGGCTCTTCACGGAGCTCGAGGATGCCTGGGCCGCGGCCTTCGCCCTCTACTACGCATCGGACACTGCCTGGACTCAGGCGGCCTATGGCGAGGCTGATGAGCTGGCGGCACGTGCCGTGGACATCTTCCGATTCGTGGGTGCCCCTCGCGAGCTCGGAAGAGCGCTACTCAGCCTGGGTTCGTGCCTCAATCGACACGGTCGACGTACGGAAGCCCTGGCAGCATGGGAAGAGGGTGCCACCATTATGGTCAGAGTCGGTGATCGCCGATCAGTGCTGGCTGCCCTCCAGACCCAAGCGTACACGGACTTCTACGCAGGCGAGTTCTCGCGTGCGGCGGCTGCGTTCCAGGAAGCTCGAGAGCTTGCCGATGACCTCGGGGTGGGCCTCCTGGCACTGCTCACTGACCTGTTCGTCGACCGATGCCAGGCGCTGTCCGGCAGATATGCGGTCGCGCGGCGGGGAGCAGAAGCCAGCCTCACTCGGGCCCGGGCTCTTGAGCACGGTAGATCGGTTGCGCACTGCTACGCCCTTCTCGGCGATGTATCGCTGGCTGAGTTGAGGCTAGCTGATGCCCTGTCGCTTCACGCGAGGGCCTGCGATCTGGCGGATGTGCCAGCGGACGAGCACCATTCCTTCCTTGCCGCTCTTGCCCTCTCGGAGGTCCGCGCTGGCCGATTCGCTGAGGCGCGTGGCCATCTGCGCGAGGCCCGGGCTTTCAGTGCGGCGTCCGATGCCTTCGTGCCGTTGTGCTGGGCCGTACCGGCTGCGGCACTTCTACTGGCGAAGCAGGGCGATGCAGCACGCGGACTGGCGGTCCATGAGCTCGCCCGCTGGAGCTTTCCTCTCGTGGCACACGCCCGGTACTTCGACGACGTCGTGAGGCGTCCCCTGGCTGACCTCGCTCGACGGGGTCTTTCGACGGAGGCCGTCGAGTCCGCGACCGAGTCCGGCCAAGCCCTCAGTCTCAAGCAAACCGTGGCCGACCTGATCGCCGAGCTCGCGTCGTCCGGCTGAGGCGCTACAATAGCTCATCCCTACCACAAGGAGTCATCCTATGTACCAACCGAAACCGACCACCGGCGACACATCGTGGTTCGTCCACGACCGCTTCGGCATGTTCATCCATTGGGGGCTCTACGCCCTTCCTGCCCGCCACGAGTGGGTGCAGAACCGCGAGCAGATCCACCCCGACGAGTATCGCAAGTACTTCGAGCGCTTCAACCCCGTGGACTACGACCCCAAGGCGTGGGCCAAGATGGCCGCCGACGCCGGGATGAAGTACGTCGTCCTGACCTCCAAGCACCACGAGGGCTTCTGCCTCTGGGACAGCGCCTACACCGACTACAAGGTCACCAACACGCCATATGGCAAGGACCTTCTCATGCCCTTCGCCGAGGCCTACCGAGAAGCAGGACTACGCGTCGGCTTCTACTACTCGCTCATCGACTGGCACCATCCCCAGTTCCCCATTGACGGCATCCACCCGCTGCGCGACCACCCCGATGCCCTGGAGATGAACAAGAGCCGGGACGTGACCCAGTATGCAGCCTATATGCGGAACCAGGTCACCGAGCTTCTCACCCAGTTCGACCCGGACATCCTCTGGTGCGACTTCTCCTACCCCGGTCGCGACTACAAGGGCTTGCCCGGCAAGGGACACGAGGACTGGGAGAGCGAGGAGCTGCTGAGCCTCATCCGCGACCTCAGGCCCGGCATCATCCTCAACAACCGCCTCGACCTGCCCGTCGCCGCCGACATCTACACACCCGAGCAGTGGCAGCCCACAGAGTGGTACAGGGTCGACGACGAACCCGTCGTCTGGGAGGCGTGCCAGACTTTCAGCGGCAGTTGGGGCTACCATCGCGACGAGGCAACCTGGAAGAGCCCGGGTCAGCTGATCCGCATGCTGGTCAACACCGTGGCCCGGGGCGGCAACCTGCTGATGAACGTCGGCCCCACCGCACGTGGCACCTTCGACCCGCGCGCCCGAGATGCGCTCGATGCCTACGCTGACTGGATGGCCCTCCATAGCGAGTCGATCTACGGCTGCACACAGAGCGTCTACGAGGAGCCCCAGGACTGCCGTCTGACGCAGAGAGGCGACAAGCTCTACGTCCACATCTTCGCCTGGCCCTTCAGGCACTTACACCTGAAGGGACTCGGGGGCAAGGTGGCCTATGCCCGCTTCCTCCACGATGACAGTGAGGTGGGGCTTAGAGCGAACGACTGGTATGCGAGCCAGATGCAGACCGATGAGAGCGCACTGACCCTCGATCTACCAGTGGCCAAGCCGAACGTCACTGTCCCGGTCATCGAACTCGAGCTCAAGTAGGGGGCAATCAGAGACACAGAAGACGAGGCCGGGCAATGCTAGCCCGGCCTCGTCTTCTGCCACCCCAGAGCCGCGGATTGGCAGGCCCCCCCTGCCGACGGCTTGATTTCGCTCTTCAGAACGACGCGTTCGCGTGACTGATCGCGATATCGTTCACCGCGACAAACTGCGGCACGATAACCGCCGTGGGATTTCGGGCTCCGTAGCTCGACGACGAGTTGTAGGCCACGGTCTGCTTCGACAACCACGCGACCTTCTCCCCGAACAGGTCCAGCACGCTCTGCGTGAGCCGAACGTTGAAGGGCACGACCACGCTGCCATCCGCCTTCAGCAACAGCGCCCCAAACCGCGTGCTGCCGGTGACGAGGCCCTGTGTCGGGTTCACGATGTTCATGTAGTGCAGGAATGGGATGTACAGCAGGTCCTTGTCCCTGGGTGCCGCGGCAAGTGCCGCCAGCGACCCAACGTCCTCACAGCCGCCTTCCAGCACCAGGCTCTTGTGGCCCACCGTGTGCCCCGTCGGCTCCGCGCCGAACTCATCGGCGTCGTCCTGCGACCAGGCGAATCCCTTGAACACACCCTTGTCAAAGAACGTGAAGGGCCCCCTCTCGAGTCCCATGAAGTCACGCCTCTGCGGGAAGGTCTCGCGCCGTGAGGGATCATCCACCAGCGTGAACTTCGGCGACAGCACCTGCTCGCCAACCTTCTCCTCGGTCATGCACGAGTACCCGCGCTTCATCAGCCCACCGTTGAAGCCGATGTAGTTCATGAAAAAGACCAGCTCGGCGGTCGCCGCCGGCCCCAACACGATGTCGTAGCTACCCAGCGCCAGTTGCCGAGACGGTTCCGTGGTGAATCGCTCCACCAGGAACGCCAGCTCCTCGTTGAGGGCCTTGGGATCCAGATCCGACTTCCGCTGTGCTGACTGCTCCGCCTGGACCTCCCACTTCTCCGTGCCGTGGGCCAGTACGACGGTCACCTGTGCGTCTGTCGTACGGAAGAACTGCGTGTGCTCGGTCAGCGTTGAGATCTGTGCTAGTGTGTTGACGCCGCTGGAGAAGATACCCGATAGCAGAATTTCGCCGGTCTCCACACCATCCACAGCAGCATTGAAGATAGCCAGCTTCTCAGCGTTGGTGATCGCCGCCAGGTCGGGGTCATACGCTGACTCGTCACTGAACGGAGACGCGAACGCGGGCACCGTCGGATCATACGCCATAGCCTGAGCGTGGGTCACCATCTCCGCGACGGTGTCGACGCCGGCCTTCATCTCATCGATCTTGCCCAGGTCGGTGATCATCTCGTAGCTGGCACGACGACGTCCATCGAACGCTGTGATCTCCAATCGGATCAGGTGCTCGTCGGTGTTCAGCGAGACGGCCGAGTTGGCGAAGCGCATCAGCGCGCTGGCCTCCTCGTGGTAGAACAGCGAGATCTCACACGGCTTGCCCAATGCGTAGGATCGCAGGTCTGTCAGGGTCTGAAGGATGCGGTCTTTCATGCCTACTCTCCTATCCTCACATCATCGAAGCGGCAGACGGGTACGCCGTGACCTAGCTGCATCACCTGGTTGGGTTGTCCCTTGCCGCAGTTGTCCACGTACTTCACCTCCCACGTGGACGCGTCGCCGACCGCGGAGAGCGCATTCCAGAAGTGGAGCGTGTCGTCCTTATACGTGGCGTTCTTGACCACGTCCTTGACCTCGCCGTCCTCCACCAGCCAACCGATCTCACAGCCGAAGTGGAACTGCTCCCTGTTCGAGCCGATGGACCAGCTCCGGTCGCCGTCCAGGATGATGCCGCGCTCCGTTTGGGCCACGATGTCGTCCAGCGTGCCGTCAGTGCCGGCGTCGATGTTGATATTGGTCATCCGCTCGATGGGCACGCGATAGAACGCCGTCGCCCGGTTGGCCCCGCTGGACTCCGGGAAGATGATCCGCCGCGCCTTGGCATTGGCCTCCTCCACCATCTGCCGGCCCGTGATCGCGCCTACCAGGATGCCCTTGTCGATCAGCACGTTGTCCTGAGCGGGCACGCCGTCATCGTCGTAGCCAAAGCTGCCGGGGCTGTTGGGCAAGGTTGCGTCAGCACGCGCAGTCAGTTTCTCAGACCCGTAGCGGAGGCTGCCGAAGTCACCGAGCGTGACGAAGGAACCGCCCGCATAGGCAAGCTCGTAGCCCAGGATGCGGTCCAGCTCTAGCGCGTGCCCGATCGTCTCGTGGGTCTGCAGGTACATGATCCCGGGCAGCAGAATCACCGACCTGTCATCGACCGGACACTGCTCGGCCTTCATCACCAGGTTGAGCTCCCGCACGATTCTCTCGGCCTGATCAGCGAAATACGCCGCGTCGATGGACTCCCAGCCACGTGTGTCGCCCCTACGACCCAACACAAAGGAACGCTCGTGGGTCGCGCCCCCGGCGTCGGCACCGATCACGCCTATGCTGCCGAAGACTTCGGTGATGTTCTTCTCGACCTCACTGCCCTCGGAGTCCACGAAGTTGATCTGCTTCTTCACGAAGGTCAGGCGACCGATCCGCTGGAAGACACCTGGTTGCTCCAGCATTCCGTCGACGTTGGCCAGGAAGGCCACCTTGTCCGCCAGCGGCACGGCGAACGGGTCGATCTTGCTCGGACTGGTGAACGACGCCTGCACAGCATCCTTCTCCGCCAGCCGGATGGGGAAGGTGACGCGCTCGGACGCCGCTCGCGCGTTGTCCATCGCCCGGTCAAAGACCCTGCTCAGACTCGAGAGATCGGATGACGCAGAGAATCCCCACGCCCCCTTGTGGAGCACCCGGATGCCCACGCCGCTCTGACTCGAGCTCGCCGCCTCCTTAAGGTTGCCGTTCCACATCGTCAGCTCGTTGGACTCCTCATACGGAATCCACCGGCAGTCTACGTACGTGGCGCCCCCGGCCTTGATGCGGTCCAGCTGCGCCTTGATCTGGTCAAGCATGCATTCCCTCCAAGTCGGTCACCGGTTCAGAACTCGAGCCTCGCTGTCGCTGCAACGAGGCAACTTACCGTGCTGATCTGATCAGTCAACGCACCAAGTGTACCGCGAATCAGGAGCCACGCAATCGCCGACCGCTTGGCTACGGCCGGACCACGCCACCATCGGCCCGCCTGTCTGGCTGAATGTGCAGGAAGCTGCGCTTGCGCTTCTCCGGGTCCAGGAGTGACGCAGCTGCGTCCTCATCGACATCCATGCCCAGTCCCGGTCCGTCGTTGGGATAAAGATAGCCACCCTCCAGCACGGCGTGCCCCGGGAAGACGGCCAGCTCCTCCGGGCGGAAGTGGTTCTCCTCCTGGATGCCAAAGCTCGTGCTCGCCATATCAAGATGGCATGCCGCCATCTGGTTGACCGGGTCGTTGTCGGCGCCCTCCTGCCAAGCAGTGTTCACGCCGAACCACTCCGCTAGCACAGCCACCTTCCGGGCAGGCGTGATACCCCCCGCCTTCGAGACCCGCAGTCGGACAAAGTCGATCAGCCGCTCGGTGATCAGCGGCACGTACTCCAGGGGGTTCACGAAGAGCTCACCGATCGCCTGTGGTGTGGTGCACTGCTCGCGGATCAGCCGGAACCACTGCACTTGCTCGGGAGGCAGGATGTCCTCGACAAAGAAGAGTCGGTAGGGCTCCAATCGCTTCGCCAGCTGCACCGCTACCTGCGGGCGCAGGTGCTCGTGGACGTCGTGGGTGAACTTCACACCGAAGCCCAGTCGCTCGCGCAGGTGGGCGAACATCGCCGGGATCATCTCGAGGTACGACTCGTCATCGAAGATTCGCCGTTGAGCCCAGGCATTTCGCGGCCGGCTGACATCGGCAGGATCGCGGAAACCTCCGCCGCCATAGCCACCCAACTGACAGCGGATCACCTCGTAGCCCTCCGCTATATAGCCACGCACAGCGTCTTCCAGGCCCCCCAGGTCTCCCGCCCCGGCGTGGGCGTAGCAGGGCACCGCGGCCCGGCAGGCGCCACCGAGAAGGTCATAGACCGGCATACCGGCCTCCTTGCCCTTGATATCCCACAGCGCCACGTCAATTCCGCCCAGCGCCGTGTTAAGAACCGGCCCGTTCCGCCAGTACCCGCTCGTGTAGGCCACCTGCCACATATCCTCAATACGTCCGGCATCGCGTCCGATCAGCATCGGCGTCAGCGTCTCCACAGCCTTGATCACCGTCTCTGGGTGTCGCGCATCGCTTACCGAGCCGATGCCGTACAGTCCCGGCTGATCCGTCAGTACCTTCACGATCGTCCAGATGCCACTGCTCCGCGTCCGTATGCACTTCACGCCCGTGATCTTGGTCATTCCTCGTCACCTTTCCATGTGCCCGCCTCAGACGGGGCGCCGACTCGCACTCGCCATTCACTCATCACTCGTGATGGCTGCCTCATACATCGCCACGATGTTACCAGCCGGCACATCCGGCTGGATGTTGTGCACCGCTGTTAGGACAAACCCTGCCGGCCCCAGTTCGCGCTTCCTCTGCCGCACCTCTGCCCGCACGTCCTCCGGTGCACCCAATGGCAGCGTCCCCATCGTGTCCACCCCGCCCCAGAATACCAGATCATCGCCCCACGCCGCCTTGAGTCCGGCGGGCGCCATCCCGCGTGCCGTCACCTGAATCGGGTTGATTGCCTGGATGCCCATGTCTACGAAGTCCGGCAAGAGGTCCGCCACAGACCCACACGAGTGATACAGCAACACGGCATCGGTCCTGTCTCGGATCAGCCGCAGGTATCGTGCATGCCGAGGCTTGATGATCCGCCGGTACATCTCCACCGACATCATCGGCCCGCGCTGATCCGCCACATCATCCGCGGTGCTCACGACATCGACCAGATCCCCCACAGCATCCAGCGCACGGCGCAGTATCTCCAGCCTGACCTCCAGGATGGCATCCATCAGCGCACCAACCAGGTTCGGGGCCAGCACGAGATCCATGTACCACGGCTCGAAGCCCCGCATATACTGGCTAGTGTGCACGAAGATGTCCGACGTGTGCAGGATCAGGGCACAGTCGGTCGTGTCGCGGATTCGCTGCGCACGCTTGCGGAGACCTCGCACGTAACCGGGGTCGGTTGGGTCGGGCCACGGATGCCGCGCGATGTCGGCGACCGTGATCTCGCCGTCAAGGGGAGACCGCACAACGTCGAAGTAGTGGCTACCCGGCGGGCACGCCCGCACCACGTCGAATTCATCGCGATGCATCACGGTGCCGTCCGGCAGGTCAGGTAGCCCCGCCTCTGACGAGACATCCGCTTTGCCCAGGAAGACGCCACGGAAGTCCACACCGAGCCGCTGCAACACGGCCTCGGCGGGCGTCGCTAGCCCCAGCATCTTGCTCATGCCGTGACCCGAGGGGCTTGTTGCATCCAGACCCTTCGGTACAGCAGACTCAGGCGCGACGGCCAGTCCCAAGTGCGTGGCAAGCGCCTCGTAGGGCGCCTGCAAGATCCCAGTGTTCCGCGTCGATCCCAAGTCCACCGGCGTGCGGTCCGGCGCCTCGTGCCGCAGCGCCGCCAGTGCCCGTTCCCTGTGGTTCACGATCCACCTCCATCGAATACGTAGGACCGACCCCGAGTATAGACTCGCGAGTCCGTCTCGCCACCGCCACCAGGCTCTTCGCTGGCCGGGTTGTCCAGCCCGGCCTACATACCAGCGTGCGGCGACGGCCGGACTGCCGGTCGCATCCATCGTCGAGATGCGTACGCCCTGACTCGGGTCCTTGACAGATATGGCGATGGAGCACATGATGGTGGAAAGCCGGATACCTGACCCGTCTGAGCCGTGGCAGTAACAGGGAGGCGCTCGTGCAGACCAACGATCCCGAGACTCGACTGCCCCTGACCCGCAGCATCAAGCTGCCCATCGCTCTGTCGGTCGCCATCTGCCTCCTGACCGCAGCCGTGTCCCTGGCTGGCCTGGTGGCCACGGCCGAGGCGTACCCCAATGAGGAACTGATCCGAGCCTTCCTGGCGAACGATGTCGTGAATCTGCTCGTGGGCCTCCCTATCCTGCTCCTGTCGCTGTGGCTGGTCCGAACCCAGCGACTGGTTGGTCTTCTCCTCTGGCCCGGCGCGCTCGTATACACCGTCTACAACTACCTGGTCTATGTCCTCGCGATGCCGCCGAACGCAGCCTTTGTCGTTCACCTGCTGCTGGTCACCCTTGGCTGGCTGGCCTTGAGCGCCGTGCTCGCCGCGATCGACCTGAGGACAGTCGCCGCGCTCCTCTCGGGGCGCGTGCCGGCCCGCCTGTCAGGTGGCGTGCTGTCGGCCTTCGGCGCGCTCTTCGCCCTACGGGCCCTCATAGCGCTGATCGTGCCGATGTCGTCTGGCGTCCCACTGCCGAACGCCGACGTCGCGCTCAACGCCGCCGATCTGCTGATCACGCCCGCGTGGCTCCTCGGGGGCGTTCTCTTGTGGCGACGCCGAGCTCTCGGCTACAGT
>Ga0180435_10004132_pt1 | contig 14365 bp, 16 predicted proteins | sample SS_ome_3_FD_132467 | JGI IMG/M metagenome (GOLD analysis project Ga0180435, IMG submission 132467) | Hypersaline lake sediment archaeal communities from the Salton Sea, California, USA - SS_3_S_1 metaG | ecosystem: Environmental > Aquatic > Non-marine Saline and Alkaline > Hypersaline >... | reverse complement strand
TGGTAACCATACCAACCTCCTTGTCGTATATGGTTTATGTTTACCACTACAACCATCGGGCGGTTGGTATATTTTTGTTCGTAAAACATCGAAATTAATCGCCTAAAAAGTGCGAAAGTTTACAAGCATCATCATATATATAATTGCGCCAATAGCTAAAATGTTACAAAAAAAATTGAAAAAAAAGAGGCTCAGCTATTTCGCCAAGCCAATGTTACTAGGCCTGCACAACCGCTTTCTGTGCGGCTTTTTCCCGATGCTGCTGTGAATTTACATTCATGCGACAATCATTTGTTATTCTCTCGCTTTCAAAGTGTATTGCATGTGCTGAAAAGTGATTCCATGCTCCGAAAAAGCTGGGTGTTCAAGTGCTTGCTCATCCATTGGAACAAAACCCAGTTTAGAAAAGAATTTAATGGAAGAATTTCTTGCACAAGTTCTAATGCAGGAAAGCCCTTTTTTTCTCACTATTTCTACGAGTCTTCGCACAAGCATGGTGCCGATACACTTACCTTGATATTCTGGTTGTACCGCGATATGTCTGAGCTCAACCTCTTCAGCTGAAATCCAATAGGCAACAAGTCCCCCCAATATGTTTGAACCTTGCTTGGCTGCAAGTTCTAGGTGTTTACCTTCAAGCTTGAATGAATCTCGAATGTTTCGAGGCAAAGTGAATGGTTTCCAAAGAACCTCCCAGAGAATCCGGTCTAATTCTTGGCATTCTTCTTCCTTTGTGACACATAGAATCTCAAATTTTCCCTGATTGTTTTTCATAATTTCAAAATTACGTTTCCATTTCCATGGTAATGCAGTAATCTTTGAAACCTACCGCTTTCCAAAAAGAGATGGCCTGCCCCTGAATTTAATACCAGTCTGAGTGAGAGTTTTTCCCATTATTCTCAGGCAAAAAATCATTTGGGCAGCTGGACAAATTGGGGCTACCGGGGGGCAATTTGACCAGCTGGGGCCCCGAAGGATTTTTTGCCGCCGTGGTCGCAAACGCTGCCGGAGCCATATAACCCAAGCTGCTGTGCGGCCGATAGTGATTATAATCCATCCGCCAGCGATCCGCAACATATCTCAATTCATCAATATGCAGGAATAATTCTCTGTTCAATAACTCATCTCGCAGCTTGCTGTTAAACGATTCCACGTAACCATTCTCCCAGGGACTGCCCGGAGCTACAAATAATGTCTGGACATCAGCAGCTTTAAGCCATTTTTCAACCGCAGTCGAAGCAAATTCAGGGCCATTATCACTGCGAATAAATTTTGGCTCACCTCGTACGGCAAACAAATATCTCAACACTTCTACCACATCAGGACCCTTGACACTTTTATTTACATCAATTGCCAGGCACTCACGAGTATATTCATCGATTACCACCAGCAGTTTCACCAAGCGACCATTTTCAAGCCTCTCTGAAAGAAAGTCATAACTCCATATATGGTTGTAATATTTGGGCTTCTTGCGATGACAGGCATTGTCACTGCTGCCTGTATAAAGCTTCTTACGCTGTTTCTTACGTATTTTCAGGCCCTCCTGACACCAGAGACGATATACTCGCTTGAAGTTGATCCACCAGCCTTTTTCACGCAACAGTATGGTGACCCGACGATAGCCGTACCGCGGATGCTTCACATGCAATATCAGCATATCGTTGATTACCGGCTTATCTTTCTCGGGTAATTTTGGCGTATACCTCTGTGTGCTACGGCATTGACCTAATACCTGGCAAGCTTTTCTTTGGGAAACTCCCAGCTCTCGGCAGACTTTATCGACCATCTGACGACGCCGGGCTGGGACTAGAAGTTTCCCTCAGCCGCTTCTTTCAGAATAGCATTATCCAATGCCTGATCAGCCACTACCCTTTTGAGTCGGGCATTCTCCTTCTGCAAAGCTCGAAACTGCTTGATCATGTCGGGGCTCATGCCGCCATATTTCTGCCGCCAGCGGTAATAGGTCTGTTGAGAAATTTCGATCTCTTTACAAACCTCAGGAATAGTCTTACCCTGGCCAATAAGTACATCTGCCTGCCGCAACTTTGCCACGATCTGTGGCCCACTGAAACGCTTCTTCATGAGTACAATCTCCTTTCTTGGCCCAAAATAACATACCAAATTACTCGATTATACTCTCACTTAACTTGGACCAATTTTCGGGGTGCAGACCAGACCTTATCGATTGAAGATCAGTAACGACTCATTCCACAGTAGCTCCGTATTGTTGCAGCAACCTTACAGTCTCCTTAAGACCTGCTTCCTGAGCCAAAGACAATGGTGTGTGACCTTGATTATCTCGTGCGTTGACATCCGCCCCACTGATGATCAGAAACTTGGCCATTTTGCTGGGTTTCGTAGCGGCCTTTACTGTACTGTCAATTACTTCCGAAAAACTAATGTCGTTGTCTGGCTCAGGTCCCTTATTTACAAATCCCTTCGCCAGCGAATATCCCATTACTCCTGCCGATCCCATTTCAAGCACTACGTGTAGAGGTGTTCTGTTGGAGTTATCACGTGCATTAACATTGGCACCACGTCTAACCAGAACTTGCGCCGGTGCTAGCGATCCGGCAAACGCTGCTGAGTGTAGTGGTGTCCAGCCTTGCTCATCTTCCTGCACATTCGGCTTCGCCCCATTGGCGAGCAGTATCCTAACCATGCTCGCACGATCCCACATCGCTGCCAGGTGTAATGGACTTTGTCCCACTGTATTTGACAGGTTCACATCAGCTCCATTATCAATCAGCATCTTTACTCTATTCTTGTCATCGGCGACCACGGCTGATTGCAGTAACGTGCCGTGTTTATGTTGAACATTAACGTCTGCCCCATTTTTAATAAGCAATTCAAACAGTCTAGGATCTTTTGCTAGGTGTAAGGGCACAAAACCATCAGCATCTCTGGCGTTTACGTTCGCTTTTGCTTCCAGTAAAGTCTCCACCAACTCCTTGTCACTTCTCATGACCGCAACATGCAGCGGTGGTCGGCCACGCTCAACCCCCAAATTCACATCTACTCCATGCTCGATAAGAAGCTCCACCAGTTTCTTATCCTCATTGGCAATTGCCCAATAAAGCGGCCGTTCTTCAAAACCATTTTCCTTATTGGGATTGGCACCCCAATTGAGCAACGCCACTGCACATCTTCGGTGACCTGCAGCAATGCTCCTTCCTAAAGGCGTTTCTTCACTGTCATCTCGGGTTACGGCATCAAGGTGAGCATCTTTTGTCAGCAGCAACTTCACTACCTCAACATTATCCTCTTCCCATCCAGCTGCGTAATGTAGTGGAGTCCATCCTTGACCATCTGTGCAATTAATGTCCATGCCATCGTCAATAAGTTGCTCTATCATCCGTACATCACCATTTCGTGCTGCTTCGTGCAGGGGATAAGTGCAACCTGCAAAAATAAGGCATGCAAAAAAGAAAGGCAGAATGATGGTAATTGATCTCCATTCGGTAAGTTTATCCGCTACAGTGATAACTTTGCATTCCATTGTTTTCCCCTTTTTCGTTAAAGGAACATATTTAATGATTCCGAAACTCCCCATATCAATCATGTGTAATCCGATATCCCCCATATACACTTCAAATCAATATATTCTTTCCAAACATAAGCCTGCATTTGTGAATTCCACTTAGCGTTGTGGTTCTAGCCTAGAATATACCTCCTCGCACCAATAAGATACATCAGCTGCATTGAGGGCAATCTTCTTGTCGGCACCCTCAAACAGTGCAATACCCTTTACATAATACCAGTTGCTGCTCTGGTAAGACCGGTCATATGTCACATCTGGTGGCCCGTAGAAAATCAACCGCAGGCTCTCTTGCATAGGCTTCTTTGTGTAATCTCGCTTACTGTAGATATCGAGATACTTGAAGGCCAAACTATTCTTATCTTCCCTGCCGAGAACATCACTCAAATCTTCCTGGGCCGCGAGTAACACATAATCCCCTTTCATCAAATTATCCGTTAGAACTTTCGGCTGTTTCTCCTTGGGTATCAGAGAAATAATCTTGATTAGAAGATAATTGTTCTGGGCGTCTTCCGAAATCCCTAGAGTCACCGTGTGAACTTGAATATGTGCTATCTCCCGTCGGTGAAGAATATTTCCACATCCGTTCAAATAAACAAGACATATGAATAGACACGCGGTGGATATAATATTCTTCATGGTTATTTCAGCCCTCGCTCGAAATCCTGCTCCCCCGGCCATTCATGCACAATGCCCATGAACGCCTCACCATATTTCTTCAAAGGAATTATTTCCTCACGCCCGTCCGGATGCCGCACAGCCACCTGCCAAAATGAAGGGTCTTCCTCCAGCCAGCTTAAACGCAATACCGTTCCATCGGGATACTTGACCCATACCTGCTCGGCCCCTTCCCGATAATCATCCGCGCCCCAACGTGTGATGCCAATATAAACCTCTCCTTTCAAAGCCTGCGGCAGCCACCCTTGATAGACCTCATTAGTTGGGTAGGGATGCCCACAACCGGACACAATAACCGTAGCTAAAGCTAAAAATACCTGTGTTCTCCCAAACAATCGCTTAACAAACATAACTGTTTCCTTAAGGTGATAATATTTCACTATTTCCAACCGATATTTCCCTCATTTGCCTGCCTGTCTATCTGGAACAATGATCTGTTTACGGCGCTGAACGTATGATTGTGAACGTCCAGCGGGTCGCGGCGGAGCACGACGTCCGTTCAAGTGAGAAATCAAATAACAATCTCGATACTAGCGACGGAAAATAGCTTTCGATTATCCTTTCATGTACAATCAATTACTATTGACCCCTATCAGGGAACCATTCGGCAATCGGACCATCATTTTCCCTTCGGATGTCACCCATGCGATTTCTCATGTCTTCTTGATACGAAATTCTCGTGTCTCGTTTTCTTTTAGGCCCCACCATGCCCACCAGTGTGTGGGCAAAAACACATTTTTTTGCAGTTTTTCGAGCCGGCCGTCTTTCTGTAAACGCCGGAGTAAAAGTGTAGCGCCTTGGTCGTTAATATATCCCGTAGTGTGCGGGGCGTCAATTTATTCTAAAGTTCCAACAGGGCAACCGCATCTAAATTCCTAATAGTTTTTGTAGATATTTTTCGTCCCAGCCCGCTTTGTGTCGTTTTGCTTTGATGTCGCACTTGGCTGTTTCTTCCTGTTTGAGCAAGTTTAACGCTATTCTACGCAAACGAGAGACGTTTTCAGCACCGAACTCAAAATAAAAATTGCCGGCAAAGCTTGTTCGGGGTCGCAAATGCTTTGAAAATTGACGCAAGAGCCACAAACCGCCCACCAAAATTATCTATGGTTGATTTCTATCATCTCTTTTTATATAAGCATATGATTTGTAGCGACATATAGTCGTATTTCCTTTGTAGGTAAATTTTCGGGACCTGATTTTTCAAACGTAGAAACCTCGAAGATATGCGCGTTCTAGAAGTATACTACGAAGGAATATTCTCCGGAACTACATCATGGATTTGGTTATCCAAAATCAGGAACACAGTGATTGTATTATCGGGCGTGGTTCATTATTGTGAAATTTGATGTCTTGGTAATTCTCAAACTGACCGATCCGATGTGTAAAAGTGCTAAAAAACACGAAAAAAGGGATATTTTTTGAAAATTTGTTCAAAAAACATAGTTTTTTAGAAAACAACATAACCTGTTGTCATAAATGAATATGCAAGGATATTTCGCATAAAATCGGTCAGTTTGAGTAATTCTTTTATCCTTTCAATGGATTTCAAAATTACATCCTAACGAATCGTAATAAGGAAAATACAAGATGAATTCTGCCTTTCGCGCTCCGGATCAACACGAATTATTTACTAAGATTGACAGCTTGGACATGGATGCCATTGAGAAACATCAGCTGGAAATAATTTTGGGAAAAACGTCGATCTTTTATGTACCGGATTCCCGTTATCGCCGAAAAAAATTTATGAATTCCATTATGGCCCAGGTGATCGCGGTGAAACCGGGTACGTCCCTGGATTCCCAAGACACCGAGGTTTTGTTTCTCCAATTAAATTATATCCGCCTAAAGATGTCTCGATTACACCGTAAGTTATTAAAAGCCAAACCGTGGACCCTGAAAGATGTACGGTCTCTGTTGCAATGGGATAATCGGCAACGGGATATCCGGGATAAAATTGTTACCGGAAATCTAGGGCTCGTATTAGCCATGGCCAAAAAGGTTGATTATTGTTACGCCGACTTTTGCGATTTGATTAGTGAAGGAAGCATGGCTTTATTGCGGGCCACGGAAAAATTCGATTGCTCTCGGGATTTTGAATTCAGTACCTATGCCTGCCGGGCAATCTTGAGATCTTTCTTCCGAATCTCAAAACAGGGCTCCCGTTACCGGAACCTTTTCCCGGTCCAATTTGATACCGGTCTGGAAAAGGACGACTATCGGGACCGAATCCAGGCCGATATTCATCAAGACCAACTGGAGGAGTTGACCTCGATTATGCGTTGCAACGCTGCTTGTTTATCCGGGGTGGAACAATCCATTGTCCAAATGCGTTTTCGTCTCCAAGATGATTCAGCCAGACCGTTGACACTCAAGCAAGTGGGCGAACAACTGGGGATATCCAAAGAACGGGTTCGACAAATTCAGGTAAGAGCCCTAGCCAAAATCCGGGATATCGCCCAGGAACGCATGGATATTCAGGTTTTGGCCATGGCAAGATAGATACGGTTTCTTTTAACTATCACATACGGTATAGTCTAATGACCGGAGAGATAGATTCGGTTCAAATAGGAGAGCGGTTATGGCTACATATATTATTTTGAGCAGCTTGTCTCCCAAAGCGGTGCGGGATCCTTCCGAGTTTCCCAAGCTGGCTGAGCAGGTAACAACCAAGCTCAAAGAGCAATGTCCGAATGTGAAATGGAAAGATGGTTATGCCACCTTGGGCCACTTTGATGTGCTTGATATTGTCGAGGCTCCTAGCATGACGGAGGTCGAGAAGGCCGCGATGATTATCCGTTGCTATGGCCATGCCACCACGCAGACCATGCCGGCTACCCCCTGGAAAGAGTTTCTGAAATCGCTGCAAGGCTAGACGCGGCTCCGAAGTTTCCTCGGGCAGGTTAGGCAAGCCAACGAGTCCATGGAGGATCCCTTGAATTTTCTTTTTCCTTCAGCGGAGCTTGTTCTTGACGGGCCCGAACGGTCCTACGTTTGCTTGACAAACGCAGTTGTTCTTCGAAGCGTGTAAAAGCCGGTTCCTTTAGGGAAGTTCAGGCCAGCCTTTTTCAATAACCTCGAAAACTTAGTTGAGATAGTATTCAACGTTGAATTTTTTTCTTCACCATTGATGTCTGTCTTCAAGACGTTTCTGATAAATGGATTTCCTCTGGTAGTATAGAATACCAACTTGCCTTTATAGGGAACTGCTTTTATCGCTTCTATTGTTTCCGGCCACAATGGTAAATCTCTCTGAATGCCGGTTTTTCTTCTGGGAAGTACAACACGGCTATTCGTAAGATCCAAATGTTTCCATTGAAGTTCAGAACAGCCAGTACATCCAAACCCACAATTAAGTCCCAACCAAATCATGGCTTTCATCTGGGTATCAGCAATTGCGAGTAATTTATTGATTTCATTATGAGTAAAAACCGTGCGGGGCTTTATGGATGATTTTGCTTCTGCTGACAGCATCAATATTCGGGATCACTCTTGTCCAAAATAAGTTTGTAAAACAGCGCTAAAAAGTATCTCCGGAATCGGGTATATTTGTTCTGCTCCGGCGTTTACACTGTGGGGAATTTTCGTACTTGTGGCCAGTGACCTGGTGAAACGCCTGTCGACTTAATCTTTGTCGCAATCACTTTTGGATTAGTCCATTCATTGCAATCAACAGACCACCACACACTCTTTTTTTGCTTTGCGGTCCCCCGTCGACGCCGCTCGCTTTTCCCGGCTTGGGGATAAGTTCTCTTGCTCAGGCGCAGCTACGTTTCATGGCGGATTGGTTCGCCAAGCTCCCGGAATGAAAAGCTGTAGAAGACATGGTGACCATCATAATCCATCACCCTCAGGTCGTCCTCCTGCCGGAGATCGCTCATCACAACGTCGTAGTGATTCCCATATTTTTGCTTGACCATCTCCACAGGCACCTCGTAAGCGATGAATTTCTTGATCCCCTTGGCCCGGAGTTTCTCGATGAGCCGCGGCTCTGCCAGTGACTCGTACGAAGTCAATATCAGTATGGGGCCGGAGCCGGTGAAATAAATTCCTGCTTTCATTGGTTCATTTCCTTTCGCACACTATCTGATCGGTTTTCAAACAACGGGGTACGCCACCCGAACCTAAGTCCACCTCGGGCCATCTGAGGGTATGAGTGACGCGTCAGAAATGGCCTACCGTATGCTCTTTTTCGTCGAGTGAATTCAATGCTCGAGCAACGTCCTGCTTACTTTTGCGAGACTACACCTCTATGGTTGCTGGAGGAGATCGACTACTTTTACGGCATCGGTGGCGTTGTCCAGGCCAATGTACATGATGAATCTTTTTCCCATCACCGCCGCCGATAGTCCCCGCAGGTTGATCCCCGCAGCGGCCAGTTTTTCCGTTATTAGGGCGGCAACGCCGGGTTCGTTGTCTCCCTCCACGCGCACACATTGGACGCTGGTGGTGACGTTGAAACCCAATGTCGCAGCCGCCGAAATCTCCGCATCGCCGCGCAGGGGCGTCAGAAACACCACCCCTGTGCCCGGCTCTTCCGAGGCACGCCGGGACAGGATAAATTCGAGGTCGGCGCCGACCTGCCTCAGTTCGGTGAGTACCTTTGCTAAGCCGCCAGGTTGGTCTTTGATACTGGCGGCCCACACATCTACACGTTCGATAATTAGGTTCATGATTTCGCCCTTGATAATTTTGCCTTTGTTATGGCGCTAACGGTTGTCCTTTTCCTATTGTTTTACCTTGGTGACCTTATGCATCTTTGTCTGATCTTGCGTTTAAGTCACCTCATTAAGATGAGTTATCTTTGGTATTCGTTTCCGCCCGGAAATTTATATGGTTCCCGCACGAATGGCAGGGTTTCGTGTCTTTGACGCAAGTACGTCGGGCCCTCGATGTCTTTGCATCCTATGGTTCAGCGCCTGCGTGGAGATCGTCGTCATCTTCCCATTTCTTTACGGCCCAGAAGCGCCAGAACCGGGCGGTTAGCCCAGCATACAACCCGCCTGTCTTGAAATCAACAGTTTTTTCTGTAGATCTTCATCTGCGTGTGCGAGATTTATTTCGGGTGGCTATGCGTGTCTTACGCAATAATTAATCCCTTATGCCTTGGGCATGGCGAAAGCGACAAGGAAGTCGGTCCAAGTTCAACGGATCTCCGTCCTGATGATGTTTATTATGATACCAAACTGCAGCAACCAGATCAGGATGCAAAAACAGTTCCGGTAAACATTGAGCAACATCTTTTCCAGGAAACTCGCATTACTGGGTATCGGTTGAAAAGTGTTGCGTAATCTTCAGGACATGTAAATGATTACATCTCTGAATAAAGAGAATTTTCATCCATGAATCATTAATCCAGGGAAAACATTTTGGATTTTGGATTCATTGATCATTGTTGAGTATTTATGATTAACAGAGTGGTCCGATCTATGAACTTTTCAAAGAGACTTTATGGTATATTCTGCCGGATTACAGTGGTCAGATTATTGCTTGACAAGCGCAACTTATGGCAAAGAAAAAGCTTTGTGTACAATTATCTTGCGGCTGCGATGTGCCCGATCAGTTCTAGCCTATCTTCTCTTTGTAGAATGACGGATATCAGTAAGCCAAAAGACAAGTATCCCAGTCAGAAGAATGCTCGCTGATATAAGCAGGCCGATTGGATTTTCCTTAAAAGCATATGACATACAACTGTAGAACATAAAAACAGAACAAATACAAAAAACGATCGGAGTAATAGGGTAACCTGTAACCTTATAGGGACGAAGAATTGCGTGGTTTTTGTGCCTGAGAACAAAGACAGAAAGACTGGTCATCGTAAAAAACAACCAAACCACCGGAGCAGTATAGAGGATGGTAGCAATAAACGACCCGGCCAAAAGAACGATTACCAGACTTAGGCTACTCTGCGCAATAAGAGCCCACATCGGAGTTCCAAAACGTTGGTTCCATCTGCCCAAACCCCGAAACAAAGTATGCTCGGTACCCATCGCGTAAGAGATACGGGCACCGGTAAAGATAAGGCCATTAGCAGCTCCCAGGGTCGAGATGCAAATAAGGACACTAATGGCTCTGCCGGCCATCTCCGGAAAGACAGTAGCGATTGTTTCAACAGCTACCGCCTCAGATGCTGCCATCCTGACATAACCCAGAGCACATAAAAAAGCTACGTTGACCAACACATATAGTGTCGTCACTGCGGTTGTCCCAATCACTAAGGCACGAACGATATTCTGCTGCGGTCGCTTGACTTCTGCAGCAACATAAGCCATTTCGTTCCATCCGCCGAAAGTAAACAGTACCAGGATCAGAGCCAGTTTAAGACTTCCGATCGTAAAAACCCCTGAGCCAGCAGAAGGTGGCGTACTGGGTGCCAGTATACCTGCAATGATGATGACCAGCAAACCCAGGGTTTTGATCACGGTCAAAAGATTCTGTACCCACTTACTCTCCTTTACGCCTATAACGTTGATAACCGTTAATACGACGACAACCGACGTTGCGTAAATCAGGCCGCACTGGGCAAAGCAATAGGTCTGCTGGGCGTAGCGGGAAAAGATAAACGCCATGAGGGCAATGTCGCCGGGCCGGATGATCGCCAACTGTGACCATCCGAATAGATACCCAGCCCAATTGCCGTATGCACGGCTCAGATAAACATAATCTCCACCCTCGCGAGGATATGTGGTTGCCAGTTCTGCATAGCTCAGAGCACCAGTTAGTGCCAGCATACCTCCGACCAGCCAGATTCCCAGCACGCCAATCCAACTACCCATACACGCAGCAACGGTCGATGCTGTCTCGTAAATGCCGGCGCCGATGATGATTCCAACGATGATACACGTTGAATCAAAAATAGACAGTTCCTTTTTGGGAGCTATATACATAGCCGCTCCTAACATATGCATCACATTTGCTTTGCTAATATTGGAGAAGCTTAAGATGACATGGTCGTAATCTCTGTTTGTCCATTCGTCTTATTTGGAATTGCCGGGGACCAGGGGAACGAAACGCACTGGCATAAGGTTATCTTGGCTGATTTTACCCTTGGCGTCTTTAGTGATGAGTATTAAATCCTGCGTAGCGAACGTCCGGCCGACCGGAAGAATCATTCTGCCGCCCAAGGCAAGCTGCTGCAGCAGGTCATCCGGTATATGATCCGGCGCGGCAGTAACTATAATGGCATCAAAAGGCTGGTATTCTGGCCAGCCCTTGTAGCCATCTCCAATTTTCGTTTTTATAGTTGTATAGCCGAGTTCTTTCAGTCGCTTAGCTGTTGCACGGGCCAGACGTTCGATAATTTCTATCGTATATACATAAGGTGTAAACTCCGTAAGTATAGCGGCTTGGTAACCTGAGCCGGTGCCTATTTCAAGAACCTTCTGATTGGGATCCAGTTTCAACTGGCTGGTCATGTACGCAACAATAAAGGGCTGAGATATTGTCTGGTCATAGCCAATGGGCAGTGGTGTATCGGTATAGGCAAGAACAACTTTTTCCTTCGGGACAAACCAGTGTCTCGGGACATCTTCCATGGCCTTGAGCACTTTTTCATCTTTAAGGCCATAATAGCTTCGAATTTGTTGGACCATTTGACGACGTTGCTGAATCTGCTCGTCGCAACGTGGGTGCGGCCAGTTAGGTTCAGGTGTTTCAGTACTAATGATGGCGTTGCTCTCAACCTGCTTATCTGTTTTATTGTTATTTTTTTCAACAAAGTATTGATGCAAAAATTCACTTACTGCTCGCCAATAATCTTTGCTTCCCCCAAATTTCGACCATAGTGCACGAGAGCCATGGTTGCCTGGTGTTGTTGGTAAAAAAGAACGCTTGTGCTTGGATGGAATTGTGTCAAATATTTCCTTCCATTCTTTTGCTTCCTTCAAAGCAGAAGTTATAAATACAGGGCAATTAACGTTTTTTGCTGAAGTTCTTATATAAGCTTTATTTTTGAAGTATTCTCCGGGAGAAAAGGCTATTGCCCCGTCGATTAACGTGGGGTTGTCTCCCGTTAATTTTATGGCTAACGACGCTGAATAAGAGCTTCCCCAAATAATAAGCTTCGCTTTCTTATATCGGAGTTTGACATACTTTACTGCTGATTTCATATCCTGTAAGGCGTCAACATAATCGGTTGGCTTACCCAATTTAGTCGCTCGCTGGTTAGTCAGATTAACAATTTTGTTTATCTTTCCACCGCTCCTCAGATCGACTGCCATACAATTAAGACCCGTCTTGTTCAGCATAGGAGCTATTTCGATATATTCTCCGCGGCTCCAATTGGCTTGGTGGAACAATATGACAAATGGAGCATCATTTGGATGGGATGCGTACAAATCTGCAGTAACAATAAGACCATCTTCGGCATTGAAGGTAATAGTGTCTTTTATCTTTGCCCGTATTTGCCCACCTAGAAGCAAGCTGAGTACAATAGAAAATAGCACTTTTAATAAAATCTTCTCATCTGACAAAGTTTTCATCTTTGTTCCCTCTACAAAAATAAGACACAAAATGTATCATTTAACAAGCCTAGCAACGCTTGTCTTTACCAATAGAACTCGCGACTGTCATTATATCTCAGTTTGTAGTTTCTTAATAGTCGAAAATGATACAAAGCCTTGCGGCTGAGCTAGCCGGGACCAAATCCGATGATCTTACGGCTACGGAGGATCGATTTCAGGGCAACCGCATCTAATTTATTTTGAATAGTTTTGGCACAACTTATTTGATTCCGGTGTGTTATGGCGCATTTTTGATACTGATAAGGTGCGGTTGCCCTGCAAAGGGCCAATACCTGCTTGACACATCCGGACGTTTCGATTACGATTAAGTTCAGGCGGGCATCTTTGGGCGGCATCGGGATCAGGGCGAATGCAGTGTTAATACGTTGACTGGTTGGGACTTGGATTGTGAATATGGGGTGAAGGTGTGGTGGATTGCGGGGGGCAGGATGTGTGAGGTAGTGTGGGGAATTTAAGCGAAAAGCTGTTTTCTGGCGAGGGCAAGTTATGGCGCGTGCAAAGCGAATCAGGTGGTGGGTTCTTCTTGTAGTTTTCTTATATGGTGTTGTCACGGGCCCGGCATATTTGTGTTATTGTGAATTTCTTAGTGGGGCAGGTGTGGGAGAGTTCCTGCTGTTTGACAAGGATGCTGAGCATAGCGAACTGGGAGTCGGAGGTGTTGCCCGTGAGGCAACCAGACCAGTTAACCAGGACTGGGATACGCAGGTGAGTATATACCTCTCCCCCGAGATGAATCCCATCGGATTTAACGTGGTTGCTGATAAGGTCCAGATGAGTGGTCTAGTCCAGTATTCCGCCGAGCTGACGTTGGGGGACACGCGCATGTGGGGCAAGACGTTCACGTTCTCTGGCGATCGTGATTCGCAAGGGCGCCATGCGCACGAACACCTTCGACTCAAAATCTTCCGGGTGAGCGAGACAGGCGATTACCAGTTCAATTTTAGAGCGGACCGTGACAATTATGACGTCAGGAAACTGCGTTTGAAGGTGCGCAGGAATGTCACCGTAGCTTCAAAAGGCATCTATGTCCCTGGGATTGTGATTCTCGTTGGGTGGATATTGTTCATATTATTTAGCGGCCAGAAAAAACAAGCCGAAAGTAGTCCTCAGGCAACCACTGACTCATCGAATGGGTGAATAGGCTAACCTGAGTAACGTTCTCTCTTGCTTCATCGATCATGGGGCATCGAATGGTGTGCATAACAGATATGTGCACATATAGTGAATCTCTAGACACTTTGGCGAAGAGGCACTAATAGGAAATCAGTAGCCAGAGAATGTTTTACATTGCTGGCGCTCTTGTTTGTTATCGAATATAGAAACGACCAACACGCCGCGAAAACAGAAGTAACTCCGAGCGAGATAGGGTGTCCTACGCAAAAATTGGGATAAAGGCAATAACGTTTGAGTTGCCGGTTTTTGAGATGAAAGTTAGCTCATTGAAGGCTGAATAGTGAAAGTTTCAGGAAGAGTGATCAAGCCCCGCCTCCCGACCTTCATAGCCAGAAGCAGGGCAATCGCATGAAATTTTTTACTAGAAATCGTCATTGTTTCTTTTGGCCCAATCCTAGCACTGTAAGCATATAATCACGATCATAGCCAGCCTTGGTCCTTTTGCTTTTTACTCCTA
>Ga0180435_10004131_pt1 | contig 14365 bp, 12 predicted proteins | sample SS_ome_3_FD_132467 | JGI IMG/M metagenome (GOLD analysis project Ga0180435, IMG submission 132467) | Hypersaline lake sediment archaeal communities from the Salton Sea, California, USA - SS_3_S_1 metaG | ecosystem: Environmental > Aquatic > Non-marine Saline and Alkaline > Hypersaline >... | reverse complement strand
CGTACCGTGCCTGACGCGGTAATCGATGCGCTTTCCAACACGCACCAGGGTGATGACGATACCCCAATCGATCCCAGCAGCCTGTTCAAGCAAGGTGACCCGGTACAGTTTGTAGACGGGCCGCTCGTCGGCATGTCCGCCATCTTCGAGGGTTGCCGCGGCACCGAGCGGGTCGCTGTACTGCTGTCGTTGCTTGGGCGAACCAAGGAAGTAAAAGTCTCCCCACACGCGATCGCGCCGCTGAACTGAGTCGCCGTGTTGGGAACGCATTTCTGAGTTGGCGTTAGCCTGAACCGCCAACGTGCGGCACCTCACATTTCGCAGTATTCCCTGTTCACAGTTTGTAGCATCCCCGGTTAATTTCGCTCGCGAACTTTGCGAAGTTTGGCTTGAATACGTGCAGTTGCCAAAAAAATGGCAAACGCACACTTTTTGTCAGACTGTAAAAAATCACCATGAAGATGCAAACCGCCGACCAGTCCAAAACAATTTCTCCAGGAACCAGGGCGCTCAAGTGCCCGCACGCCCTGCTGCGTGTTGCCCTCGGCCTGTTGGCTGCCTGGATCTGTGGCCAGGCGGTTGCCGCTACCACGGTGGAGCTGGCCTGGGATCCGGTCGCCGATGCGCGCGTCGCTGCGTATGAGGTTCACTACGGAGCGTCCAGCGGCCAGTACACGGATCATGTTGAAGCGATAACCCCCTCGGCCAGCCTGCCGGCGCCCGCTGCAGGGCGAGTCCTTTATTACGCCGTGCGCGCTTGCGACGCCACGCGCACCCTTTGCAGCGACTTCTCCAACGAGGTGAGTCGGGCTGCTATCGCGCCGCCGAGTGCCGGCTTTCATGTCAGCCAGGATAGCGGTTATGCCCCGCTGACAGTTTTGTTTACGGATGACTCAAGCGGTGACATCACCAGCCGGGAGTGGGTATTGGGCGACGGCACCGTGGTGCAGGACGGCGCGCAGGTGGCCCACACGTACACTGAGCCGGGTGTTTACAGCGTGCGCCTGACAGTCGAGGGCCCCGGCGGCTCAGACGTATACGAGCGTGTCGACTATGTGCACGTTTTGGAGCCGCTTCCAGGCACTGGTGTGGGTGATTCCGGGTCTGGGTCAGGATCCGGGGCCGACTCCGGGTCTGGGGACTCATCCTCCGATAATCAACCAGCCGAGGACCCCCTAGTAGCAGACAACCCCGTCCTTGAATTTGGGGAAGTTGCTGTCGACCATCGTTGGCAATGGGTCGGTCTCGAGCGCAGCTTCGAGGACCCCGTGGTGGTAGTGACGGCCCCCAGCGGCATTGGTGGGGACGGTACCATCGTGCGCGTGGCCGAGGTCAGCCCCGAAGGTTTCTATTTGCGATTGCAGGAGTGGGGCTACCTCGACGGGTGGCATGTGGCCGAACGTGTCGGTTACCTGGTGCTGGAGCGCGGCCGGCACCAGCTTAGCAATGGCGCCTGGGTAGAGGCCGGCACGCTCGACACGGATGCGACCCAGCGCTTCGAATCCGTAGTCTTTGAGGCGCCGTTCGAGACTGCGCCGGTGGTGCTGGCCGGCGTGATCACGGTTAACGGCGTTGAAGCGGTGACCACCCGACTGCATGCGGTCGACGAGTTCGGCTTTAAGGTGCTGTTGCAGGAGCAGGAGAACAATGCGCTCGGGCACATGACCGAGACCCTGTCCTATGTGGCCTGGGAGCCTTCCGCCGGAATGGTGGATGGTTACCGCTTCGAGGTGGGGCGTACGCCCAGGGTGGTCGATCACCGGCCCCAGGGCTTGGTGCTAGACAGTGCTTTCGCCTCCGAGCCGATGTTTCTTGCTAACATCCAGACATTCTACGGTTACGACACCGCTGGCCTGCGCTGGCGTGGCAGTCAAGAGGCGGGGCTCGAGGTGTGGGTCGCCGAAGATAGGTCGGCTGACAATGAAGTCTTGCATGCACCCGAAGTTGTAGGCTACCTCGTAGTCGAAGATACGCACTCATCCACAGGTGATTGAGGGAAGGCTTCCGTCTGTTCCTGCGGTTTCCTACCTCTTCTGAAGACTGGTGTCCCTGCGGGTAAAGTTTTCCGCGCGGGCTGCCGATACCTGTTCGGAAGCCTGCGGGCGTGCACCGCTGGCGGGCAGGGTGATATCGGCAGTACTCCACCCTCGCAACGTCTGTAACATCCGCGTGCTTGAATCTTTCACTCGTCATGTGATTGAATTCGTCGCGAACGTTCAACCGATGAACGCTGTTCCTCAAAACGGTTCGACAACCTAAATCAACATCAGGCCCGTTCGAAAAGTGCCTTGCAACGAAAGGGCGGTAGCGTACTGCGGCCCCCTGCAGGGTGGCCTGATCGGGCCTTCGGCGACTGCGACCCAACCCGGAACGTGGCGGCTGACTGCCAAACCAGATGACCCAGCCCATAACCGACGAACATGCGCACCTGCAGGTGATGCGCCTGCTGGACGCCAATCCGGAGATTTCGCAGCGCGAAATGGCCAGCAGGCTGGGCATCAGCCTGGGCAAGACCAATTATTGCCTGCGCGCCCTGGTCGACAAGGGCTTCGTCAAGGCGCGCAATTTCAGGAAGAGTGACCGCAAGGTTCATTACCTGTACCAGCTCACACCCAAGGGCATCGAGCACAAGGCGCGCCTGTCGCTGGCCTTCCTGGAACGCAAGCGCCGCGAATACGAGGCGCTCAAGCGTGAGATCGATACCCTGCGGCGAGAAGTCGGTGAGCCGGGTGACTGAATCGAACCGAGTTGTCGAGTGAAAGCGCCACGAGCGAACAGAGGGCTCGCAAAGGATTCAGTCGGGAAAGTGGTCCTGGATACGAGTATGATTGTCAGCCCGGCGGCGAACTGGCCGATCTGCTTATAGGTTAAGACTACGAGGTGCACGGCGTGAAGCGGTGCACCTGGCCGTTCAACACCGATCGAACCACCTACCTGTACCAGGAACCCGCGTCGACTACCGCAATTTCATCCTGCATGAACGAACACGCTGAATATCGAAATGACCCGCTGATGGATGAACCGGAAGGCCTGGACCTTGCGGATTACCTGGGGATTCTGCGTCGCCGGCTGTGGTACATCATTCTGCCTGCGGTCGTCATCTTCGCTGTGGCCGCTACGGTGGCGTTGCTCCTGCCGCCCACCTACCGCTCGGTGGCGACCATTCTGATCGAGCAGCAGCAGATCCCGCAGGACCTAGTGCGTTCGACCGTGACCAGCTATGCGGATCAACGCGTGCAAATCATCAGTCAGCGGGTCATGACTACGGCCAACCTGTCGCAGGTCATCGAAAAGTACGGACTGTACCGGGATGAGCGCAAAACCAGGTCGATGCAATCCCTGGTGAACGAGATGCGCCCGAAAGTCGGCCTCAATATGGTGGATGCCAAGGTTGTCGATCCGCGCAGCGGTGGCGCCAAGACGGCCACGATCGCCTTCAACCTTTCATTTGAAAGTGAGTCGCCGCGCAAGGCGCAGCAGGTTGCCAACGAGCTGGTCTCGTTGTTCCTGAACGAAAACCTGCGCAAGCGTCAGGAGGCGGCGCGCGAGACCTCAGCCTTCCTTGCCGGCGAAGCGGATCGCTTGGCCGAGCAGATCACGGCGCTGGAGACCAAGGTCGCGCAGTTCAAGGGTGAGCACGGGGAGAACCTGCCCGAGATGCAGGGGGTGAACGCCCAGTTCCTGCAACGCGTTGAGGATCAGCTGGAGCGTAACGAGATGGAGGCACGGTTGCTGGAAGAACGCATCGTGTTCCTCGAGGCCGAACTGGCTCGAACCCCGCGTTACGGTGCCAGCGAGGCCGCCGGCAGCCGCAGTGACACGCCGACGCAGCGGCTCGCGCAGCTGGAAATGGAGTACCTGCAGTTGGCGGCTCGGACCAAGGCCAATCACCCGGACCGGATCATCCTCGAGCGCGAGATCCGCGCCCTGCGCCAGCAGACAGGTGGCCTCACCGCCGCCGACCTCGAGGATATGTTGGCCACGGCCCGAAGCGCACTGGCGGAGCGCCGCCAAGATTTCGCCGACAGCCATCCCGATGTGAAGGCCGCGCGCAATGCGGTGGCGTCACTCGAACAACAGCTGGCTGACGCGCGTGCAGGGGGGGCTGCGGCAGTCGCCAGTCAATTGCCGGACAACCCGGCCTATGCGCGCGTGCAGAATCAGATCACCGCGGCGCGCTCCGAGCTTGATTTCCTGCGCGAGAAAAAGATGAAACTGGTGCAGGACCTGTCCACCTACGAGGAGCGTCTGAAACAGGCACCAAAGATCGAGCGCGATTACCGTTTGCTGACCCGCGACTACGATAATGCCATCGCCAAGTATCGTGAGATAAAGGCCAAGCAGCTCGAGGCCGAACTTGGCGAATCACTGGAGGCCGAGCGTAAGGCCGAGCGCTTCATTCTGATCGAGCCGCCGGTAGTCCCCGGCAAGCCAATCAAGCCCAACCGCCTGGTAATCGTGTTCATGGGCCTGATGTTCGGGGTGGGTGGAGGCATGGGGCTTGCGGTGCTGCGGGAGCTGATGAGTCCCGGCATGTACGGCACCAAGGCGATTGCGGCGGTCACCGGCGCGCCACCATTGGCCGTTGTTCCTTACATTGAGACGGCGGAGGAGGGTAAAGCCAAGCGCTGGCGCAGGGCCTTGATGATCGCCTCGCTGATTTTGCTGCTCGGGCTCGCGCTGGCTGCAGTACACTGGTTCGTGCGACCACTCGACAACGCCTTCTATCAAGTCCTGCAGCGACTCGAACTGCTCTAGCGCGACGGTTGAAAGGCACAGAGACGGCATATGGAACGGATTAAAGAAGCCCTCGAACGCGCCCGCAAGGCGCGTGAACAAACCCCGCAGGGCCGGGCTGTCGGCCACACCCAGGCCCAAACGCAGCGGCGCAGCCCGCACAAGGCGCCGGTCGAACAGAAGATTGTTTACACGGAGACTCGCCAGGTCGATGTCTCACCCGAATACCTGCGCCAGCAGCGGGTGATAAGCGGTGCCGCCGACCCCGTAGCGACCTATTACAGCGTGTTGCGTACACATGTGGTGCAGCGCATGCGCACCAACCAGTGGCGCTCGCTTGCGGTGACCAGTCCTGCCCAGGGCGCGGGAAAAAGCCTGACCGCAGTGAACCTGGCCATCAGCCTGGCACGAGAAGTAAACCAGACGGTGCTGTTGGTCGATCTTGACCTCAAGCGTCCCCGGGTGCGCTCCTGCTTCACCCCTGAACACCTGCCCGGCGTGAGTGACTACCTGCTCGATGACGCACCCTTGTCCGAGCTGCTGTTCAACCCGGGCGTGGAGCGGCTGGTGGTACTGCCGGGGCACAAATCGCTGACCCATTCCTCAGAGATATTGTCCTCGCCGAAAATGGTTCACCTGGTAGAGGAAATGAAGAGCCGCTACCCGTCGCGCCTGGTGATATTCGACATGCCGCCGGTATTGGCCTGCGACGACGTCCTGGCATTCTCACCCTATTTCGATGCGGCACTGCTTGTCGCAGACGAAGGCGGAACGCGGAAGGAAGATCTTAAGCGCTCCATTGAGTTGCTTGGAAAGACCCACCTCATGGGTACCGTGCTGAACAAGTCGCGAGAGAGTCAGAGCGGCTATGGTTACGGTTATTACTGACCAAAAATCAGATTGCTGTGACCAAACCCCAGCCTTGGCCTATACCCCTAGGCCGCCCGAGTTCTATAGTCATTAAAATTTGTACAGACCTATGCGCTACGCGATAAGAAAACGAGTGATGGTTACGGGGGGCGCCGGTTTCCTCGGCTCCCACCTATGTGACCGTCTGATTGCCGATGGCCACGAAGTATTGTGCGTCGATAACTTCTTCACCGGGACCAAGGACAATGTGCTTCACTTGCTTGACAATCCACATTTCGAGCTGCTGCGTCACGATGTGACTTTCCCTCTCTATATTGAGGTGGATGAGATCTACAATCTGGCCTGCCCGGCCTCGCCGATCCACTATCAGTACGATCCAGTGCAGACCACCAAGACGAGTGTGCACGGCGCGATAAACGTGCTGGGTTTGGCGAAGCGTACCAAGGCCAAGATCTTCCAGGCATCCACCAGCGAGGTGTACGGAGATCCAGAGGTGCATCCTCAGACAGAAGACTACTGGGGCTACGTCAACCCGATCGGGCGACGCTCCTGTTACGATGAGGGCAAACGCTGCGCCGAAACCCTGTTCTTCGATTACCGTCGTCAGCACAATCTGCGCATCAAGGTCGCGCGCATTTTCAATACTTACGGTCCGCGTATGCACCCGAACGATGGCCGCGTGGTCTCCAACTTCATTGTCCAGGCCCTTCAGAACAAACCCATCACCATTTATGGCGACGGTTCGCAGACACGCTCTTTCTGCTTCGTTGACGATCTGATCGAGGGCTTTGTGCGCCTGATGGATTCCCCGGACGAACTTACCGGCCCCGTCAATCTGGGGAATCCCGGTGAGTTCACTATCAAGCAACTCGCCGAAAAAGTCATTGAAATGACTGGCTCGTCTTCACAGCTTTCCTTCGAGCCTCTCCCGAGCGATGATCCTACGCAGCGTCAACCCAATATCGATCTAGCACGGGCGAATCTAGATTGGTCGCCTACAACCAAGTTGGAGGAAGGGCTGGAAAAAACGATCCCCTATTTTCGGGACTTGCTGAAACGTCTGTAGGATAAGCAATGGATTGTTTACCTAAAAGAATGGTAAAGGTGACCGTAAAGCCAGCGTGTCCGGTCGTTCGTGTAGTCGATTGAATTCCCGGTGTGGCAAAAAGCCCAGCTCTTTCCCTAGGCAAGGTCCATACGATGCCTAGCGTGAGAAGGCGTAGTGACGTGGCAAGCATCAGACTGCTTTTTGTCACGGTGCTGTTGCTCACCGCAGCTCCAAGGATGGGTATTAAAGTTGGCCCGATGCCAATCTATCTGATCGACATTTTCCTAGTCCTCACGCTCATTTCCTCGCTGCAGATTCGCTCGCGACTTACGCACAGGAAACCCCTTAAGGGCATTGTCATGGCCCTTATGGGGTTCGTGGTCGTCAGCGAGTTCTATGGCATTGCTGCGTCGGGTCGGCCGCTAAACCCCATCTACGAAATGATCCGTATGCTGTTGGCGATGTCACTGTTCTTCTCGGTGGGGCGAATTGTTCGAAGTGAGAAAGACGTGCTTGCGGTTATCAAGGCCATGATGCTGGGTGCGGTGGTAACTGCGAGCCTGATGATCATGACGTCGGTACCTTTCACAAGGGGTATTGCGACAAGTTACGTCTTTTCATGGAGTTTTTTGGAGCCCGCGGCCGAAACAACGCTAAGAATATATTCAGATACCGATGATCCAATGCGCGGGCGGTCTCTTGTGGGGGTATCGATTCTGAGCGGGGCCTTCTTGAATATCGGTTGGCCAATGGCGGCCTTGCTTTATCAGTGGCGCGGTAGGGTCCAGCAGGTTTGGAAAAAAGGCGCCCTGATTAGCATGTTGCTGACGCCCATCGGGATCGTCATGAGCTACTCACGTGGCGCTGTGCTTGGCTTGTTCTTTGTTGTTATGGGTGCGTTGTTGTTGGGCGCCGAGCAGGCCCGCCGAGGTATCTTAATAGGCGCAATTGGTGCGGTTGCGTTATTCGGCTTTGTCGGCTGGGATTCTGAGCTGTTTTTTTTTGAAAGGCTAGAGAATCGCACGCAAGCAATGCTTGAGAATCCCTACCAAGACGAACGTGAGACGGCGAGATTATTCGCTTACGTAGACCCGTTTTTTCATCTTCAGCAGCATCCGGAGTTCCTGATATTCGGCCGGGGGCAAACCTATGGACGCTATGGCATTGCGGATCATGCTGTTTTCGCCAAGGCGTACGTAGCTTACGGCATGATGGCCGCCTTTCTTTACATGTTCCTCGTGGTTCGCGCGTTCAGCTTCCTTTGGGGGCGAGCAGTGCAGCAAGTCGGCCGCGATCCATTTGCGCGCCGATTTGCGCAGACACTATTGGTAAGCATGTTGGGCATGTTGCCCTGGCTGACGTTTGGTCATGCGGCGGTGTCGTCCCCTCGCGGGGCAATGATGCTATTCCTGGTGTTGGGTCTGGTAGCGTCTTTGAGGAATTTTGAGTTGGGGAAAACAGTGGTGCCAAAGTCGCGCTTTGATGTGAATGCGCCTTAACGCGTCATGCTGAAGAAGGCGTTAACTCCGCATAATCATGAGGGAGCAGAAGGCCGATAAACCGTCTTTTGAAAAAACGGGTGGAGCACGACTGCTGGTGCTGGTTGAAGCATCCCTATTCGCACATCATTGTCAGTCCCCACTAAGATCCGTAATCCGCGTTGATGCGGTCGCGAGAAAATAAGCATTTCGTGCGAGGCTCGTTTTCAAAGATGGTAATTCGTGTCTAATCGCTACCTGCAGCAAGAGAACGACCATGCCAAGCGATGCCTTTAAATTTTGCTCTGCGACCTCAACGGATAGTGTGTAGATGAATAAATGCCAAAAAAAATAGTGCTTGCGGCCAATAGCAGTTGGTATCTCTTCAACTTTCGTGCCGGAACACTAAAGGCATTTTTGGCGCGAGGTTGTCATGTTATCTGCCTCGCGCCGAGAGACGCTTTTAGCGAACGTCTCGTGAATGAGGTTGGCGTTGACTTCGTTGAGCTCGATATTTCTGGGCCACCTGGCAATTTAGCGAAAGAATTGGCGGCGCTTATAAATACGTTTCGGCTTGTTCGTGAAATAAAGCCCGATTACGTTTTCAATTTCACAATCAAAGCCAACATATATTCAGGCATTGCCTGCCATTTTGGTGGAACTCGCTACGCAAATAACGTGTCCGGACTGGGAACAGCTTTCTTGCATGAAAGCCTGCTCTATCGCTGGTTGCGAAGAGCGTACGTGTGGGCTAACAAGCGAGCTGATCACGTCTTCTTTCAGAATCCAGAGGACCATAAACTGTTCCGGAATCTTGGCTTGAATGACGACAGCAAAGTCACGGTAATTCCCGGATCAGGTGTCGATCTGCAAAAGTTTACTTACAGGGAACTCCCGGGACTTCCTCTCAAGTTTGTCATGATTGGCAGGTTGCTAGGCGACAAGGGAGTGCGTGAGTACGTTGAAGCGGCACGACGAATAAAGACAACGTGTCGCGACATCAAGTTTGTCCTAGTCGGCCCAGCGGGATCGGATAACGCCACAGCTATCAAGTCTGAAGAGATCACGAAATGGCTTGCTGAAGGCCATGTTGATTATCGCGGTGAAATGCTTGACGTGAGGACCGTGCTTTCCGAAGCTCACGTTTTCGTTTTGCCGTCGTATAGGGAAGGAATGCCTAGAACGGTGCTTGAAGCGGCGGCAATAGGCAGGCCCGCCATTGTGTCCGACGTGCCGGGCTGTACGCATGCAATCATCCCAGAACAAACGGGTTGGTTGTGCAAACCGCGTGATGTCGATTCGCTTGAGAAGGCGATGCGACAAGTTCTCAGCTTTGATCTTTCGCGATTGAAAGAGGCTGGAGTTGCTGCGCGGCAATTGGCAGAAGAGCGCTTTTGTGAATCAAATGTTGTCTCAGCCTACATTGATCGCATTGACTGAGGAGGTCAAAGAATCGGAACAAGATTATTTCACCTCGAGGGCTATTGGAGAACTTGGTCGTGTTGGCCCCTATGGCTGAGTTATTTGCTAGGTACTTACGTGCCAATGATTCTATGTAGAGATTACGAATCGGTGGAAAGTCTATGAGACAAGGTACTGTGGTCATCCTGTTGTCAGATAAGCGCTCCGGGTCAACATTGCTTGAGCGTGAGCTTTGTTCTTTGCCTGGGGTGGCTCATGTCGATTACACGCCGCACTCTTACAATGAAACACATTATTGGGTGAAGGCGGCATGTCTTCTGGACGCGCCTTCGCGCCTGTTCGCCCGGGAAAGATGGCCGAAAAGCTACGGTAGCAAAAAAGACCTCAGAAATTCTTTAGAAAAGTTCTTGATCAGGAATGTCCCTGAATTTGTTGTGCCCGCTGGCGATGAGGAACTGATATTCGAAGGTTGGGATGCGCTGTGTGAACACTTTGCTGCTCCTTTCTTCTTCGAAAAATCTCCTCAGCATCCACACCACTGGGCAGCACTTGAACTGATGCTGCAGTGGGCCGAACAAACCACCAAGTCCGTAAAATTTGTTTGCTTGGTGAGAAATCCGATGTCTGTGATGTACTCGGCGCAAGAATTGTTTCGGACGAACCCGTGGGAGAGGCAGTATTCGTGGTTTGAGGCATACAGGAACCTCCTATTGTTTAGAGAGTTGTTGGGGGAGGGGATGTTTTTGGTGTCTCGATACGAAGACCTGGTCTCCGATCCGGCCAGTGAGTTCAAGAAGATTTGCGATTTTGCGGGGATATCTTTTGATGGTGCTAGTGCTACGGCAGCACACAAAAAATCGTTGCAAAAGTGGCAGCAGGATCGGGAGTTTCAACTCGTTCTGGATGATAGTGTTGCAAGGCTTGCAAGGTATTTCGGCTACTCAGACGACGATCTGTTTAATCCAAACGGCAATGAACAGGTAAGGGGAGGCAGCTTAATCCCGTGGCTGGGGACAAAGGTGCACTTAATGAAGGGCATGGCATACGATAGCTACCGCCGCTACTTCAAGTAGTAACGGACAGGATGCAAAAGATGAATAATGGAAAACAAGAACAGACATTGGGCGTCGTCGCGATTTCTTACAACGAGGAGCGGGACCTGCCGGGCTTTGTGGAGAATTTGCAAGACTGGGTTGACGAAATAGTCATTGTGGATGACGGGTCTACCGACTCGACAGAGCAGATTGCAAAGAGTTCTTCCAAGAAGGTGGTGTTTATCAAATCGCCTCGCGACAAAGGCGAGTTCTTCAGCCATCAGAGAAACAAAGGTATCGATGCGGCGCGCAGTGAATGGCTGTTGCATATGGATATTGACGAACGTGTCCCTCCAGATCTCGCTGCGGAAATCCTTGAGGCAATCGGCCGCACGGATGCCGATGCTTACCGATATCGTCGGAGAAACTTCTTTTTGCACAGGCCCATGCAAGGCGGCGGTTGGCAGGATTGGAACCTGGTTCATTTGGCCAGGCGCCCGATATTTCGTTTCGGCGGGATGTATCATGAGGATTGTATCGTCGATGCGCCAGCGGAGCGCATTGGTCAATTGAATGCGCAAATGTGGCATCTCAATGATGACACTTACATTGAACGGATGACAAAAAGCAATCTCTATTGCCAAGAGCAGGCGGCCCAGTTGCTCGATAGCGGTCAGAAAATGAATTGGCCGCGGATGGTGATTTTTCCTCTTAAAGATTTTTTGAAGAAGTATTTTTTTAAAAAGGGGTACAAAGACGGCACGTTAGGTTTCTTGTTTGCATTGCACTCGGCGTGTGCAGCGTTCAGGGCGTGTGCAATCGTGTGGGATCAGCAAAATCGGGTCGAGCGCGACCAGGTGGAAAAGGATCTGGGGAAGTTATGGCGAGAGTCGTCTCAATAATGTTCGTGAAATCAGGAGCTGTGAATCTATCGAATTTTGCCCTTTTTGCGAAAGCTGGGTCGCTTTTTTAGCGAGAGTAAGTGAAAGTGCGAGTAGCCTACTTCAGTAACCAGTTTGCAGATCGTAGTGGCCATGGGTTGGCCCGGTTTGCTCGTGAGCTTTATGCGGCACTTCGTGAACGGGATGATGGGGTCGAGATCCAGCCCGTTGCGGCGTGGAGCAGCCTATCACCCGAAGGTTTGGCACGCTTACAGCAGGAGACGGGCCTTGCTTTACTGCCCACCAGGCGAAGACTGACGCCGCTGTTATGGGCCTATCTAAATGCCCCTAAGCTTGAGACGCTGATGGGGCAAGACGTTGACGTTGTCCATGCGGCGGCACTCGGTTATCCAATTGCGACGAGCAAACCATATGTTGTCACTGTGCACGACTTGGGGCCTTTGACACACCCCGAGTTCTTCACGAATACACGACCATGGATAATGCAGCGAAGTCTTGATCAGGCCGTGAAGCAGGCAGTAGCGATCGTCTGCGTCTCGCACTCTACGGCTGACGAGCTTTTGGACTATGTGGGCAGCCATGTCGAGGATCGCGTGCAGGTAGTCCCGGAAGGGGTGTCGTCTTTCTTTTCCGACGAGGTTGATAAGACTTGCTTGAACGAGCTCGAAGATCTGCCAGCAGCAGGGACGCCGTTTGTTCTGGCGGCCGGTAAGATAAGCCCCAGAAAGAACATCCAGGGCCTGCTCAAGGCGATGGCAAATCTCGGTGGCGATATTCCGCATCATTTGGTGATCGTCGGGGGAGAGGGTTGGGAAAATGAAACAGTTTTGCGAGACCTCGATGATCCGAATCTTTCGAGCCGCACGCATCTCCTTGGCTACGTAAGCGACGAACAGTTGCGTGCTCTGTATGCATCTGCCAGCGTTTACGTGCACCCCTCGCTATACGAAGGATTTGGGCTCACAGTGTTGGAGGCGATGGCTGTAGGGTGCCCAGTGATAACCTCTGATGTCTATTCTTTACCAGAGGTTGCAGGAGACGCGGCTGTGCTTTTGAATCCGACCGATACAGAAGCGTTAACAGCGGCTATTGCGAACGTCTGCAAAGACGAGAATCTGCGCACTGCGATGATTGCTGGGGGCAAACAACGGATCCAGCAGTTCCGATGGGCGGAATGTGCGGACGCAATGCTGAATCTTTATAAACAGGTGGCGGGGTAGCGCAGAGCGACCCATCGCTCCAGCACGATTCATGTCGCAGTCAGGCGGTCAACCCGGAAAGCTTGCCATTCTGGTAAATTCTTTAGGCGGGGGTGGCGCGGAGAAGGTTGCCACCGTTCTGTTCGAGGAGTTTCGTAAAATCCGACCAGATGTTGTATTGGTTTGTCTTGAAAAGAACGATGTATATGAAGTCGAAGCAGGGCAGGCTCATTATCTCTCGAGCTTGTCTGGTGGTAGAGAAGGCGGACTGAAAAAACTATTCTCGATCCTAACGCTTGCATTTCGTCTTAGAGCTTTTGTGCGAACGAATAACATCTCCTTGGTTCAAAGCCATCTCTACCGGTCGAATTATGTGAATGTTATGGCGAGAATATTCGGGTCCAAGCATCGCATTCAGATCGTGAACCATGGTATTGCAAGCAATTATCTCGGAGAGGGAATCAAGGGAAAAATCAATTTGCGACTTGTTCGTTGGCTTTATCCGGCCGCTGATGAGTTGATTTGTCCATCCGCGGGGATGCTTGCGGATTTGCAGGCGAATGGCGTTCGTTTGCCTGCCGCAAGGGTGATAGGAAATCCGTTCGATATTGTGTCAATAAAGAAGCAAGCCGCAGAGGGTTTCGAAGATTGCGAGTTCCAGCCTAACCCTTCAAAGCGTTATCTAATCTGTGTGGGACGATTGGAGAAGGTCAAACGCTTTGATGATGTGATTAGGGCTTATCAGGCCCTCCGCAGTAAATACTCGAACCTTGAACTCCTGGTTTTGGGTAGTGGGCCTGAAGAAAATTCGCTCCGCGCCCTAACCACGAGGCTTGGGGTGTCAGAAGGTGTTAATTTTGTTGGTCATGTTAAGAATCCGTTCAAGTATATCGCGGGCGCCGATGTGTTAGTGGCTTCGTCCAGATACGAGGGATTCTCCAACGTAATCGTAGAAGCACTGGCCTGCGGAACATGCGTTGCTTCCTCAGATTGTCCCAGCGGCCCAAGGGAGATTCTAGCACCAGGTACGGCGCACTTAGACTCAGAATCCCTGCCCGCTACCGAGCCAGCGCGGTACGGTATTTTGTTTGCCGTTGGTGACGTGGGCCAAATCGTGGAGTCAGTGATCACGATACTCCAAAACGCTGATTTGGCGAAAATTTATCGCGAACGCGGGGCGCATCGGGCCAATGAGTTTGATGTCCCTCTGGTGGCGCGAGCCTACCTTGAATCGGGCGCAACGACCTCGTGATCGCAACGCGAAGATTTCGCGCCACAATTATATTCACGGTTTTGCATACCCCGGCCCGGGGCGACAGGAATGCACAATAGTAAGTAATGCAGGGGCTTCTGTGCTTAAGGGGGACAGCTTTCGATTTTAGTCGAAAAAGGTTTTCTGACCGTCGTCGATCGCGCAGCCGACGAATCAGGGGAGAGGTATTGTATGGTCGGATTGTTGCATCAACTGTCGTCCTATGCAGGTAGAGTGCAACGCCAACGATTATTGCGGTCGGAAAACCCCTCCGTGGCGATTGAGTTGAGGCTTATTGTGCGCTATTCCACAGTTCGGGAGAAATTCAGAGTAGTTGCCGAAAGAAAATCTATTTCTGGCCGATTTCACGTCCGATTAGAAGCATACTGTTGGCAACAGTATATTCGAGGCATCAAAAGGAGG
>Ga0180435_10004130_pt1 | contig 14367 bp, 12 predicted proteins | sample SS_ome_3_FD_132467 | JGI IMG/M metagenome (GOLD analysis project Ga0180435, IMG submission 132467) | Hypersaline lake sediment archaeal communities from the Salton Sea, California, USA - SS_3_S_1 metaG | ecosystem: Environmental > Aquatic > Non-marine Saline and Alkaline > Hypersaline >... | reverse complement strand
CCGACCAGCCCCTCGGCGTCGAGGCGGCGATACTCAGTCTCATCCGGACCTGGCTGGAACATCGGCTCGTAGTGGAAGTCGGGCATGGCGCTCCTTGGCATCGCTGCTTCCATCCTACGAGAACGCCACTCAGGGAGCGTGATGAAGGGGTCTCACAACATCCGAAGCGATCTTCTCTACCGAGCACGGTGTCCGTCTGCGAGAATGCATGCGACAGTAACGCCGATTTTGAGGCCATGGCGCCATGACTGAAGTTGCCGGTGCGTTCCTACTTGGGATCATTTCGGCGTCTTCGCTCGGTTTGGGCGCCGTTACCGCACGGTTTTGGAAACCCACCAACTTCGAGTTGGGGTTGCTCACCGCTTTCGGCGCCGGAGCACTGCTCTCAGCCGTCACAATCGACATCATTGCGCCGGGAGTAGACGGTGGGCACTTCGTTTGGTTGGCCGTTGGGGCAGTTGTCGGCGGAATCGCATTCGAGATTCTCAACCGAATCATCAACTCTCGCGGGGGGTTCCTGCGCAAAGCGTCCACTTCCCTCACGTTCTTGCGCGATCAGGAACAGGGTCGGATTCGCGAGGTTCTCGACGATCTCGAGCGTATCGACTTCTTCGACGGAATCTCCGATCGGGAACTCGATGAGATTGCCCGCGCCTTCCGATCCGAGCGACTCGATGCCGGAGAGACTCTCTATCGGCTGGGTGACCCATGCGAGCACATCAACATCCTCGCTGAAGGCCGCGTCAGCCTGGAGACACCCGACGGAGTCGATGAGCTTCACCCTCATCAAGCCTTCGGATACCTTGCTTTCGTCAGCGGCACGCCACATAGCTCGACGGCCACTGCAGGTAGCGACTGCGAGATTCTCCGCCTCAGCCGAAGTCGCCTCAGAAGTCTGCTCGGCGGGTGTCCCGAGTTTGCCGAGCGCCTGCGGGAGACCGCCTCCAACGCCGACTTGCTTGCTACGGTCCGGAGCCGCCACGCCGAGCTCGGCGAGAAAGACATCGACTCGTGGCTGGCAACGATCGATACCGAAGGAATCGAGCGGCTCCCCCAACTGATCGAGACCACCGCACCCACCTCGACACGACAGCTCATTGCCCACCTGGGCGACGTCGAGGTGTTTCGCGCCCTACCGGAGCGCATCCTGGCCGAGGTCGCCGATTTGATGTTCCTGGAGGAACACGACACCGGGTACGTCTTCTTCCGACCCGGCGAGGTCTCAGATCGCATGTATGTCCTCAGCGACGGCGATGTCGCGCTGGTCGATGCGGGCGGTGACTCCGACCGGAGTGTTCTGCTATTCGATGGCGAGGAATTCGGTCTTCACTCGTTCTTCACCGGAATGCGCCACACCGCGACCGCCATTTCGCAGGGCCCGTGCGATGCATGGGTGCTGCTGCGCTCGCACATGGAAGAGCTAGTTCAGACGTATCCCGAGCTGCGGAAGGCCGTAACGGAGTTCATCGAAAGCTCGCGAATCTCCGAGTATCTCAAACGTGATCATGACCTCAGCGCCGAGGATCTGACCACTGCGAAGCGGCGGATGACGACATCCCTCCGCCGGGGCACCCTGGTTCCAGCGCTCACCGCCAAAGCCGGGCAGGGAGCGCCCATCGCCATCTGGTTGGGCCTCCTGCTCGACGGCATACCCGAATCGCTGGTCATCGGGGCCACTGCTGAGGCCGTGCGAATCTCGTTCATGGTGGGGATCTTCCTTTCCAACTACCCCGAAGCGCTGTCAAGCAGCGTGGGCATGAGGGAACAGGAGTATGCGTGGCGCAGTGTCGGCCTCCTTTGGGGAACTGTTGTGCTGGTCACCGGTCTCGGCGCCGCCATCGGGAGTGTGGTTTTTCAAGCGGCGCCGCACGAAGCGTTCGCCATCGTCGAGGGGATGGCGGCCGGGGCCATGATCACGGTCATCACCCAAACGATGATGCCGGAGGCACTGCATCGCTCCGGTGGTTTCGTCGGCCTGGCTGCCCTGGCCGGCTTCCTAATCACCACGCTGATCGGGGCTTAGACTCAGGCGCCGGCGACGAACCTCTTCATCTGGTCTTCTTGCGCCATGATCGATTCGACCAGCTTGAACTGCGTCCTAGCTCGATCGAGGTTGTGAGCATCGCGTTGGGTCTTGAAGTAGGCATCGCCGACCAGGAAATCGGTGAGGAAACGGATACCGCATTCGAACGTGATGAGCCGCCCGGCGAACGGAAGTAGCTGCTTCTCGGCCGGGCTCAGGGTGTTCTCGAGAGACGTCAGATAACCTGATGCCAGCGCCTCGAACATCGGCATCCGCATCACTACCCTGCTCAGATCCCGCTCGTCTTCGTCTGCCGGGCTGGTGGCGGAACGGACCATGTCGCCGAAGTCGTAGAGCGTCAGGCCGGGCATAACGGTGTCGAGGTCGATCACACAGATCGCCTCGCCGGATTCATCGTCGATCAATACGTTGTTGATCTTCGTGTCGTTGTGGGTTACCCGCTCGGGGATGTCGCCCGCGGCATGTCGCTCGAGCAGCACATCGACTATCACCTCGTGCCGGTAGGCGAATTCGATCTCGGGCCCGGTCAGCGCCACCCTTCCGAACGGATCGTCGCGTACGGCCGCAGCGAAGGTGTCGAAACGGCGACGGCTGTGGTGAAAATCCGGGATCGTTTCGTGCAGGCGAGGCTTCGGTAGATCTGTCAGCAAGCTCTGGAAGTTGCCGAAGGCCCGGGCTGTCTGATAAACCTGCCGTTCGGAGTTGACCGTGTCGTGAGTCCGGGCTCCTTCGATGAAGGCAAATGCCCGCCACACGTTGCCGGCGGCGTCCTGGTGGTAGTCGCTTCCGTTGTTGGTCGGCATGAGGGTCAGTACTCGTCGGTCAATGCCATCGCTGCCGGATACCAACATGCGTTGCCGGAGGTGGCGGGTCACCCTCCCGACGTTCTCCATCAGGGCGATTGGGTTTGCGAAGACGTCGTGGTTGATCCGCTGCACGATGTAGCGAACCGCTCTGCCCCGGAGATCGTGAGTCACTGCGTAGGTGTCGTTGATGTGTCCGCTTCCGTACGGAGCGGCAGAGCGAAACGCTCCGGGCAAGTCGAACTGAGCAGCGATCTCGGGCACGTTGTAGTTCATCGGTGACGTGATTGTGCCAGAGGACTCGCCGACGTAGAAAGCCCTTGGCCGCGCCAGGCCCGTACTGCGCCTCATCTTGCTCTGACGATCGTGGGTTGGTCGTCGGGCGGTCGGCCGCCCGGAACGTGTAGATTTACCCCGTCGGCGAAGAAGGCTCGTGCTGCGGTCGCCATGGGCTTTCGAGACAGGGTCCTGGACCAATCTTCGACCCATGGTGATCAATCAGTGTCTCGCCGCGCCACGTACCGCCCGCAGTAGATGAACGACCTAGTCAGGAGGACCGCATGTCAGAGAGCGAGAGCAAGTGCCCGGTGATGCACGCTGAGCACCAGGCCGTTGGAAGTACGGCCAATCAGCACTGGTGGCCCGATCAGTTGAACCTCAGGATCCTCCGCCAGAACCATCCAGCGGCCGATCCGATGGGCGGCGACTTTGACTACGCCGCCGAGTTCAACAGCCTCGATTTCGCAGAATTGGCCAAGGACGTCGACGCGTTGATGACCCAGTCACAGGACTGGTGGCCCGCCGATTACGGCCACTACGGACCGTTCTTCATTCGCATGACCTGGCATGCCGCCGGTACCTACCGCATCCACGATGGTCGTGGCGGTGGCGGCACGGGAGCGCAGCGTTTTGCTCCGCTCAACAGTTGGCCGGACAACGCCAATCTCGACAAAGCGCGCCGGCTCCTCTGGCCTATCAAGCAGAAGTACGGCCGCAAGATCTCGTGGGCCGATCTGATCATCTTCGCCGGGAACCGCGCCCTGGAGACCATGGGCTTCAAAACCTTCGGTTTCGGCGGCGGCCGTGAGGACATATATGCCCCTGAGGACGACATCTACTGGGGCCCGGAACGGGTGTGGCTCGGCGACGAACGCTACAGCGGCGACCGTGAGCTGGCCGACCCCCTCGGCGCCGTGCAGATGGGTTTGATCTACGTAAACCCCGAGGGACCAAATGGCAAGCCGGATCCGCTTGGTTCCGCCCGGGACATCCGGGAGACCTTCGCCCGGATGGCGATGAACGACGAGGAAACCGTCGCCCTCACCGCCGGGGGCCACACCTTCGGCAAGGCACACGGCGCCGCCCCCGATTCCAATCTCGAAGCAGAGCCCGAAGGGGCCCCGCTGGCAGAGCAAGGCCTCGGCTGGAGGAACAGCTTTGGGTCGGGCATGGGCGATCACACAATCACCAGCGGTATCGAGGGCCCCTGGACCCCGAATCCGATCAGGTGGGACCAGGGCTACTTCCATATGCTGTTCTCTTACGATTGGGAACTCACCAAGAGCCCAGCCGGGGCGTATCAGTGGACTCCCAAGGGCGTGAAGGAAGAGGATCTGGCGCCGATGGCACACGACTCGTCGAGTACTCAGGTGCCGATGATGACCACTGCCGATATGGCGATGATTACCGATCCGGTGTATCGGGAGATCTCGCAGCGCTTCTACGAGAACCCCGATCAGCTCGCCGATGCGTTCGCTCGCGCCTGGTACAAGCTATTGCATCGCGACATGGGGCCGGCAACTCGCTACCTCGGTCCGTGGGTGCCCGATGAGGAATTGATCTGGCAGGATCCGGTGCCGGCCGTCGATCATGAGTTGATCGACGACGCCGACGTTGCTGCCCTGAAGGGCAAGATCCTCGACACTGATCTGTCGATCTCCCAATTGGTTTCGACAGCATGGGCATCGGCCTCCACCTACCGCGACACGGATAAGCGCGGGGGCGCTAACGGGGCGCGTATTCGCCTGTCACCGCAGGCAGAATGGGATGTCAATTTGACCTCCGGTGTAGGCCAGGTGGTTCGCTCGCTCGAGGCCATCCAACAGGAGTTCAACGACTCACAGACGGGCAACAAGAGAGTCTCGCTCGCCGATCTGATCGTGTTGGGCGGGTGCGCTGCGGTCGAGGCCGCAGCCAAGGCGGCCGGCCACGATGTGCAGGTTCCCTTTGCCCCCGGCCGTACCGACGCATCGCAGGAGCAGACCGATGTTGAGTCGTTCGCCGTGCTCGAGCCGATCGCCGACGGCTTCCGCAATTACCTGCAGAAGGGCCGGCAACTAGCGGCTGAGCACCTGCTGCTCGATAAGGCTTTCATGCTGAAGCTGTCCGCTCCTGAGATGACGGCTCTCGTGGGCGGTATGCGCGTATTGAACGCCAACGTCGGCCAGTCCGAGCTCGGGGTCTTCACAGACCGTCCGGAGACGCTGACCAACGACTTCTTCGTAAATCTGCTCGATCCGGGCACGGAGTGGAAGGCCCTATCGGATGCCGAGGACGTCTTCGAAGGTCGCGACCGGGCCACCGGTGCGGTCAAGTGGACCGGAAGCCGGGTTGACCTAGTGTTCGGCTCCAATTCGGAGCTGCGGGCAATCGCCGAGGTCTACGGCAGCAGCGATGCCGACGAGAAGCTGGCCCATGACTTTGCGGCGGCATGGGGCAAGGTCATGAATCTGGATCGATTCGATCTGAGCTGACCTGCGGCGAATCCAGCGACAACCGGGAGGCCGATTCGTCGGCCTCCCGGTCTTGTATGCGGGAAGCTGCTATGTGACTAGAGCTTCCCTACGACATGGGTGAGTACCTGAGTCATCTGATCATGCGGGCTGAACTCAACCATCCTGACCGCCTCTTCAACAAAGACGGTATGGCCAGATGGCCAGTAGTAGAGCTCGCCCGCACCGACTGTCTCTTCGGTGCCGTCCTCGTAGTTCACGCGGATGCTGCCTTCCATAACAAATCCCCAGTGCGGGCACTGGCAGTGATCGCGTTCCAGGCCTTCGAGCAGGGGGCAGAAGTCCAGGCCGGTCGGGTACTGCATGTACGCGCTGGTCATCCCGCCCCACTCCTGGCCGCGGATCATCTCTCCGAGCGCCTCGTGGGCGATCGGAAGGGTGTCGATGGTGTTTCTCATTTGCTTCTCCTTCTGCATCGGATCAGCGATGCCTCGTATTGTCCGCGGCCCGATCGGGCGCGGCAGGACTAGACCGCAGTGGTCAAACGATTGGGATGTGGCGAGCTAGGACCAGCGGACTCGCACGTTGTTATGCCACTTCGCCAGGACTTCGCGATCGCCGCTGACTGTGATGCTGGATTGCTCACCGCGGTTCCACAGCATCAGATACAGGTCGGAGGCATCGCCGGCGAGGACAAGATCAGCCGGCCCGTCGCCCCGGACGGTTGTGATGCCGGTAGGTGCCAGCGTGACGTGCCAGCGATCTTCGGTATCTGTGGCGTGGACCACAACAGTGCGTTCCCTATCTACGGGGAACTCGGGCTTCCTCGGCGCAAATCCGGCAAGGAGCTCGTCGATGCCGTCTGCGGCGAGAGCCGGATCGAACGTGGAGGCGATCCCGGCGGCGTTCTCCGCATCGAATCGATGGACCGCCGTTTCGTGGGCCTGACGTCTCGCCCACATGGCGAGTGGAGATGGTGCCGGTAGAAAGGTCCAGGCTTCAACGTCAGCAGGAGCAGATTCAAGTGTCCGCACGAGATTGGCGTTGGTCTCGAGGTACCACGGAACCAGCTCTTTGTCGTCCGGCCAGAAGATCCCCAGCTCCGGCCAGAACTTGGTGAATTCGGCAAGGTCATCACCCCAAGAGTCATCATGCAACTCAGCGACGTGTCCGGCCGCCCACAGGTGAATCATCCCGAGGTGGCGCACCAGTTCTCGCATATCCCATCCAGGACAGGTGGGAACATCTGTTCTGAGTCCGCCCTGCTTTGCCGCTTCGGCGAACAGCTTCGCTTCCTGTCCGATGGCGGTGATGTGCTGTGCGATTTCCATTGATCCCTCCCGATCGGTTCTCCGCGCTCTCCCTCGACCGCCCCGAACCTCTACTACTGCAATATGCAGTAGACTATATGCTGCAGGTTGCAGTAAAGTCAAGTGGTATGGCACCGAGAATGACAACTTCATCGTATGCAGTCCTCGCCCTGCTCGACCTGAGACCGTGGACGGGGTACGAACTAACCCAGCAGGCGCAGCGCAGCCTTCGCTATGCCTGGCCCAAGTCGGAGCGCCTGCTGTACTCCGAGCCCAAGAAGCTCGTCGAGCTTGGCTATGCGACTACCTACAAGGAAGAGTCGGGTAACCGGATCCGCAACGTCTACGAGATCACAGCCGCGGGCCGAGAAGCTCTCGACGAGTGGACAAGCTCCCCCACCGAATCTCCGCGGTTCGAGGTCGAGGCTCTGTTGCGTTTGCTCTTTGCCGACCACGGATCAAAGGAGGATCTGCACCGGGCTCTCGGCGATCTGGAATCCGATATCGGCGAGCACCACCGGGCGATCATGGAACTTATGGCGTCGTACCTCGACGGTGGGCACCCGTTCCCGCACCGCACCCATCTATCTGTGCTGTTCGCCACCTTTCAGATCGAGATGTTCCGCACTATCGAGCGGTGGATAGAGTTCGCCCGCGCCGAGATCGACCAATGGCCGTCAACCGAAGGGCTCGGCATGACCAATCGCACCGAGCAGATCATTCGCCTGATTGCGAATGACGACTCCCCCGTTGCCGGCAAGTCCGTGCCTGCGCCGTAGCGGCTGCGTCTGCGCCTCGCTGCGGACCCACGCGGCAACGGCCGCTCCCGAACTCTGGCTCTAGAGAAGACCCTGTCCTGCGCACCAGTCATGGTGACTACGATGCCTCCGCATCCCGGTGGTGACCCAAGGAATCCGAATGAGTAATCCAATCGTGCGCGTCGAAGACGTCGTCAAGACCTTTGGGAAGGTGACTCGCGCTCTCGACGGCGTCAGCCTCGAATTCGAACCCGGCATCGTCTACGGCTTGCTCGGACCCAACGGGGCCGGCAAGACAACTCTGATTCGGGTGTTGACAACGCTGCTCAGGGCCGACTCGGGATACGCTGAAGTCGCCGGAATTGATGTTCGGGCCGATCCGGTGGCGGCCCGGACCCACATCGGTCTGGCCGGGCAGTTCGCCGCCGTGGACGATTACCTAACCGGCCGCGAGAACGTCGAGATGGTGGGCCGGCTGTACAACCTGTCTCCGGCCGAGTCGAAGCGGCGGGCTGCGGATGTGCTGGAACGCATCCACCTCGACGATGCGGCCGATCGAACGGTGCGCACATATTCCGGAGGGATGCGGCGGCGTCTCGACCTGGCCGCTTCACTGATCGGCAGGCCAAAAGTCTTGTTCCTCGATGAGCCAACCACGGGTATCGATCCGCAAAGCCGCCTCGACCTTTGGGGTTTGATCCGGGATCTGGTGGCCGGCGGAACCACCGTTCTGCTGACCACCCAATACCTCGACGAAGCGGATCAGTTGGCCAGCCGAATCGCAGTGATCGACCGCGGCAAGCTGATCGCAGAGGGAACGGGCAACGAGTTGAAGGCCACACTCGGGGGCTCGGTAATCGAGCTCCATGTGGCCGATGCGGACAAGACCCGGACGCTCGAGGCAATGAGCTCCATTTCCGACGATGTGACTTTCGAGGATTCGCAAAGGGTTGTCCGACTGCCGGCGTCAGATGGGTCGCAGACGCTTGTCGCGGTGGTGCGACGCCTCGACGAGGCCGGAATCACTCCCCAGGATGTTGGACTTCGCAAGCCAAGCCTCGACGACGTCTTCTTGACACTGACCGGGCGCGGTGCGGCCGCGGCTGAGGCCGAGGCCGAACGGGAACCGGCCAGGAGGCCGGGACGTCGCAGGCCTAATGAGAAGGGGGAACGCCGATGACAGCCGGCACCAAGGCCGCTCGCCACACCAGGATCAGCCCGCAACAAACGGTCAAGGACGTTGCCGTTATCACGCGTCGTAATCTCCTGCGAAACATCCGGCTACCCCAGCTTCTGATCTTTGCCACCGTCCAGCCGGTGATGTTCCTCCTCCTGTTCAATTTCGTGTTTGGAGGGGCGATCGGTGGGGCAATCCCTCCGATCGCTCAGGACGAGTACATCAATTGGCTGCTGCCCGGCTTGCTGATCCAGGTTGCCGCCTTCGGCGCGGGACAGACCGCCCTCGGCCTCACCGAAGACCTGTCCAAGGGAGTAATCGATCGGTTCCGGTCGCTGCCGATGGCCCGTTCGGCGGTGCTGGCCGGCCGGACACTGTCGGACTTGATCCGCAACGGTTTTGTCATCGGTCTGATGGTGCTGATGGGCTTCCTCTTGGGTTTCCGCTACCAGAGCGACCCGGTGAGGTTCGTAGCCGGTCTGGCCGTTGCGATGGTGTTCTCATTTGCGCTGTCGTGGATCATGGCGACGATCGGGCTGGCGGTGAAGAGCCCTGAGGCTGCACAGTCGGCGGTTTTCCTGCCGGTTTTCCCGCTGGTCTTCGCCAGCTCCGTCTTCGTTCCGACCGATACGATGCCGACCTGGCTCCAGGGATTCGCGGTCAACCAGCCGATAACCGTCACGGTCAACGCCCTGCGGGGCCTGATGCTGGGCCGGGAGGCCCTCGCCGATTTCCAACCGGGGATGACTTCCAGTCAGCTTGCCGAAGCCGTGGCCAACGCCCCAACCGTGCAAGGCCAGGTGCTGCTATCCCTGTTCTGGTCGGTGGCCATCATGGCCATCTTCGTTCCGCTGGCGATCCGGGTCTACCGCAAGACCGTCACCTGATTCATCCCTGATAGTTGACCGTCAGGCTGATCAAGTTCTTCTTCCGCCACAAGGGAATCGCTTTGTCATGGCCGTGATCATCGCAAGACGAAGATGAGCACCGACCGGCCTATCGAAATTCATCGCTGAGCGATACTGCACGACGATGGCGGAGCCATAGGAATTCCGCGCCGACTGCCAGCACAATCACCGCCCCGAGCAAGATCACGGAGGCTGGTTGGTCGGGCACCGTCTTGGCAATGAGAGCCACGAGAGCAGCCGCGCATCCGACGACACCAGCTCCGCTGACAACTCGACTGGCGCCAATCTCCCGCCATTTCTTGACCGCTGAAGCGTTGCTGGCGCCGAAGACAATGAGAAACACCGAACTGGCGAGCGCGGATATCTCAGATACATTGAGTGTGTTTGCCAGCAGCAGAGCCACCGCTGCAGTAATCAGCAAGCCAACCGGCTCCGACCAGACCTTACGCTCGAGCACCGGAGGCAACTCCCCCTCCCTGGCGATTGAGTAGCTCAGACGTGCAGCCCCGTAGAGAGTGGCGTTGATTGCGGAGAAAGTGGCCAGTACCGCCGAACCGGCGACGATCAGAAATCCAGCATTGCCCAGGCTCGGCTTGGCAGCTTCGGCGAGGGCGAAGTCGGCTGCGCGGGCGATCTCGTCCGGCGCCAGGGAACCGACAGTTACTGCGGCAATGCCAATGTAGATGACAAGAACGGCTCCCACCGAGATGAAGACCGCTCGAGGCAGGGTACGGCTGAGGTCGCGGATGTCGTCGGCGGTGTTGGCGATGAGCTCGAAACCCTCGTAGGCGACAAAGACGAGCATGCCTGCGGCGGCAATGGCCGGAAAGGACGGCCACGTGCTAGTGGCCAGACGAGAGCTGTCGACGGTGGTCGCTCCGAACAAACCAACCAGAATCAGCAGCGCCAGCTTGATGACCACGACTGCGGTTTCGGTCCGTGCTACGGCGGATGCGCTAAGCAGGTTCAATCCGGTCGGGACGATGATTGCTCCGCTGATCAGTGTGTGCAGCAGCCACCCGTGCACGTTCCCGTCGCTCGAGAAGAATGTGGCTGCGTAGTTGGCAAACGCAACCGCGTACAGTGACAAGGTCACTAGGTAGCCAAACCACAGCAGGTTATTGAGTGCTCCAGTCAGTGCGCCGATCCCGAATGCCTTATCGATGAACACGACACTGCCGCCCCGGCTTGGGTAAGCAACCGACAGCCGGGCATACGATGTCGCAGTGAGCAGAGCAACAGTGCCTGCGATAAGAAAAGCCAGTGGAGCACCTCCGCCGGTGTCCTCGGCCACGACTCCGAGTACAGCGAAGATGCCACCGCCGACCATGCCACCGATACCAATCGCAACGGCCCCCCAGAGCCCGATAGAGCCTTCTCCAGCCATCAGCCGCTCTGCGGGCCGCATGCGCCGGGCACACACTCGAGCGATGGCGCCGGCCAGTCGTCGAAGATCCGATCGCAAGCCGGAGGGAGCCTGCCGAAGACATTCTCATCATCGACGGTGAGCGGAGGCGTCGCCAAGTCGAGCCCCAGCCCCGATGTCTTCGTTTGCATCATTAGGTCCACACCATTGCTCGGTCCGATGCGAAACACCAATCGACTGCGCTTGGGAGATTGGATATTGGGGCCAAGCCGGCGTTCAATCGGCGCCGAGGTGTGAGCTGCGAAACACTGGTAGGCCCGGCAGGATTCGCAAAGCAACTACGTCACCGTTTCGCCCCGAGTCGAGGGGGCAGCCGATGCACGGCCCCGCTCTAATCGTCCTCTCATCATGCTTGCGGCAATGTAAGCGGATAAAGAGTGCCCCGACTGCAGCCGGTACCGAGATTGGCTGTCGATCCGGGCCAATTCAACAGATGGGCTTGCGGCATGTGCGCCGAAGCGGCGGGAGCGTGGATCCAAACCAGGTGGGAGAAGTGCCAAGAATCGTGGAGGACGCGCAGGTTGCTCATCCGCAACGGTTCGCGACCATCGCTCGCAACTACCGACCGCCTATCGGCCGACCTCTCATCCCTCCATCCTCGCCCAATAGATGACGAAGGTCCCGATGGATACCGCTGAAGACACCTCGAACCTGATCTCTGTCAACGCCTCGCTCTCAACGCGGGATTACCTGATCGAGATGTGGAACCGGCGCGACTTTGCCATCTCCGTTCCGCTCGAGCAGCTTCGGTCGGCCCACAAGACAACGCTGCTCGGGAACCTCTGGCACCTTGGCAACCCCCTGCTCACCATTGCCGTGTTCTACTTCGTATTCGGAACGCTGCTGAAGTCCGACCGCGGCATCGACAACTACCTGCTGTGGCTCACCATCGGAGTGTTCACATTTCGGCTCAGCTCGAGCGCAGTCCTCGGCGGTGCAACCTCGATCTCAGCAAACAAGGGTTTGATCCGGGCGATCAAGTTCCCAAGGGCGCTGCTTCCGATCTCAGTGGTAACCAGCCATGTCATGACGTTCGGAATTGAGCTGTCACTGCTCGCCGCCTTCACTTTGACTTCGGGAGTTGGCCTCTCGCGGCGCCTGCTTCTGCTGCCCGCAATCATCGTATTGCACACTGCATTCAACCTCGGTGGTGCCTTGATAGCAGCCCGGCTCAACGAGGCATTCCGCGACATCCAACAGATCATTCCTTTCGTTTTCCGACTACTGCAATACGTGTCCGGCGTCATGTTCCCGATACAGAGTTTTCTCGGTGACGGTATCCACGGCCCGGCAGCAAGGGTGCTGTCGCTGAACCCGATACTGCGCATCATCGACCTGTATCGCTGGGCGTTCCTGGGCACCGCAGTCGATGTCGGCGAGACTCTGAGGGTCGCCGGGATTTCGCTGGCGCTGCTGTGGTTCGGATTTCGGTACTTCAGGGCCGCGGAATGGCGGTACGGACGAGCATGAGCAACCCGATTTCGCTCCTCGTTCGCGACCTGCACGTCGACTACGAGATTTTCGAGGATCGGCGTGCCGCCCTTCGCGACCGGATCGTGAGACACCAAGGCACCGGGCGAAGCGTTGTGCACGCGATCAGGGGATTGAGTTTCGACGTCGCCGAAGGGCAAGCGATTGGCATTATCGGCTCCAATGGCTCAGGCAAGTCGACACTGCTTGCCGCCGTCGCCGGACTGCTTCCGCCGACATCTGGCGAGATCCTCGTATCTGAAGAACCCAAATTGCTCGGCGTTGGCGCAATGCTGCTGCCGGCAGCTACCGGTTGGCGCAACATCAGCATTGGATGCCTGGCCCTAGGAATGACGGCAGACGAGGTCGATGCTCGCATCCACGAGATCGCACATTTCACCGGCCTCGGAGAGGCGCTCGACCGGCCGCTGCGGACCTACTCGTCGGGGATGAAAGCGCGGCTTCACTTCGCCGTATCCACCTCGGTGCGCCCACGGATCCTCCTCATCGACGAGGCGCTTGCCGTCGGCGATCAGAAGTTCCACAAGAAGGCAAGTGCTCGTATTGAAGAGCTACTCGCCGGGGCCGGAACACTTCTGCTGGTCAGCCACTCAATGCGTAGTATCGAGCAGAACTGCGAACGGGTGCTTTGGATCGAACAGGGAAGGCTGCGGTCCGACGGCAAGCCAGCTGCAGTCATTGAAGAGTACGAGCGGTTCGCCAGCTGAGCGGAACCGATTCCACGCGGTTCTGGTGCGCTTCTGCAACGGGTGCACGAAGTCTCAGCCGAGGCCTGGATCTGTGCTGGCGATGGCTTCAGATAGGCTTGCCGCCTCCCCGACCAGCCCATTCGACACGGCCGTCACCCCGAGTAGTCGCGGGGCGGTAATGCCCGCCGTCCCGGTAACGATGATGGGTCGAGCCCACACCATGGCCCCGTCGAGCGGCAGCGGGGTCATCGGCCCGAATTGAACAGCCGATCCATTGGCATTTAGCAGCGTAAACGCCCGCGCCAGCTCAGGATCGGTATCGATGGCACTTTGGGCCACCACCGGACTCGACACCTGGCGGCCCGGCTTGGGCTCAATACGCACTAGAAGCAGGCGCTCCGGATCGTCGTGATCGGCAATGGCAAATGCCGCCAGCACATCGCGGTTGGCGGCAGGGTTGCTGGAGGCTCCCGGACCGTAAGGCCTGATTGCCACCCAATGGCCCTGCATGTCTCCTGCGCTGGGAAGCAGAAGCGAAACCGCCGGCGACACCCCTGCCGATGTCTCAGCGACCCCGCTACCGGGGGCGGTCGATATGGACCAGCGGTCAGATCCATTGAAGAGCAATTCTGGATCCGTAACGTGGTATCTCCCGAGAAGCGAAGTCTGCACGGTCAACAGATCGGGAGGGTAGAGAAGGTGGGACTGGAGATCCGCAGTTAGGCTCGATATCGGTTCGATCAGGCCGGGGAAGATACGGTCCCAGGCCTCCAGGATCGGATCGTCGGCACCCCCTACCTCGGTGCGGTACAAATGAACCGTCCCGTCGTAGGCATCGATTGTGGCCTTCACAGAGCCATGCAAGTAGTTGAAGTTGCCGGCGCTGAGGCCGCTGGACGCAGTCAACCCTGTCGTGCGAGCAAACTGAGCATATGGGTAGGTGGCTGCTGTCGTGTAGCCGTCCACGATCCACACGACACGATCCCCGCTGGCGACCGGATAGGCCTCGGTGTCGAACGTGAGGAAGGG
>Ga0180435_10004128_pt1 | contig 14367 bp, 16 predicted proteins | sample SS_ome_3_FD_132467 | JGI IMG/M metagenome (GOLD analysis project Ga0180435, IMG submission 132467) | Hypersaline lake sediment archaeal communities from the Salton Sea, California, USA - SS_3_S_1 metaG | ecosystem: Environmental > Aquatic > Non-marine Saline and Alkaline > Hypersaline >... | reverse complement strand
GGCCAGTACTCTGATATGCAAGACAATGAAGTTTTTCATTAAGCCAATCACCGAGGTTAGTATATAAAAGTGCTGCAATAAGATAAATGGCCGAAAAATTGATTAGCCGCCAGTTTGTTTTAGGAATTTCGTTATAAACCCATATGGCAAGAAAGAACATGGTTGCTAAAGAAACAAAGAGAACGATATTTGAAAAACCAGTGTCAGCGTAACCAATCCGCATCTATGTATAGCCCAATTTTTGTTTTTGTATTGTCCCTTGCATTTTTTCTCTCTTACCGGGTTTAGAATATGCCAGCTTAAGGATAAGCTCAACTGGCATTGGAGCCAGCTGTTTTTCTTTTTAGAACAATACCAATAATACACTAATTAAGGATAGATTCCTTTTATTTCGATATTTTTCCTGTCTCTTATTACATCTTTGACTCACTTATCAAATACGACCCGGTTGGTCTGATAGAATAAATAACAGCAAAATAAGGAATGAGAATGATGGCAGCAAATAATGTGACCCGGTTTCTGGACAGCCGTAATATCCCCTATACTGTATTTGATCTCCCCCAAGAGAAACTGGGTGGGGAGGAAACTGCCCGCTTATTAAATGCACCTCCTGAGATCATCTTTAAGAGCATAGTTATCCTCCGCAAGGGATCAGGTAAACCTATCCTGGCAGTGGTGCCGGGAGATCAAGAAGTCAATCTAAAAAAGCTAGCTAAAACTGTTGGCGAAAAAAAGGTTACTCCCTCCACTCAGAAAGAAGCTGAGAACATCACAAAACTGCAGGTCGGGGGCATTTCTCCCCTGGCTTTGATCAATCGGGGATTTGAGATCGTTATTCACAAATCAGTTCAGGATTTCGAATTGGTGCATGTTTCGGGGGGAGAGCTTGGGGTCAATATCCGACTATCATCTAGTAATCTAATCAACCTGACTAGAGCCAAAGTTGCAGATATCAGCTAGAGATCATCCTTTGATCACAACCAACGGTTTAAGCTGCGCGACCTTGGCAGCTATACCCGCGCTGGTCACTGTCTCTACAACCTCATCTACATCTTTGTAGGCTCCTGGAGCTTCTTCCGCCAGGCCAGCCATTGAGCCGGCCTGGATTTTAATTCCATCCCTTTTCAGCTGCTTCAACAGGTCCTCACCCCGGATGGTTTTCTTTGCCTGCGAGCGGCTCATCACCCTTCCCGCTCCATGGCAGCTTGATCCAAAAGAACGGGCCATGGCTTCTGATGTTCCTCGCAATACCCAGGATGAAGTCCCCATACTGCCCGGCACCAAAACAGGTTGGCCGATCTTTATATATTCAGGAGGCAATTCATCTGACCCTGGCCCAAAAGCGCGGGTCGCTCCCTTGCGGTGAACGCAGACTTCCATAGATCTTCCGTCGATCTGGTGGGTTTCGATCTTACCGATATTATGAGCCACATCATAAACCAAATGTAAGTGCCAATCCTTGACTTTACCCGCCAGCACACTTTCAAAGGCTTCCCGAGCATAGTGGCTCAACACTTGCCGGTTGGCAAAAGCGTAATTTGCCGCACAGGCCATCGCAGCTAGATATGCTTCGCCCTCCGGGCTGTCCATCGGCGCGCAAACCAATTCCCGATCCGGAAGTTTGATTCCGTATTTGTATACAGCACTTTGAAGACTCTTTACATAATCAGAACAGACCTGATGCCCCAATCCACGGGAGCCGCAGTGAATTTGCAGCGCTAAGTCACCTTCGTTTAGACCCATCGCTCTGGCAGCTCTCTCATCAAAAACTTTCGAGACCAGATCAATTTCGATAAAATGGTTGCCAGCACCCAATGACCCCACTTGTCCAGTACCCCTTTTTAGAGCCCGGGGACTGAGGAACCTGGGATTTGCTCCTCGAAGCATACCTCCATCTTCCGTCCGTCGCAGATCCTGTTCGGTCGCATATCCTTGTTCCTTGGCCCAGCGCGAGCCTTTCAGGCAGACGTTTTCGACTTCTTTGGGGGTTAAACGATGGTGGCCACCAACACCTACCCCGCTGGGGCAGGCCTGGTTCAAGGCAGTTACCAGATCTCCTAAATATCTTTTCCCTTCCTGGTAAGACAATCGGCTGCCTAGTAAACGCACACCGCAATTTATATCGTAGCCTATTCCCCCGGGTGAGATCACACCGTCTGGATAACGAGTAGCAGCTACACCACCAATCGGGAAACCATAACCCTGGTGCATATCTGGCATCACCTTGACCGACCCTACTAATCCAGGTAATGCACAGGCATTAACTGCCTGATCCAAAGATTTATCTCGGGCGACACCCTTCAATAACACCTCAGATGCAAAAATCCGTACAGGAACCCGCATATCTGCCCGGTAGGATGTGGGAATCTCCCACTCGTAATCCGTTATTTTTTTAAGATCTGTGATGGAAACCATGGAGGACAACCTCTAAACACGAATTAATCAGATATCAAATACGATATTCACTTCGAAACCCTGCTCCATTTTGCGGATATTGAGCCGATGATAGGTGACCGCTTTGATATCCCGCTGATAGGATCTGATCTGGGTCCCTCTCAGCTTGGCTTTGAGGGAAAAGTCTGTGCTGATTGAGACCTTATCTATTGAAAATAACATATAGTCCTCAGTCAACCTGTAAAGTAATTCCTCTAGAAAGAGGATTAGAAGTCCTTCATAATCCATCGCGTCCAGAGAGATGGATTCCGTGACAGAAGAGAATCCTTCTTCATAATCCTCTATACCCGAGAGATGGAACATCCCATCTGCAGCAGCCGAAAACAGGGAATCAAGATCCTCACCCCAGACCCGGATTTCGAGGTCAGCAGTGTGGGAAAGTTCTTCAAAGCCAGCTAGTTTATCATTCATAATTACTTTCAGTATACATAATTATGGATATTTTTTCAGCACCCTTTTAGATTGAAGGTACTAAACTCATGATTTTCGGAAATTTTAGAGGGTGATGAATGTCAATCTTGTGAAAAGAGTTCCCTTCTTCTATAATCACTTTTACAGATATTTATCAAGGATAATCAACGGTGATTTATGACAGAAGCTCCCCTTTTTGCAGTAATTGGCGGATCTGGTCTCTATCAGATCCCAGGACTATCACAGACCACTGAACATGCAGTAAATACGCCATTTGGAAAACCCAGCAGCCTGATTGTCGAGGGGGAGTTAAACGACCAACGCATATTCTTCCTTGCCAGGCACGGTATCGGCCATCACATCAACCCCAGCGAGGTAAACTATCGGGCCAATATCTTCGCTTTGAAATCACTCGGTGTAGAACGTGTCATCAGCGTCAACGCCTGTGGATCACTCCGGGAAGATTACAAACCTGGTGATCTGGTGATCCCAGATCAGATCCTGGATATGACAAAGTATCGGAAAAACACCTTCTTTGAAGACGGGTTAGTTGCCCATGCAGGAGTTGCAGATCCTTTCTGCCCAGATCTTTCCTCACACCTGCGCCTTGCCCTCAAAGAGAGTGATGCTACGGTTCACAACAATGGCACATTCGTTGTGATCGAAGGACCCAGGTTCTCAACCAGGGCAGAATCCAATACTTTCAGAAGTTGGGGGATGTCCATTGTCGGCATGACCACAGCGCCGGAAGCTTTTCTGGCCCGAGAAGCAGAGTTATGCTATGCCTCAATTGCCCACATCACTGACTACGACGTCTGGCATTCCAGGGAAGAGGATGTCTCAGTTGAGATGGTAATGAAGATCATTTCCAAGAATACAAACTACGTAAAAGATGCGCTGGTTTATTTGACACAAAATTGGCCTGAAGAACATCTTACCTGCGGCTGCCAGTCTGCCCTGGAAAACGCTTTGATAACCAACCCGGTTGTTATCCCTAAAAACACGCAAAAAAAACTAAGCTTGCTGGTATCAAAATACCTGGAGGATTGATCCATGAAAGAACTCACCATTCCAATTTCCGCAGAAGACATTCGCGAGCTGCACACAGGTGATACTGTCGCCCTGACTGGCATAATGGCAACCGGTAGAGACGCAGTTCACAAATGGATGATCGATACCTTCATCCGCAAAACCCGTGAACCCCAGGGAGATGATCTGGAAGTCTACGAAAAGATCAAACCCATTTTTAAGGAGAGTCTGATCTACCACTGCGGGCCGGTTGTGGCGGGATTAGATACTGGCGATTATAAATTTGTGGCTGCCGGTCCTACCACCAGCATCCGTGAAGAACCTTATCAGAGCGAGGTAATGCACCACTTTGATATGCGGGGTGTGATCGGCAAAGGGGGGATGGGGACAATGACCCTCCAAGCCTGCCAGGACGTGCCAGCGGTCTATTTCCATGCCATCGGCGGGGCAGCTACCTTGATAGCCGAATCCGTAGAAGAAGTTATTGGTGTCTATAAACTGGATTTTGGAGTTCCAGAAGCGATCTGGGTTCTGAAGGTGAAAAATTTCCCTGTTGTGGTGACCATGGATTCTCACGGAAAAAGCATCCACGCGGAAGTGGAAAAGGCGTCACAGAAGAAATTGAAGGAATTGATTGGTTAAATTTCAGTAGTCTGTTATCAGGAATCAGCTATACGGGCGATCCAATGGATCGCCCGTATTTATTAATTGATATTCCCCTAGTCCATTTAACAACCTCATTGTAAGAATCAATTACGACCTGACATCTTAAGTTTATATGGATTTCCCAGAATATAAAAAACCATCAATGGGAAATGAAGGAAAACCATGTCAGATTTTAATAAAAAGATCATTAAGGAATTTCGTGCCAATAAGGGAGTAGTCGGCGGTATGTTCGAAGGTATGTCATTACTTCTTGTTCACACAACCGGAGCAAAAAGCGGTCAGCTCCGGATAAACCCGACGGCATATATCAAGGACGGAGATAACTTGATTATCGCAGCATCTAAGGGGGGTGCAGACAGCCATCCGGATTGGTATCATAACCTGGTAGCAAATCCACAAGTGATTGTCGAAGTTGGTTCGGAAACGATCTCTGCCATGGCAGAAGTGACAGCTGAACCTGAAAGGTCTGAGTTATTTATGAAAGTTGCAGGGAAATATCCGATGTTTGCTGTGTATGAAAAGAAAACTGATCGGAAAATTCCTGTGATCAAACTCATCAGGAGTTGATATTTCCACCCCCTGAGACCCATGACTGAGGTGAATCTCTAAAACAACATAAACGCCCGTTTCCGGGCGTTTTTTCATTCAGGCATTCTCACCAATCCAGGCCAACTGCCCTGGTCAGGAATTCCATAAACGGTGCTGCAGTTTTACATAGCTCCACGTAATAATCAAGGAAATCGGGCTCACCAACTATCTTTTCATTGAGAACGACAGACGCCAGGTAATCCTTTCTTTTTAGATCCTCGATCAGAGGGTGTTCAGGATCGAACCCTTTGGGGGGTCTCATTAATGAATCCCCACCAATCGTAAAGGTCGTCTCAAATTTCTTATCCTTGATGATATTCAGCCATTGGTCCGGATGAGTAGCGATCTTCGTGCGGATTTTGTTAACTGTTTCAGTATTTGGCTTCCATATCCCGCATCCTGCAAATACGTCTCCGGGTTCGAGATGCAAATAATATCCAGGAGCATGGACGTCCTTACCACGCTTATGGCGGAAATGAATCCCAGCTCCAGTTTTATAAGGAGTCTTGTCTTTGCTGAATCTCATATCGCGGTAAATGCGAAACAGAGAACCCCCGCTCACTCGGGGGATGGCCATGATAGAGGTGCTGATCTCAGGTGCCCGCTCCGAGAAGGCGGCAATAAAAGACAATAAAGGATCCTTCACATCATTCTCGTAGCGGTCCTTATTAGCCTGGAACCATTCCCGATTATTATTTTCCTTCAATTCACTGAGAAATATAAATAGCTCAGATTTAATTTTCATTTCACTTTTCCTTTACCAGCGTTTTCCAGTTGTCATAATTTAGTATATCCAGAAAAATATTGGGAATTTAAAAATCATCCATTGGACGCCCTCTTCTAGCAGGATATTACCTAAACAAAATAGCCGCCATGCTCAAATAAAATCCGGTGGTATAAATAATCAGGTATGGAATGGATAAAAAAAATAAAACCCGGGTTGCCTAGGAACTGGTTGCTATTTACTGCAGGCTTAATGTGGACAGCAGTTGGTATCTATCTGATATCTCTTACGGTAGATTGGATTTTTTCACCCACAGTAGAATCGCCATGGATGTTCTGGCTCCCGGGATTAGGTCTGGCTTACTTGATATACCAATTTGGGTTTTCAAAATTAGCCCGCAAGAACAACCTGAGAATCAATAAACTACCCGTAGAAAAACCCTGCCTTTTTGCGTTCCAGGAGTGGCATAGTTATCCTCTGATATTATTTATGATCGGATTGGGCATCTCATTAAGGCATTATGCCCCTATTCCAAAACCAGTGCTTGGGATCATGTATATAGGAATTGGCGGAGGGTTGGCCAGTTCCAGTATCCATTATTACATCCAGATCTATAAGAATCAAAAAATAAAGAAACTTCAAAATCATCTGTAACGATCTCACTTTTTTGTTAGTAGCTCCAACAGGTGTATAGGCAAAAAAATGTTAGTATTTGTTTAGATCAGGAACTAATTCGTCAAATACCAGGATTTTCATGCGTCAATACATTCGCAAGATCGGTCTCTATAAATCCGTTGCCTTGTTCACGGCACTGGCAGTATGCTTGGATCTGGTTACAACCCTAATTATCATATTAATCCTTGGTAAATATGGCATCCAACTGGATTTATGGGTGGGATTGATCATATCTGTGATCATCACACTGATAATCACACCCACATTGGGCTTTTTTATGGTGCGTCTGTTTTTGAAAGTAGACAAACTGGAAGAAGAGATGCGGCAGATAGCAAGTTATGATTTGCTGACAGGATTACTCAGCAGGCGCGAATTCCTCAATCAAGCAAATTTTTTTCATCGAGTTGCATTAAGGGAAAAATTACCATATGCGCTGGTTATAGTTGATCTGGATAATTTTAAGGAAATCAATGATCAGTTTGGCCATCTCGTAGGAGATCAAACCCTTAAGAAACTCGGTGAAGCCATGCAAAGCACCCTTAGAGAGAGTGACCTGGCCTGTCGCTGGGGAGGAGATGAGTTTGTGTTTTTCCTTCCGAATACGAACATTCATCACGCCGAGGGTTTTTGTACACGTATTCATAAACTCATCAAAGAATCAAGTGATTTTTCGGGTTTATCCGTTAATTTATGTGCCAGCATTGGAGTATCCTCATTTCCAGACATGATTGCAGATAATATTGAAGAGTTATTATCAGCAGCAGATACTGCCATGTATATGTCAAAAAAAGCCGGAGGAAATCAAACTCGTCAATTTCACTCCATAAAACCTAGTTAATATAATAGGTCAAAACAATCTAAAGTAGTAAGGGATTAACCCGTATCTAGATAGGCATTAATGCGTCATAATATAAGTGATGATCGATAGCAAATCAGAACTACTCCTCAAGAAAGCCCGTCATTACGATCATAAAGCTCTGGCTGAGATCTATGATCTTTACAGTGACGCCCTGTTCGCTTATGCATTCAAACATGTCGGAAAAAGCCAGTTAGCCGAAGATCTTGTTGCAGAAACCTTCAGTCGTTTCTTGAAAGCTCTCGAACGCGGTGGTGGCCCAAAAGAATATTTAAGAGCATACCTGTACCGCATCACTCACAACCTGATCATTGATTCTTACCGCAGAGAACCCCCTCCCCCCCTGGATCTGGATGAAGAATTGATTTCTGAAGAAGGAGCAGATCCAGGATCTATTGTGGCTGATCTGGAGGACGCCGACCGGGTCAGAAATGCCTTACAACTGATCACTCCAGAACAGAGCCAGGTAATCACTTTACGCTTCCTCGAGGGTTGGAGCAGTCCGGAAATAGCCCAGGCAATGGATAAATCGCTTGGATCGATCAAAGCCCTCCAACACCGCGGTCTGGCATCATTACAGCGAATCCTGCTGGATAAAGACCCGCCACAAGAAATAGATTAAAGAATATTTCAGCAAATACTTTCCTGGCGGAAGATCGTCCCATTTTGATGGGATTATTTTTTTTAATGGCGTATCCTTTTCTGGATTTTGGCGTCATATGGGGTAGATAGCAAGATTTTTTTATTTGAATATAGAGGATTTAATATGGATAAGAAAGAGATCAACCCCAAGCTGCTAAAAGAACTACAGCACCTTCAAGATGTTCCCGAACGCGGGTTGCAGGCCAGCCACGCGGGACGTGAAAAATACCTGGCTCAGATGCGCTCCTTGAAACCCCGCCCTGTGCAGGCGAAGAAACCAGTTCAAAAGGGACGTCGACGGTCTTGGGCGCTCCGATTAGCTTCGGTTATTGCAGTCCTGGCCTTGGTTCTGGGTGGTATGGGTGGAACTGTATACGCCGCTCAGGCCAGCGGACCAGATGATCTTCTATATGGTGTAAAAACCTTGACAGAGGAAATTCAGATCAGCCTTGAAACCGATCCGCAGGAGCGATTGGACCTTTACACTCAATTTGCTAGCCGAAGATTGACAGAGATCCAAGCCCAGGTTGATGCTGGAGAGGAAGTTTCAGAAAAGGCGCTGGCATTGCTGGAGAAACACACACAGAAAATGCTTGAAGAAGCCGCCCAAATGGGTGAACAGGGTCTAGGTAATGCCCTCAGGCAAATTGAACAAAACCTTCAAAAACAAAATCAGATGATGGCAGAATTGGGGAAAGAACACCCCCAGGGTGGTTCTCCAGGCTTGTTGAAAGCCCAGGAAAAGATCCGTGAGCGCCTGGAACTGGTGGATAACGGTATGAACGAACCTCAGGGATTCAAACAGACCATCAGGGAACAAAAGGAAAATTCTGATAATCCTGGACAGGGAAAGAAAGATGGAGAGAACAATCCCAATAAACCTGAAAATCCTCCCGGCCAAGATGAAGGTGGACCTGGATCTAATGATGGAGAAAGTAACCCGGGCAACGGGAATGGTCCGGGGACGGGTAATGGAAAATAAACTGTAATCAATACTAGCAGCAACGAAATATTATCCTTGGTAGACCGAATAAAGGAGCAAAACGTGAAAACAAATAAAATGAGTAGAACAATTTTAATAGCCATAATACTGGCAGCCTTAACGACCAGCATGGCTGTTGCCGCTGAAGGTGATCAGATTGATGTAACAGGGTATATTATGGAGCTCAATCCCGGAGATAGTACCATCACTATTGATGTTGATGGAGATGGCTCTACATCAGATGATGTTTACATCATCCTGGTTGGTGATAATTTTGATTTTGATAAACACCTCGTGGGTGATATCATCACAGTCCAAGGTACTGTTAGTGAGGATGATGTCGTAATCCTGACTGAGCTAAAGATCATGGAGCGCGCTCGTGACCGAGTAAAACTCCAGGATGGAGAACTCGAATCTAATTACTGCACCTCCGAGGAACAACATCCGGTTGCAGCTAAAGTCGCCGACAGCTATGGTGTGGATTATAGTGTGATCGAAGGTTACCTCTGTGGAGAGAACCCTGTACCCCTGGGGCAGATCATGCTGGCTATGCAGACCTCAGCCCTGACTGGTGGGGATTACACTGAATATCTTGATGGATTTGATGGTATCAGCTGGGGACTGATCTGGCAGGAAGCGGGCTTGCAAGGCAAACCTGACCATGGCACCCCTCCCGGACAGCTAAAGAAGCAAGATGGCGAAGGTGATCCCGAGAAAAAAGTTCCTCCCGGACAACAGAAAAAAGAAGGCGATGGATCATTGGAATGTGAAGAAGGTGAGATTCTCTGCGAGGCTTATGAATGGTTGCAAACTAAATCAAAGAAAGGGAAGAAATAAAGCTTCACGATTACCAGATTTTCTGTATACCGGAATTAGACAAACAATATCGTAAATAAAATAACATAGACACCTGGACATCCCATCCGGGTGTCTACGTTATAAACAGGATAGAACTTATGAAACCTAAAATAATTTTCTCAATGGGGATAATATTGGTTCTGATCAGTACGATCGGGTGCCAGAGTAGTGCCCTGAACGCGTCCAATTCACTATCCAAACCAGAGACAACATCTTTGGTAGATTCTGCAACGGAACCTGCGGAGATTCTAGATACAAACTGCTCTACTATCGATCCCCATCCCGTAGCCCAAGGAATGACTGAGACATTTGAGATCACATACGACGCAGTTATGAATTTGTACTGTGATGGATATGCTTTCTCTGATATTCTTCTTGCGCTGGAAACAGCAGAACTGGTCGATCAATCCCCTGAAACGCTCCTTGCCCGCCTGAGGACCCGCACCTGGCAAGAAATCTGGACTGAGTATGGTGTAAATCCAAAGTAATTATTAGTGGATCATTCCAGTTATAAACCAGCTGAGAAATCTCAGCTGGTTTTTTTGTTTTCTTTGGGAAATGGATCCACTTTAACGCCTAAATTTAGTATCTAGCTAACTATGCTATACTCGGTTTATAAACTTGGCATTCAAGAAAAACATCGGGGTAACATACCTACATCTGAAATAATATCCCCTTCCAAGAGGTGATGATCATGGAAAAGTCTAATAAACTTCGAGTGTTCGCATTTGCGAAATTCCAGGCAGTACTTTTCGCCCTGGTGGGAATCCTTGCCGGGATATTCTATTCATTTGGGGGATTTATCTATGATCTATTGAGCACTGGTTCGATGAATTCCGGCACAGCTCTCGCATTTTTTTCACTTTTAGGTATGCCAGTTATCTTCACTGCATTTGGTTTTATTCTAGGACTTTTGGAAGCTTACCTTTTTAATATCTTCGCTAAATGGATTGGGGGAATTGATATAGGGGTCTCTACAAAAAATGACTGATAATCGAAGTCGGGCGACCAATCACTTGACGATTAGTTCCATTTATTTAATTAGAAACGATAAGATTTTCTTATCAGACTACTTATTATCATAAGCTATACCAAATTTCATGTAATTCGTCGCTTGTCAAAATCCCCGCAATCATTATAATAACGGAGTATTCTATAGTACTTGCCATCAATCTTTATTATAGAAGGATGATAACAAGTCATCATCGCTCCCATCACTCGACATCTATATCACAACTATAAAGTGAAAATAACAATCGGGAGTTCTTTACCAATATTTGAATTCTGATATACAAACCTCAAAAAACAGCAGCACTGGTTTATCCGATGCTGATAAAAATATTTGTTAATCTTATTTAGGAGGCATGATGGGAGGACTTGAAACTCTTCAAAATGCAACACTTTTCGAACAGATCGGCCTAGGGGTCGTTATGATCACTTCAATAGCTGCCCTGCTCTACGCCTGGTTTCTTGCCCGCGAAGTACTGCGAGAGGATCCCGGGACTGAAAAAATGCAGGAAATTTCTGAAGCTATTCGTACAGGAGCAATCGCCTATCTGAATAAACAGATGGAAGTGGTTATTCCCTTAGCTTTTGTCCTGTCAATTGTATTATTCTTTACTGCTCACCTGGCAGATGCCCCCCTGAGCATCTCGATCGGACGCGGCGCAGCACTGCTCCTGGGTGCCGCCTGCTCGCTCGCAATCGGCCAGATCGGTCTGCGTCTGATCGGTACCCGTGGTAATGTTCGTGTGGCCAACCAAGCCCGCATGGGATCATTCGCGGGCGCGCTGCGCGTTGCTTATCGCTCTGGCACCATCGCCGGTATGCTGGCTGACGGTCTGGGCTTATTGGGCGGTACGATCATCTTTTTACTCTACGGTAAACACGCCCCTGAGGTCCTGTTGGGCTTCGGATTTGGCGGCACCTTACTGGCCATGTTCATGCGAGTCGGTGGTGGCATATACACCAAAGCTGCTGACGTAGGAGCTGACCTGGTAGGTAAAGTTGAAGCCGGGCTGCCAGAAGACGACCCCCGCAACGCTGCCGCAATTGCGGATCTTGTGGGAGACAACGTGGGTGACTTCAGCGGTATGGCTGAAGATGTTTTTGAATCCTACGAAGTGACAATCGTCTCGGCAATGATCCTGGGGTTGGCTGTGATGCAGCTTGATCCCACTCAAAGCCTTAAGTGGATCGTTTTCCCACTTCTGGTCAGAGCCATCGGCGTATTTTCCAGCATTATCGGAACCTACGCCGTTTCTATGTGGCCGACCAAGGGCGATGCTTTCCGGGCTATGGATCTTTCCTACGACCTGTCATCGATCATCTCAACTGTGTCATTCTTCTTTTTAGCAGTCTACTATGCCCAGGACATGCGTCTCTTTGCGGCCACAGCGGCAGGTATTTTACTGGCGGTTGGGTTTAATAAGTACACAGCGCTCTTCACAGAACGCGAGACTCCCTCGGTGAACAGGATAGTAAAATCGGCCAAAACCGGTTCTGCTACCCTCATTCTGGCCGGATTGGCAGTAGGTTACGAAAGCACTGTATGGGCAGCGTTGATCATTGTTATGGCTATCCTTCTATCGGTTGGGATCTATACAGTCACGATTCCGGCAGCCCTGGTGACTACAATAATTGTAGGATCGGTGATTGTCGGGGTATTACTGGGCATCTATCTGGCCATCAAGTCTAAAAAGATCGAAAATGGAATCTTTGCAGCTGTCGGTGTCGTAGTAGTTGGGTTGATCATAAGCAGCTTTGAACCTGCTCCAGCTGGTCATGAATTCATTTTCATCATGTACTCGATTGCTCTGGCCGGTATCGGTATGCTTTCACATACGGGCAACAACCTGGCTATGGATGCTTTTGGCCCACTGGCTGATAACGCTGGCGGCATCGCCGAGATGGCCAAAGAGGATTTTACAGATCCGGAAAGCCAGAGAACTCTGGCAACACTGGACAGTGTTGGCAACACCACCAAAGCCATCACCAAGGGTATTGCCATCGCTTCGGCGGTGATTGCAGCACTGGCCCTCTTTGCATCATTTATTGAGGTTACAGGGCTGGAAATGGAAGGACTGAATATCGCTGATCCCCTGGTTTTTGTCGGACTCCTGATAGGCGGAGCTTTACCCTTCTTGTTCAGTTCAATCCTGCTGCGAGCCGTTGAGCGTGCGGCCGGTTTGATCATCGAGGTAGTGCGCAAGCAGCTCCGGATCCCTGGCGTGATGGAAGGTACCGTTAAACCTGATTATGCCACTGTTGTCCGGATATGCACCAATGCAGCTCAGCGTGAACTGATCACTGTAGCCATGCTCGGCATCCTGGTTCCCATCATTGTCGGCTTTTTGATCGGTGTCCGGGCTTTGGGTGGCTTCCTCGCAGGTATCATCTTAACTGGTCAGATGCTGGCGGTATTTATGGCCAATGCTGGAGGCGCGTGGGATAACGCCAAGAAGCAAATTGAGGATGAACCCTCCGACCCAGAAAACAACCTGGGCAAGGGCTCCGAGCGCCATCATGCCGGCGTGATCGGCGATACAGTCGGTGATCCCCTCAAAGACACAGCTGGCCCCGCCCTCAACCCCATGATCAAGGTCGTTAACCTGGTATCACTGCTGGCCGCACCATTGGTCATCAGTGTAGCAGCTGCCGGCGGGACGATGAAGACCGTTGCGTTGATCATAGCTGTTGCCTGTCTGTTGGCATTAGGCGTAGCTATCTCTTTCAGTCTGCGGGAAGGTAAAGACCTGATCGACTAGCTCAAAGCTCCATAATGAATGATTTCCTGAGAAGGGATTGTTTTTTTTGAAACAATCCCTTCTCTTTTTAATTACCTCTCAGAGCGTGCATTTCAGAAAAAGTGGGTTGTAGGTTTGATGATTCCCTCTATAATAAATATAGAGAATTTGTCTTCTACAATATACTATCTCAACCCCTCTCCATCGGGAAAATATTATGGCTGATAAAACTCATGCTGGTTCAATGGACTATCCCAAAAAGGGATCCTTAAACCGGTTTATCTACAAACTTCCTTTACTCCTGTGGCGCTTGGGATTCGGCCCGTTCTTGAGCAACTCCTCCAGGGGTGGTAAAAAGATGATGGTAGTGACAACCCGTGGGCGGAAAAGCAAACTTCCCCGGCATACCATGGTGTCCTGCATTGATTTCAATCAAAAGAACTACGCAGTATCAGGATGGTGGCAACAGGCGGATTGGGTCAGGAATTTCCATGTGGACCCCCTAGTGACAGTCCAGTCGGGAGGGTTGATATATTCAGCCCTCGCCAGGAGAGTTGAGGAAATTAATGAGATCAAAGGGGTCGCCCAGGCTCTTTTTGATAGCGGTGGGGATTCGCATTTTGGGGCTTGGCTGGAATCTCTAGGCATCAAAAAAGATCTGGATGACTTGATAGATAAGAGAGATCTGGTCTATTTTGTAGGATTCGATCGATCCCCCAGTGATGGACCAGACCCG
>Ga0180435_10004127_pt1 | contig 14369 bp, 12 predicted proteins | sample SS_ome_3_FD_132467 | JGI IMG/M metagenome (GOLD analysis project Ga0180435, IMG submission 132467) | Hypersaline lake sediment archaeal communities from the Salton Sea, California, USA - SS_3_S_1 metaG | ecosystem: Environmental > Aquatic > Non-marine Saline and Alkaline > Hypersaline >... | reverse complement strand
GGAAATCATCTGGCATCCACTGGTCATTATGGGTAAAAATATTATCCCCGGCAATTACAGCGACGTACACCAAACCGACATTGCCCCCACCATCGCCGCCCTGCTGGGCCTGCCTGCCCCTACCGCGGCCCAAGGGCGCGTCCTCACCGAAATGCTGACTCTGGATGAAACGCAACAGGCTACCATTCAACTGGTTTTGGCCCGGCAGCGGGCCGCCCTGAGCGAACAATACGCCCAGCAAATCCTCAACGAACCGCCCCCCTTTGCCGACCAAATCGGCAAAGACCTGGCCCAGGCCCAGGCTACCTTTATCGGCAAAAATGTTGAGGGGGCTTACCAACTGGCCCGGCTGGTACAACAAGAAGCCGACCGCCAAATTGCGCTGGCCGCAGCGACCCGCTACAATCGTGAAAATCTGGTACGGCTGATCGCAATCGGTCTGATTATGGCCGGCTGGCTGGGGCTGATGTGGCGCTGGCGAAATCAATACAGCGGCATTATTATTATGGGGACGATTGTGACCATCAGCATGTACCATGCCCTGTATCAAATTCAGGGGTACGGCTATTCGCTCAGCTCTATTTTTGACTTTACCAATTTTCCATTGGAGGTAGCCCGCCGCACCGGGTTTAGCGTACTGACCGGCAGTGCAATTGTGACAGCGCTGCTATTATTGACCGGAGAAGAAAACTGGCTGACGCTGCTGGGAGCCGGTTACGGCCTGGGTCTGCTGACAACCTTTGTCTTTGCCGTGCCTTTGGCCTGGGCCATCTGGCAAAATGGACTGACCGTTACCTGGCATCTGCCCGCAGTGCTGCCGGCCTTCTGGCAAGCAGCCGCCCTGTTCGAGGTGATGGTGGCGGCCCTCTTTGGCCTGCTATTGCCGTGGCCAATGATGGCCGTCAATATGCTGCTGAATATTATTCGGCGTAGTCTAATGAAAATCCGGCAAAATCCTGCTGTTTTGCCCGGTGAACCCCATAAATCCTAACGAGGTGACTCAATGCGTATCCTGATTACCGGCGCCGATGGCCAACTGGGCCAGGCCATGCAACAAGCGTTCAACGAACATGATGTTATCCCCACCGACATCCCCGACTACGATATTACCCGGCATGAAATTGTTGAAACCTTTGCCCGCATGCAGCCCAACCTGATTATCCACTGCGCCGCCCTGACCGATGTGGACGGCTGCGCCAAAGACCCGGACACCGCCTTTAAGGTGAACGCCTTTGGCAGCCAGAACGTAGCCCATGCCGCCATGCGCTGCAATGCCGATATGGTCTACATTTCCAGCAACGAGGTATTCGACGGCCAGGCCAGCGAGCCGTACCCGGAAGATTACCCGCCGGCCCCCATCAACCCCTACGCCAGTTCCAAACGCAGCGGCGAACAGATGGCGGCCCGGTATGTTCAGTCGAACCTGTACATTGTGCGGACCGCCTGGCTGTACGCTCCCAACAGCCAAATGTTCCCGGCCAAAATCATTGCCGCCGCAGACAAACACGGCACGCTGAAAGTGGTCAGCGACGAAGTGAGCAACCCCACCTTTGCCCCGGATTTGGCCGAAGCCGTAGCCCAACTGGTGCAAACCCGGGCCTACGGTATTTATCACTTCACCAACAGCGGCTACTGCTCCCGCTACAACTTTGCCGCCGAAATCCTGCGCTTGAGCGGACGGGGCCATATTCCACTGGAGCCAATCACCCTGGCCGACTACCCCCGCGCTTCAACCGTGCCGCCTTTCACCCCGCTGGCTAACATCAACGGGGCCAACCTGGGCATCACCCTGCGTCCCTGGCCAGAAGCCCTGGCCGATTATTTTCAGCACTAAACCACGTTTCTCAATTCAGCGGCAGCCTGCTATAATTTAGTGAGGAAGGGTAATTTTCGTTGAATATCGAGCAAATTATCAACGCAGTACGTCAGCATCGAATACGGATTACTAACCATGCTGATGAAGAAGCCCAATCGGACCGCCTTTCTTTCGATGAAATCTTTATCAGCATTTTTCAGGGAGAGATCATTGAAGATTACCCCGACGACAAACCATATCCTAGCTGTCTGATTTACGGAGAAACCATTGGTAAAGACCCCATACACACGGTCTGGGCATATAATAAAGAAAACGAATGGGCGGTGTTGATTACAGTCTACCGCCCCGACCCACGCCGTTGGATTGATTGGCGTACGAGGAGGCCGAAAGATGAAGATGCTACCCTTTAATAAATGCCCGGTTTGTGGCGGTGAAATGATCGAAAAAAAAGTTGAAAAGTTATTACGCGGGGGAACGCATACGGCGGTGGTCACCGTCCAGGCCGAAGTGTGTCTGCATTGCGGAGAACGATTATATTCACCGGAGACCATCAGCCATTTTGAACAAATCAGAGCCAAGCTGGCCCGACAAGATGTGGCTGAATTTGAGCCGTTGGGACAATCATATCAAGTAGTAATTTAGCCCATTTTTTTATGACTGACCCCCTCCTGTCCATCATCATTCCCCAATACAACGGCGCCCATTATTTGCCCCCCTGTTTCGAGGCTCTGCGCGCCCAAACTTACCCGCATCTGGAAATTATTCTGGTTGACAACGGCTCCGGCGACGATTCGGTCAGCCTGACCCGCCGCGATTACCCGGAGGTGACGGTGCTGGAGCTGGGCCAAAACCTGGGCCTGACCGGGGCCATCAACCGGGGCATTGCCCGCGCCCGCGGCGACATCATCATCCCCCTGAACAACGACACCGAAGCAGCCCCCCCATGGGCCGCGGCCCTGGTAGAGGCCCTGCGTCGTCACCCGGAGGCCGGCATCGCGGCCAGCAAAATGCTGCTGTTCAACCAGCGGGACACGCTCCACTCTGCCGGCGACAGTTTTGGCCACGACGGCATCCCCATTAACCGGGGCGTGTGGCAAAAAGATGAGGGCCAGTTTGATGGCGACACCTACATTTTCGGCGGCTGCGGCGGGGCGGTGGCCTATCGCCGGGCTATGCTGGATGACATCGGCCTATTTGACGAAGAGCTGTTTATGTATATGGAAGATGTGGACCTCAACTGGCGGGCGCAACTGGCCGGCTACCGGACCGTCTTTGCCCCGCAAGCCGTGGTGTATCATCACCTCAGCGCCACCGGCGGCGGGGTCATTGCCAGCTATTACACCGGGCGCAACACCATTTTGATGCTGGCCAAAGATTTGCCGGCCTCTATTTTTCGGCGGCACTGGCCGGCCATCCTCGGCGCCCAACTCAAGATAACCCTCGACGCCCTGCGGGCCTGGCGGGGCGAGGCCGCCCGCGCCCGGTTAAAAGGGCAACTGGCCGGGCTGATTGGCCTGCCCCGCTGGCTGGCCAAACGGAAGGCCATCCAGCAAACCCGCCGGGTTGATGAGGCGTACCTGCACAGCCTGTTGACCCCGCCCGTAAAATCTACGTAAATTTTAAGCCAAAAAACGCTAAAGATTTCCCCCTCCCCGCCGACATTAATTATAGAACAGAGATGGGATTAATCCTTTAGAATCCCCGAATTTTCAATCTCCCCCATCTCTGATCTCAGAAAGAGATGGATTACTCTTTCTTCAATAGCTACAAGAAATTTCAGCTCATTTAATTTGCACGTGCAGGGAGGCATTTATGCAAATTACCGACTCAACGATTCTGTTCAGCAGCCAGCGGGTGGCCCAGCAGCAACACACGGTTAAAGAAAAACTAAAATATTGGGTAGGTGACCGCCCGCCCGACACCCCCGCGGCGGAATTCGACTCTCCGCCCGCCGAAACCAGCCGCCCGGCCTGGCTCGATACCCTCCAGACCAAAACCCGTGCCCTGCAAGCAGAGCAACAAGCCCGGCAACTCCAAAAAGGCGTCGCCGAAAAGAACGCCATTCATCAACCCGATGATGACACCAATACAGAGGCCGAACAAATTGGCGACCCGGAACTGAGGGTCATCAAAATGCTGTTTGAGAAAATTTTTGAGCAAAAGTTTGAACTGTTTCATCTGAAAATTGAAAGCACCGAAACAGCATCGCAAAACGAACATGCCCAGAAACCTGCCCCCTCCGATGACCGCGAAGGCTGGGGTTTGGAATACGAGCGGCACGAAACTTACCGTGAAACAGAAAGAACCGCGGTCTCAGCGGCGGGCATCATCAAAACCGCAGATGGGCAGGAAATCCAGTTCAAACTCAATCTGAATATGAGCCGGCAGTTTGTCTGCGAAAATCACGTGGCCCTGCGCATGGGCGACGCGGCCAAAGACCCGCTGGTCATCAATTTTGACGGGCAGGCGGCCCAACTGACCAACCGCAAATTTATGTTTGACCTGGATGCCAACGGCGGCCTGGAAGAAATTTCGTTTGTGGATACCAACAGCGCCTTTTTGGCCCTGGACCGCAACCAGGATGGAGCCATCAACAACGGCAGCGAGCTATTTGGGCCGGCCTCCGGCAATGGCTTTGCCGATTTGGCTGCCTACGATAGCGACGGCAACGGTTGGATTGACGAAAACGACCCGGTGTTTGAGCAACTGCGGCTGTGGGCCAAGGACCGGGACGGGCACGACCATCTGTTTTCGCTGGCCGATAAAGGCATCGGGGCGCTATATCTGGAGCCGGTCAGCAGCGAGTTCAGCCTGAAGGACAGTCAGAACACTTTGCACGGCCAAATTCGCAGCACCAGCCTGTACGTCACCGAGCAGGGCCAAATCGGCACCACCCAACAGGTAGACCTGGCCGTTTAACACCGGTTGCCCGCTTACAACATTGCCAAACTACCCGCCCCTTTTGGAGGCGGGTAGTTTTGTTTAGGGCCGGCTGGGTTTTGTACTGGTTTGCAACCATGCTACAATGTCACACATTAAAAATTTATCTTGAAGGGGTAACAATGGCACTCAAACGTGACGATAGTGGAAAACTGCACATCGAATCCAGCTTGATGGGGGAATCGTTAATGGATAAATCGCTGCTGGCAACCACCGATACCGGCCCGGTTTACCGGCTGATGCCGGATTTGACGGTGGTCAAGGTGGGCGGCCAAAGCATTATTGACCGGGGCAAAACCGCCTTGCTGCCTATTTTAGAGGAACTGGCCGAGGCCCGCCAAACGCAGCCGTTGATTATTGCTACCGGCGGGGGCACTCGGGCCAGGCACGCCTACGCCATCGCCACCGATTTGGGCATGCCGACCGGCATCCTGGCCCGGCTTGGCTCCAGCATCAGCGAACAAAACGCCCTGATGGTAGCCACGCTGCTGAGCCGGCACAACGGCATCAAAATAGGGCATGACGATCTGCCCAAGCTGTCGGCCTATATGGCCCTGGGCAGTCTGCCGGTGGTCCACGCCATGCCGCCGTACGGAATGTTTGAACAGCCACCGGCCCTGGGGCGCATCCCGCCGCACCGCACCGATGCCGGGGCTTTTTTAATGGCCGAGGTGCTGGGGGCGCGGCGCTGCGTGCTCATCAAAGATGAGGACGGGCTGTATACGGCTGACCCCAAAAAAGAGCCATCCGCCGAATTTATTGCGGAAGCGGAAGTGAGCGAACTGCTGCAAATGGATTTGGCTGATCTGGCCATTGAACGAAGTATGCTGGAAATTTTACAGCACGCCCGCAGCCTGAAAGAGGTCTTTATTGTAAACGGCCTGAAGCCGGGCAACGTCAGCCGGACGCTGGCCGGCGAACACGTGGGCACCCGGCTGTACGTGGCCTGACCGAACCGGCTCAATCCAGATGGCGCCGCTGCTCCCGCCGTTTTTCGCGAATGTTCTCGCTGCCACAGGCCGGGCAGTGATTCGGCGGACCGGCACCGCTGCCGTGCCTTATCTGCCAATTGTGGCCGCAGGCTGAACAGTGCCAATCGGGGGCGGCCAACCGAAAGTTGCCGCCTTCTACCAGCAACGCGGCTTGCTGTACCAGTGCCTGGGCCACTTTGCGGCGGGCCTCGGTCAACATCCGCTGGAACGTGGAGCGGGATACCCCCATCTGGCGGGCGGCCTCAGTTTGGTGATGGCCGTCCACATCAGCCAGGCGCAGGGCTTCCAGTTCTTCGTGATGCAGAATTATGTGGGGCAACGACTCCAGCGGGACTCCCACCGGCTTGAAAACAGCCGATTGGGGGTCTCGCCACAGCCGGCGACGCTTCCGGGGACGGGGCATCGAAACAGTACCTAGGCCACGCGGTCCCGGCGATGACGACCACGCCCCCGCCCGCCACCTTCGCCGTGATGTTCGCCGTAGTCGTGAGGCCCGTTATGCTCGCTATGCTCGCCTTTGCCGCGGGGCAGCATCACAATTTCAGCGTCAGCCGCTTCAGCGATAGCCTCCAGTTCGGCCCAGCGCACCCGGGTTTTGAAAAATTTCAAATCGCCGCCCTGTGCGCCCACCACGGCAAAACGGGGCCGTCCGGCCTGCCGCCCGGTGTGTCGTCGCTCTCGTACAAAAATTTTAGCCATGCTCTTTTCCTTTCGCTTAAATATGGGGATGTTTCCCCACCATTTACAGATTCAAAAGTTTTGGGTATATACCCATAATTATTGTAGCTATCGAGGCAACGTATGTCAACTATTTTTATCGGCATGGATGATACCGATAACCTCACTTCGCCGGGCACCGGCCACCTGGCCCGCGACATCGCCGCCATTTTGGGCGAACGATTTCACATCATTGGTGTAACCCGGCACCAACTTTTGTTCGATGTTCGTGTGCCGATGACGGCCAAAAACAGCGCCAACGTGATTCATTTATGCCGGACGGAGGACCTTCCGTCGCTGGACAGCCTGGCGGATGACGTGGCCGAACTGATGCAGGATTGCTTCCAACCCGGCAGCGACCCCGGCCTGTGCGTGGCTGAGGGGTCTGCCCTGCCGCCGGCGATTGTTGAGTTTGGGCAGCGGACCAAAACCAGCCTGGTGACCGCGGCGGAGGCGCAACAGCTGGCCAATACCTACCAGATTATTCTGCGCCCTTTGGGCGGCGACGGCGGCGGTGTGATTGGGGCTTTGGCGGCAGCGGGGCTGGCCTCCAGCGGGAATGATGGACGCTTTAATCAAGTGGGCCGAATTCGAGAGCTGCGGGGCGTATTGCCGGTAGAAACAATCCGGGCTGCAGGCGCGGCCCGGGTCCAATCTATCGAGGGGCAGGTAATCCAGGCCGGGTTGGTGGATACCGGGGAAAGGATGCGGCTGGCGCTGCGGGACGGGCAGCCGGTGTTGCTGGTGGAAGCAGTCAACGGCCGCTGGCGGGCCGTGCGGCGCGATTAACGGTTTCGCTCGCTGCGGACGAAAAGCCAGGTTCCCAGCGACAAAAATAACAGAAACATCACGATGATCACGAGACTGTTAAAGGCCGGATTGAATAAGACAACGGCCTCATAATCGGGCTGACCGGCATAAAAAATGCCCCGTGTCAAATCTACGGCGTAACGCATCGGCGAAATTTTGGAGAGGATGTCCAGATACCAGGGCAAAATCTTGATAGGGGTAAAAACGCCGGCCAAAAAATATTGGGGCAGCATAATAAACGGAAAAATCTGATTGGCCGCCCGCTGGCTGCTGATATTGGCCATAATTATCACCCCGAACGCGCCGCCAAACACAGAGGCGACCAGGGCCGCGGGCAGCAGGCTCACCAGTTGCCGCATCGAAATGGGAATACCAATCAACCAGGCAAACACTACGATAGCCAGGCCCTGAGGCAAGGCCACCAGCGACTCGCCCAGGATTTTGCCAAAGACGATAGCGTAGCGGGAAATCGGCGACACAAAAATCTCCTGGCTGAAATCATTTTCCCGGTCTTCAATCAGAGAGACAATGCCCATGGCCGACGATTGAAACAGGGTTTGGGCCAGCACCCCGGTAAAGGTGAACACCAAAAAATTGTAACCAAAATCCTCGCCCAGATTGGCCTGAAAACTGCCGCCCAAAATGCCGATGAAAATTATTGGGAAAATCAGGGTGGATACAATCCGCAAGGGGTCTCGCAAAAATTTCAAAAAATCACGGTAAGCAATAGCGATGATGGGGCTGATATTCATGCGGCCTCTCCCACAATTTCCAGATACGCGTCTTCCAACGTGGGGACGTGGGTTTGCAGCATGGTCAGGGGGGTGTCGATTGATTTGATAATCTGGTGGGCGCTGCGGCCATTCAAATAGATTCTAAATTGGGGCGTTTCCAAAAAAGGGATGTCCAACCGTTGTAGTTCGGTCCGTAGTTGGGCGCGGTCTGCGGCATCAACCAGCAAATAGTACTCAATCAGTTCATTCTTGATTTGGGCGGGCGTGCCAAAGGACACAATCTGGCCCTGGTTGATGATGCAGATGGTATCGGCGGCTTCGGCCTCTTCCAGGTAATGGGTAGTCAGAAAAACGGTGGTGATGTTTTCGGCTTGCACTCGACGAATGTATTGCCACAGATTGCGGCGGCTGGCCGGGTCCAGGCCCACGGTTGGCTCATCCAAAAACAGAACGCGGGGCTGGTGCATCAGACTGCGCATAATTTCCAGCTTGCGTTTCATACCGCCGGAAAAGGTTTTGATAGGCTGGAAAATTTCTTGCTGCAAGCCCAGCACATCGGCCAACTGGTGCAACTGCTCCCGATAAGACCGGGGCATTGTGGAAAAGGTGGGCCGAAAGGGATACAATCCGTATAGAATCACGTGGAACCGGATATTTTCTTCGCCAGTCAGGTTGAGGTCCAAACTGGGCCGTTGAAAGATGATCCCCACATTTTGCCGAACCTGGCCCGGATTTTTGTCAACATTGAAGCCGGCGATTTCTGCCGTACCGGTGGTGGGCGTCAGGGTGGTGGTCAAAATGGAGATGGTAGTTGTTTTGCCCGCCCCGTTTGGCCCCAACAGGGCGAAAAACTCGCCGGGGGCCACCGTAAACGAGATGTCATCAACGGCGTTGGTGGTTGCATTTTTATAACGTTTGACCAGATTGTTTACATTGATAATCGGTGCTGCCACTAAGTTTTCCTTTGCAGATAAGGGACTGGTTGGTCGTCATCCGGCAAAGCCTATCAACCAAACAAATTATAGAGAAGCTATTATACTGATGCCAACGCACATATCAAGCCAATCTTATGGCTTGGCAGCAAAGCGGGGTAGGGTCATTTGAATCAAAATAACTCACAAGATGGTTTTCATATTCTGGTTGCGGTCCGGGATACGGACGATTTCCTGCCTTTGCTTGCAGTTGGGCACTCGCTGGGGCGAACACACGGGGGGCGGCTGACCATTATCACCGTCAATGCCAGCGGCGAACACCCCGATTGGCTGGAAATCCCGCCGGGGCACTCCGATATTCCCCTCGAAACAAAAATTCTACAAAGCGACTCGGTAGAAAATTCTATTCTCAAATATGCCCGGCAAACCGGGGCCGATTTACTACTGGTGGGCTGGGCCGGATATTCGCGGCGAGAACGGTATCTGTTTGGCGACAAACTGGATTATATGTTGTTCCGGGCGCCATGCAATGTGCTTGTGGTGAATCCCGCCTCAAATTTGCCCCAAAAACTCCATCCGGATGACACCGCGCTGAAAATTTTGGTACCCACGTCCGGTGGGCCAAACGCCACGCTGGCCGTAGACCTGGGCCTGACGATGTCTGAAAATTGCCGGGTGACTGCGCTATATGTGACCCGTCGGAATAAAGACCAGGCCAAAACGGCAGAACGCCGGGAGTGGTTAACAGAATTTATTCAGTCCTGGAGCGATCGGCCGCACCTGGAAAGAAAAATCGTCCATGCGGATAATTTACTGCACGGCATTTTAGCCGAGGCCCAGGAATATGACATCGTCATGATCGGGGCCAGCAACCAGACTATTTTCAACCGATTAGTGTTTGGCGCATTTCCGCAACAACTCGCCACCGAGTATGACGGCACCACCATCATTGTAAAACAGGTCGAAGGCCGGTTTGATTCTTTTCTGCGCTATCTCTGGTGGAAGATTACCCACATTATTCCCCAACTTACGCTTGAAGAACGGGTTGATGTTTACAAGCAGGTTCGCCGCGGCGCCCGGCCCAAAATTGATTTTTTCATGATGATTGGACTGGCCGCGGGCATCGCCGCGCTGGGCTTGCTGCTCAACAGTCCGGCTGTTATCATCGGGGCGATGCTGGTGGCGCCGTTAATGGCCGCGATTATGGGCATCGGCCTGAGCCTGATTCAGGCTGATGCCAAACTGCTGAAACTGGCCAGCAGCGCCACCTTAAAAGGAATACTATTGGCTATTGCCGTGGGGATGGTTATGGGGCTGCTGGCTCAATATTTTTTACCCGTTACCGAACCCACCACCGAAATCCTGAGTCGAACCGAACCCAATCTATTCGACCTGGGGGTGGCCCTCATTTCCGGGCTGGCCGGCGCTTATGCCCTGTCGCGCAAAGATATGTCTTCATCGCTGCCGGGGGTAGCCATCGCCGCGGCGCTTGTGCCACCGCTGGTTACCATCGGCATTGGCCTGGCCTGGTTAAACCATGGATCACAAATAGCTCAGGGCGCGCTGGTTTTGTTTATGACCAACCTGATTTCGATTGTGGCAGCCAGTGGTTTTGTGTTTTTTATGCTGGGCTTTCGGCCCAAGCTGGACCGGGAGGGTACCAGAAATTTCTTTCAGCGGGGAGTTGTCAGCTCAACCTTGTTGTTAATTGTGATGGTCTGGCTGCTATCCACCCTTTCGATAGGTTCTTTCCAGCAAGTGGCCCTGGAAAAAACCATCGAAAAAGCGCTGGAACGGGAAGTGCCGACGATGGGCTACCAGGCCTCGCTAAACCGGTGGTCTATTATTCCGGCGGCAGATGGGGATGATGACGACGTGCTGAATCTTGAGGTTGAAGTAAGGGCCGTGGACGAGCCAGCCTATCAGGATGTGGTTAATCTGAAGAACCGGGTCGCCGACGAGCTGCACCAGGCCGGAGTGTTGCCTCCGGACCGGCCATTTGGCCTGACTTTGGTAGTTATCCCCACCACCAAACTGGACCCCCGAATTTTGCCCACCGCCACCCGCACTGCCACCGCCGGACCAACCCATACGGCCACGGCCACCGCAACGGCTACGGAAACGGCTGCCCCCTCACCCACCGCTACCGCCAGCCCATCGCCGACCGCCACCTCTACCGCCACAACTACCCCTACAGCAACGGCATCGGCCACCGCCACCCCCTTACCCACGGCTACCGCCACAATGACGCCCACTCCGGCCAGCGCGGTGGTGGCCAACACCAATGGCCGGGGGGTGAATCTGCGTTGGCAGCCGGGGGGCATCATCGCCACGGCCCTGCCGGAAGGGATGGTAGTGAGAATTCTGTATGAACGGACAACGCTTGCAAATGTTGAGTGGGTTAAGATCAGCGATGAACAAGGCAGAAGCGGCTGGGTCGCTGCCGAATATCTGTCTGTGCTGGGGCCGTAAATAAAAAGAGGGGCACCCGGGTAAGATGCCCCAAAACAAAAGGAGGAGGGAGTAGGGAGACCAAAGGTTAATGATTTATACATTTATAATACACTATCATAACTATAATGCCAAGTGCCATTGGTCATTAAATCCAAAGCCCGATGGTCATCGCTAAAAAAGTACCAAAGCCTCATTAAAAGCCGCCCAAAGGTCATAATCCACGCAAAAATATCACCAATTTTTGGGGTTTTATTTGGGAGTAATTGTGTTATACTTGAAGCTGAGTAGCATATTCTTTATTTCTCCTTTCTCCTTCCCCCGCCCCCGGTTGACTCCCCCAACCGGGGGTCTTCTTTTGTCCAAAGATGGCATTTATCAATAGCCGGTTTCCGGTAGCAACACCGGCCAATTGTCAGCCCGGATTGGGGCGTCGGGCCAGACCACGTCATTTTGATAGCGAGGCAGCAAGCGGTAATCCGCACGCGTGGGTGTATCGCCGGTGGTATATTGGCTGACAATCCCGACTGCGGTCACCGGCGCGCCGGCCTCGATGTACGGCTTGCGGATACCGGTATGATACTTGAGATACACCTGGGCCGGGTCGGTACCGTCATCCAACCAGAACCGGGTCCGCCCTTTAAAATCAACCGCCTGCCCTTGTAACATCACCAGCATGCCCTCATACGGCTCCAGCAGCGAGGTAGTAGCAATAGGCAACGGTGGCACAGGCGCTCCCGCGCCCATAAACGTAACATCTCCCGGTTCATCCACCGCCACTTCAAACTCATGGCGATAGGTCCGCAGGTTGCCTTCCACCATCACCTTGTCCCCCAGATTAAAAGAGAGGTCGTGGTCTGCCGGCAGATAAACCATAATCCCGGAGCCTTCATCCTGAATATACATTTGGCGGTCGCCAAAAACCCCCGGCGGCGCGGTCACTTGCCCCTTGACCTCGAGCCAGGCATTGTACGTGAGCCGTTTGGCCTGAAAAATGTCAACAGACAGCGGGCCGACTGGGGCTTTTTCCCAATTAGCCGCGGCTGGTGATGGGCCGCAATCATCACTCCATTCATTTGCCTGGAGCGATACCCGGCACCAGCTTTCATCATAGCCGGGTGAATGCGTATAGGTAAAGGCATCAACCACGGTACCGTTGGGATGAATCAGGCTGATGGTATCGCCCTCATTATTGAGACCAAGCCCGGTTTGGGCGTAATGAAACGTGAAATAGCTGTGCGGCGGCAGAGTGACGCCCAGGGGGATGGTATAACTGGTGTCGGACGAATCTGTGAAACGCCACCCGCCCAGCCCCACCGCTGAGCCGGTGGGATTGTACAACTCGAACCACTCATCATTAAAATCGGCGACGCCGTCTCCGTCCCAATCCCAATCATAGGGCGCAGGCAAAACTTCGCTGAGCAGCACCGGCTCCGGTTCAAGTGAGCCGGACACCCACAATGGGGCAGACCAGGCTGTATCGCCATCGGCCTGGATGAGCTTGGCCCACAGGAAATGGCCAGGCCTGGCCCGGGCGGTGGTGGACCAATCGGTTTCGAGGCCGGTCAGCGACACCGATTCCAGCAACAGATTGCCATCGTACAGCATCAACGTGGCCGGCTCGGTGTCGGGGTCCGAAAAGTACACGGTCAATGGTACGTTGTCAGCGGGATCAATCGTGCTGCCGAACCAGGTGTCTCCGCTGCGCAGAGCCAGAGCCAGATTGCTGTCTTCGGTGGCGAACACCCGCCTGGCCCGCATAGCGGCCAATAAATCGGCTTGGGTCAGGGCGGGGGCCACCAGGCCGGTGCGGGCCGATGAGGTTGTCCCCCAATTGGCGGCATGGGTATCGCTGTTGTTGGTGGGCGCGACCCGCCAGCCGGCCAGATTATTTTGCACAAATTGAGCCTCGTAAGTTTGATAACCCTGGGCATGATTACCAATTTCTTGCATAAACATTGAGGGCGCGGCCAACGGGTCAAATTTAAAATTTTGAAAATAACCATCGTAGTTGGTGCCCGGATGGTTGAATTGGGCAATGACCGCCGGGTTGTGGTTGAGCCAGTCGTACAGGTCAAGCAGGGTATCGAATAGCGGATTGGTGCGACTGAGCCGGGTGTTGGTATTGAACAGGTTGATGTGTCCGGCGGAAGGATGGGTCCACTCCAGACCACGCAGGGCCACAAATTGGCCTGGGGAGGTAGCCTGTTGAGTTTGGGTTAAGGTTTTAGCCCACCAGTTATCCGATAGCCACCAGCCGTGGTCGGTGACGGCATAAAAATGCAGGCCGGCGGCCCGTGCCGCGGCCAGCGCATAATGGGGCGGACCGGAGCCATCGGAATAGGTGGTGTGGGCGTGCAAATCACCCCAATAGGCAAACATACCATCAGGCAGGGTGGCGGGGACCGGGGAAGCAGCGGGCGCGGCGGGCAACGGCGAAACGGAGCCGGGAGCCGGGTCGGTGCGCAGAAAATCAGAGGGCATGGCATCGGTATCTTGCGGCCAAATCCGATGCAGGCTATGCGGGGCCGGGGCTGAGGCATCAGGCGCCAATCCCAAACCGATGTAATCACCGTTACGGAAAGCTACGCTGTCGAACACGGTATCGGCCGGGCCGAGCAAGACCACTTCATCACCGGTATTGGCCAGCGACCAGTTACCCGATCCCCATTGGGAATATTTATCGAGCTGGGTCAGGTCCAAATCCGGAGGCTGGTTGAAACGAGCTTGATACTCGGCGGCATCTTTGGCAATAACCAGACATCCGTCCGAGGGTAATACCCGGTCATCAGGCAGATAATACATGCCTTCTCCGCCCCCGGCAGTTTCCTCATCACCCACTTTGTAGCCGGTTACATCAACGGGAACAGAATTGGGATTGCAGATTTCAGCAAATTCATCTCCTTCGGTACCCGGACTTTGGCCATCGTACAGGATTTCGCTAATGAGCAGCGGTGGGGCAGCGGTAGGGGTGGGG
>Ga0180435_10004125_pt1 | contig 14371 bp, 12 predicted proteins | sample SS_ome_3_FD_132467 | JGI IMG/M metagenome (GOLD analysis project Ga0180435, IMG submission 132467) | Hypersaline lake sediment archaeal communities from the Salton Sea, California, USA - SS_3_S_1 metaG | ecosystem: Environmental > Aquatic > Non-marine Saline and Alkaline > Hypersaline >... | reverse complement strand
GGTCTCGGCTTTGCCAACGCAGTGCGGCCCGGGCCGGTCGGCATGGTCGGCGCATCCGGCACCGGCATACAGCAGATGACATGCCTTCTCGACGACGCCGGCGTTGGGGTACGCCATGCTCTCGGCACCGGAAGCCGCGATCTGTCCGAGGCCGTTGGAGCGCTGTCCACCCTGCAGGCGCTGGAAGCTCTCGATGCGGATCCTGCGGTTGAAGTGATCTCGGTGATCTCGAAACCGCCGGCCGCCCCGGTGGCGGCCCGGGTGCGAGCAGCGGCCGCCACGTGCGTCAAACCCGTTGTGATCACCTTCATGAGCGAGAACTCACTGGAGGACGGGGCCGAGGAGCTCCTCGCTGCTCTGGGGAAACCTCCCGCTAGCTACGCGTCGTGGACTCTGGAACAGGCCGCCCATCGCCCAGGCAAGATCCGGGGGCTCTTCTCCGGAGGCACCCTGCGCGACGATGCCCGGTTCGTGGCGATGCCCATCGTCGGTGAAATCGGCAAGCGTGAGACGTTTTCCGGCCACACGTTCATCGACTACGGCGATGACGAGTACACCCAGGGGCGAGCCCACCCGATGATCGACCAGACGGTACGGATCGATCGGCTCGAACAAGCGGCTGCCGACCGCTCCATCGGTGTCATTCTCATGGATGTCGTTCTTGGTTTTGGCGCCAACCCCGACCCAGCGGCCGAGTTGGCCCCGGCGATCATGGAGGCGGTTGCCGCAGGGGCCGCAGTTGTCGTGTCGCTGTGCGGGACGGCGCAAGATCCGCAGGGGCGTGACCGCCAGGCGGAGCTGCTGCGGAATGCCGGCGCATCGGTTTGGCTGTCGAACGCCGCGGCCGCTTGTGAAGCCGGACGACTGGCGACAGCGGGGAGGACAGCATGAGCAACCTCACCAATCTTCTCGACAGCGAGCCCACGGTCGCCACCGCCGGCACCGATATGCTGGCCGACGCGATCGAAAAACAGGGGGCCGCGGTCTCCCGGGCAGATTGGCGACCGCCCTACCCCGGTACCGAGCAGGCCCTGGCCAAGCTGGCTGCCGATGGCCGCACGGTCGAGGCTAACGCCATGGCCGTCGGCCGCATGCTGGCGGTGCGGCCCCACCTCGTCGATGTCGCAACTGCCCGGGAAGTGTTCCCGGACATGACCGACCGCACCCTGTTTCACGCCGGACCACCTATCACCTGGGACCGGGCCAGTGGACCGATGCGGGGCGCCATCATCGGAGCGATGCTCTACGAGGGCCTGGCCGGTGACCCCGACGATGCCGCAGCCAGGGCGGCGCGCGGCGAGGTCGAGCTTTCCCCGTGCCACCACCACGGTGCGGTGGGCCCCATGGCTGGGGTCACCTCGCCTTCGATGCCGGTGGCAGTCATCCAGGACGGCGCCGGCGACGGGACCTCGTATTCCACCCTCAACGAGGGTCTGGGCAAGGTGCTTCGCTACGGGGCGTTTGCGCCGGAGGTCATCGAACGCCTGCAGTGGATGGAACGTGTGCTCGGCCCCGTCCTCGGTGCGGCGCTTCGGGCCGGTGGACCCGTGGACCTCCAATCGCTGATCGCCCAGGCCCTGCAGATGGGCGACGACGGACACAACCGCAACCGGGCGGTCACTTCTCTTTTCTTGCGGACGATCGGTGCAGCTTTGGTCGATGGAGCCGACGCTCCTACCCACCAGCGCCGTGCGGCGTTCGAGTTCATCGACAGCAACGATCACTTCATGTTGAATCTCGTGATGGCTGCCGGGAAGCTCGGCTCCGACGCTGCCACCGGTGTTCCGGCGTCGAGCCTGGTGACCGTGATGGCGCGCAATGGAACCGACTTTGGCGTCCGCCTTTCCGGCACCGGCGACCAGTGGTTCACTGCGCCCGCTCCCCCGGTCGATGGGCTGTATCTCGGTGGCTTCACGGAGGATGACGCCAGCCCGGACATCGGCGATTCCACAATCACCGAGACGGTCGGGCTCGGCGGGTTCGCCATGGCCGCCGCTCCGGCCATCGTTGGGTTTGTCGGAGGCACTGCTGCGGGAGCAGTGCGCCGGACTCTGGCCATGTACGAGATCACGTTGGCCGAGCATCACGCCTATCAGATCCCGATGCTCGAGTTCCGGGGCACGCCAACGGGTATTGATGCCGCCCGGATCGTACGCACCGGGGTTCAGCCGCAGATCAACACCGGCGTCGCCGGGAAGGTCCCGGGCACGGGGATGGTAGGCGCCGGGCTGGTTGAGGCTCCCATGGAGTGCTTTGCGGATGCCATCAACTCCCTAGCCTCTAGCCTGGGGTGATGCGGTTTCGAATCACGATGTTCGTCGGCCTGGTACTACTCATGGCCGGTTGCGCCGATGCCGAGCCGACGGAAATCGCCCCGGTGGAGCCAACAACCATCGCAGAGCTCGATGCCGCGGTATCCCTTGCGGCGGAAGGGTTGCTGGAGCAGGGGACCATCCCGATTGCCGTCGTTGCGTTCGCCTGGGATGACCCCGAGCGCATCACCCGGTACGAGTGGATCGATTACCGACCGGCCGGCGAGGTTATCGCCGTGAGCAGGAATATCGACGACGAGACCACAGCTGCCGTGTCGCGAGCCAACGAGAAGTGGATGGGAGCGCGGATCTCTATGGGCGACACCTATCCCTGGCGGGCTGAATCGCTGTCGACCACCATCCCGGAAACGGTTGGCGCTGTGGGTGACCTCATCGCAATGACTACTCAGGAGACCCCGGATTTGACCGAGCGGGATCCTGCGGTCGAGCACGAGGCCACAGTGCAACGTGCATCCGATGGGAGCGAGCTGTGGACGCTCGTCATTCCCAATGCTGCCGGCGCAACGGTGGCGACTCGGCAGTGGATCATCAACCCGGGCGGATTGCTTCAGTTCCACCGAATCAGCGCCGACGACCAGTCCTTCTCGCCCGAGGAGCGGACGGTTGTCTACGAGTACGGCATCGAAGAGGAAGATGACGACCCCGCCCCAATCATCGTGCCGGAGTTGGGAACTGAACTCAGCCTCGACGACTTGGGGCTGCCCAACTCACTGCGAGATATCGAATAGTGGAGCTTCCCGAAAGCCTTGCCTGGTTGCGCGCCACGGCTGAGGGGGAAGCCTGGATCGACAGGCTTCCCCAGACTCTGGCAGCCTGTGTCGCGCGATGGCGTCTCGAATTGGGCGAGCCGTTCCCGGATTCGTACGTATCGTTGGTGCTGCCGGCGCGGCGGATCGACGGCTCAACTGCTGTCCTCAAGATCCAGTTTCCCGACCGGGAGAGCGATACCGAGGCTGATGCGCTGCAGTTGTGGGACGGGAACGGTGCAATCCTCCTTCTCGAGAAGGATCCGGAGTATCACGCCCTCCTTCTGGAGTGCTGCCACCCCGGTCGGCACCTCTCCACGGCGGGGCCGGATACCGGGCTCGAGGTGCTCATTGGACTCCTGCCCCGCCTGTGGGTACATGCGCATGCTCCCTTCACCACCCTCGGCGACGAGGTGACCCACTGGGTTGCAAGCCTCCCCGGAGAGTGGGAGGCGGCCGGAGAGCCCTTCGAGGAGTCGCTGCTCGACGAGGTTGTCGCCATGCTGAAGGGGTTGGCGTCAACCCAGGGCGAGCAAGTGCTGCTCCACCAGGACCTACACGGCGACAACGTCCTGAGTGCCCAGCGCGAGCCGTGGCTGGTGATCGATCCGAAACCACTGATCGGCGAGCGGGAGTTCGGGCTGAGCCCGATCATCCGATCGGCCGAACTGGGCCACAGCCGGGAACACATGCTGTATCGCCTCGACCGCCTCACGGGAGATCTGGGGCTCGATCGGGATCGGGCGCGCCTGTGGGCGGCCGGCCATGCCGTTGCGTGGGGGTTCGAGGATGGCAAGGTGCTGCCCGGCCACATCGAAACGGCTCGCTGGCTGCTCGCCTAGAGGTCCAGTCCCGGCACGTCGGCAAGTTCGAAGACGGCGTCCGCAGCCAGAGTCCCAACAACCGTCACCGCCACGTCAACCAGAAGGCTCTCGTCCGCGGCCCCGGGCTGGTCTTGGACGGTGAGAGCGATGGTGCCCTCCGTCGCCACATCGCTCAGCGTTTGCCCTCCGAATGGGTTGAATCCCCCGTCCCGTTCGAAGTAGACGGCCGATGCCGAGGTTTCGTTGCCAACCGTGACGACAATGTTGACACCGCCGCCGCGTTCACCTGCGCCGTCGAGAGACCAATCGATCTCGCCGTCGAACTCGCCGAGCGCCAAACGTTCGAGCTTGAGGATCATGCCGCCACCGAGATCGACAATCCGGTCGATTGCTTCGAATGGCGTCCCGGTGAAGGGAATCTCGATACTCCCGTCGCGGTTGTCGACCTCCCACCTGTTGATCAACCTGATTCGCTGGGGCACGACGGTTCCTTCCTTTTCGAACTGCACAGAGAAGCCCCCGGGGACCGCAATACTGGTGACAATGCCGCTGGCCGTCAGCTCTTCACCGGCGCTGGTCTCCAGTACCCAATCGCCACCATCGAAGCCCGCAACGGCTTCGAAACCACGCCGGGTCGCCGACGTAAACGCAATGACCAACTGGTCACCGGCATCGACCATGTACTCCGGTTTGATCCCGACCATGTCGGTTACTTCGACGAAGCCAGCGGGGAAGTCGACGGGAGTGTCGCCCGTTGCCGACGTTGTTGCCGGCGCAGCGGTCGTTGTCGCGACGGTAGTGGAGGCCGAGGTCTCAATCGCTGCCGAATTGTCACCCGATGAGATCAGGTAGCCGCCCAGAACCGCCAGCGCCCCGATTGCTATCCCGGCCACTATCGGCCACCAATCGCGGAGTTGATCATCCGACGAGTTGGCCCTGGGGGGATCGAAGGGAGATTGCAGCAGATCGTCTAGCGAACTGGGTTCGTCACTCACGTTGCACTCCAGACTGTCACGGTACCGGCCCGCGGCTGCCAGGTCAGGATCTTGGCCCGGACGCGCACGACTTCCGGGGGTGTCGGCTCGCTCCATACGAGTTGGAAGCCGGTGATGCCGCCACTGAGGCCGGTGCCGCCGATCGTCGCCGAGGCCCGGCCCCAACCCGGCCCGTCTCCGACAAACTCCGTGCTGGCCCCGAAACCCTGGTCTATCGCAATCCGCCACGGGTCGGCGGGACGGCTCAAGTCAAAGTCGATCAACGCACCTGTTCTCTGCTCGAGGATGGTCTGGATCGACATGATGGTCCCGTCAAATAGCGTTGCTGAAGACCCGCTTACCCCGGCAACCTCGGCAGTTGTCTTGATGGGAACTGCGACCCTCCAGCCGGTGACTCGCACGGCTGCAACCGTGCCGATCTCGCTGCCGTCCTCGATCTCGAATCGAATGGAGTCGGCCAGTCCGGCTGCGATGTCCTCGGTGAATACGTCATTGCGAGGCGGGTCAGATGTGGCGGTGACAACATTGCCTGATTCAGAGATCAGTTCCCACTCCTCGGGAAGTACAACCGGCAGACTGGCACCGCCGAAGAAGTACTGGCTCCCGCCCCCGAGCGCAACCAGCCTGTAGTTGAGGACCGCGCTGTCTTCTTCCACAACAAAGTCATCTACAACGACCACCGTTGACTCGAAGCGAATCCCGCCCTCCTCAGTCCACGCGGGCTCGATACCGATCGGCTCGATGGGAACGGTTGTGGCCGACGCAACCGGCGCCCCAGTGGGCGCCTCCACCCGCTCGGAATCCGAACCGAGCCACAACCCCACGCCGGCGAGGGCTGCACCCACAATGATCCCGACTACGACACTCACGTTGCGGCTCACCAGGCGAGTCTATCGGCGTGCCGGACAATCGACGCTGCGCCGTATGCGCTCCACGACGGCCATCAGCCGGTCAAAATGGGAACCTCTCCAGAAGACGCGACCGCATCCCAGACAGCGGCGGAAGTCTTCGAAGTGCTCCCGGGTAAGCGGCTCGAGCAAGTGATCGACTTCTGCCTTGGAGACCGCAGCGATGACGCCGTTGCACTCCATACAACGGGCGAAAGGCGCTATTCGATCAGCCAGATCAAAGCGGCGCACTACCTCCGCAGCCTGCGCAACGGGCATCACCTCGCGAACGAGGTAGCCATGGACGACGACGGACCGCTTCAGCAGGTGGCGATCCCGGGTGAGCAAGATGCGTTCCTCGGCGGCGGCCAGCTCGGCGAGATCGCGATCGTCGAGCCGCCCATCGCTGACGGCGTCGAAGCCGAGCAGCCGTAGGTACTTGGCCAATCGCCCGAGATTCACATCGATGACGAACCGATCGCCCGGGTGATCCGGCCGGAGCAAGCATTCCACTTCGAGTGAGCGAAACACGGGATAGACCGCAACACGGTCACCTGGTGCGAGATGGTGATCGAAGCCGGCGGGTTCGCCGTTGACAATGATGAGATGGACCTCGGGATGGGGCACGCCACACGCCTCGATGCGGTCCTTGACGCTGGGCCCATCGGGCACGCCGACGGTCGCCGTCCTCACCTTCCTCGGGAGGAAGTCGGTCAGCTCCCCGTAGAAGCGAAGCATTGCCACATCCACAGGCCCATGATCGCTTCTCCGACACGACAACAGCAACAGCGTGTTGATATGCATAGATCTGCATGTATATTCCTACGCTATCTTCGCCCCATCAACCGAAAGGAGCCGCCGTGGAAGTCGTCTCGATTCGCACTCCCAGCCTCGGCGACGCCACCTACATCGCCATCCACGGCAGCAGCGCCGTCATCATCGACCCGCAACGGGACATTGGGCGCTTCACCAACGTGCTCGACGATCGCAATCTCACCCTCACCCATGTGCTCGAGACCCACATGCACAACGACTACATCTCCGGCGGCCGTGATCTGGCGCGATCCCGGGATGCCGATCTGGTGCTTCCGGCCGCCTCGGGTGCCGGGTTTGCCTTCGTCCCCGCCTTCCACCACGAGGAACTGGACGCATCCGGTGGTCTGGTGATCCGCCCCCTACACACACCGGGACACACCCCGGAGCACACCAGCTATCTGCTGCTTGTCGACGGTGAGGAGCACGCCGTGTTCACCGGAGGAAGCCTCCTCGTCGGCTCCGCCGGGCGACCGGATCTGCTCGGATTCCAGTACGCTGACCAACTGGCCCGCCTCCAGTTTGGGAGCCTGCAGCGCCTTGGTGAGCTTCCCGACCCGACGGGCGTGTTCCCGACGCACGGCGAAGGCTCGTTTTGCACCGCTTCCGGAGCGGGGCGCACGACGTCGACCATCGGACAGGAGAAAGCGGAGAATCCCCTTTACCGCATCGATGATGTCGATGCGTTCGTCGAGAACCAGCTCAGCGCTCTGGTGCCTTATCCCCGCTACTACGCCCATATGGGACCCGCCAACAAGCAGAACCCGACAGCGGTCCACATCGAGCATCCTCAGGAGCTGTCGCCGATCGACGTGGATAGCGAAATCGCGAACGGTGCCGTGGTCCTCGACGGACGCGACCGCAACGCTTTCGCCGCCGGACACATTCGCGGATCGCTTGGCATCGAGCTGAACGACTCCTTCGCCCCCTGGGCGGGCTGGCTCCTCGACTACAACGTACCGCTGGTGCTGGTGCTCGACGCCGATCAGCATGCGGCTACAGCTGCCACGGAGCTGGCGCGGATCGGATACGTCGATGTCCGCGGTGTGCTGCGCGGAACCGACAGCTGGGTGGAGTCCGGGCGCCCACTGGTCGGATACGAGAACGCGTCCCACCACGACCTCATCGCCGCTATGCGAGCCGACAATCCGCCACAGGTCCTCGATGTGCGCGATCCGCTGGAGCGGGCCGCCGGGCATATCCCCGGCTCTCACCACCGCTATCTCGCCGACCTACATGAAGGCCTCCCGAAAGGAATCGACCCGTCGGCTCCGGTGTGGATCATCTGCGCGAGCGGCAGCCGGGCCACCATCGCCGCAGGATTGGTGGAGCAACACGGGGCGATACCCATCGTCGTCGCCAGCGGCGGTGTTGCTGAAGTCCTCGCTGCGGCCTGACCACGTTTGGAGGCCCTTTCCGCCCATGGTGCGCAGATCTGCGCCGGGGTCGTTTCAGCCGAGATGTTCCCGGAAGAAAGCGACAATGCGTTGGCGGGCGTCCATGGCCGACGGCTCGTGGTAGTCCGAGTTGGAGAGCTTGCCCATGATGACGGCCCACTTCGGCACCTCGGAGTCGACGTGGTTGTTCATGAACGAATGCCCGGCATCGGGATAGACCTTCATGTCGTATGGAATCCGGTGGGCGTCGAGCACCGACGAGATCTGCTCGGGTTCCTTTCGTAGCCCCTTGTCGAGGGCCCCGTAGCTGCCGACCATCGGACAGGAGCTGGCCAGTCCCTCCAGAGCCTTCTTGGTGAGGGCGCCGTAGTTAGAGCTCGCTGCCTGGTAGTCGCCGGTGCCGGCCAGCGCCAGTGCAAAACCACCCCCGAGGCAGAAGCCGATGACACCAACTCTCCCGGAGCTGCCTTGGTGATCGGCAAGCCAGCTGCGCACCGTCTCGAAATCGGCAAAGACATCGCCTTCGCCGGAGAGTGCCTGGCGCATCGTTGTGAATAGGCAGCGGGCCCGACCGCCCCAGTAGAAGAGGTCCGGCGCAGCCGCCAAATAGCCAGCTTCCGCCAACCAGTCGGCCTGGTTGCGCAGATCGGTGGTCATGCCGAGAGCATCCGAAATCACCAGGACTCCGGGCCACGGCCCGGGACCGTCAGGCTCCGCCGCGTAGATGGGCAGGTCTCCCCGCCGTCCGCTCAGGATTATGTCCACAGCAACTCCTTGCACACGACGGCGAGTATCGCACATCGAGTGATGGGGTCGTCCGGCTCTAGCTGTTCACCCAGCGCCCGAGCACAATCCACTGCATAGACCCGAGGAGAGCCCATGCCACAAAGTAACCGTCCGCCCGGGGTCGGTATCTTGGCTGCACTGGAAGGGGCCGGGCTCATGGCATGGCATTTCATCGCCACACCCTTCATCGGCCGACGACGACTGCACTGGGGAACGGTCGGCACCGAGGCATCCGACCACCTCCCCGGCGACGAGCTCGTTGCTTCACCCCAATGGTCATATACCTTGGGAATCGGCATCGATGCGACTCCCGAGAGAGTGTGGCCGTGGGTCGCCCAGATCGGTCAGGGTCGCGGCGGCTTCTACACCTATCAGACGCTGGAGAACATGGTGGGCTGCAAGATCGCCAACACCGACCAAATCCTTACCGACCACCAGCGGCCGGCGGTTGATGATCTGATCTACTTGCATCCGACGGCTCCGCCCATGCGCATCGAGATCGCCGATCCACCATCTGCCCTCGTCCTGTACGGCTCGCCCGCAGATGTCGGGTCCGAGGAGAGCTGGGGCGTGTCGACGTGGCAGTTCGCCGTACGTGCCGGGCCCGACGGAACCACCCGCTTCCTCACCCGGGGACGCTACGACCACACGCCCGATTGGAAGAGCAGACTCGCGTTCGGGCGTTTCCCGATCGAGGTCATCAGCTTCGTGATGAGCCGGAAGATGATGCTGAGCATCAAACAACTGGCGGAACGGAACTAGCTCCCGAGCATCGCCAGAAACTCGGCCTCCGTCACTGTCGCCGGAGCCGAACCGGCGTTTGCCATCTCGGCGGCGAGCCGCTGCACGAGCGAGTTGAGCGGTGTCGGCACCCCATGCAAATGACCCAGCAACGCAATGTGCCCGCTCAGGTAGTCGGTCTCGACGGTGCCAATGCCGCGGGTGAGGCTCTGCCACACGGAGCCGCCGGGCCGGGCAGAACCGGCAACCGGGCCGGTTTGCAGGATGGATCCGCGCCGTTCATCGTCCTCTGCGAGGGGGACAACGTCAATACCGGCCACGGCCAGTACGTGCTCTGCTTCCGCGGTCGTCAGCTCTGCAATCGTCCCCCGGCTGGCGGCGCGCCCGCATACCGCCTCTATCCCGTTGCGCAGATTGCGGACGAGCTTGCGATACTTCCAGCACATGATGTCCGGGCGTGTCTCGGAGACAAAGGTTGCGCTGTTGAGTGCTGCCGACTACCCCGCCGACCGCACCAGCTCCGTAGATCACAAAACGCATGTCGGGAGTATGTCAGATCAGGCGACCGTCCGGCCGATTCGAGCCTGGATTCGCAGGGCCAGCATGGTGAGCCACGGGGACGCGTTCCTCTTGTCGGCGAAGCTCCAGTCTTTCCAGGCTCGATACATCGCGCCGGCCCGGTAGCGGCCCTCATCATCAGCTTGGCTTGCTATCTCATCAACCATCTCGGCGAGACAAGGATCCTCGCGGGCGATTGCAAAGCGGCTCAGCACGTCGGTGACGTGCAGAATGTCGTACCAGACGAACGGGTATTTGAGCTTCCGGAAGTCGGTTCCGATGCCGAACATCCTCAGCTTGTAGTCGCGCTGGTGCTCCCAATGCGACAGCAACGCTGCCACGCCCGCAGCCACCCCATGCGTGTCGTGACGGTCGGGTAAGAGCGAGAGCACCTTGAGGGCATAGGTCGTAGCAATGGGGCAGGTATCGCCCCGGCGGCCGGGACCCGAGAACTTCGGTAGCGAATCGGCGGCGCCACATTGCCAGCCGTTGTCTTCTACCAGCTCCGCGAGATTCGTGACCGCGGCCGTCACCCTGGGATCGTCCCCGTATCCGAATGCGATCAGCGAGTACAGCAGCGTCGGACTGTCGCAGAGCATCCACGTCCAGGCCTCGGAGTCTTCCTTCTCTTTGGTGAGGAAGCGGGGAAGCCACAGCAGAGTCTCGAAACCAGCACCGTCGAAGTGGGCAAGGATCTTATCGGCAAGCCGGTCGATTCCGGGATCGTCGCGGGTCAGCCCGAAATCGGCGAGGGTGGAGATGGCGTAGATCGGATGAGCCGCATCGTTGTGGCGCTTGAGCGGGTAGCCGGGCCACTCCGCAGCCCGGGCGATCAGTCCGCCCACTGCGGGATGGGCGGCAACTTCACGTCGTAATGCCATTGCCTCGTTGTGGTGCGGCGCCAGGCCCTCCAGATCGACCAGAACTCGATACCGAGTCCACGGCTCGCCGCCGTCCAGGATCCACATCCGGGTTCCAACCGTCACAGCCATGGGGACACTATGCCGGTTGCCGGGGACAGATTCGAGAGGCATTGGTCCCAGACGGACAAGAATGGGCTCTATGAGAACCGTCATCCTGCTTGCCGCGCTCGCGCTGATCGTCGGCTGCAGCGACCCGGCCGACACCCAAGCTCTCCCGCTCGGCACGCCGTCGCCCACCGTCCGCATCGTCCTGGTCGGCGACGTGATGACGGGACGGGGGTTGTCACCGGTGATAGAGCGCGAGGCCGACGCTGTCTTCGCCGAAGTTCGCCATCTCATCGCGGCAGCCGACATTGCCGCGGCAAACCTCGAGTCTCCGCTCACCGAACGGCCGCACATCTCCCCAAGCGAGAACCAACTCCAGGCCGACCCGGCAACCGCGGAAATCGTTGCGGCGGCGGGCTTCGACGTGATCTCCTTGCCGAACAACCACACCACAGACAGCGGTGGCGAAGGCCTGCTCGACACGATCGCCGCAGTTCGCGGCTCAGGTCTCGCCACGGTGGGTGCAGGTGCCGACCTGGCAACGGCTACATCCCCGACGACGATCACCGCTCGGGGAGTCACCGTGGGATTCCTCGCCTACGACGCCACCGGGGTGAGCACCCCCGCAGGTGACGGTCCCGGAGTATCGGCATGGGACGAGGATGCAGCGATCGCAGCCGTCGCCCGGCTTCGCTCGCAGGCCGACGTAGTCGTGGTGTCGGTGCACGGCGGGACCGAGTACCTCCCCTCGACCGATCCCGGCATGGCGGCAATCGCAGCAACAATGGCAGACGCAGGAGCCGACGTCGTATGGGGCCACGGCGCCCACGTGGTTCAGCCCGTATCGGTCATCGATGGCGAGCGGCCCGCAGTGACCGCGACCTCGCTGGGCAATTTCCTCTTCGATCAGGCAGGTACCGACCGCACCACCGGCTATCTCCTCGAGGTGATGGTCGATGAGCAGGGCGTCGTTGCCTACCGGGTAGGAATATCCGAACACCCCGACCGTCGCGTTTCCTTCGCCGGATGGACCGATCCGGAGGGTGATGCTGCACATTTGCACGGCTCCTGGTGGACCCTCGTTCGGTCTCCCCTGGTCGTTGCCAGCACAGTGACCGAAGTGGCCGAGTTTCGCCACGGCGACCTGACTGCGGCGGCAGCGGGTGACATCACGGGCGATGGCGAAACGGACCTGGTGGCGTCTTTCCGGCGACCCCATCGCTCCACACCACTGATGGAGACCCACCCCGAGGTGCAATGGACGGACGCGAAAGGGCGGAGCGCCCACCTTGGTGTCTATCAGCCAGAGGGACTCGTCGAGGCCTGGGTGGCCGGAACGGTGTTACAGCCCATTGCGGGGCTCGAGATATGCCAGGGGTCGCTGGCGGTAGCGCACAACCAGCTCGACGACTCTGCCATCGTCGCCGCTAGCGCGTGGACGTGGAACGGCTTCGGCTTCGACACCGCCCCCGACCTCCCCGGTCCCGGCACCCCTGCCTGCGCCGACATCGACGGCGACGGCATCACCGATCCGGTCATCCTCAACCGCTGACCACCCCCGTTCTTGCGTAACTGGCGGCAATATGTTGCCGTCAGTTACGCATTCTCGATGGGTGCCGAGCACTTCGGCCAGGTTGTTTCTCGCTCATAGCCGCGGGTATGCGCACCGGTCCTCCACGTAAGTGTGGTGGTGGCGTAGCGTGGGGGTGTTCGACAACGGAGGTTGTGGTGAAGCGTTGGACGATTGCAATCGCACTGGTGTTGGTGGCGACGGCATGTACCTCGGATGATCAACCGGCAACAACAACAACGACCACGGCGGCCGCGACCACAGACGCACCTGCCACGACGACAGCCACAACCACAACCGAGACGCCGCCGGTTACCACCTCGCTGCCCCCGGTCGTGGTCCCCGACCTCGAGGCGACGTCATTCGGCGAACTGACCGCGGTACCAGCACTCAGCGGTGGTTCTTTCGCCGGGGCGGAGGCACCTTCGAGCCTGAGCGGGGTCTACGTTCCCCCCTGGGTCGACACCTACCTCGACAGCTACGACGCCAAAGACAGTCTGACCGGAAACGGCTTCGTCGTAGTGCCCGGTTTCACCCGCCACTTCCATCACATCTACGAGGGCTCCGCCTACGACGGCTGGCCGGTGTTCTTCACCACCGACGCTGCCTATCACGTGTGGCATCTGGCCTTCGACAAAATCCTCAGGGAGGCCGAACAGCAGGCGCTACTGCCGGCGCTCGAATCGATGCTGACCCGCCTGGTCGATCTGGCCCGGGCGCAGGAGACGGAACTCGCCGGGACCGACCTAGCCGAAGCCTCGAGCCGGGTCACCCAGTTCTACGAGGCTGCGGCGACGGTCCTCGAGCTCGACGTCGGGTCGATAGGGCCGCTGGCGGAGCAAGAGGTCGCGCTCATCAACGCCGCGGCTGAATTGACCCTCTCCCCCACCACCGGCGGCGACGCCGACTCCGGCTTCATCACCACCAAGGTCGATTACTCACTCTTCCGACCGCGCGGCCACTACACCCGCAACGCCGACCTGGAGCGCTACTTTCGCGCCATGTCGCAGCTGGGCAACAACGCCTTCCTGCTCGACAAGAGCCTGACCCTGGGCATTCTGGCCAGCCGTGTGTTGCTGGCCGACCCTGAGGTCACCACGCAGTGGCAACTGATCTACGAACCGACCGCATGGCTGGTTGGGGCGGCCGATGATTACACACCCTTCGAGTTAGGCGCCGTCATAGAGCAGGTGGTCCCAACCGGGTGGACGGACCTCTCGGCGTTCACGGACGAGACGACCTTGCAAACGATCGCAGATAGCCTGCTCGCCCTGCGGCCCGTGGAGATCAACCCGGAAGCTGCCTCGCTCCGCATCATGGGCGCCAGATTCGTCATCGACTCGTTCATCCTGGACCAACTGGTGATGCCGAACGTCGACCAGCGCACGGAAGCCACCCCACTCGATCTGGCCAGCGCGTTCGGCTCGGAATGGGCCGCAGCTGTGCTGGAGGACACCGGGCAAAACGATTTCGCCCGTTACGACCAGCAGATGGTGGCGATGCAGGACCTGATCGCTGCTCGCACCATCGCCGACTGGGGAGCAACGGTCTACGACGCCTGGCTCTATGCCCTCGCCCCCATGTGGGAGCCGTACGGCGCCGACTACCCGGAGTTCATGCAGAACGAAGCCTGGGCGGCCAAGGCACATCAGACGGGTTTTGGTTCCTACACGGAACTGAAACACGACACCATCCTCTATACCAAGCAGGCCGTGGCCGAAGGTGGCGGCGACGAACCCCCGGTGCCACCGCG
>Ga0180435_10004123_pt1 | contig 14376 bp, 8 predicted proteins | sample SS_ome_3_FD_132467 | JGI IMG/M metagenome (GOLD analysis project Ga0180435, IMG submission 132467) | Hypersaline lake sediment archaeal communities from the Salton Sea, California, USA - SS_3_S_1 metaG | ecosystem: Environmental > Aquatic > Non-marine Saline and Alkaline > Hypersaline > Sediment... | reverse complement strand
CGTCAAAGAGCTGAAGCGTAATCTTGATCAGACTGCCAAGTCAGTCAAGAACGTCGAGAAAGCAGTCTCCGGCTGGTTGCCGAAACTGCGTGATGTCGCGATTACCGTCTCGATCCTCAAGAACGGCATTCACAACCTGGCAACAGGCATGTTTGGATGGCAGCACGCCATTATCAAGTCGAATGCCGAAATCGAACGTATGACGATGCTGATGCGTGGTATGTCCAAGGCATCCACGCAGGCAGCCAAAGATCTTGAAGCAGCCTCTAACGTCGACTTCGTTATCGACCTGGCACAGAACGCTCCCTTCCAGCTTCAAGAGCTGACCAACTCCTTCGTTAAGTTCAAGTCGGTCGGCATCGACCCCACCAATGGATCACTCAAATCACTGACGGATGCGGTAGCCGCGTTCGGTGGTAACGATCAGATCTTGCACCGTGCGTCTGTTGCGATTCAGCAGATGGCGGGTAAGGGCGTTATCTCAATGGAAGAATTGAGACAGCAGCTCGGTGAAGCTGTGCCTAATGCGATCACTCTGATGGCCCGCTCACTGGGTTACTCCTACAAGGAGCTGGTCGACAAGATCTCCAAGGGTCAGATCGAATCTAAAACTGCGCTTGCTAAGATGTTTGCCGAATTCGACGTGGAATTTGGTGGCGCATCTGAGCGCATGATGACTACCTGGGTTGGCCTGGTCCAGCGACTCCAGACGCGCTGGGAGCTGTTCAAGGTAGCTATCGGACGCTCTGGATATTTCGACGAAGTGAAGAAGGTATTGATTGAAATCGTCGACGCCTTTGGATCTGAGCGCATGCAGGTCGTGGCGAACGAGATTGGCAAGGCGCTCCTGGCAATGGTGCGCGGCATCAAGTCCGTCGTCACAGCCCTGATTGATAACTGGGAGTGGATCAAGAAGCTCACAATCGCACTGGTAGCAATGCGTGCGGCCCTGTTCTCTATCATGATCTTCAACAAGGTCGGCGCTGGGCTCAAGCTGATGGATGCGGCTCTGGCATCTACTACCATGCACATGGCAGTCTTCGGAGCCACAACGAGCACGATGGTTGGGCCGCAGCTCCCTCTGATTGCCAGCATGGTCCATCGCGTGCGCAAGGCATTTGTTGCCCTGAGTGCAGTTCTGCGCGCAAACATCTTTGGCGTTGTGCTGACGGGCATTGCGGCATTCGTCACTTACGTCTGGAGCGCGAATAGTGCCCTGGAAGACCTGCGCGGCAAGGTCGACGAGTTCAATGAGAAGGGCGCTTTTGGGGCGACCAATGAAGACATCGCTGAGATGGGCGACCGCGTTGCGTTCCTGAACGAATCCATCGACAAGCACACAGCCAAACTGGAGAAGATCAAGGAGCTAGATTGGCGCCAGAACCAGGCAAACTACCTTGAGGGGGTGCTCAAGGAGCTTCTGGACGAGCGTGAGCGCACCATGAAGGCGATGAATGTTGCCACAAAGCATCTCGATGAAGTTGCTGCCAAGGAGCAGGTTGAAATCAAAAAGCGCGCCCTGCACCAGGAGCTCGATGCCGCACGCGGTGCGTTTCGTGCTGAATATGATGCGCTGTGGCAGATGCTCGACAAAAGCAAGATCACTCAGGAAGAATACTTCAAGCAAAAGACTGCCATCCGCTATCGTGAGATGGAGAAAGAAAAAGAGATTATCCGCAGTGCGATTAACGAGCAGCAGGCGCTGATCCAGAGCGGATCCCTGTCCGGCGGCGAGCTAATTACGGCTCAACTTTACGTTAAGGCACTGCGCGAGGAATTCGAAGGTCTTGCTAAAAAGACACAGCAGTATATCGACCTCCAGAAACAGTCTGCCGAGATCACTGATGGCGCAAAGCAGGACGCAATCCGCGAGAAGAAGGCGGATACTCTGATCACCAATCTTCGCGCCAAGATCGAAGAGCTCAAGGCGGTAAATGTCCAGCCTGGTGCGAAGGGCTATGTTGAATCCCTGATGGAAAAGATCGAACAGGGCGCCTTTGGTGCGAATCAGGAAAAGCTCGATGAGATCATCAAGCTGGCAAAGCAGATCCAGGCAATCAGCGCAGATACTAAGGCGCAGGAGCAGGCAAGAAAGCTAGGTCAGCAGGTTGATGATCTGAAGATCAAGCTCGGCCTGGCAACTGCTGAAGTGTTCACGTTTGAGCGCGCCCTGGCATCCGGCAAGTTCGGAGATCCTACAGCACTAACCAAGCAGCGCATCGAGGAGCTTCGCGGTCTATTCAGTGAGCTGTCTGACCTGGAGTGGGAGCAGGAAGTGCGCAAGGACTTTGAGAAGGTCGAGCAGAGCTTCCAGAGCCTCAACAACACCCTGTATGACGGCATTGTCGATGCCAATGACGCCCTGGGCAAACGCACTGATGTCATTCAACAGCAGTTCCAGCGCCAGGCTGCCATCTATCGCGCTCAGATCGAGAACGCGCAGTTCAATGACCGTCAACGCCGGAATCTCGAAGAGAGCTATTACAAGTGGTATGTCGCTCAGCAGAAGCGCATAGCGCGTGAAACCGAGCACCCCGTGATGAAGCTCGCCCGTGACTGGGAGCAGGCAACAGAGCGCATGAAGAAAGCCCAGGCAAGCTGGATCGATGATATGTCCAAGCGTCTGACTGATTTCGTCATGACAGGCAAGTTCGACTTTAATGATTTTGCCAATGCCGTCATCGAGGACATCATTCGCATCCGCATGCAGGAAGCCATGAGTAAGATCATCGGCGGCATCCTCGGTGGATTTGGTGGCTTCAGTCTGAGTGGCATGGATGGCGTCAATTTCGGCTCGCAGCAGGACATGATGCTGGCAGCTCAGAACTTTGCTAACGGCGGCATCATGACGCCCTGGGGCACTGCACAGCTCAAGCAGTATGCAACAGGCGGCATCGCGACTTCTCCGCAGGTGTCCGTATTTGGCGAGGGTGATACGCCTGAAGCGTATGTGCCCCTGCCTGATGGCCGCACGATCCCTGTCACCATGAACGGGGAGGGCGGCGGCGCTACCAGCGTCCAGGTAAACGTGATCAACCAGTCTGGTCAGAATGTTGATGCCAAGCAGGGCCAGCCTCGCTTTGATGGCGAGAAGATGGTGCTCGATGTTGTGCTGAGTGCCGTCAGTCGCCCCGGTAAATTCCGTGATTCCATGAAAGGAGCATTGTCGTAATGGAAACCTTCCCGCTCGCTGATCGTCAGGATGCCAAGTATTACCAGGTAGAGCAGGAAGATCCTGCCATGCGCACAGAAATGGAGGGTGGCTATGTGTATAGTCGCCCTCGCTTCACGCGCACACCCAGAAAAACCTTCACGACTGGCTTCACCAATCTGAGCAATGACGAAAAGAACACGCTGGAGGCGTTCTGGAACACCGTCAAGGGCGGCTCAGAGATCTTTCAGTGGACAGATCCGGTAGAGAATGTCGTGGTCGAAGTGCGCTTCACAGCGCCCATCCAGTTCAACTACGCCGGATATGAGGGCAACCATCGCTGGGACTGCTCTTCAATTGTTCTTGAGCAAGTTTGATAAGTCACCAATGACTAATATATAATGCGGCAATGAAGTCGTTATCAGTCAACACGGTTATCGAAAAGAACAAGCTGGGCGGTGGTGAGCCTTTCCTGATCTGTATGGAAGTGGACATCAAGGATGGCGACACCATCGTCGAAACCCTGCGTATCGTCCGCAACAACGAGGACATCGAATACCAGGGCAATGTCTATGCTGCCTATCCTTTCGATCTGAACCTCAATGCAGAAGCAGGGGCTATCCCTCGCGTCACGGTTACTGCTCGCGACATTACCCGCGCTATCCAGGGACGCCTCCAGAACTACAAGGGTGTTGTTGGATCAGATGTGCGTCTGTTTGTCGTCAATGCGGGCAACCTGGCCCAGCCCCCGGAGATTACCGAGTTCTTCGTCATCACCTCGACATCGACCAGCGGCTACGACATCTCTATTGAACTGGGTGCTGAAAACACCCTGGCTCTGCCTTTCCCGCGTCGTCGTCAGATGCGTGACCGTTGCAACTGGAAATACAAAAGCGCCGAGTGTGGCTATACAGGGGCACTGTCAAGCTGCGACCTGAGTCTCCAGGGCGACAATGGCTGTGCCCAGCATAGCAACACGCTCAACTTTGGTGGCTTCCCTGGCATCCGCAGTAACGGCGCACGTTATGGCTAGGATTAAGACTGGCGACCTCATCGGAATTCCATTCGTGCATGGTGGGCGCACCCTGGACGGGCTCGACTGTTACGGGCTCGTCATGGAGCTCATCAAGCGCGAATACGGTGTTGATGTTCCTGAGACGCGCTATGCCCCGTTCGTAAAGGATATGGCAGCGGTAGTCGCAGGCGAGCTCCCCAAGTGGAAGGAAGTTGATGGCGCAAAGGCAGGCTCCGTTGTGCTGTTTCGCATCAAGGGCCTGGCATCTCACGTCGGCTTTATGCTCGACGAATATCGATTTATTCACACCTGGGAAAAGTCAGGTGGCGTTGTTATTGAACCGATCAGCACCTGGGAACAGCGTGTCGTCGGCTATTATAAGTTTGAAGGGTAAACATGCTGCCACTCGCTGAGCCAAATCCTACGATTGATGTCATTCGCATCACCAACCCACTCAATCCAAATGAGCATGTGACGCACCAGCTCGCCTGGAATCACACCATGACGGTAGGTGATCTGCTTAAAGCCTATGAGCTCGAAGGTGAGTGGGTCGTGGGCCTCAACGGTGCGGTCGTCGAAAAGGACAATTACGACCTGACGCGATTCTCCATTGATGACTCCGTGGTGCTCTACCCGGTCCCTGAAGGTGGGGGCGGGGGCAAGAATATCTTGCGCATCGTCGCTCTGGTTGCCCTGACCGTTGTAACCGCTGGCGTGGGCACTGCAATGGCAGCGGCAGGCTATTCGGCGTTTGCGGTCGGAATGTCGCAAGCGGGCATCATGATTGCCGGGTCCATGTTGATCAATGCACTGCTGCCTCCACCCAAGCCCTCGTTCAATGCTAACGGCAATGGCCTGGATGATAGCCCCTCCTATGGTATCGATGGGGCCAAGAATACTTCCGCAGAGGGGCTTCCGGTTCCGATCGTTTATGGAACCTATCGTGTTGGCGGCAACATCATCAACACTCATGTTGAGAACGTCGACAATACCCAGTTCCTATATATGCTTCTCAATCTGGGCGAAGGCCCGGTAGAGTCGATTGGCGACATTATGATCAACGATCAGCCCATCGACAACTTCAAGGATGCAACCATCTATCGAGCTCTGGGCAATGATGTGCAGGAGCCGCCTGAGTGGTTCGACGATACGGTGCGTCCCTATCAGGTCGGTCAGAAGATGACGACCGACTGGATTCTATATGACACTCAGGATGAGGTAGACAAGCTGCGTGTCGATGTAGTTTTTCCGCAGGGTATTTTCCGTGTGCGCGACGATGGCTCGTATGTGGGCAGGACGATCGATCTGGAGCTTCAGTATCGCAAGGTCGGAGATGTCGACTGGACACCTCTGGGAGCGCGTAGTGAGATTATCGGCTATGAGCACTGGTGTGTTTATGATAGCGGAAATGAGTATCAGAACGATCTCGGCGAGGGCGGCATCTTAAATCCGAACGCCCCCTATATTGACCCTCAATACATCATCGATCATGGGCTGGGCAGCAAATACGATGGCAGACCAATCCTGCAATCGATTGGGCCAAATCCAGTTTGCGATGACTGCGGCGATCTCTACGAAACGATTGGCTATTACGACTATCGACCGATTTATAGCGATGTTTCTCGCGTTTCCACCAAAAGCCGATCTGCCGTGCGCCGCTCATTTGTTTCTGGGAGGTTGCCAGAGGGCATGTATCAAGTGCGCGCTCGCCGCATTGATGAAGAGTCTACCTCCGCACGCATTGCCGATTCCTGCACGTTGAGCGACATTAACGAGATCGTCATTGATGATGTCAGCTATAGACACACGGCGCTCCTGGGCCTGCGCATTAAGCTAAGCGATCAGCTCAACAGCCTGCCGAAAGTTACCTCGCTGATGAATGGGCGAATCGTCCCTATCTATGACCTGCAAGGCAACTATGTTGCGGACATCTTCTCGCGTAATCCAGCCTGGATTACACTGGATGCACTGACGCATACCCGCTATGGCGGCGCTATCGCGCTTGAGCGTATCGACCTGGGCAAGTGGGCGGAATGGGCACGCTACTGTGATGAATTCGGGCTGACCTTTGATGGCACTCTGGATACACAGTCAAATCTATGGGATGCGCTTCAGCCTGTGTTCCGCGCCGGGCATGGACAAATCGTCAACATCGGCACGAAATATAGTATCACCGTAGAGCGAGCAGACGATCCGGTCATGATGTTCAGCGTTGCTAATATCGTTGAGGGATCATTCAGCAATTCCTGGCTGCCGATGAACGATCGCGCCAATGCTATCGAGTTAAGCTACTTCGAGAAGGAAGACAACTACCGTCGTCACACGGTCAAGGTTTACGACAAGAGCCGCGATCCTAATGAGCCCGAGCGCGTCTCCAATATCACGATGATTGGCGTGACCGATGCTGAGCGCGCAACAAAGGAAGCACTATTCCACCTGAACCTGAACCGCTACATTCAGCAGTCAGTTCAGTTCGAAGCGCCCATCGAAGCGATTGCCTGCACAGTCGGCGATCTGATCTATGTCCAGCACGATATGCCTCAGTGGGGCTTTGCGGGCAAGCTCAAGAATAACAATACGACCACCATCCTGAATCTCGACAGAGAGATCACAATGGAGTCGGGCAAGGACTACATCTTCCTTGCACAGTTCGACGCGATACAGCGCACGATAGGAAGCGTAGTGGGTATCGCCGCAGACACATTGACGCTATCTGGATTCGACATCGCAACACCCGTGAAGCGCATCAAGGTAGCTGGTAAGGATATGCGAGTGCTGAGCTACTTCAATGGCGGCGTTGTTGTCGGGAGCACGGCGGGCATCAACATTGGTGATACCTACACGCTGTGGGACATCGATGTCATCGAGGAGCGCCAGGTTGTTACCGAAGAGGGCACGCATACGCAGATTACTCTGCAATCGCCTCTGTCTGAGGCGCCAGCGTCCTATACGAATTTCATGTTTGGCGAGAATGGTAAGGTCAAAAAACCATTCCGTATCACCTCTATTGGTGGAACACACGAATACACGCGCACCATTGGTGCGGTGGAATACAACGAGAGCGTTTATGACCTGACCCTGGACGAAGCAGTGCAGACGCCTGTTTACTCCAGTCTGAACGCGGCCCCGGATCATGTCACGATTACTGAAGTGACCGAAGAGCTGTTCCTGGTGGGCTCCGCGATCCGCACGCGTGTCACCATTCATTACTCATCCGATTACGACACCTACAAGACGGCGCGTGTGTATGTTTCCTCCGATGGCGGCGAGTTCGCCTCAGAAGGCATTGGTAGAGACAGCTTCTCCTTTGAGGCAGATGATGGCGCAGAGCTGCTGATCCGCGTGGCAGCGATCGATATGGCAGGCTCTGAAGCGCCGTTCTCATCGGCTCCTGAGATTGCACACACGGTCGTTGGCAAGGCAGCGCCCCCATCTAATGTCACCGGGCTTTCCATTGCCCGCACCACAGGCGGCCTGTCGCTGAGCTGGGATGCTGTGTCTGATCTGGATCTGTCTGGCTATCAGATTCGCATGGGCGCCTCATGGGACTCTGCATCTATCGTCACCAGTAAGATCCAAGGCACCACCATGTTCGTGCCAATTACGGAACCTGGCGATTACATCTACCACATCCGCTCCATTGACACATCTGGCAACTTCTCTGAGGGCACGGCGTCCACGAGCATTGATATTGCGCGCCCTGGTCATCCTGAAGGGTTTGACTGTATCCAGAATGGCGATCTGATCAACTTCCGCTGGGGCGAACCAAATAGCGTGGGCATCCTTGCCTATGAGATCCGCGAAGGCGAGTCCTGGGAGACTGCCATTCCTGTGCGCAAGGTATCGGGCGATGCTACGCAGATCCCAGCCGACATTACGGGTGAGCGCACGTTCTGGGCCAAGACGGTCGATGAGATCGGCCTATACAGCGTGCTGTCCGTGTTCTCGGTAACAACCGTTGCCTCACCTCCGGATCGTAACGTCATCTTCACCAGAGACTTTGAGGCGCTGAACTATCCTGGCGTGCTCTACAACCTGTATCAGACAGGCAGTGATCTGATCCTGTCTGACAGCAAGCAATATGGCGAATATATTGCGGAAGTCGACCTGGGCGATCAGTTCCGCGCTCGCAACCTGCTTTCTTATGTTGTTCGCTCCTCTGTCAACAACAACCTGACCTGGGCCGATGCCACCTTTGCCTGGGCAGATCCAGAAGCGAACCAGCAGTGGGTTCCTGATGGCGATCTGAACTCTATCGATGCGACACCCTATATTTCACGATTTGTTGGGCTGGGCCTGGATTATGTCGACGGCTTCTCATTAAACAACACCCTGGACGGCATTAACGGAACACTGCCCTCACTGTCGGCAAATCTGACCTACCAGGATGGACGCTTTGCGGATGGACTGTTCGTTGGTGACACCACACAGGCAGCATGGGGCATATCTGTGCCACAGGAGTTCAAGGTGCACTTCTGGGTCAACATTCAGAATGCCGTGGACGATTGCCTCTATATCAAGATGACCTCAGTAGGCGGCAATCTGATGACAGTCACTTACTCACAGCTCACCAATGAGTTCGTGCTGACCGACAATCTGGCCCAGGAAGTGCGAGTTCCGTTCACGATTGCTGTCAATGATCGCCTCCTGATTGCGATTGTGCAGACAGCGACCGAGCGTAAGCTGATGATCGGCAATGGCGATGGCACACAGAGCTTTAGCACTGAGTCGTATACGCCTGTTGGGTCTTTCGACAATGTTCAATTGCATCAATAAAGTAAGTCATCGGTGATTTACATTTAAGGCAATTTAGCTGATAATACAGACATTATTTAAGGAGAGTTTTAATGCTCAGTAACGAACCACTCAAGCTCAAGGGTAGTCTGGAGCTTGTCCTACGAAAGGGCAATGGCGATGTAGAAGTTCGCCGCAAGGACAATATCATCGTTGATGTTGGTTTCGACTTTGTTGCCGATGCGATCGGCAAGGGCACAGGTCGTCCTGACGTGATGAGTCATATTGCTCTGGGCACTGGCACAACCACCCCGGCAGCGGGGCAAACTGGGCTGACCACAGAGATCAGTCGCCTCGCTGCGACCTACGCGCATGTAGCAGGCTCCAAGGTATTCACGTTCCAGTCAGTCTTTGCCGCAGGCGTGGCAACGGGCGCTTTAACTGAGGCTGGTGTATTCAACGCGGCTGCGGCTGGCATTATGTTCGATCGCGTGCTGTTCGATGTGATCAATAAAGGCGCGGATGACTCTATGACCGCAACATTCTCCTTCACCATGTCTTAATTAATAAGTCAGTGGTGAGCTAGTGGCAGTTTCGGTAACAAGAAATGAAGTCCAGGCATACGCCTGGGATGATCTGCCGAATACCACTTGGGATCAGATGGATGATGCCTGGGACGAAGCTGGGCTGTGGGAATTCCTCCTCGATGCCAGTGAGTCCCTGGGCGTTTCGGACGCCATCACAAAGGACGCCGATCTTGTCCTTTCCGAGACGCTCAATATCGCGGATGACATTGCCAATGCCGTGTCATTTGTCCGCACGTTCACCGAGTCATTCTCGCTCGCTGAGAGTTACGTCGATTACATCAACTTCCAGCTCAAGATCATGGAGCATTTCGCCATCTCTGATCACCTGGGCAAGGATGTTGATTTCCACCTGTCGGAAGAGCTGTCGATTGCGGAAGTGCTGAGCAAGGAGGTCAGCCTAAATCTGAGCGAGCTGATCACCATCGGTGATGATTTCGGCAAGTCAGTTGAGTTTTATCGCACCTGGGTGGAAAGCCTGGGCATTACGGATCTGACTAGCAAGCAGATCAACCTGGAAATAGCCGAGTCGTTTGGTATCGATGAAAAGTTGACCCGCGACATTGGCCTGAACAAGTCTGAGCTGCTGGCATTTGCAGATGCCATTGGCAGGACAACAACCTTCGTCAGGAACTTCAACGAAGGGCTAAGCATCGCAGAATCGATGAGCAAGGCGATCGATCTGTCCATTGCGGAGGCCCTGGCGATCGCGGAGCAGTATATGCGCAACAGCAACAGTGTCATTTCGGATCTGGGCGTGGGCTCTGGGGATATTAGCGAGTCTGATTTTGCCGAAATGATCAGTCGCGGATCTGCCCCAGGCTACGAAGACTTCACGCGCTTTCTGACGGGGGATTACGACTACCAGAAGGCGCTGATTCGCCTGGCAGTCTCCTCGGAGAATTCAGATCGCCCATTGATCGACAGGATGCGAATCGACGTGGATGTGCCAGATGTGCGCGACAGTGGATCTCAGGCAATCGACGCAGCAGGCTCCACGATTTCATTTAACAGGAATTTCAGTGTTCCGCCCGAGGTGGGCGCGAACATGAAGGGCGGCACAGTGATTGGTGTGCCCTATGTGGACAACATTACCGAAACGGATTTCTTTGTGATCATCAAAGACAGCGCAGGTGTTGGTGTTGCAGGAACAATCTCCTGGTCAGCACTCGGATACTAACGGAGAAAGAAGGTGCAGAATTATCAAACAATGCCAGATACTAAGAAGCTCAACGAGAGCCGTCTTATTATCGTCAATAACTTCCTGACTGCACTTTCGCAGAACTCAGGAACCGCATTTCCAACGCTCAACCTGGAAATCGGTATGCCTTGCTACCGAACTGACCAGAAAAAGCTCTACGTCCTGACAGCGACAGGCCCCGATGTCTGGGAGCTCCTGTTTGACATGAACTTTACACCCACCACACAGGAAGCGGTCGACACAGCACTGGCCGGAAAGTCCGACACCGAGCATACGCACGCTTATCTGCCACTGGCAGGTGGTGAGCTGACTAATGCGGTAGACATCAACTACAACGGCGGGGAAGTGCGCATCGCAATGGCAGTGGGCGGTCGTTTCTATATTGCGCCCAACGATGATGGTGATTTCCAGTGGACACGCGAATTCGGCTATGACCCTACAACAAACAACTGGTATGTCGAAACCAACCTGGATGTGGTTGGCGATGTGACATCTGGTGGCAACCGCTGCCTGACCACTGCGGACGAAGGCGCGGGTAATGGCCTGGATGCAGATACAGTCGACGGTAAACAGGCTTCTGAGTTCCTGGGTGTAACCGCTAAAGCTGCCGACTCCTCCAAGTGGGATGGTGCGAACAAGACTGTATCGACGGGCGCTCCGACTGGTGGCGCAAGCGGCGACATCTGGCTGCAATACGAATAATAGGGCGACGAAATGATCTTAATCTGGAATGGCGATAATCAGTCAGGCTTGTGCGACAAGGGCGAAGGTAAGTTTAATTACTGGGTTAAGCCAGAGTTGAGCTTTGCGTTTGATTCGCTCTTTTATGAGCCCACCAATCACATCAAGGTAATTGCTGGCGAATGGATTGCGTTGAGCGAGGCTGAGATCGCGGAGATTGAAATTCAGATCTACCAAGTCAAGGAGCTATCGCCCCAGGAGAACCCTGCGGAAACATCACACGTTGTTGATGGCAATGGTAGCTACCTGGGTGAGATCCCAACCACAGATGCACTCGCGGACAGCACGGTCACTATCGTTGCTGAAGCTCCGCCTGGTGATGGCTTTTATCTGTGGAACAAGCAGAGTCAGGCATGGTTCAAGATCCAGGCAGTTGATGCAGAAGGCAAGTTCGTCGGCAATGTGCCTTACGGCAGCTATGCTCAGCTTGTTGATGGCCCGCCACCCAAGGATTACATGATCTGGGACTTTGCCAATGATGACTGGGTGGATGCACGTCCGTTAGGCGTAATAATCGCTGAGCTTCATAGCACGATTGACCAGGCGGCGGGTAATCTGCGCGCCAAATACATCACCTCCGTAGTTGGTCAGGCAGAAACTTACATCTACAAGTCAATCCAGGCAAAGGAATTCCTTTCGCTGGACAACCCCAATGACTACGACTATCCATTGCTCATGGCAGAGGTGGAAGCTATGCAGGTTGCCAATCCTGGAGCAACGATAGTCGATGCGGCAAATGCCATTCTAGCCCAGGAGACTGCCTGGATGGGTCTGGCAGCGATTGTTGAAAAAGAGCGCAGGGCAGGGAAGGAGCGCGTGTCTCTGTGTGAGAAACCCAACGATGCGCACCTGGCAGCATCAGAAGCTATCCAGCGTATTAACCAGATCGGCTAAAGAGTAAATCAATGCAGAATTTTGTATCCATTGCAGGCGCGGACAAGATCAAGAACAGTCGACAGATTCTTGTCGATGATCTGAATACCATCATGTCGCAGAGCTCGGGAATCGCGTTCCCTATCGCTGATCTGCAACTGGGTATGCCCTGCTATCGCTCTGATCAGAAAAAGCTGTATGTGCTCACACAGACAGGGCCAGACGTATGGGAACTGCTGTTTGACTTCAATGATGCGTTCAATGCGGACAAGCTCGATGGGCTGGAGTCCACACAGTTTGCGCGCACCGATGTTGCCAATGTGCTTGCTGGCGATCAGACGATGCAGACGAGCACGCCTACTATTTTTCTCGATAGTGTAAATGCCTCAGACAACAAGCATGTTTATTTTCGCGCCCAGGGCACAAACAAGGGCATCCTATATCACGACTCTGTTGGTCTTCAGATGGTGCTGCGTGCCTATGACGACACAGATGGTGCTACTCGTGCACAGGTCAAGGTAAAGCAGGATGGCAATATCGAGCTTGCCCCGTCAGGCGCTGGCGTCGTTTCTATCGGCGGATCTCGTGTGCTCACACAGGCAGATGAGGGCGCGGGCAATGGATTAGATGCAGACACTCTTGATGGGCTTCAGGCATCACAATTCCTGCGATCAGATCAGAGCGTCACGCTCAATGGCAGCTTTACTGTCAGTGGTGATCAGACGATCACAGGCGTCAGCCCACAGCTTTATTTCCACGAAACTGATGCACCTGTCGACGAGGGCCGCTTTGACATCCTGACCGATGGTGGCAACTTTGATGTGCGCGCTTACAACGATGCACGCACAGTCTATACAACGCCCATCAGGATCACCCGCACAGGCACGGTCATCGATGAAGTAAAGTTACAGGCATCCTCAACAAGAATGACTGGCAATGCTGTTGTTGAGGGCACATATTTATACGGGCCTTCCGGAAAAGTAGTGGCAAAGCTCAGCGATTCATGGCTGCGCATAAACGATGGGCTGGGGTTCACTTCGGGGATCTACTGCGGTGGGTCTGTCCTGCGCACCGATGGTCAGCTCCAGGTAGGCAGCAACGGGGCGACATTCCTGGCAAAGGCAGGCACATGCACCTTCGAAGGCAATCGTATTCTGACTGTTGCTGATGAGGGGGCGGGTAACGGTCTGGATGCCGATACTGTCGATGGCATCCAGGGCTCACTGATTGTCCGTAATGACCAGGCAAACACGATTGCTGGCAAGCTAACCGTCGATGGCATCGAGGTGGGCTCCGGCCTCAGTGAGGGCATCTTCTTCGAGAACGGCTTTCATCGCATGACGAACAATGACGGAGGTGGCAACTTCAACCTCCGTATTGGCAATTACTTCGACGCTACCCATAAATACTCTGGTAATGCGTCGGGCGCCACTCATCTGAAATGGGATGAGGGCGTCAATCCGGTATTCAATATATCGTTAAGCGAAGATGCCACGACTAAATTAGCCGGGGATACTATCACCTGGGCCGCTACGTTCAGTTTCAGAAATGACGGGCGGCTGTCAGGCGTGCAGACTCCAACGAGCAATACTGACGCGGCAAATAAACTCTATATCGATAACGGGCTTGCGGGCAAGGCAAACACTTCGCACACGCATACTGAATCTGACATCACCGATCTGGACAAATACACCCAGGCACAGGTCGACACCGCCCTTGGATTAAAGCTGGACTCGTCCGCTTACACGGCTGCGGATGTGCTCGCAAAGATCAAAACAGTCGATGGTGCAGGTTCTGGGCTGGATGCAGACACGGTAGACGGCATCCAGGGCTCCAGCATCATTACTAGCTCAAACATTGGCTCGCAGTCAGTCTCGTATGCAGATGACGCCGGAACGCTGGACGGCATCGACTCGACAGCATTTTTACGCAGCAACGCATCAGACACCCACTCTGGTGGCGTCATGAAATTCCAGAACAGTAACGGCATACACATGGAAAATCTGACGGGTCAGACTAATGGCTTGCAAATCTACCAGCCTACTGCTGGCGCCGATGCCTGTATGTCCTTCCATGT
>Ga0180435_10004119_pt1 | contig 14383 bp, 16 predicted proteins | sample SS_ome_3_FD_132467 | JGI IMG/M metagenome (GOLD analysis project Ga0180435, IMG submission 132467) | Hypersaline lake sediment archaeal communities from the Salton Sea, California, USA - SS_3_S_1 metaG | ecosystem: Environmental > Aquatic > Non-marine Saline and Alkaline > Hypersaline >... | reverse complement strand
TCGCCGCCTGGGCGAGATCGCGGCGCTTCTCAAGGCGCAGCCCGCCGAGGTTGTGGAGCGGGTGCGCGCCCTCGCCGAAGAGCGCCGGGCGCTGCACAACGAGGTGGCGCAACTGCGCCGCGATCTCGCGATGGGCGGCGGCGCAACCGGCGGGCCGGAGGCGAAGGACATCGCCGGCATCTCCTTCATCGCGCAGACCGTCGGCGGCGTGTCGGGCAAGGACTTGCCCGCGATGGTCGATGCGCTGAAGGAACGTGTCGGGTCGGGCGCGGTTCTGGTGGTGGCCGATACCGGCGGCAAGGCGGCGGTGGCCGCCGGCGTGACGGCCGACCTGACCGGCCGGCTGTCGGCCGTGGATATCGTCAAGGCCGCGGCGGCGGCGCTGGGGGGCAAGGGCGGCGGCGGCCGGCCGGACCTCGCCCAGGCCGGCGGCGCGGACCCCTCGCAGGCCGAGGCCGCCGTGGCCGCGGCCGAAGCCGTGATCGGAGGATAGGATGCCCGCACTCTGGATTGCCCATGTCACCGTGCAAGATGCCGAGGCCTATGGCCGCTACGCCGCGCTCGCCGGCCCGGCGATCGAGAAGCACGGCGGCCGGTTCATCGCCCGCGCCGCGCGCTACGTGCAACTGGAGGGGACCGACCGGCCGCGCAACGTGGTGGCGCGGTTCCCGACGCTGGAGGCTGCCGTCGCCTGCTACCACAGCCCCGAATACCAGGAGGCGCTGAGCCACGCCCGCGGCGCGGCGGAGCGCGAACTGCTGGTGGTCGAAACCACCGAGTAGGTCAGGGTCGTTCGCGGTCCAGCACGATCGCGCCGGCGGCGATCTGTCCGACATAGCCGCAGGGATCCGGGCGCTGCGAGAAATGCAGCCATGCGGTGCGTGCGAAGGAGTCGGGCGCGAAAAGCGCCATGACCGGGCTGATCTGGTCGCGGCCCACCGGGGCGCTGACGTCGCTCTTGCCCAGCACCGCGCCGCGCAGGGTGTCGGGCAGGGTGCGGAACGTCATCGCATAGGCGAGGTATTCGTCGGTTGCCGGGCAGGCGGCAAAGGGGCAGGCGCCGGTGGCCTCGTAGGCGGCATGGGTCAGTTCATGGGTCAGGACGGCCCGGAACAGCACATCGTCGGGCAACGGGGCGAACAGGCCGGCACGGCTGCGGTTCCCGGCGATCCGGTCGGGCGCGACCAGGTCGATCAGGCCCTCGCCGCAGTGAAACAGCCCCAGACAGCCGTCATGAACCTCGTCGACAAGGGCAAGCGTCACCGGTTCCGTCAGCGGAAGGTTGCAGCTTGCCAGCTCGTCGGCCGCCGCGCGCGCCATGTCGCAGACCTGCCGGGCGGTGGCGGCATCCCCGGCCCGCAGCGTCACCGGCACGCCCTCGCAGGCCAGGTCCGCCGCGCCGACGGGCGCGGCCAGCGCAAGGCACAGCAGGCCGGGGCGGAGCGGCAAGCGCTCAGCCCGCGGCTTTCGCCTGGCGCTTGCGTTCGTGCGGGTCGAGGAAACGCTTGCGCAGGCGGATGTTCTTCGGCGTGACCTCGACCAGTTCGTCATCGTCGATATAGGCGATCGCCTCCTCCAGGCTCATCCTCACCGGCGGTGTCAGCCGCACCGCCTCGTCCGAACCGGAGGCGCGGACGTTCGTCAGCTTCTTGCCCTTCAGCGGATTGACCTCGAGATCGTTGTCGCGGCTGTGTTCGCCGATGATCATCCCCTCGTAGACCTGTTCCTGCGCGCCGATGAACAGCTTGCCGCGTTCCTCGAGGTTCCACAGCGCGTAGGCGACGGAAACGCCGTTCTCCATCGAGATCAAGACCCCCTGCCGTCGGCCCTGGATCGGGCCCTTGTGCGGCGCCCAGCCGTGGAAGATGCGGTTCAGGACGCCGGTGCCGCGGGTGTCGGTCAGGAACTGGCCGTGATAGCCGATCAGCCCGCGCGAGGGCACATGGGCGACGATCCGGGTCTTGCCGGCGCCGGCGGGCTTCATTTCCACCAGGTCGCCCTTGCGCTCGCCGGTGAGCTTGTCGATCACCGCGCCGGTGAATTCATCATCGACATCGATGATCGCCTCTTCGATCGGTTCGAGCTTCTCGCCGTCGTCCTCGCGCAGGATCACCCGGGGCCGCGAGATCGACAGTTCGAACCCTTCGCGGCGCATGTTCTCGATCAGCACGCCCATCTGCAATTCGCCGCGGCCGGACACGACGAAGGCCTCGCCGCCCGGCGTGTCGGCGACCCGGATCGCGACGTTCGATTCCGCCTCTTTCATCAGCCGTTCGCGGATCACCCGGCTTTGCACCTTGCTGCCGTCCTTGCCCGCCAGCGGGCTGTCGTTGATCCCGAAGGTGACCGAGATCGTCGGCGGATCGATCGGCTGTGCGGGCAGGGCGGTATCGACCTCGAGCGCGCACAGCGTGTCGGCCACGGTGGCCTTCGACATGCCGCCCAGCGTGACGATGTCGCCCGCCACCGCCTCGTCGATCGGGGTCTGGCTGAGGCCGCGGAACGCCATGATCCGGGTGACGCGGAACTGTTCGATCCGCTCGCCGGTGCGGCTGAGCGCCTTGATCGTCTCGCCGGTCTTCACCCGGCCGGATTCGACGCGGCCGGTCAGGATCCGGCCGATGAACGGATCGGCCGACAGCGTGGTGGCGAGCATCCGGAACGGCTCGGCCTCGCGCGCGATCTGGGCGGGCTTCGGCACGTGGCGCACGATCAGGTCGAACAGCGCCGACAGGTCGCTGCGCGGCCCGTCCAGTTCGGCATCGGCCCAGCCGGCGCGCCCCGAGGCGTAGAGATGCGGGAAATCCAGCTGGTCGTCATCGGCGCCGAGATTGGCGAACAGGTCGAAGACCTCGTTCAGCGCGCGGTCGGGCTCGGCATCGGGCTTGTCGACCTTGTTCAGCACCACGATCGGGCGCAGCCCCAGCGCCAGCGCCTTGGAGGTGACGAATTTCGTTTGCGGCATCGGGCCTTCGGCGGCATCGACCAGCAGGCAGACCCCGTCGACCATGCTGAGAATCCGCTCCACCTCGCCGCCGAAATCGGCATGGCCGGGGGTGTCGACGATGTTGATCCGCGTGCCCTGCCACTCCACGCTCGTCGCCTTGGCAAGGATCGTGATGCCGCGCTCGCGCTCGATGTCGTTGCTGTCCATCGCGCGTTCGGCCACCGCCTGGTTCTCGCGGAACGCGCCGGACTGCTTGAGAAGCTCGTCCACCAGCGTGGTCTTGCCGTGGTCGACATGGGCGATGATCGCGATGTTGCGCAGGTCCATGGGGTCCGTCCTAAATGCTGCGGTGCCGCGATAGACGAAACCGGGGATATTGGCCAGCCTAATGCGCCGCGGTCTGCGAGAACAGATGGATCACCAGGATCCCGGCGATGATCAGCGCGATCCCCAGAAGCCCCGGCAGGTCGATCCGCTGGCCGAACAGGGTCCAGCCGACGAAGGTGATCAGCGTGATGCCCAGCCCCGACCACAGCGCGTAGGTCAGGCCAAGCGGCAGGAATTTCAGCACCTTGACGAAGAAGAAGAACGCCCCGGCGAAGCCCAGGACCACGCCCAGCGAGGGCCAGAGCCGGGTGAACTGCTGGCTGGCCTGCAGGCAGGCGGTGCCGAAGGTTTCGAAGGCCACGGCAATGACGAGATACAGGTAGACCTGGGCGGACATGGCGCTTCCCTCAGGTGGCGACGTAACGGTCGCGGCGGTGGTTGATCGCGATGGTGAGATTGGTGACGAGCGCGCCGAGCGCGGAATAGAGCACCAGGCGCGGCTCGATCACCCAGAATGCGACGGAAAACAGGATCGCATCGAAGCCAAGCTGCGTCCAGCCGGCGCGAAACCCGGTGCGATCCTGAAGGACCAGCGCGAGGATGCCGATCCCGCCAAGGCTGGCGCCGTGGCGAAACAGCGCCAGAAGCGCCGCGCCCGACAGCGCGCCGAAGAGAAGCGCGCCGGCCAGCGGATCGAGATGCGCGAACCGCACCCAGCCCGGCATCGCCGCCGACAGGATCGACAACCCGGCCACCGCCGCGAAGGTCTTGGCCACGAAGGCCGGGCCCATCCGCCGCCAGCCGAGCCAGTAGAACGGCAGGTTGATGGCGAAGAACACCGGGCCGAAGCCCCAGCCGGTGGCGTAGGAGATCAGCACCGCAAGCCCGGCGGTCTGGCCGGTGACAAGGCCGAGATGGGTGAGGATCGTGATCGCGAAGGCCGCGACGCCGGCCCCGAAGGCAAGGCCCTGGGCATCCTCGATCGGGCTGTGGCGCGCGGCGTTTGTCATGGCCCCTCATGCCGCGCCGCGGCGCGCCTGTCCAGCGCCGCCGGGGCCGCGCGCCCCTGCGGGATAACCGGATGTCGGGCTTGGCGCCGTGCGTCAGCCCGCCAGCGCGTGGCCCAGATAGGCGTCGACCCGTTCGAGAAAGCCCATCGTGGTGAGCCATTTCTGATCCGGCCCGACAAGCAGCGCGAGATCCTTGGTCATGTGCCCGTCTTCCACGCACTGCACGGTGACGCGTTCCAGCGTTTCGGCGAAGCGCGCGAGGTCGGCATTGCCGTCAAGCTTGGCACGATGCTTCAGCCCGCCCGTCCAGGCGTAGATCGAGGCGATGGAATTGGTAGAGGTCGCCTTGCCCTGCTGGTGCTGGCGGTAGTGCCGGGTGACGGTGCCATGCGCGGCCTCGGCCTCGACGATGCCGCCATCGGGGGTCATCAGCACCGAGGTCATCAGCCCGAGGCTGCCGAAGCCCTGCGCCACCGTGTCCGACTGCACGTCACCGTCGTAGTTCTTGCAGGCCCAGACATAGCCGCCCGACCATTTCAGCGAGGCGGCGACCATGTCGTCGATCAGCCGGTGTTCGTAATGGATGCCCTTCGCCTTGAACGCCGCTTCGAATTCCTCTTCGTAGACCTTCTGGAACAGATCCTTGAAGCGGCCGTCATAGGCCTTGAGGATGGTGTTCTTGGTCGACAGGTAGACCGGCCAGCCGAGGTTGAGCCCGTAGTTCAGCGAGGCCCGCGCGAAGTCGATGATCGAGGCGTCGAGATTGAACATCGCCATCGTGACGCCGGCGCCGGGCGCGTCGAACACCTCGCGCTCGATCACGGTGCCGTCGGCGCCCTCGAACTTCAGCGTCAGTTTCCCCGCGCCGGGGAAGCGGAAATCGGTGGCGCGGTACTGGTCGCCATAGGCGTGCCGGCCCACCACGATCGGCCGGGTCCAGCCCGGCACCAGCCGCGGCACGTTGCGGCACAGGATCGGCTGGCGAAAGATCACCCCGCCGAGGATGTTGCGGATCGTCCCGTTCGGCGAGCGCCACATCCGCTTCAGGCCGAATTCCTCCACCCGCGCCTCGTCCGGTGTGATCGTGGCGCATTTGACGGCGACGCCGACCTCTTTCGTCTTCTCGGCGGCCGCGACGGTGACGCGATCCTCGGTGCGGTCGCGTTCCTGGATCGACAGGTCGTAATAGAGCAGATCGATGTCGAGATAGGGCAGGATCAGCTTTTGCTTGATGAAGTCCCAGATGATCCGGGTCATCTCGTCCCCGTCCATCTCGACGACCGGGTTCTGGACCTTGATCCGCGACATGGTCGTGCCTCCTTGCGGGGATACGGGGCGACCGGCCGGGGGGCGGCCGCCCGGCGGCGTCTCAGCCGATGATCGCGTTCAGCGTGGCGCTCGGCCGCATGACGGTGGCAAGCTTGGCCGGATCGGGGTGGTAGTAGCCGCCGATATCGGCGGGCCGGCCCTGCGCGGCGGCCAGTTCGCCGGTGATCGCCGCCTCGCCCTCGGCTAATGCCTGCGCCACGGGGGCGAATTCGGCAGCGAGGCCGGGATCCTCGGTCTGGGCGGCCAGCGCCTCGGCCCAGTAGCGGGCGAACCAGTAGTGGCTGTCGCGGTTGTCGGGCTGGCCGACCTTGCGGCCGGGCGAGCGGTCATGGTCGAGGATGCCCTGCGTCGCGGCATCCACGGCGTCGCCCAGCACCTTCGCGCGGGCGTTGTCCGTCGCCTCGGCAAGGAAGCGGAAGCTTTCGCCCAGCGCGCAGAACTCGCCCAGGGAATCCCAGCGCAGGTGGTTTTCCTCGACCAGCTGTTGCACGTGCTTGGGCGCCGAGCCGCCCGCGCCGGTTTCGAACAGGCCGCCGCCCTGCATCAGCTTCACGATCGACAGCATCTTGGCCGAGGTCGCGAGTTCCAGGATCGGGAACAGGTCGGTCAGGTAGTCGCGCAGCACGTTGCCGGTGATCGCGATGGTGTTCTCGCCCTTCGTGATCGTCTCGAGGCTGGCGCGGGTCGCCGCGCGCGGGGCCATGATCTCGAATTTCTCGGCAACCCCATGCGCTTCGAGGATCGGCTTGACGTAGGAAATGAGTTCCGCGTCATGGGCGCGGGTTTCGTCGAGCCAGAAGATCGCGCGATAGCCGGTCAGCCGCTGGCGGTCGATGGCCAGTTTCACCCAATCCTCGATCGGCGCCTTGCGGGCGGAGGCGGAGCGCCAGATGTCGCCGGTTTCGACGCGGTGTTCGTGCAGCACCGTTCCGTCGTCGAGGATCATCTTCACCACGCCGCCTTCCGGTATCTCGAAGGTCGTCGGGTGGCTGCCGTATTCCTCGGCCTTCTGCGCCATCAGCCCGATGTTCTGCACCGTGCCGGCGGTGGCGGGATCCAGCTTGCCGTTTTCCTTGAAGAACCTGATCGTCTCGTCATAGACCGGCGCGTAGGAATTGTCGGGGATCACGCAGACGCAGTCATGTTCGGCGCCGTCCGGGCCCCAGCCCTTGCCGCCGGCGCGGATCAGCGCGGGCATCGAGGCATCGATGATCACGTCCGACGGCACGTGCAGGTTGGTGATGCCCCTGTCGGAATTGACCATGTACATCGGCGGGCGCTCTGCGCGCACCGCCTCGATCGCCGCCATGATCCCGGCGTCGTCCTTGACCCGCTCCAGCAGGTCGCCAAGCCCGGAATTGGGGTTCACGCCGAGTTCGGCCATCCGGTCGCCGAACTGCTCGAACACCGGCGCGAGCCAGGCGCGGACGGCATGGCCGAAGATGATCGGGTCGGAGACCTTCATCATCGTCGCCTTCATGTGCAGCGAGAACAGCACACCCTCGGCCCTTGTTTTCTCGATCTCTTCGGCAAGGAAGGCATCGAGCGCGCGGGCCGACATGAAGGTGGCGTCGACCACGGTGCCGGCGGGGTAGCTGACGCTCTCCTTCAGCACCGTCTCGCCGCCGGCGGTTTCCAGAACGATCCGCGCGGTGGCGGCGCGGTCGAGCGTGGCCGACACCTCGTTGGAGCGGAAATCGCCGCCCGCCATCGCCGCGACGCGGGTCTTGCTGTCGGCCGTCCAGTCGCCCATCCGGTGCGGATTGGCCTGCGCGTAGCGCTTCACCGCCGTCGCGGCGCGGCGGTCGGAATTGCCCTCGCGCAGCACCGGGTTCACGGCCGAGCCCTTGATCGTGTCATATGTCGCGCGGGCGGCCTTCTCGGCCTCGGTCTGCGGGGTCTCGGGATAGTCGGGCAGGGCGTAGCCCTGGCCCTGCAACTCGCGCACCGCGGCGACGAGCTGCGGGACCGAGGCCGAGATGTTGGGCAGCTTGATGACATTGGCCCCCGGCGTCTTCACCAGCTCGCCCAGCTCGGCGAGGTCGTCGGGGATTCGCTGCTCCGGCGTCAGCGCCTCGGGGAAGGCGGCGAGGATCCGCCCGGCGAGCGAGATGTCCTTCGTGCCCACCGTGACCCCGGCGGCGGCCGCGAACTTGCGGATGATCGGCAGGAGCGAGGCGGAGGCAAGCTCCGGCGCCTCGTCGACCTTGGTGTAGATGATATCCGGGTTTTCGCTGTCAGCCATCGTCGAGCCCTTTCGATCACGTCCAGAAGCATCCCGCGCGACCGCCGTCGGGCGCGCGGGCGGGGAAGGCGGTGCGATCGGAGGCCGGGGCGCCGGATGCCGGCGGGCCGTGGCCGGCCGGGGCATGCGGGGGCGCCATCGGCCATCCTCTCGCTGGTTTCTCGCTGCGGCGTCTCTAACCGAAATCCGGCATCAAGGAAAGATGGTATGCGGTGGTATACAAAAATTCCGGCGCAACCCGGTGCCCGCCCCCGTCAGCCGAGGAACGGCCGGGCGAGGGCGCGCACATGGTCCCACAGCCGCGGCGCGCCGCGCGCGACCTTGCGGCCGACCCGGGTTTCGAGGTCATCGAAGGTCACGTCGAACGCGTGCCACGATCCGCCGCCGGCGGCGATGTTCTGCATCACAGGTTGCACCCGGTCGAGCGCGCGGGCGAAGACCGCGTCGGGGGTTTCGGCCGCCTCGAATTCCTCCCACAGCGCCCGAAGTTCGGCGCCGATATCTTTGGGAAGCAATCCGAAAATCCGGTCGACCGCACGGGTTTCCGCGGCCTGCCGTTCGGCCGAGCCATGCGCCGTGCCGCCCGCGGCATGGATCGGCACGTCGCCGGTATCGATCTCGACGAGATCGTGCAGCACAAGCATCCGGATCACCCGGTCGACCGAGACGCCCGGAGCGGCCTGATCGGCCAGCACAAGCGCGTAAAGCGCCAGGTGCCAGGAATGCTCGCCCGCATTTTCCTTCCGGCCGCCATCGACGGGCGTGGCGCGCAGGACGGATTTCAGCCGGTCGGCCTCGGCCAGGAAGGCCAGTTGCGCCGCCAGCCGGGCGGTCAATGCCCGCCCGCGTCCGGGTCCGGCGGCGGCGCGGGCATCGCCGCGCCGGTCTTCCTGGCGGCCAGCGCCTGTTCCATGAACCGCCGGCCGCGCGCCTCGGCCTGACGGATCCGGATCGAGGTCAGGAACGCCTCCTGCAAGGTGGTGGACGAGGCGCCGACGATCTTCGAGACCTGTTCGTAGAAGAACGGGTCGTCCAGGTCCTGCGATGCCTGAAGCGCGTCGCGGGCCAGCTTGTCGGCCAGGTCCTGGATGAAATCGGCCATCTCAGCGCGATGCCTCTCCCAGCCGGCGGCGCACGTAGTCCTGCACCGTGGCGATCATCGGCGACATGTGCGCCTCGTCATCCTCGAAGAAATGCCCCGCGCCCTCGATCTCGCAATGGGTGATCGTGATGCCGCGCTGTTCGTGCAGCTTGTTCACCAGCGCATGCGTGTCCTTCGGCGGCGCGACCTTGTCGGCCGTGCCGTTGATGATCAGGCCCGAGGACGGGCAGGGCGCGAGGAACGAGAAATCGTACATGTTCGCCGGCGGCGCGACCGAGACGAAGCCGGTGATCTCCGGCCGCCGCATCAGAAGCTGCATGCCGATCCACGCGCCGAAGGAAAAGCCCGCGACCCAGCAGTGTTTGGAATTCGGGTTCAGCGCCTGCAGGTAGTCCAGCGCCGAGGCGGCATCGCTAAGCTCGCCCACGCCCTGGTCGTATTCGCCCTGGCTGCGGCCGACGCCGCGGAAGTTGAAGCGAAGCACCGTGAATCCAAGCTCGTAGAAGGCATAGTGCAACCGGTGCACGACCCGGTTGTTCATCGAGCCGCCATACAGCGGATGCGGATGCAACACGATCGCGATCGGGGCGTCGGCGGTCTTCTGGGGGTGGTAGCGGCCTTCCAGGCGGCCCTCGGGGCCGGGGAATATCACTTCGGGCATCAGTTCGCCTGTTCCCTCTCCGGGCCCCCGGCCATTCTTGACGAATTTGATCGGGCAACCTAGAATGTTTCTAAAGCGCGCGCGCGCCTTTCGGTGCAGGTGAGTTAAGCGCCGCCGCCGCGCGCGTCAACGTCTTTGGCAGGAACGGCCGATGAAACTCTCCACCAAGGGGCGCTACGCGATGGTCGCGCTGGCCGATCTCGCGATGGCCGGGCCCGAGACTCTGTCGACACTGTCCGAGATCGCGGAGCGGCAGGACATCTCGCTGCCCTATCTCGAACAGCTGTTCGTCAAGCTGCGCCGGGCCGGGCTGGTGGAAAGCGTCCGCGGCCCCGGTGGCGGCTACCGGCTTGCGATGGACCCGGCGGAGATCCGGGTCAGCGCGGTGCTGGAGGCGGTCGACGAGACGGTGAGCGCGCTGCATACCGGGGCCGCCGTCTCGGGCGGGCTGTCGGGCACGCGGGCGCAGTCCTTCACGAACCGGCTTTGGGAGAGTTTTTCGGCGCAGGTCTATGTTTTCCTGCATCAAACCACGCTGGCCGACGTGATCGGCAACCGGCTGAAGCCGTGCCCGGCGGTGCCCGGCCTGTTTCGGATCGTCGACGAGTGAGCGGGCCGCGCACATATCTCGACTGGAACGCCACCGCGCCGCTGCGCGCAGAGGCGCGGGCGGCGATGATCGCGGCGATGGATGTCGTCGGCAACCCGTCCTCGGTGCATGCCGAGGGCCGGGCGGCGACGGCGCTGGTGGAACGGGCGCGCGCGCAGGTGGCCGCGGCGCTGGGGGCGGAGGGCGCCGATATCGTCTTCACCTCCGGCGCGACGGAGGCCGCGGCGCTGGCGCTGGCCGGCCGCGGGCTGGCCGCGGCCGGGGTCGAGCATGACGCGGTGCTGGCCTGGGCCGATCCCGGCCTTCCGGTCGATGCCACGGGCCGGGTGCGCATCGACGATCCGGGGGGCAGCACCCTGCAACTCGCCAATTCCGAGACCGGCGTGATCCAGGACCTGCCCGAGGGGCTGGCGGTGTCGGACCTGACCCAGGCCTTCGGCAAGATCCCCTTCGCCTTCAACTGGCTGGGGGTGACGATGGGCCTTGTCTCGGCGCACAAGCTGGGCGGGCCGAAGGGCGTGGGCGCGCTGGTGCTGCGGCCCGGCACGGAACTGGCCGCGCGGATCCGCGGCGGCGGGCAGGAGATGGGCCGCCGGGCCGGGACCGGGAACGTGATCGGCATCGCCGGTTTCGGTGCCGCGGCCGAGGCCGCCGCGCGCGACCTTGCGAGCGGTGTCTGGGAGGAGGTCGAGGAATTTAGAAATATTCTAGATTCATCTCTGGAAGCCGCCGCGCCGGATGTTATCTTTGCCGCGAGGGGCGCGCGACGGCTTCCCAACACGACCTGCGTGATCAGCCCCGGCTGGAAGGGCGAGACGCAGGTGATGCAGATGGACCTGGCGGGGTTTTCCGTGTCCGCCGGTTCGGCCTGTTCGTCCGGCAAGGTCCGGGCGAGCCGGGTTCTGGCGGCGATGGGGTTCGCGCCCGAGGCCGCGGCCGGGGCGATGCGGGTCTCGCTGGGGCCGGGCATCGGCCGCGAGGCGCTGGAGCGCTTCGCCGAGGCCTGGGGCCGGGCGCGCAAGCGGCAGATGGCCCGCGCGGCCTGACAAGACGGGTGAACAAGGGTCCGAAAGGGCCCGACAGGAAGGGAAGGTTGACGATGGCCCTGGAAGAGAACCTCGAAGTCCGCGAAGGCGTCGACCGCGAGACGGTCGAAACCGTGCAGAGCATGGGCAGCTACAAATACGGCTGGGAGACGGATATCGAGATGGAATTCGCGCCGAAGGGCGTGAACGAGGACATCGTGCGCCTGATCTCGGAAAAGAACGGCGAGCCGGAATGGATGACGGACTGGCGGCTTGCGGCCTTCCGGCGCTGGCAGAAGATGGCCGAACCCCGCTGGGCGATGCTGAACTACCCGGCGATCGACTACCAGGACCAGTATTACTACGCCAAGCCCAAGAGCATGGCGGAAAAGCCCAAGTCGCTCGACGAGGTCGACCCGAAGCTGCTGGCCACCTATGAAAAGCTGGGTATCCCGCTGAAGGAACAGATGATCCTTGCCGGGGTGGAGGGCGCCGAACAGGCCGACGAACGCCGCGTCGCGGTCGATGCGGTGTTCGATTCCGTCTCTCTCGGCACCACGTTCAAGGACGAGCTGATGAAGGCCGGGGTGATCTTCTGCTCGATCTCCGAGGCGATCCGCGACTACCCGGAACTGGTGCAGAAATACCTCGGCTCGGTCGTGCCGGCGTCGGACAATTTCTTCGCGACGCTGAACTCGGCCGTGTTCTCGGACGGCTCGTTCGTCTACGTGCCGCCGAACACGCGCTGCCCGATGGAACTCAGCACCTATTTCCGGATCAACGCCGAGAATACCGGGCAGTTCGAACGGACCCTGATCATCGCCGACAAGGGCAGTTATGTCAGCTACCTTGAGGGCTGCACCGCGCCCAAGCGCGACACCCACCAGCTGCACGCGGCGGTGGTGGAGATCGTGGTGCTCGACGATGCCGAGGTGAAGTATTCCACCGTGCAGAACTGGTATCCCGGCGACGAGGAAGGCAAGGGCGGCATCTACAACTTCGTCACCAAGCGCGCCGATTGCCGCGGCGACCGGTCCAAGGTGATGTGGACGCAGGTGGAGACCGGCAGCGCGATCACCTGGAAATACCCGTCCTGCATCCTGCGCGGCGACGACAGCCAGGGCGAGTTCTATTCCATCGCCATCGCCAATAACGCGCAGCAGGCCGATACCGGTACCAAGATGGTGCATCTGGGCAAGAACACCCGCTCGCGCATTGTTTCGAAAGGGATTTCGGCGGGCCGGGCGCAGAATACCTATCGTGGCCTCGTGTCGATGCACCCGAAGGCCGCGAACGGGCGCAACTACACCCAGTGCGACAGCCTGCTGATCGGCGACAAGTGCGGCGCCCATACCGTGCCCTATATCGAGGTCAAGAACACCTCGAGCCGGGTGGAGCACGAGGCGACGACCTCGAAGGTCGACGACGACCAGCTGTTCTACTGCCGCTCGCGCGGGATGGACGAGGAAGAGGCGGTGGCGCTGGTCGTCAACGGCTTCTGCCGCGACGTGCTGCAGGCCTTGCCGATGGAATTCGCGATGGAGGCGCAAAGCCTCGTCGCCATCAGTCTGGAAGGATCCGTGGGATGATCGTCACCACCACACCGACTGTCGAGGGCCGCCAGATCGCCGAGTATCACGGCATCGTCACCGGCGAGGCGATTCTTGGCGCCAACGTGTTCCGCGATATCTTCGCCGGGATCACCGACATCATCGGCGGCCGGTCCGGCGCCTACGAGGCCAGCCTCGCGGAGGCGCGGGAGACCGCGCTGGACGAGTTGCAGGACCGCGCCCGCGCGATGGGCGCCAATGCCGTCGTCGGCATCGACCTCGACTACGAAGTGATCAACAACATGCTGATGGTGTCCGCCTCGGGCACCGCGGTCAGCCTGCGCTGACGCGCGATACTACGGGAAGAAAAATGCTGAATATCAATAATCTGCACGTCAAGCTGGAAGAAGAGGACAAGGCGATCCTCAAGGGCGTTTCGCTGGATGTTCCGGCCGGGTCGGTGCATGCGATCATGGGGCCGAACGGGTCCGGCAAGTCGACGCTCAGCTATGTCCTGTCCGGCCGCGACGGCTACGAGGTGACCGCGGGCAGCGCGACTCTGGACGGCGCGGACCTGCTGGAGATGGACCCCGAGGAACGCGCCGCCGCCGGCCTGTTCCTGGCCTTCCAGTACCCGGTGGAGATTCCCGGCGTCGGCAACATGACCTTCCTGCGCACCGCGCTGAACGCCCAGCGCAAGGCGAAGGGCATGGACGAGATCAGCGCGGGCGACTTCCTCAAGCTGGTGCGGGAAAAGGCCAAGGCGCTGAAGATCGACGCCGAAATGCTCAAGCGGCCTGTCAACGTCGGCTTTTCGGGCGGCGAGAAGAAGCGCAACGAAATCCTGCAAATGGCCGTTCTGGAACCGAAAATGTGCATCCTGGACGAGACCGACTCGGGCCTCGACGTGGATGCGATGAAGCTTGTCTCCGACGGCGTGAACGCGCTGCGCGATGCCGGCCGGTCGTTTCTGGTGATCACCCATTACCAGCGGCTGCTGGACCATATCCGCCCCGATGTCGTGCATATCATGGCCGATGGCCGGATCGTGAAGACCGGCGGCCCCGATCTTGCGCTGGAAGTGGAGCGCAACGGCTACGGCGACCTGCTGGCGGAGGTCGGATGATGGCCGTCGCGCAGGCGAAGACCGATGCGCTTTCGGCGCGGCTCGACGCGCTCGATCTGCCGCGCGGCGGGTTCACCCGCGCCGCGCGCGCAGAGGCGCTGGCCCGGCTTCAGGCGATGGGCCTGCCGCACCGGCGCGACGAATACTGGAAATATACCGATCCGGCCTCGCTGATCGCGGCCGAGGCGCCGGCCGCGGCGCTGTTCGACAATGGCGAACCGCCGGTGTTCGACACGATCGACCGGCTGCGGCTGGTCTTCGTCGATGGCGTCTTCGATGCCGCGGCCTCCGACGATCCGGCGCTGGCGGGGGTGGAAATCTGCCGCCTGGCCGAGGCCGACGCGGCCGACATCCATTGGGCGAAATCGCTTTACGGCGTGCTGGAGGCCCGCGGCCAGGACCCGGTGGCCCGGCCGCTGGCCGCGCTCAACACCGTGGCGGCGCGCGATGG
>Ga0180435_10004118_pt1 | contig 14384 bp, 13 predicted proteins | sample SS_ome_3_FD_132467 | JGI IMG/M metagenome (GOLD analysis project Ga0180435, IMG submission 132467) | Hypersaline lake sediment archaeal communities from the Salton Sea, California, USA - SS_3_S_1 metaG | ecosystem: Environmental > Aquatic > Non-marine Saline and Alkaline > Hypersaline >... | reverse complement strand
CCCTCTCTGGCAGTCCGTCTTTGGCATACGCCTTTCCCTCCTGCCCGAGCTCTATCTCCTCCCATACATCCTCTTCGACGGTGACGAGCTTTTTTGTCTCAAGCCAGCTGGATGCGCGCATGACCGCGTCGACTGGAAGGCCGCAGGCTGCGGCCGCATCGGCGGGGCTCATATCCTTTTTCAGGGCCTTAAGAACCCGTGTTTCATGCGGATGCAGGTCCATAGTAGATAGAATAAGGGAGCGGCCTTTAATAGTTCAAACATAGCCGAAGCCCGCTCTCTTGCCCGATACAGGCCTTTTGAAGTCGAACTTGCTCCTGGCATCGCGGGCTATGTCTATCCTGTCCACCGCACACATTATGAATGGTATATCGAGCATCGCCCCGGCTATTATGCATTCCCCTACATCAAGGGTGTCAAGGCCGCGGACTATCTCGTCGGAGATGGCCTCGAAGCTCTTTCTGATATGGTCCTTGTCCTTGGGATTTGTGATATGCATATAGATGCCGGTATTGCATTGGCTCAGTATGTCCTCGTCGATCTTGCTGGGCTTTTGGCTTATGACAACAAGGCCTATGCCGAACTTCCTCCCCTCCGACGCTATCCTCGCCAGCTGCCCCTTGCATGAATGGCTGAGGCTTCCACCCGCGAAATTGTGGGCCTCCTCGACGACGAAAAGGAGGGGATAATCCAGCTTGTGGTCCCCCATCTCATTCACCTTGTTTATCCTGCCCGAAAGCAGCTTCTTCGCGATATAGGATATGACCGATCTCCTTATGCCCTGGCTTGCCATGCTAGCATCGATGATCGTGACCCTTCCCGGCTCGACAAGGTCGTTTATCTCGGTACCATGGCGCTCAAAGACCCCTTTGCCCATCCTCTCCAGCCTTGCGAGCTTTCTACCCAATGCTTGTTGCGTCGCCTCATGGACGGAGTCGGCATCGAGCCTTTGGCATTCCTCCTTCATGTCAGAAAGCGTGTACTCCCTGCCTGTCAGCTTGTCGACGATGAGGGAGAGTGCCATCTCCTGCGGCTCTGTGAGATTTATGAAATGGTGGAAGTCCCGCCCCTCAAGGTCGGAAAGCGATATGGTGAGCCTGTCGACCCCAGCTTTTTCATACTTGACCGTGAGCATAGAGATATCAAAGCCACCCTCATTGAGCTTGCCAAGAAGCGACATATACTCCCCATGGGTGTCGACCAGAAGGACCGGCAGGCCCTTTTCGGCGAATTCCTTTATGAGATTGGCTGCCGTATAGCTTTTGCCAGCTCCGGTCGATGCGAGTATCGCTGTGTGCCTGTCATATTCTGCGGCATTGAGGCAGGCTCTGGCCTTTGTGCCGTGGACATCCCCTATGCTTATCCTCTCCGATACCGCCAGGATCTTCTCAAGGTCTGTCTCACCCGCGAACCTTGCCCGCTCATTCGGCTTTACCGGCTTTTTGATGGAGCGCAAAGCGCCTCCCTCAAGCCTGCCAAATATCTGAACAGTTGCGATGAGCCTGTGCTTGGAGCCTATCTTCATGTCCGGGTCATACCTCATCTCGGCGACTATGCCATAATGGCCGCCGATATCCAGGATCGAGCCCAGCTCCACAGACTCGGACTGCACCATGACCTCGCAAACAGAGCCCGCAGATGCTGTGACAAGCCCTACCTGATCCATCGGCTATCCACCCTCCCTGTCTAGGAAGAGCTTCTGGGTGGGGTAGGCGAACTCTATGCCCTCCCTCTCGAAAGCCTGCATAAGATCGAGGTTAACAGCCTGTTGGGTGTCCATGTACTTATTGTAGTCTGCAGACATCAAAAAGTAGATGACCTCGAAGTCGAGGCTGAAGTCTCCGAATTTTTTAAAATGGGCCCTGTCGAATCTCACAAGCTCCTGAGACTCTATGATGCCTCGGACAATATCTGGGATGCCCTTGATCTTCTCGGCCGGCGTCTCATATGTCACACCGAATCCGAATTCGATCCTCCGATGCGGCATCTTGCCGAAATTGTGGACCCTCGTATCGGTCATCTCCTTATTGGAGACGACAAGCTCCTCGCCGCGCAGTGTCTTGATCCTTGTGGTCTTTATGCCGATCCTTATGACCTCGCCCATGTCATCGCCTATGAGTATGAAGTCCCCGATCTTATAGGGCTTGTCGAAATAGATGGAAAAGGAGGCGAATATATCTTCCAGGACCTTCTGGGCTGCAAGCGCTATGGCGAGTCCGCCCACGCCCATCCCCGCGATGAGGGCCGATATATCGACTCCCATATTGGCTACTATCAGCAATGCCCCGACGAACCAGAGGCTGTACTTGAAAAGCCTGGCCAAAAGCCTTATGAATGACACATCCTCTGTTTTGTCTGCGGTGAGCCTCTTTTTCACGAGCCTTTCAGTGAAAAAGTCGAGCACGATATGTATGGCATTGATGGCATAGTATACGGCGATAAGCAGTATGGCATATCTTAGCGTATCTGTGACAAAGACGGAAAGCTCAACGAACTGAAATGATACGAAAGCCGATATGAGCACATAGAAGGACCAAGGGATATTTGAGACCAAGTCGATTAGGAGGTCGTCAAGGTCTGTACTTGTCCTCTTTGCGAAGGCCTTTATGAGGCCTAGCACATGGTTTCTGAAGATCCTGAGAGCGATATATGATATCAGGAAGGCCAGGGGGGGAAAGATCACCCACCCTGAGATGACCTGATCGCCTGCCGTCATGGTGAGTTCCGTCAGTTCCATCCTACATAAAATTGATTAGCCTACTAATAAATCCATCAAACAAAGTTTACTCCATGGGAAAGGGCAAAAAGGCCATTGATGGCGGCGATCCCCTCGACAATGTCCGGGGGATAATGGAGAGCTTCAAGCCATATGAGGAGTCGCTTTTCGTCCTCGGTAAAAAGCCCGATGCCATCGAATCGCTTCTGGCAAAGGCGAAATCCCCATCTGTCAGCGCCGAAAGCATCAAAAGGGCGATACTCGACATAGCCGACATAGAGCTGTCCTCAGAAAAGAGGATAGTGTCCGCCGATGAGGCGATGCTCAGAAAGAGGTCCGACTCCACGCTCGAGTCCGTCCATGCTGAAAAGCTCCTTGAGAACCTGGCATACATAGCCGAGCTTTTGCATCATGCCGAAAGCAGGAATATCCCCTTCAAAAAGCTCTATTCAGAGCTTCGCATCAAGGCGCTCGAGACGGCCCCGCCAAAATCCCTGGTGCGCGAGGACGGCCCCATAATGACCATAGATGTCGGGGGGACAGAGATAAAATACGCGGTCTATGACCAGGATACCTCAAAGTTCTCCCACAAGGGTTCGGTCCCCACACCGCAGTCCAGGGGGGATGAGCTGGCAGACAAGGAGCGGTTCCTCGACGCCCTCCAAGAGATTGCAGGCGATCTAGCCAAAAGATCGGGTCTTGAGCTAACTGATTTCGCGGGCATGGGCCTTCTCATACCAGCTCCCATAGAGCTGGGGACAGGATACATAGAGTGGCTCCCATTCCTCAATGTCCGCGACTTCGACCTAAGGGCCGAGCTTTTAGAGCGCCTTGGGATGAATGCCAGCATAGGGGGCGATGTGACCCTTGAGACGCTCGGGGCCGCAAAGGAGCTCGACCTCAAGGGAAAGCTCAATGGCACCATACTCGGGGTCTCGGCAGGGACATCAATAGGCCTTGGCGTCATCGCAAGGACCCGCGACGGCCACAGGATACTTTCAGCCCCTGACATGGGGTTTCGCATAGAGCTAATACGCGGATACAGCGTAGGCCAGAGCATGGGGGTCTTCATACCGACGCCGGACCATCATATCGGATGGAAGGTGGCGGCTCGCGGCATAATAAACACGCTCGCCCAAAGGCTTCGCGAGGTCAAAGAGACCCGCATGCTCGACGGGCATACGATCGGGGAGCTTTCGAGGATGGCCGAGTCAGACCCCGAGGCCGTCTATGATGTCGTCCTATCAGCAAGCGAAGAGGGCGACCTTCTCGCAAGGCGGCTTATGACAGAGTCATTGGACACAGACTCCGACTGGAACTATACGGGTGCAAGGCTCAAGGAGCATCTGGCCACCCGCGCAGTTTCGGCCATAATGAAGGTCGATCGGACCCCCCTGTCAGAGGCCGACATATCCCATGTGACGCCAAAGATCGTGGATAGAGCCGCAAGGGACGGCGATGTCCTTGCCCAAGACATCCTCCGGGAGGCCGGCTATTATCTCGGGGCGAGCCTGTCCATAGTACTCCCATTCATAAAGCCCGACAAAGTCTATCTGTTCGGAGGCATTTCCAAGTCCAAGATATGGAGGCAGGCAGTAGAGGACACAATAAGGAATAACTCCGATTTCAAGGGCAAGTTCATAAGAAAGGGGGAGAACACGCATCTACTGGGCGCTGCCACCCTTTTGCAGCTCGATCTCAAGTTCCGATCCGGCGGCATAGTCAACTGAGAGTTTCTTTTCTATACTGGCCACTTATATGATTTGGGTCATAAAGCCACTTATGAGCTCCCTTATAGAACTGAAGAACTTCGTAAAGAGACAGTTTCCGAAAGCGAAGATAGTCATAGCATCAAAGAGCGAACCATACAGGCATAACCGAAAAAGGGACGAGATAGTTGTCACAAAGGGCGCAGACGGCCTTGTTGCAGCTCTTGACCCAGTCATGCAGGCAGTGGACGGCATCTGGGTGGCTGCAGGGCTTGCAGATGCGGACTTTGAGGATACCGATGAGGCCGGAAGGATAAGGGTCCCCGTCGACACCAAAAAATACACTCTCAAAAGGCTCGCCTTCTCAGAGGTGGAGAAGGAGGCCATGAACAATACCGCCCCCGGAGGGTTCTGGCCGCTTTGCCATATCTGCTTTGTGGAGCCTATCTTTGACAAGAAAGACTGGGACGAATACAAAAAGATAAACAAGAGGGTGGCGGATGCCATACTCGAGGAGCTTGACGGCAAGGAGGGCGTGGTCTGGCTCCATGACTATCATCTTGTCATGTGCGCAAAGTACCTAAAGGAGAAAAACCCCAATCTGACGGTCGGGCTCTTCTGGCATATCCCCTGGCCTGACTGGGAGACCTTCGTACGGCATCCATGGTCTGAGGACATCATAGAGGGGATGCTCGCCAATGACCTTCTCGGCTTTCACACCAAATACTACTGCAATAACTTCATAAGGTGCTGCCAGAGGGTCACAGAGGCCACGGTCGACAATGACTATATGACCATCATAAAGGGCACCAATAGGACAAAGGTCATGGCCTTCCCAATAAGCATAGACTTCAGGAAATTCGACAACCTCAGCCAGCGCCTGGACAAGAAATACCTCTCAAAGGTCAGGGAGAAATACAGGCTCAAAGACAGGATAGTCGCAATGAGCGCAGAGCGATTCGTCTATACCAAGGGCATAAAGCAAAAGATCAAGGCGGTGGACAGGCTGCTGTCGAGAAATCCCGACCTCATCGGAAAGTTCGTATTCCTCGACATAACGGCTTTGGCGGGCTCTCATTCCCTCCTCGAGGCTGGCAAGAGATACCATGACGAATGCATTAAGCTGATGTATGCGGTCAATGAGAAATACGAGACATCAGAGTGGCAGCCAATAGTGCTCACCGAATACTTCGTCAAGCCCAGGGAGCTTTGCGCCATCTATTCCATGTCAGACATCTGCTTCATAACGCCGCTTCATGACGGCATGAACCTGGTCGCCAAGGAATACCTGGCATCAAAGCCCAACCTCGACGGCGCGCTCATACTGAGCGAGTTCGCGGGGGCTGCGGTGGAGCTCAAAGAGTCAATACTCGTCAATCCATTCTCGGTCGAGGAGCTCACAGACTCCATAGAGCAGGCACTGTCAATGCCCGATGCCGAAAAGCATTGGAGGATGAATGTTCTCCGGTCAAGGGTGAAGGCCAATAATGTCTATGACTGGGCTAAGGAGTTCTTTATGGAGCTTTCTGTCTTGCACAGTGAGAGGAAGGCGATAGAATAGGATGAGCCGACATCTACCCAATCTCTGCGACGCGCTTCGGGCCGGTGTGGAAGACCTGTCCGGGCCCCTGGCGATCGTCCTCGACTTCGACGGGACATTGACGAGGATCCGCCGCCAGGCATCTGCGCCTAGGATGAGCAAGGCCAGGGTGGAGCTTCTCTCTCGCCTGGCAAAAGATCCCGGGATCGAGGTCATAATCCTGTCCGGGAGGCCGATGGATTTCCTCGCCGAAAGGGCTCAAATACCTGGCGTCAGGCTCATTCCCGAGAGGGGAATTCACCTCAAGCCCAAGTTCGAAAAGGCAAAGGACCGGCTTATCACAGAGCTCGCAGCTGTGCAGGTCATACTCGAGACCCAACTCGACCCCTATCCAGGGGCGAGCATAGAGGCAAAGCCCACAAGCCTGGTCTTCCACTACAGGAATGTCGCTCCCAAGATGAGAAAACAGGCAATAATGGATGTTCGCATGGAGACCTTGGACACATTGAAAGATCAGGGCATGCTGACTTTGGTACCTGGCAGGATGATGCTCGAATTCCTGCCTGCAAACCTTCCCGACAAGGGCGATGCCATAAGGCATCTTATGGAAAGCTCGGATGCGACCTTCATCTTCATAGGCGATGACGCCACAGACGAGCCCGGCTTTGAGGCGGCGGCGAAGAGGGGCTTTGGCGCCATCGTGATATCCTCGGAGAAGGAGCCGGGGACTTCAGCGAAATACCATCTTTCAGGCATAAGGGAGGTCGATGCCTCATTGAAGCTGATACTGGCTTCACGGGCCTAGCATATCCGCGGCTATCGCATGCAGGCTATGGGCCCAGCAAAGGGGCGTCACAGATGACCGTTCCCCAGACCCCAAGGCCTGCTCGGGAAAAAGCCCCCCACCCACAGACTCATAATACTTTCTCGCTTTGGCCTTTCTGCCAAGGCTCCACTGGGTCAGCGCCATCCAAAGGGAGAGAAGCGGCCATGTTCCCGCACCCATCTTATAGGTCCTTGTCCCCCTCTGCCAGCCGTCATATTCGTCGCCCTCATATCTGAGAAGGCCACCGTCCCGTCGAAGCCTTTTTTCAATGAGATCGACTGTAGCCTTCACCCTCCTGTCATGGCCGAGCACATCATGCGGCCAGGCAAGCCCCAATAGGCTGGCGTCGACCCGCACATCACAGAGCTTTCCCGTCATCCTCGGGAAAACCTTTCCGCTCCATTCCCCAAGGACTTGCGCCATCTCATCTGCGACAATGCCATATTCCTGCCTGTCGCTCATGCTGTGTGCGCAGGCCATGCCCTTGGAGGCGGCAGCCAATGTATAGGAGAATGCCTGCCCGAGCTCCGGATACGCTGTCCTTTCCTCCCAAAGGTCGGTGCATTCCACGCTGAATCCACCGCCATCCCAGACAGTGGCGAGGCCATCGGCCAAAAGGCTGACAAGCTTGCCGGCCTTGCCGCCAGGCATCTTGCCCCCATATGTCCCGTGGATGGCCCAAAGCACCTGGCCGGTCTGGTCTAGCTGCCTAAAGCCCGACTGGTCATTGGGGCTGCCATTTGTGTGATAGTTCTCCCAGAAGAGTCCGTCTTCCATGCCGAATGCCCTATCAAGGCACCATCCATAGAATCTTTTTGAGAGGCGGGATAGCCCCATGACATCAAGGGCCCTGCAAGAATAGGCCGCATCCCTGGGCCAAACGTATCTGTAGGCCTTGGCATCGGCGGGATATGAGGGGTCATCGGTGTCGGCGGCGACTATCGCTCCGTTTCTGAGGCAGCAACCCCCTATGACCCGGGCGTCAATCCCTGCCCCAGTCATCGGAAACCCTCTCGATATCGTCCTCTCCGAGGTATTCACCCATCTGGACCTCTATGAGTGTGAGGTCGATATCTCCTGTGTTCTCCAGGCGGTGGAGCGTATCCAGGGGGACTCTGAGGACGTCTCCGAGGCCTATCTCAAGCTCCTCCTCCCCTATCTGGGCCCTGCCCCTGCCCCTTGCGACGACCCATCGCTCCTCTCTCTTCTTATGCTTTTGAAGGGAGAGCCGCTTTCCAGGGTGGATAGTGAGCCTTTTGACCTTGTATCCGGCATCTGCGAGTATCACCTCATAGGTGCCCCATGGCCTGAAATGCATCTCCTTCTTCCCCGGACCTTCCATGCATCACTATTGGTACCCATAAATTAAAAGAAACCGTATTCAATGTGGGGATGGACTTCTATTCGATAAAAGACGAAGTACGGATAATGGGTGTGGATGATGGCCCATTTACCCGAGGCGACGAGGATGTCCTTTTGGTGGGCGCCGTCTTTCGCGGGGGATTATGGCTTGACGGTGTAGTATCCACCCGGGCGGCTGTCGATGGCCTTGACTCGACCGAAAGGCTCATAGGGCTTGCAGGCTCGAGATTCCAGGATGTCCGCGTCATGATGACTGACGGGCTGGCATTCGGTGGCTTCAATGTCTGTGACATAAACGAGGTCGCCGAAAGGAGCGGTCTTGCGGTGATAGCGGTCACAAGGGACATGCCGGATTTTTCGCGGATAAGGCGGGCATTGGAGAACACTTTCGACCCAAAGGAGCGGTTCAGGCTCATGGAAAAGGCTGGCAAGCCAAGGCGGGTCGCCACGCGGGGCGTCGGTAGCGTCCACATACAGCATGCTGGTATCAGCTTTGAGGATGCAAGGGAGATAGTGCGCCGATCGTCCACAAGGAGCCATCTTCCCGAGCCGATAAGGTGCGCGCATCTTATAGCACAAGGGATAGTCAGCGGAGAGTCAAAGGGGAAAGCCTGATATGCTATTTCCCAGCTCCGCCCAAGCGGGTCTTGGTCCCGGGCAGCTTCTTTTTCTTCTCCTTCCTCTTTCCGGAGGCCTTGGAAAGCTCGCCAGCGTCACCGTCTCCATCTGACTGGGACAGCATGCCGCCCTTATGGGCCATATAGGCGCCAACGGCGATCACTATGAGGACAAAGACGAGGAGGATGGCGGTCGCCCCCCCTCCTTCTGATTCTATCTTGGGGGATGGGGGCATGGGTTCCTGAGTGGGGGCGACCATTGTTGTCGTGGTTGTTGTTATCGTGGTGGGTATCGGCATGGGCCTTACAGTCGTTGTGGGCCTGGGCGGTCGCATGGTGGTTGTGGTCTTCCAGCCGCAGAATTCTATCATGTCCTGGCAGGCCATCCCGTATGTCGTATTGTCCGCCTTATTTTCGGCGACCTCGCAATTGCTTTTTATGTCGAGATTGCCGCAGAGCTTTTGGGGGTCGGGCTCCAAAACGCATTCGCCCCCGACGCAGTGGGGGATGGAATAGCAGCTGACATCCTGGGCGATGACCGCTGGACAGCCGACATCCTTGCATGACTTTCCGAGCTTCTGATCCCATTCGATGCTGTCTTTGGCGGGCAATGCCATATTCCTCCCGCCGGAGCTGCAGCCGCAGCAGTCGGCGGACACTATGGCGCAGTCCGTGTCGGCCTGGCAACCCTCGACCGGCTCAGGTTCCGGGGTAACCGGCTCAACGGGCCCTTCTGGCTGGTTGACCGTATTGAAGGGCTTGGCATAGAATCTGCGAAGCTCGACGGTGAGGTTCTCGATCACATCGTCGATGTGCCTCTCATTGATATTGACGGTATGCAGGTATGTGATGAGGGGCTCTTCCTCGGCCTCTCCCTTTTTGTACCTGAATGCGCAAGACTGGTCAAAGCCCCATTTTGTCCTGTCATACCTCAGGCTGTCGTCTATGCGCCGGTATATGATGTCCTTGCAATTGGCGTCCTCGCCGCGTACGAAATTGAACGGATTATATGTCTGTGCCATATAATTGGCGGCCACGCAGAATGTGTAGATCCTCTCGCATTTGGTGGCAGAGTATTCGGAGGCATTGAGCCAGAATCTTGCCCTCTCCAATGCAGTGTAATTTGTGGCGCACAGATAGTTCCTCTCCGGATAGCTGACGATGGGACAGTCCCCCGGATGCTCAAGATCGTCCTCGCCGAGCATATTTGGCATCTCAGCCGGATGCAAGACACCTGTTATCTCGAGGCAGTCGAGCCTTGTGTCCTCATCTGTGATCTTTTCGCAGAAATTTACCTGGTCCCAGTCGCCCACATCCCCTATGCACCTTTCCCAGTCCTTGTCGCTCCACACGTCGCGCACGACCGTATCGCAGAAATGCCTATTGACATGGTCGCTCCACGCGGCGGCATTGGCGGCGATCGCCGTGAGCATCAGACATATGACCAACCTCCGCATCATCAGATAATCCATTATGAATGGAGAATAAAAATGCTCTCAATTCCCGAGCATCCTCATGATCTCTGTGGTATTCTCTCCGCGCTTGAGCATATCCCTTATCGCCGAGGCATTGAATGACCTTTTCCTTATCGTCTGAACGATTCTTTCGGCTTCCACCCTCTGTTTGCCATAAGTGAGATCCTTTAATTGCCTTGTAATCCTCTCCCTCTGGCCATCCGACCCATTGACCGCAAGATATGCGAGTTTGACGGAGAAATCCCTCGGAAGGTTCCGTATCCTCTTGGCTGCGGCAGGCTGCTCCCTGACCCTTACGAGCCCAGAATCCTCTGCCTGTGGAATGGGCTTTGGGGGCATCGTGAAGCTGATAAGCCTCTCATATGCGGCCTCAGCCGGCATGGCGACATTCTCCGCCTCCAATGCCTTCATCTTTGCGGCTACAGGCTCAGGTAGCGGAGGTGGTGTCAAAACCTCTTTTTTGGGCTTATTCTCCGACAATGCTGGCGATCCTTGAATCTCCCCGATTTTGCCCTTTTCCCCCTCATCTGGCAGTGCAGGCGGCTCCATCCCCTCCTCAGAGGATAGATTGCCTGCGGTGTCTCTCGCATGCTTTATCGCGGCCATGGCCTGAGCCTCGGAGCCCGCGGCCTGCCCGATAGCGTCCAGGGCGGCAGCCTCCTTTGCTCCCAAAAGCCTTTGGGCAATAAGCTCATCCAACTGCGCCGATGCAGTGGAGCCTATCAGAGCGACTATGGCAAGGGCCAGTATCAATCTCATCACATCCCTATAAAACATGAACAAAATAAAAATCCGCGGTGAACAGACATGAACTAGAGGCCTTTGAACCATTCTGTCACCTCCACGAAATGCGTTGTATTGGTCCTGTCCACGTCAACGATATTCTTTCTCTCCAGATTATTGAGGGCCAGGGCCAGCGAGGATTTGCTGATGGACGCGGTCCTTTCGAGCTCGCTCCTTTTCATGCCGCCGCCGTGCTTGAGCAGTGTGTCGATTATCTTGTATTCATTGCCGCCGAGCGTCCTCATGACCTTTCTCATGCCCTCGCTCGGCCTGCCCCTTTTCATGAGGATATAGACCCCTATAATGGCGAGTATCAAGATCCCCACGACCGTGATGCCGGCAAGCACTATGAGGGCGCCATAGCCTCCCTCATCTTGGGGCTCGGCCGATGCGGGGGAAGTGACCGTCGTTGGCACCTGCCTTGTGGTCGTTGTCTTTTTGGGATCTGCCAGGAATGAGTATTCAACAGAGACGCGGGAATCAGAATCCCATATGAGGTTCTTTGAGTCGCCGGTCTCAGAAACTGCGGCTCTTGGCTCTGTGGACAGTATATTTGCGCTTTTTGGAAGGGATAAGAGTATGGAATATCCCGTCCCTCCAAGGTCCGCGTCCAGGGCCCAGTTGCCACCGCTCTTTTCTGTGAGCATGGATGTCTGATATGCAATGGTTGCGGGCTCCCCATCGGTGAGGGAGACCTCGATGCCGTCGGAGGTCTCTACATAGAGGGCATTGAGCACCTGAGGATATGTGACGTCAGGGGGTAATGGGATGGCTATAGTGTCCGCTCCCTCAAGGGCATAGAGCACCAGGGCATTCCCATTCTCCTCGACAACGATAGAGCATTCCATCTGGGCGGCAGCCATCTGGCATGCGGCCATGAGCAAAAGGATGATGATGCAGGCACGGGTCTTCATCGGAATTCCTTACACTTTAAACAATCCCAGCTTATAAGCGAGTCCTTCCCGCAGTCTATATAGAGATGAGAACTAAATCTGCATCAGCTTCTGCACTGCCTGACCAGACGCTCCATCAAGTGGATCCCGGCCTTGATGACAAGCTCAGGATAATACCCATCAAGCATCTGACCACAGGTCCGGCAAGCGTCACCCGGGGGGACATACTGAAGGGACTGTCAGGGGATGCCGCCCATGAGTTCTTCGCAAGGACATTCGTGCGCGGCGACAATTACCGTGCCCTGATGGAAAATCTCGGCGGAAAAGATGTGCAGGAGAAGGTCCTAGACCTTGCAAAAGAGCCCGACAAGATGGTGGGGGAGCTAAAAAAGGTCATGGGGGGCTCATTCATGGTCATCGCAAAGCATCCGATAAGGGCGAGAAGGCTGGGAGATGTGATCTCTTCGGAGACTGGCAGCCGGCTCTACAAGGAGCTCGTTTCCTCCGAGCAGGGGAGCCGGGCAGCCACTCAGCTCTTCTCCGACCCGGTCGGTGCGAAGATAATGGCACGCGTCAGGCAGCGGGGAGGCGACGAGCTCGTCGGGGACATGACCAGCCGGCAGCTGGCAAATGCCGACCTCAAGATAAAGCCGAGCAATGAGCTTTTATGGCCCCTGGCTCGGGCCTCGAATACATCCCATATCAAGGGCGGGCAGACGGACAGGGAGCTCGCTGATATGCTCCAAGGCGCCGACATGAAGGAGCGCTCCGAGATATTGGGCGAGTTTTTCACATCGGATAAACATACACAGAGATTCAAGGATCGGTTGAGGGATGACAAGTTCATGGCTGCTGTTGTGGGGACCCTCAAACAGGATGCCGCATGGACGCAATACACTTTCCTCAATGTGCTAAAGACCCCCGGAGGGGGTAAAAGGCTGGCAGGCGTAATAGCGGATGAGAAGGGGAATCAGGCAATACGCGAGCTGGCCAAGGAACTTGAGGGCCAGGAGGCCATATTCAATATGCTGCATGTCAAAGACGAGGGGGGAGAAAGGCCCGGACTTGAGGCCGCCAAGCAGATATTCAAGGAAAAGGGCGGCATTGTCGCGGCAGCTAAGCTCATGGGCACCATCCACATCTCCCGCCTTATGAAGATGAGCGGGGGCCTTGGGGACGTCTCCATGGAAAAAGCCGAAAAAGTGGCGGCTCAAGTAAGGTAACCGACCGGTATCCCGACACTTCTTAAACCTAAATCGCCTTCAATTAAAGGCAATGTCTGAGCCCCTATTGAGCGTCGAAGGACTTACAGTCAAGGTGGAGGGGATACCCATTTTCCACGATGTCGACCTGATAATAGAAAGAGGCGAGTCCTATGTCCTTTTCGGCCCCAATGGCTCCGGTAAGACAAGCCTTGTCAATACCCTCATGGGACTGCCCGAATACGAGCGCGTTGCCGGGACCATAGGCTTCAACGGTCAGGACATCACAGATCTCGCCATAGACGAGCGAGCCAGGCGCGGAATGAGGCTCGCATTCCAGATACCCCCCGAGATAACCGGCGTAAAGCTGGCAGACATGCTGAAGATATGCATGGGCCTGACACACAAAGACGAGCTGCCCCAGGAGGCGGCAGACCTTGCCGAGAAGATGAGGCTCACAGACTTCCTCCACCGGGACATAAACATGGGTTTTTCCGGCGGTGAGAGAAAGAGGGCCGAAGCCTTACAGATGCTCTTGATGAAGCCCAAGCTCCTGCTTTTGGACGAGCCCGACTCCGGCGTGGATGCTGAAAGCCTCAAGCTCATAGGCGAGCTGATACAGGAATACCTTACTGAGTCCGGGGCATCAGCGCTCATAATAACCCATCAGGGGCAGATACTCGACCACATAAAGGCGAAAAAGGCCTGCGTTTTCATGGAGCGGATAGTCTATTGCCACTCCTCTCCTCAGGAGATAATACAGGCCATACACGAGAATGGATACGATGTCTGCGCGGATTGCGACAAGAGGAATCCGTCATGAGCGACTATGAGACCCTTCGGGACCTCCCCGAAAAGATACTGGCGGACGCCCAAAGGGCGGGCATGGAAGGGGATGAGGGCGGCAGGTCCGCATCATTCATCCATCTCGACCAAAAGACCGTGTATTCAACGGTCAATGACACATTTGCGGGAAAGCTCGAGATGATGGACGTCAAAGACGCCCTAAAAAAATACGACTGGCTCGCCGACTACATGTGGCAGGCCGTCCCCGAGGACGCCGATGAAACGACAAAGGCAGTTGCTGCGAACTGGTCCGGCGGATACTTCATGAGGATCATGGAGGGGGCGGAGCTGGATTTCCCGCTGCAATCCTGCCTTATGATGACGGAAAAGTCCATTGACCAGCATGTCCACAATATAATCATGGCGGAACCAGGCTCCAAGGCCCGCATAATCTCCGGTTGCGTCACAAGCCATT
>Ga0180435_10004117_pt1 | contig 14384 bp, 12 predicted proteins | sample SS_ome_3_FD_132467 | JGI IMG/M metagenome (GOLD analysis project Ga0180435, IMG submission 132467) | Hypersaline lake sediment archaeal communities from the Salton Sea, California, USA - SS_3_S_1 metaG | ecosystem: Environmental > Aquatic > Non-marine Saline and Alkaline > Hypersaline >... | reverse complement strand
TTTTCCAGATCCGCAAACAGGCTTTTGCGTTTTTCTTTTTGATCAGCCTGGATGGAAGCCACTTTATCGGCGTATCCCTTTTTGGAGGCTTGGAACTGCTTTAGGGCCTGGTCGAGTTTATTTTCCTGCTCGGTTTGGGGGATCTCTTCCAAAAGGGTGTGATCGCGGATAAACAGACGCATGCCGTAGGACCCCTCTACGATTTTAATGATGTCCCTTTCCACGAGCTGGTTGCAAATAAAATGGCCGTGTTCCAGCGAAAAATCCAACAATTGGCAGACATCCGCAAGGGTCGGCGGCGTCGATTTTTGATGATCGATAATGCGGATGGCCGCGACAAACAAGTGGGCTTGATGATAGGTTTTTGTGGTTTGCATGTTGCGCCTTTTCTTGACATAAAAATGCATTAATCGTAATAAAATCGTACCACGATATTTTTATTAGTCAAGTTCGCTTCACACCGAATTGAAAGAGAGGCATTATGACTGAGATTGTTGATGTACGGGCTAGAGAGATTCTTGATTCCAGGGGCAATCCGACGGTTGAGGTTGATATTTCCCTGGCTTGCGGCGCAGTCGGTCGGGCAGCCGTGCCATCGGGTGCGTCCACAGGTAAACGCGAAGCCTTGGAACTGCGTAACAAGCGCGCCAAACGTTATGGCGGCAAAGGTGTCGCTACTGCTGTTAAAAATGTCATGAAATCGATTGCACCGGCGATCCATGGCATGGATGCATCCGATCAGTTATCGCTCGATTTTACCATGATCGCTTTAGATGGTACCACAAATAAATCGCGGCTGGGAGCCAATGCCATATTGGGGGTGTCCCTGGCGGCAGCGCGTGCGGCGGCTATGGCATATGGCCTGCCGCTCTATCGCTATCTCGGGGGTGTCAATGCCCGCTATCTCCCCATGCCCATGATGAATATCATTAACGGCGGTGCCCACGCAGCCAACAATCTGGATATCCAGGAGTTCATGATTATACCCATCGGAGCCAACAACATTTGCCAAGCCGTGCAAATGGGATCAGAAACATTTCACGCGCTCAAGAAAATATTGAAAGGTAAGGGCTTGAATACCGCAGTTGGCGATGAGGGCGGCTTTGCACCGGATCTGGCCTCTAACGAGCAGGCCTTGCAGTTTATCCTGGATGCCATTAAGGCCGCCGGGTATAAACCGGGCAAGGATATCGGTCTGGCCTTGGATGCGGCGGCCAGTGAGTTCTACAAAGGCAAACGCTACGTACTGGCATCCGAAAAAAAGAAGTTGAATGCCGATGAGATGATTACCTATTATGAAGAATTGGTTGACGCCTATCCCATTTTATCGATTGAAGATGGCCTGGCGGAGCAGGATTGGGATGGATGGGAGTTGATGACAGATCGTCTCGAGGGATTGATCCAGATTGTGGGCGACGACATATTTGTAACCAATCCCAAGATATTTAACAAAGGCATTCAGCAGGGCATTGCCAACTCCATCCTCATCAAGCTTAACCAGATCGGAACGCTTACCGAGACCCTCGATGCCATTGAGATGGCCAAACAGGCCGGGTATACAACCGTTGTCTCGCACCGGTCGGGCGAAACCGAAGATACGTTCATTTCCGACCTGGTGGTGGGCATAAACGGTGGACAAATCAAAACAGGCAGCTTGTCGCGAAGTGACCGGGTCGCCAAGTATAATCAACTCATTCGGATCGAAGAAGATCTGGGGGACGCGTCACTTTTTTCGAATGAAATATTCATCGCCCAGTAACGCTTTTTCGTGCTTTTGCACGAAAAAGCGTTACAATCTGAGAACGAACTTGATTGGACCTTTTTGTTAGAAGGGAGCCAAACAATAGCTACTATCCGCCGAAAATTCATTGCTGTGTATATCGGTATTCTGATGATAACCGTATTCGTTCTGCCAGCGCAAGCCTATATTCTCAGGGGGCAGCATCTACTGGAATTGATGACACGGCAGTACGGCGCTGCCCAAACCTTGATGGTAATCCAGAATGTGCGTTTTTATGAGCCGGGATCGGCCAAGGTGCTGGCTGAAGCCGAGGAAACCCTGCGGTATCTGTTTCCCTACGATTTTCGTTCTGACTCCATTTCCCAAAATGCTACCCGAATTCACCTGGTTTCTGAAGGCAGGAGCCTGACGGTTGTAGACGAAAAAATTGTGGCCAACCAGGAAACTTCGTTTGACTTGTATAAAGACATTCTTTTATACCGGACCAGGGAACTTTTGAAAAAGCGTTTGACCAGTTTGGGCATCGATACATCGCTGACTTGCCTGGGACGATACAATGGCCGCATCGCCATTGTATTGGGTGCAGAGAGACCGGACGAGCCTGTTCCCCAGGTGTGGGTCGACAAAGAAACATTGCAGCCCATGCGCTGGCGTCTGATATCTGATACGGGAGAAACATCGCCAGCAGAGTTTGAAATCCGATACGATGAATGGCGACAGGTCAAGAAGACCTGGTACCCGATGATTATCGGTATTTATAATGGCGGTGATTTGGAGCGAGAGATTCACGTAAAGGCATTACGCGTCAACTCGTCCTTCCCAAGACGCTTATTCGATACCCAACTTATGGAAGTCCAGTATCTTCAATCTGAAGCAGCAAGTCCGGACCAATCTGTAGACGGTGAATTGAACGAGATCGAAAATACGATTAATGAATTCAGGAAAAGAATTGAGGAATGAGGTAGCTGTATGGGTTATGACACAAAGTATATTTTTGTAACAGGCGGGGTGCTGTCTTCATTGGGTAAAGGTCTCGCCTCAGCGGCTATCGGATCTTTGTTGGAAGGCCGCGGACTTTCGGTAACCATTCAAAAGTTAGATCCGTATATCAACGTGGATCCTGGAACCATGAACCCCTTTCAGCACGGTGAAGTCTTTGTCACCGATGATGGGGCCGAAACCGATCTTGACTTGGGTCACTATGAGCGATTTACCCGGGCCAAACTGGGCAAGGACAACAATTTTACCACCGGAAAAATTTATGATGCCGTAATAAACAAAGAAAGGCGCGGCGATTACCTGGGGGGCACCGTCCAGGTGATACCGCATATTACCGATGAGATCAAAAATAGCATCAAAATGGTGGCCGCAAATATCGATGTCGTCATCGTTGAAATCGGTGGAACCATCGGGGATATTGAAAGCCTCCCTTTCCTGGAGGCCATTCGGCAATTCAAAACCGATGCCGGCAAGGATAACGTCATCTATATACACCTGACACTGGTGCCCTACATCGGCACGGCCGGGGAATTGAAAACCAAACCAACCCAGCACAGCGTCAAGGAATTGCGCAGTATCGGTATTCAACCCGACATCATATTGTGCCGCACTGATCGGTATCTCTCCAAAGATATCAAGGCTAAAATTGCGCTTTTCTGTAATGTGAGTCAGGATGCCGTGATTACGGCCAAGGATGTGGATTGTATTTACGAAGTTCCGCTGGTGTTTCACCGGGAGGGTCTGGATGATAAAATCGTCGAGCTGCTAAAAATATGGACCCGGGCACCGATCATGGATGACTGGGAGGCCTTTGTCGATAAATATAAGTCTCCCCAGTATTCGACGAATATCGCTATTGTAGGCAAATATGTAGATTTAACCGAATCTTATAAGAGTCTCAATGAGGCGCTTTATCATGGCGGTGTGGCCAATAATTGTAAATCCAACTTAATTTTTGTTGATTCGGAAACTATCGATGCCGATACGTGTAGCGGCATTTTAAGTGAAGCCGATGGCATCCTGGTACCGGGCGGTTTCGGCTCGCGCGGTATCGAGGGCAAGATTTGTGCAGCACAGTATGCCAGAGAAAACATGATCCCCTATTTCGGCATCTGCCTGGGATTACATATTGCCGTCATCGAGTTTGCCCGCAATGTGCTCAAACTCGAGAATGCCAATAGCCAGGAATTCGATAAGCTGACCCCCCATCCGGTTATCTATCTGATGCTTGAATGGTTCGATGAACAACTGGGGACCATTCAAAAGCGAGACGAGCATTCCGACAAAGGCGGCACCATGCGTTTGGGCGCTTATTCATGCAACTTGGCAGATGATACTTTCGCCCTCAGCGCATATGCCAAAAAGGAAATTTCCGAGAGACATCGTCATCGCTATGAATTCAACAACCAATACAAAGACCAGTTCATGGAAAATGGCATGATTGTCAGCGGAGTTTCTCCCAGTGGTGAGCTGGTTGAAATTATGGAGTTAAAAGACCATCCATGGCATCTGGGATGCCAATTTCATCCGGAATTTAAATCACGTCCCATGGATCCACATCCCCTATTCAGAGATTTTATCAAGGCATCTCTGGACCATAAAAATCGGCACGGCTGATTATGGATCAGACAAAAAAGAGGCTACTGAAACGTATTGGTGAATATGTTTCGCCCGATCCCCAGGATCTCGAAACGGCAATGGCCCGCCAAGAACAATTACAGGCTGCCGGAAAGCGACCCCTTATCGGAAAGCTGCTGGTGGATGCCGGCGCGATTACGAAGTCGGAACTGGAATCTGCAATCGACAAACAGCGGCTGGATCGCTTGCGATTCTCCTCTGTTTTTAAAGGTATCAGCACCGAAGAGCTGATGTTGATCAGCGACTTTGTCTCGGATGTACGTGTACCGGCCGGTGACGTATTCATTCGCCAAGATGAACATGGAGACTGCTTTTACATCATTGTGGAGGGCGAAGTCGAAGTCTATCGAAGTGGCGATTATCAGGAGGAAATTTCGCTTTTCAATCTCAATTCAGGAGAAAGTATCGGTGAAATGGGCTATTTCAGCGATGGTATTCGCCTGGCTTCCGTTCGTACTCTAAAAAATTCCCAACTTCTCAAAATCAAATATGCAGATCTGGAGGCCATTTTTGTGGCCGTGCCGACGTTGACACGTAGTTTTTTACGTTTGATCACCGAAAGACTGCGCCGCACAAATGTTCGCCTTGAAAAATCAGTCATCAGGGGTCGTGAGTCAGAGCTTTCGTTGGAGAGTATTTATGACATGCTGGACATGACCGAAATACTCTCACTACGATCGGGCATCGAAACCCAGATTGAACGGATTGTAACCACGGCCAGCAAGATCATGAATGCCGAGCGGGCCACCCTGTTTCTATTGGATCGATTTTCGGGTGAACTGTGGTCATTGGTCGCAGAAGGGCTGGAGAGCCGTGAAATCCGTACGCAAATGGGGCAAGGTATCGCCGGTTGGGTGGCTGAAAACGATCAAATGGTCAATATTGTCGATGCTTATTCAGACCCCCGTTTTGACGACTCTCATGATACCCAAATGGGATTCAAAACCCGCAACTTGCTTTGTGGTCCGTTGAAGAATCTCCAGGGTGAAATGCTTGGCGTTATTCAAGCCATCAATAAAAAAGGGGGCCGTTTCCAGGAAAAAGATGAAGTCCTTTTCAAAGCTTTTGCCTACCAAACCGCCATCGCCGTAGAGAATTTAGAGCTTTACCGCCGATTACTGGCCGATCATGAAAAGATGGCCATTGTATTCGACGTGTCCGCTGCGGTGGCCCGGACCCTGAATCTGGATACCCTGTTTGTCGAAATTGTAAAACGGATTTCAAAAGCATTGAATGCGGAACGCAGCACCCTATTTTTAGTCGATTCCGCTAAAGGGGAATTGTGGTCGAAGGTAGCACAACAATCCGAGTTGACTGAAATTCGAATTCCGCTATCGGAAGGTTTGGCCGGTCATGTGGCCCGCACAGGGGAAGTTCTTAATATTAAGCATGCCTATGATGATGATCGTTTTCTGCCCTTGGTTGACCTACAAACCGGTTTTAAAACCGAAACGGTCCTTTGCGCACCGATTATCAACCGCAAGGGCAATATTATCGGTGTGACCGAAACCATGAACAAGAAGTCTGCAAGTTTTGACACCGAGGACGAAAACCTGCTTAAGGCCCTGTCGTCTCAATTATCGGTGGCGCTTGAAAATGCCCAGCTGTACGAACGCACGGTTGATATGCGGAATTACCTTGCGCGTGTACAGGACAGTATCACCAACAGTATTGTAACCCTGGATAGTCAGCGTTACATAAAAACGCTGAACAAGGCAGCAGAAGATTGGCTTCGCCGCACAATCCTAGACCCCCAAACTGTGCAAATCGCAGATGTCCTTGGACCGAAAAATCAAACGACACTCGATTTGATTGATCGGGTATATACTACCGGCCGGGCGGTAGTGGACGAGAATGTCCGCATGATAATGCCTTGGGGCAAAGAGCATTTCATGAACATCAACTTCGTGCCGCTGATCGGTCACAAAGGTGAGCATCAGGGACAGGTACTGGTTTTTGAAGATATAACCAGTCGCAAGCGCATGAAAGGCACGCTGGTTCGCTATATGGAGCGGGATATTGTCGAAAAACTTTTGGATGACCCCAGCCAACAGGTTTTGGGCGGAACCCGTAGCAAGGCAACTATCATGTTCGTGGATGTACGCGGATATACCGGTATGACCGAAAACCTGAGCGCTGAGCAGACCGTGACGTTTCTCAATGAATATTTCAGCCTGATGGTCGATATTATTTTTCAAAACAAGGGTGTATTGGATAAGTATATCGGTGATGCCATCATGTCTGTTTTTGGGGTACCTTATGTGCGTAAAAATGATGCCGCCCGGGCGGTTAAAGCCGCTCTGCAAATGCGTGTCCGACTATCTGAATTCAACGATTCCCGGTTGGAGCTTGGGCAACAGCCGGTCCGGATCGGTATCGGCATCGGTACCGGCGAAGTGATTTCCGGTAATATCGGTTCAGAACGCCGGATGGATTTCACCGTGATTGGGGACAGTGTCAATGTGGCTTCACGCATCGAAAAACTAAATAAATTTTACGGCACGGATATCTTAATCGGTGAATCCACACAGCGGGAATTGGGCGATCAATTTACAACCCGGCTGGTGGATTTGGTACGCGTCACCGGCAAGCAGAAGCCCGTAAAAATTTATGAGGTTCTGGGTGAAAGCGATTTGGCGCTCACACAAGCCCAAGAAGATTTTGCCAGAGGGCTTGCATATTATCAGGAATTGTCATTTGACAAGGCCGCCGGGATTTTTGCATCCTGTGCCAACTCTGACTATTTATGCCGTCTTTTTCTGGAACGATGCAATCACTTCATGACCGCGCCGCCAGATGAAGATTGGGACGGGTCCTGGGAACTCACATAATCCCTGCCAGTGGTCATAAGGTATTTATTATATCTTGAACATCAAACATCCAGAATAACATTTTGTTCCAAAATGTTATATGGAGCGGCTTCGCCGCTAAAATAAATCGTTTGCATTGTCATTTGCTGATGGCTGACAGCCTAGACTGGATCCCCCTTCGACTGCGCTCAGGGTGGTGAGCCTGTCGAACCACGGGTCAAGCCCGGGATGACGGGAAGGGTAAAAGGTGGTTGCTGCTGTAGTAAAACTCTTTAAAGGTGACAACTTTTAATCAGGACTTGACCATAACTGGAATGCCGATATGACCTTGCATGATTTTTCCAACTGTTAACTTTCTGAAACTTATGAGCATATCACTCGAACCCGTGAACCCTTGGCCCCTGGAATCCTGATTATAATGGCTTGACAGATTTTGATATCTTTGACAGTTTGGCGCATCAACTTCTGTATCAGCTGAATATTGACAAACAGACACACGGGTGGGTCGTTTTGACTTGAGTTTGGAGGGTTCGATGCAAAGCAGGATGTCAGGCCTAATTGGTTTCGACGCCGGCCGTTGGCCGCTGGATGAAGCTAAACCGACCCTGGTGTTTATTCATGGCGCGGCCAACAACCGGCTTTTTTGGCAACACCAGGTTGAAGGATTGGCTGATCATGCCAATACAATCGCCATCGATTTGCCCGGCCATGGGAAAAGCCCCGGTCCGGGTTGCAGCAACATCGCTGATTACACCCAGGTGGTGCTTTCATTTTTCGACCAATTAAATATTCCCGATTCGATACCATGCGGCCTCAGCATGGGGGGCGCCATCACACTGCAACTGCTCATGGATCACGGGGATCGATTCTCTGCCGGTATTCTTATGAATACAGGCGCACGCCTTCGGGTTAACCCTTTGCTTTTCAACACAATTGAAAACGATTTTGAAAAGTTTATCGAATCAATTGTCAGCATGGCACTGTCATCCCAGAGCGACAAAGATGCGCTTGGCCCGGTTATTCACGAAATTGTCGACTGCGAGCCGAAAGTGGCCTATGATGATTTCAAGGCCTGCGACCGTTTTGATGTCATGCACAGGCTGAATACAATCGATACACCGGTCCTGGTCGTAACGGGCAGCGACGACAACCTGACACCCGCAAAATACGGGCAGTTCATGGCTCAGGAAATCAATCAGGCCCAGTTGGTGAACATCGATGCCGCCGGGCATATGCCGCCTCTGGAAAAACCGGCGGCGGTGAATGCGGCCATTGGTCAATTCCTAAATTTGAATTTTACTCTGTGAATCGATCAAGGACTTCATTTAAAACGATGCGAAATTTTGTTCGAATTCCTGTAAAGTATAAAAAATTCAAATCGGTGTGAGGTAATATGGGAGAAGAAAGAAGCGGAAAAGATCGTCGCTCCGGAAAAGAAAGGCGCCGGGGTGGCACGACTGCTTACGATGGTCCGGAACGCCGCAGCCTGAAATACCGTCGCAGTGACATTGAACGACGGCGACAGTCTAAGACAGAGGACTAAAAAGAATAGCGTATTAGCTGGTTAGACTGTTAGACAATTAGCGGCTGACTGCCTAACCGTCTTCAGCCTAACAGCCTGATATTTTTTGAATCCTACGGATGGAATACTAATTGCGCGTGACGGGAACCATAGAGGGTAGCAGTAAGCAAAATCGGGAGAACCAAAAAAATAAATTGACAAACAGCCACAATGTGGTATGTTTTGTTTAAGGGGTTGATTCCAACCAACCTCCTTTTGAGTAACTTTCCTTTGTGCCAGGGCTCCTGTCGATGCCAGCAGGAGCCCTTTCCTTTTCTAGCGGCCGTCGCTTCGATTCAAGCGCAGAACATATTTTTGGCCTTTAGGTGAATTTAACACCGCCAGAATCTCCTGGGTCTTGGCTCTATGTTTGGCCTCCCATTGCATCAGCATATCAGGCTTGGCTTCAATATAATTGAGTTCGGTCATATAGGTATTGACAGTATCCCAGAATTCCGAACCACGCGTCACCGGTATAAATGCCATTCTAGCTCGCCTTCCACCCATCCTCACCTGGGTGATCGCAACATAGGCTTTGCCGGCCTCAAGATCGGCTTCAAGCCCACGCTTATTCTCAGCAATGCCCACAAAAAGATGTTTGCCCGGATCGCATTGGTAGGCAAAGTAAGATTTGGCCTGGCTTAATAATCGAGTTTTACAAGTTAGATAATTTTAAGCGGCTTATCAATGAGTCGGAAGTGAGAGGTCGGAATTTCTGGACGCTAGATCAAGTCCGGTATGACAGGGAGGGCTGTGGGTTTGATCGTTTGCCGTTAAAACGATTTAAGCGGTTGTCATCCTCGAGAAATCGGGGATCCAGGAATAGCCTTTACAGATAGCTGATGGCTCTGTCTGGATTCCCTTTTCCAAGGGAATGACGTTAGAGCAACTGGCAGAATGGCTTTTTAATAAATAGTGGTTTCAAAGGGTAAAACTCTTAAAAGGTGACAACTTTTATTCAGGACTTGACCTCGACAAACTCAGGGCTTCCGACTCCGCCTTTTCGGCAGGCTCAGAGCTTCGACGGGATAAAATGGCGGCCAGGGAAGTCAGAAGATTTAGGCTGATAGGGATTCAAAGAGGGATGGAGGTGTGGAGGTTTGGAGGGGAGTAGGGCTCGGGTTGCGAGTTACAGCCTCCCAGCATCCGGCAACCAGTATCCAGCAACCGATATCCAGTATCCAGCATCCAGCATCCTGGCACCCTAATCTTGACGTGTAATCCCTGAAAAATCGGGGGTCCAGGGCAGGCCTCAAACTAGAGGCTTTGTCTGGATTTCCGACTGCGTGGAAATGACAAGAAGAGTGGGCACTAGGTTATCCATAATTTTTAGATGAATCTGCCAGGCTGTCAAGCTTATCCCGAACTTCATTTTGCATGAGCTTCAACTTTTGTTGAATTCTCCGATCCTGGTTCAGGTTCGGCATGACGGCCGACCCTTGGATCTGGTGGTCATTTTGAAGCCGCTGTAGAAATTTTTGACTGCCCTCCTGGAGAAGGGTCTCTCGACGCTGAAGGTAGGACATCAAGATTTTTTGTATAGGGGTTGTTAAACTGGGGGCATAGGTTTCCAACAGATCCAGCCAAGGGGTATTATTCCGATCTGGGTCGACACACTTCAAGATTTGATGGATGAGCAGTTGCAGATCTTTAACGCCCAGGGATTCCTGAATAGCTTTCAGCTGTTTTTGAAATTCCTCAAAAGTTTGCAGATCGTCAGCATATTTTTGCAGGAGACCCTTTAATCGTTTTTCATACACGTCTCGCTGCTGTCCGACTTTTTCCTCCGCGGATAGAGATAAGTGTTTCGTTTTTTCCATCACCAGATCGAGTGTGCTTTTGATATCGCCCATTCCATTTCTCCAAATTTAAATCGCTCCGCGATTTTAATTATAGGTAGCCAAACCACATGCGTTCCACCTGCTCAAAATTGGATTGAACGGCGGCTTGGCCCGAGACGACATCGCCATGACCGGATAAAAGCCAGGCGCTGTCCAACAGAGCCATGCGCTGGATGCTGTCCTTGAGTAATTCGCTTTTACCGCCGGGCAGGTCAGTACGCCCCAGACCACCCTTAAAGATCAGATCGCCGGTTAGCAGGGCCTTGTCTTGCGCATAATAAAGACTGATGCCGCCAGGTGAATGACCGGGGGTGCTGTGGATCTCCAAGTCAATATCGCCTACTTTCAGTTGGCCCTGGTTGACAAAAAAATCCGGTGTCAGATGATCTAACTCGGTTCCCATGATCTGTTTTAGGTGCGGCGCCATATCCAGCACCATTTGCCAATCGTCGGCATGCAAAGTGAAAAGAGCTGTCGTGTCCGCAAACAATTGGACGGCCTCCATATGATCCGGATGGGCATGGGTGCACACAATCAGGTCAATGCTGTCCATGGAAAGATTCAAATCGCTGAGGCCCCGCTGGACATGATCGAAATGGGCCGCGTGGCCGGGATCGATGAGGATACGTTTTTGCTCGGTTTTAATCAAATAGGTGTTACAATTGTTGGCATTCGGTGAGGTCCACAAGAAGGCATGTAGATTGGGGGTTAATTGCATGGCGTCTCCATACGCTCAAATTCAGGTCGATAATACAGTTGGATTTGAACACTTAAAATGTCATATTAGAATGAGGCTATTAGGCTGAAGACTGTTGGGCTGTTAGCTGCTAATGGCCTAACAGCCTAAACGCCTATTTTGCTTTCAGTTGGTTCCTTGACCCTGCGAAGTTAAAATATATTTTCGGAACAGCGATATTCTAACCACGAATTCCAAATTTGTCGAGTCGTAGTGGAAACCAATTCAGCCTGGTTTGTCGATCCGGGACAAGCCGCAGACATATTGCAGGAGCTACAATCGGTCGGCGTGCATACGCTGCTTATTAGTATAAGTCCCTTTCATAACGCCCACATACCGTTTGCTCGGGTTAAGGGCGTCATCTCGGCCTGCCGCCAAACCGGTATGCAGGTTTTCCCTTGGGTCAATGAATTTTGGCCTAATTTGGAACGTTTGGATTCACACACGATCCACGCCATGTCGGAATTTGAAGCGATTTTTGGGAAAGATTATCTCAAGCGCATACCGGACCGTTGCTGGATGTACTGGCAACCGCCGGTATTCGGGGATTATACGACCTGGCTGCCGCGGAATACGGATATGCTGACCGGAACTCAGGCTATATAAACCACTGTGATCTATGCAACGATATCCGTGCTTTCCTGCAGCACCGGTCAAATGAAAAATTCCAGGAGCTGGCACCGGAGGGGTTTTACGATAGGTGATCAGGCTGTTAGACTATTAGCTGCTGACAGTCTAAGGCGAACACTTCATGAAAATTTCTTGAAATAGTTTGCAACATATCAAAATTGATAGGGAACTATTAAATAATAGGTGCAATATCCGGAAGACAATTTGCACCCTTTCGATTTACTAAAATTGTCAAGAAATTTTAGGGATTATTTTTTCTTGTAGACGTTGTTTGTTCTGAAAATGATGGCAAAATTGATAAAAAAGTAGGAGTCATTCCCGGTGAAATCAACTGCGTCGTCTCTGGTTTTGTGTTCGCCTCTTCCAACAAAGGATTCAAACAATAATCCTGTTTTAATACCGCGGGTCACGAGTTTGCCGGCATGGAAGTTCAGCCCCAACACCGGTCCGATTCCGACGCTCACCAGGTTGTCGTCCACATCCTCATCAAGATCCGTATCCACATACCCACTACCCGAGGCGATTTTGATTTCAGGCCCCAACCAGAATCGAATTTTGGGTGTGCGCACCGCACCAAAGCCAAAATCGTTTTCAATGACGAAGTTGTCAATTTCAAGTGTATCCCCGTCTTCGTCTTCATAATTTTTTCTCTCAAAACCGAGACCTAGGCGGCAATTGAATACACGGTTTTTGGCTACGGCCGTATCCAGCACGAATCCGAAAACGGATCCCGAGTCATCGGTTTCAAAATTCCATTCAACATCGTCCTCGCTTTAGGCGTCCCACTCACCGCTGCCGTCAAGGCCTGGCCATAAAGGCATTCACCTCGGCCAATCAAAAGACATGGTTAACATTGTCATAAAAAACACGCCATGGGGCTATAAATTCGCTGAAGATGTTAGCTACAAGGTTATGCGCGACGACCCAAGATCAGGCCGTGATATAGAGCAGTTTAAAGACGAAAACATACTCGGTTTTGATATGGGGCCATGTGGCGTTTCGTGGATCGAAATCGGCAGATATACAGAACGAAGTAGTACGTATTCGCATCGCGTATCATACGCCGATGTCTGGTTTCAAAATGATAAACTGGTCGAGTTTAAATTGCATTCGCCAGAATGGTCAGCTGATAGAATTGATGCGCAGTTGAAACCTTGGGCGCGATTTGCCATGAATAAATTAACCGCCGAATACGGTAAGCCGACGAAGTACTATCAAGGCATCGAAGCCTTGAATATATTAGACTTTAAATCAGGTTTTTCAAAACCGTTTTGTGAATGGCGCTCCGGTAATGACATAATACAACTTCGATATGTACACGCTGATTTCAAGTTTGGTGTGATAATCAAGTATATTGATGGTGATGTGAATTCATAAACACAGCTAATATAACGGGTAGAAAAAAGGCTTGCCATTTGGCAAGCTTTTTCTACAGTTCAGAAAGCGTCGCGAACTATAATATAGCTCCAACCCATCAACAGAATTGGAAACCACTATAAAGCTGCGGTACCATATGTAGTGGGTCTTACGATCAAGACAAACCGTTGATTCCTGGCATAAGTTGTTTAATCAGTCATTGATAATGTTTTCTACACATTCACAGATTGCGATATTGAATTAAAACCTGGTAATATCAATACAGAAACGAACGGCAAACTCTGACACCGGCTTTAGCTATGAAGAATGGATCAACCGATCAGTTCTGTCCCACGGAAGTATGGATGTTGATTTAACTTTTATTGAGTCCGTGCCACCGTAAATCATCGAACAAGATATGTTTTCACCCGGCCATAAACCAACAGTTTTTTCGAACTTTCGTATGGCGGTAGGCGCTATGGTCATTCCAGATTTGACTTCAATCAAATGCGTTTTTCCATCTTTTTCCAGAATAAAGTCCACTTCCTGCCCAGAGTGGGTGCGCCAGAAAAAAAGGCCTGGGCTGCGGCCTTGATTGAATAGTCCTTTTGCTAATTCAGAGAACACCCAGTTTTCAAAAATGGCACCCTTGAGGGGGTGATGCGTCAGCTGATCCGGGTGGTTTATTCCAAGCAAGTGGCAGATCAGCCCGGTATCATAGAAATATATTTTAGGGGTTTTGATTACACGTTTTCTGAAGTTGCGATGATAAGACGGCAGCAACTGAATGATGTAGCTAGCTTGAAGAACGGTCAACCAGCGAGAAATGGTTTTGTTGTCAACACCGCACTCGCCGCCGATCCGGTTTGTGTTTACGATCTGTCCGCAGTTGCCCGCACAAAGACGCACAAATCGTGTAAATATATCGAGATTCTGGATTTGGGAAATGTGGCGGACATCACGTTGAATATAGGTGGACAGGTAATTCGCATACCATTTTTCGGGTCGCAGGCCACGATCGAATACGGGCGGATATCCGCCGTTCCAGATGGCCTGGTCCACGAAATTCGAT